>Ga0255166_1000004_pt1 | contig 317291 bp, 297 predicted proteins | sample Atl_Cont_RepC_8d_FD_186013 | JGI IMG/M metagenome (GOLD analysis project Ga0255166, IMG submission 186013) | Freshwater microbial communities from Altamaha River, Georgia, United States - Atl_Cont_RepC_8d | ecosystem: Environmental > Aquatic > Freshwater > River | place: USA: Georgia...
CGCTTCCCCCTCGCCCAGGATCGCCAGTATCTGGCTCTCCGTGAAACGCGACTTCCTCATGACTTCTCCTTCTCGATGAAGCAGAGGTCTCCATTTTTAATCTGATCCCAGGACGGGGGAGCTTACGACTCTATTCAAAAAGCACGACCGCATGATTTGCTCTATGTGACAGTCAATCCATCAGACAAAGACTGAAAGAAAAATGCTCTTGTCGAGATTGAAAAATTTATAGGGAAAAACAAATGTGAGATTTTGGTTATCAAAAATCAGTAAAGAAATTTAGTCTCTTATTTTCTCTTCTACGTAGTCTATGAGAAGTTGAACTCTGAGATCGGTAATTTTTAGTCTCATTAAGTCTATACACGCTAACTTGATTAGAAATAACGCCTCATCATCAGGAACCTCTACAGATTCCTCTGTCTTTTTGTTAGCATGTTTTAAATTGTTGTAAGCACCGTGAACAATATTGGCGGTTTCCCTGATTGAAGTTCCCCTAAGAATGCTTATTGTTTCTATTGCGGGTTCGATACTTTGATGATCGCAAATATCACTAACAATTTGACGTGCTGAACCTGCAAGAACTGTCGCCTCAGTGAACAATCCTTGCTCGTAAAGATTTTTTGCTGCCACAATACTTCTGATGGCGATTTCGGTTCGTGAATAGGTCGCCATTAATCTAGACTATTTAATAGTCATTACACATGAACCAAGAGAAATAAATGGTTGATACTCAGGTTCATCTTTCTTAGTTGTCCAACCATTTTGAGTGAAAACTGCAGGAACTGATCCCTTTGATTCCTGGTCAAGAAATGCAGTGACTATGAACAAATTGTTAGATGAGTTCTTTTCAATAAAAGTTGCTGTATTACCATTGAAGTGAACAACTATTGGCAATGCTTGACCATACTTGAGATTTATGTAACTGCCTAACGTTCCTGCTTTGTTGATCATGAACGTGTATCTGCTTGTCTTTTTATCAATGATTGGCGATGGGTTGTCTAAATCAGTTTTGGACAAACGCACTTCAGAACCGAAATTGCAAATGAACTGAGTGTCAGCAAAAGCATTCAGTGTGCTCAATAGACCAAATGCTAGAAGAATTTTTTCAAATGCATCACAAAATAATCTTTTATATTTTGACCTGTTGAAGATATTTGCCATGTTGGTAATTTGTGTTTCAAAATTTTTACTTTTAGAGACGATACATATTGATCGCTGATGACTGGTTGCCAATGTCTCTTTTTATGTTTCCAATTCGTTTCTCCTAAATTTAAGAGAATTCTGAAACACGGAGAACTTCATGTCAAGAATCGGATATGCACGTGTTTCCTCTTACGGTCAGTCACTGGATGTGCAGTTAGAGAAGTTACGAGACTGTGACCGAGTCTTCCAAGAGAAGCAGTCCGCACGATCCACAGAGTCCAGAACGCAACTAGCGCTCTGCCTTGACTATGTGCGTGATGGTGATGTGTTGGTCATCACGAAACTTGATCGTCTAGCAAGATCAACTCGTGACCTGTTGAACATTCTGAATCGTCTTGATCAGAAGCAAGTCAAGTTGCATGTCATAGACCAACAGATTGATACCTCGACGCCAGCGGGCATGTTGTTGGTGACGATGCTTGGTGCAATTGCAGCGTTCGAGAACGACCTTCGCAAAGAGAGGCAGACAGACGGAATCGCACTTGCCAGACGCAAAGGGGTGAAGTTTGGTCGCAGGAGTGTTCTTAGCGATGAGCAGGTTCTGGAGATGCGACAGAAACGATCTGAGGGAGTCAAGATCGCTGATTTGATGTCGCTCTATGGGGTCAGCAAGGCAAGTGTGTACCGCACGCTGAATGTGGGTTCTCTACGAATGACCGCCAACGATTCTCGCTGAAGGTATATAAGTGACTACCTTCATACTTTTCAGTAAGAAAAAAGGACTTAGATTTCTCTAAGTCCTTGATTTCATTGAAAAATTTGGTGGCGCTTCACGGATTCGAACCGCGGACCTGTGGATTATGATTCCATCGCTCTAACCGACTGAGCTAAAGCGCCGAGGCTGCGTAGTATACGGCGAAAAAACAGGTCGTTTTGTATCGAGGTGTTCATGCGGGTTGCAGTTTGCTTTTACGGTATCAACCGCTCTCTCTCGCTGACATTTCCATCCATCCAATCTTGTATTTACGAACCCTTGCAACAACTGGGGATCGAGTTTGATGTGTTCACAGCCCTCATGCATCCGAAGCAGGGCTTTTCCAATCCGCGCAGTCATGAAAAAGATTGCAGCACCGAGATTGAAAGCGTGAACCTGCTGCGCTCCAAATCCATGGTTTTTCTGGACCAGGAGGACTTTGACAGCAAGGTCGATTACGCGTCTTACGCGCTGACACCCGAGCGCGATCAGTACAACGACGGACACGCCAGCTCGCGCAATATTTTTCGGGCGATGTTCTCGCTCAAGTGTGCCTACGGACTGTCGGAGAAGTCGGGCGCCTACGACTACTACCTGTTTTTGCGTCCGGACCTGCTCTATCAGGACGTGGTCGATTTTTCCAAATACCTGCGTCCTGACGCCGAGGCCTCACAGGATGTGCTCTACACCCCAGCTTGGGGGCAGTGGGGCGGGCTCAATGACCGCATGGCCATCGCCGGACGTCGCGCCGCCTGGGTCTATGGCCAGCGCTTTGACCATATCCGGATTTTTCTGGAAACCACCCAGGAACCCCTGAACCCCGAAAAGATGCTGCTGTTCGTGGCCTTGCTGCAAAGGCTCGACTATGCGAGCTTCCTGTCAGAACGAACCACCCGCATTCGCTCCAACATGACCTACATCCAGGAGGCGTACATCGAGGGCCAACTCGACCGCGACACCGAGGCCCGATACGCCCAACAAGTGGCGCAGCTGCATCGGGGCCTGCAAAGCCTCACTGGTGCTTGAACGCCGCCGGACGTTTGTTGACGAAAGCGTCCATGCCTTCCTTCTGATCGGCGGTGGCGAACAGCGCGTGGAACAGGCGACGCTCGAACATCACGCCATCGGCCAGACCGCTCTCGAACGCGCGGTTGACCGACTCCTTGGCCGCCATCACCGCGATTTGCGAGAAGCCGCTGATGATGAGTGCGGCGCCCAAAGCCTCTTCCATCAATTTGTCCAGCGGCACGACGCGGCTCACCAGCCCTGAGCGCTCGGCTTCGGTGGCATCCATCATGCGCGCGGTCAACGCCAGGTCCATGGCTTTGGATTTGCCCACGGCGCGCGGCAGGCGCTGCGTGCCGCCGGCACCGGGGATCACGCCGAGCTTGATCTCGGGCTGACCGAACTTGGCGTTGTCGGCAGCGATGATGAAGTCGCACATCATGGCCAGTTCGCAACCGCCTCCCAGCGCAAAGCCGCTGACGGCGGCGATCACCGGCTTGCGGATGGTGCGGATGGTTTCCCAGTTGCGGGTGATGTAGTCCTGCTTGTAGACGTCGGCAAAGCTGTAGGTGGCCATGGCGCCGATGTCGGCGCCAGCGGCGAAGGCCTTTTCGCTGCCCGTGATGATCATGCAGCCGATGGCCGGGTCAGCGTCAAAGGCTTTCAGGGCCGCGCCCATCTCATCCATCAGTTCGCCGTTGAGGGCGTTGAGTTGTTTGGGGCGGTTCAGGGTGATGACCCCCACCTTGTCGGCTTCGGTGTGGACCTGGATGAATTGATACGACATGGATGCGTTCTCCGCGAAAGTAGGGTCAAAAACAGAGGGCAACTATAGCCAACGGCGACACAGGGAAAACATTAACCAACCGTACGGTCGGTGAATGACAGAATCCGAGCAGGAGACAACCATGACCGCTCAACCAGAGAGTGCCACCGTGCTGTACGAAGAGCGCGGATCGGTGGCTTTGCTCACGCTCAACCGTCCTGCTTCGCTCAACAGCTTCACGCGCCAGATGCACCACGATTTGTGGGCTGCACTGGACCGTGCCGCCGCACACCGCCACATCCGCGCGTGCGTCATCACAGGCGCCGGGCGCGGCTTTTGTGCCGGCGCCGATCTGTCGGAGTTCGACTTCACGCCGGGCCCCGGCCTGCTGGAGCGGGCCAATCCTGGCCCCATCATCGACCAGGCGTTCAACCCCACGGCGCGCAAGCTGCAAGCCCTGCGCATGCCCACCCTGGCCGCCATCAATGGCGTGGCGGCGGGCGCTGGTGCGTCGCTGGCCATGTGCTGCGACATCGCCATCGCCGCGCCGGGCGCGAGCTTCATCCAGGCCTTCAGCAAGATCGGCCTGATCCCCGACGCAGGCGGCAGTTGGTTGCTGGTCGAGCGGCTGGGCATGGCCCGTGCCATGGCGCTGGCGCTGACGGGCGACAAGCTCGGTGCACAACAGGCCAAGGACTGGGGCCTCATTTGGGACGTGGCCGACGACCCACTGGCCAGCGCCTTGGCCATGGCCGAGCGACTCGCCGCCATGCCCACGCAGGCCCTGGTGGCCACGCGGCATTTGTTGCGCGACGCGGGCACCCACACGCTGACCCAGCACCTCGACGCCGAGCGCGACGCGCAGGCGGCGCTGGGGCGCACCCACGACTACATCGAAGGCGTCACCGCCTTCCTCGAGAAACGCGCCCCGCAGTTCAAGGGAGAGTGAACGCATGAAACACGTGCACAACGCCGAGGCCTTTGCCTTGGCGCGACAAGTGGCCGACGCCATGTTCGCCGTCGACACCGCCACCAAGGACACCATGCAAATGCAGATTCTGGTGTGCGAGCCCGGTCGCGCCGTGCTGCGCATGGAGGTGCGTCCCATGCACCTCAACGGGCATCAGATCTGCCATGGTGGCTTCATCTTCACCCTGGCCGATTCCACGTTTGCCTTTGCCTGCAACAGCTACAACAAGGTGGCGGTGGCGGCGGGGTGCAGCATCGAATTCCTCAAGCCCGCCAAGCTCGGTGACGTGCTGACCTGCGAGGGCGTCGAGCAGACGCTGTCGGGCCGCCACGGCATCTACGACATGCGGGTGACCAACCAGCATGGCGAAGCCATCGCCATGTTCCGGGGCAAGAGCGCCCAGATCTCCGGCACGGTGATTCCCGAATGAAAACCTCTCCCACTTCCTTCCCGCTGGAACCCATCGAGAAAGCCAGCCTCGACGAGCTGCGCAGCTTGCAGCTCAAGCGGCTCAAGGCCACGCTGCACCACGCCTACGCCAACTCGCCCGTCTACAAGGCCAAGTTCGACGCCGCGGGCGTGCACCCGGACGACTGCCAGAGCCTGTCGGACCTGGCCAAGTTCCCGTTCACCACCAAGGCCGATCTGCGCGACAACTACCCGTTTGGCATGCTGGCCGTGCCACGCGAGCGCTGCGTGCGCATCCATGCCTCCAGTGGCACCACGGGCAAGCCGACGGTGGTGGCCTACACGCAAAACGACATCGACATGTGGGCCGACATGGTGGCGCGCAGCATCCGTGCAGCGGGTGCACGGCCCGGCGACATGGTGCATGTGAGCTACGGCTATGGTTTGTTCACGGGCGGCCTGGGCGCGCACTATGGCGCCGAACGGCTGGGCCTGAGCGTCGTGCCCTTTGGTGGCGGTCAAACCGAGCGCCAGGTGCAGCTCATCCAGGACTTCAAGCCTGACATCATCATGGTCACGCCGAGCTACATGCTGGCCATTGCCGATGAGTTCGAACGCTTGGGGCTGAACCCGGCCGAGTCGAGCCTGCGCTTGGGCATCTTCGGCGCCGAGCCCTGGACCAACGACATGCGCCGCGCCATCGAGCAGCGCATGGGCATCGATGCGGTGGACATCTACGGCCTGTCCGAAGTCATCGGCCCGGGTGTCGCCAACGAGTGCGTCGAGACCAAGGACGGACCGACCATTTGGGAAGACCACTTCTACCCCGAGATCATCCACCCCGAAACGGGCGAGGTGCTGCCCGACGGTGAGATGGGCGAGCTGGTCTTCACCAGCCTGACCAAGGAGGCGCTGCCCATCATCCGCTACCGCACGCGCGACCTCACGCGTTTGCTGCCGGGCACGGCCCGCACCATGCGCCGCATGGAAAAAATCACGGGCCGCAGCGACGACATGATGATCGTGCGCGGCGTCAACGTGTTTCCCTCGCAGATCGAGGAATACATCCTCAAGCGCCCCGAGCTCGCGCCGCATTACCAGTGCGTGCTCACGCGCGAAGGTCCGCTGGATCACCTCAAGGTGCTGGTCGAGACGCGCCCGGGCATCGACCCCGCCAGCGCCGCCGCGCACGAGGCGGCGCGCCACCTGCAACGCGATGTCAAGACCTATGTCGGCACCAGCATTCAGGTGGAGTTGCGCGCCGAAGGCGGCGTCGAGCGCAGCATGGGCAAAGCCAAGCGCGTGCTCGATTTGCGGGTGAAGTGAGGCGCTGACTCAGGCCAGCGGCCACTGCCCGGCGGCCAGCGATGCAGGCGCCTCCAAGCGCCACACCGAGGCGCTCGCCGGCAGGCGAAACGCCAGTCGCAGCAGTTGCCGATCGCGCGACACCAGCAGGCGGCCTTGGCGCGTGCGCCCCAGCAGTTGTGCGGCTTCGTCGAGCTTGGTGACGCGCCAGCTTCCGCCTTCGCCGCGCGCCCCCACTTCCAGACCCAGCCACTCGTCGTTGGCGGCCAGGCCCGCTTGCTCGGCCGCGCCATCGCGCAGCACCGATTTGATCTGCACCCCACTGGCGGCGTCCACCGCGCGGATGCCCAGGCGTTGCGCCAAGCTGGCCGGTTCGGTGTGGATGCGCACGCCGTGCGCCTGCAACAGCGACGCCAGTGGCAGCTCCTCGGTGCTGTGCACCCAGGCTTGCAATTCGTGGTGCCAAGGTCGCCCCGTCTGGGCTTGCAACTCGTCGAGCAAATCTTGTTCGCGCATGGGGCCAGCGGCGCAGCGCTGCCACAGCCCGCGCAGGATGGCGTCGAGCGTGTGGCCCTCGCGGCGCAGGCTCAGGTCCAGGCACAGCGCCACCAGCGCGCCCTTGGTGTAGTAGCTCACCGTCGCGTTGGGCGTGTTCTCGTCCATGCGGTAGTACTTGATCCAGGCATCGAAGCTGGCTTGTGCCACCGTTTGCACGCGCCGCCCCGGCGTGTGTTGCACCTGGTCGATGGTCTTGCCCAAGAGACCGATGTAGGTGGCGTCGTCGATCAGGCCGGCGCGGCGCAGCAGCAAGTCGTCGTAGTAGCTGGTGAAGCCCTCGAAGAACCACAGCAGCTCGGTGTGGTTCTCGCGCGTGTAGTCGTAGCGCGCGAACGCATCCGGGCGCAAGCGCTTGACGTTCCAGGTGTGAAAGTATTCGTGGCTGATGAGGCCCAGCAAGGTGACATAACCCGCGCGCGGCGTGGCGTTGTCGCCCACACGCGGCAGATCGGCGCGGCTGGCGATCAAGGCCGTGCTGTGACGGTGTTCCAGGCCGCCGTAACCGTCGTGCACCGCGTTGAGCATGAACACATAGCGGCGATGCGGGGCCCGCCGCCCGGCCTGCGCGCCCGAGCCATGCCAGAAGCGGATGGCGGTCTCGCAAATGCGTTGCGTGTCGGCCAGCAGCCGCGCGCCATCAAAGGTCGGTGGCGCACCCGCCACCACAAAACGGTGCTCGATGCCGCAGGCCTTGAAGCGGCCCGACCAGAACGTGCCCATCTCGACCGGGCTGTCCAGCAGCTCGTCGTAGTCCTGCGCCTGATACAAACCAAAGCCATGGCGGTTGCAGCGCAGGGGCGTCAAGCTGGTGGCGACTTGCCAATCGGCGTGGCCGGGCACAGAGGCCAGTTCGAGTTGATGCGCCTGCGACTCCTGACCGTGCACCCGCAGACACACGCTGGTGCCGTTGAAAAAACCGCGCTGTGCATCGAGCCAGGCCGCACGCACCGAGGCGTCGAAGGCGTAGACCTCGTAGCGCAGTTCGAGCGGCGCATCGGTGCGCGCGTCGATGCGCCAAGTGCATTTGTCCAGTGGGGTCACGGCCACGGCGCGCCGGCCTTGCCGTGCTTGCAGGCCTTGCAGGTGGCGTGCGAACTCGCGCACCAGATAGCTGCCGGGAATCCACACGGGCAGCGACACCACTTGCTGCGCCTGCGGTTGCGCGATGGTCAGCGTGATGTGAAAGCGGTGGTTGTGAACCGACGGCGCTTCAACGCGGTAATGCACCGCAACGTCGGGTGTGCGAGCGCGTGTCATCGAGCCGATCCCGCTCAGGTCGCGCCCGCGCCCAGCAGGCACGACAGCGTGGCCACCACGGTGAGGCGAAAGCGCATCGTCATCCAGTCGCGCAGACCGGCCTCGGGCCAGGTCTTGCGATCCACCAGGTAGCAGGCCACCAGCAGCAGCGCCAACAGCGGCAAGCCCGCATAGGCCGGCATGACGACCGCGATCCAGGCCAGCAGCGAGGCGGTCACGCCCCAGACCATGTGCAGCTTGCGTTGCGGCGCGTTGTGGCGCAGGCCGATGCCCCAATGGATGCCGCCCAGAAACGCCGCGACCGTGGCGGCATAGGCCGCCAGCGAAATCGCCACGAACGGATGCGCCTCGGGCGTCACGATCCACAGCAGCCAAGCCAGCAAGACAAAGGGGATCAGGCCGGCGTAGCCCAGGCGTCGAATCAGTTGGCCGGTTTCGCTGTCGGGATCAATGGGGGTGTGCGGCATGGTGTGCGTCGTGGGCGGGTGTTCATTTGCCCGCGTCGGCGAGCAGCTTTTCGATTTGTGCGGTGTTGATGGCACCGGGCACGCGCGTGCCGTCGGCCGCGATCAGCGTGGGGGTGCCGGTGATCTTGTGGCGCCGACCCAGCTCCACGTTGCGATCGATGGCGGCTGTGTTGCAGCTCGCGCCACTGGGCGCTTGGTCGTTGAGCATGGTGGCGTGCCAGGCGGCGGCCGGGTCTTTGGCGCACCAGATGGCCTTGGATTTCTCCACCGAGTTGGGCCCCAGCACCGGGTACAAGAACAGGTGCACGGTGATGTTGTCGACCTTGGCCAGGTCGCGCTCGAAGCGCTTGCAATAACCGCAGTTGGGGTCTTCAAACACGGCCAGCTTGCGCTTGCCGTTGCCGCGCACGATGGTGATGGCGTCCTTGAGGGGCAGGCTGGCAAAGTCGATGGCGTTGAGCTTGGTCTCGCGCTCCTCGGTCAGGTTGCGCCGGTTCTTGGTGTCGATGAGTTGCCCGTTGATGAGGAAGTTGCCTTCGGCATCGCTGTAATAAATCTCGTTGGTCGACAGGCGCACTTCGAACAGGCCGGGCATGGGGGTGCGGCTGACCTCTTCGATGCGGGGCATCTGCGGCACGCGCTCCATCAGGTTCTTGCGAATTTGCGCCTCTTGGCCTTGGGCGTGCAGCGTCAGGGGCGAGGCGGTCAGCCACAGCGCGGCCAGCGTTGCCGACAGCCCTCCCAACCGACGCATGACCCACGGAGACAACATAGACAGGTTCATCGGGGACTCGATCCAGGGTCGGGTTGCATGGCTTGCTGCATGGTCCAGCGCTTCAGGGCAGGCCATTGGTTGAAGCCCTTCATGCCCCAGTTGCGCAGGGCTTGCACGCGGGCATCGGGGTGGGCGAACAGGCGTTGCAAGCCGTCGCAAGCCCACCAGGTGGGCAGCATGTCGGCCTTGCGCGCGCGCTCGTAGCGGCGCAGCAGCACGGCGTCGCCCGCGCTTCGCCAGTAATCGCTGCCTTGACGGGCCGAGAGCACATGCGCGAGCTCGGCCGCATCGGCCAGCCCCAGGTTCAGACCCAGGCCGGCCAGCGGGTGGATGTTGTGTGCGGCGTCGCCGGCCAGGGCCCAACCGCTGCCATCGGGCATGCGGCCACACCAGCGTTGCGCGCGGGCCAGTTGCAAGGGCCACATGGCGCGCGCGCTGGTCAGATGGAGTTGGCCCAGCACGTGTTGCGAAGCCTCTTGCAAAGCCTGTGTGAACGTCGCGTCATCCTGCGCCAGCACGGCTTGGGCGCGCTCGGGGGGCAGCGACCAGACCAACGCCAAGTCATGGCCCTCGGGGCCGCCCAGGGGCAACAGTGCCAGGATCTCCAGACCCTGGCTGCCGTGGTGGAACCATTGCAGGGCTTGGCCCTGGTGCGCTTGGGCGGCGCGCAGCCGCGCGGCCACGGCGTGTTGCTGATAGGGCTGGGCGTCGAACTCGACACCCAGCTCGGCACGGGTGACGCTGTGGCGGCCTTCGCAGATCACGGTCAGCGCCGCCGGGGCCGGTGCGTCCAGCCGCGTGATCTCGGGCGCGAAGCCCACCGCTTCTGCCAGGCGCTGTTCCAGCACCGGCACATCGACGATCCAGGTCAGGCCCTCGGGGCTGGCGCTGTCAAAGCGCACGAAGCCGCCATCGTCGCCCCACACGCGCATTTGCTGCACGGGCGTGGCGTGGGCCTGATCGGGCCAGCAGCGCAGCGTTTGCAGCAGGGTGCGCGAGGCACTGTTGAGCGAGTAGGCGCGCACATCCGGCTCGGCGCGGGGCGGCGCCCCCACCAGACCCACCCGCAGCCGCTGACGCGCCAGCAGCAGCGCCAAGCTGCGACCGACCATGCCATCGCCACGGATGCAGACATCGAAGGAGGGAGTCATGCGGGCATTGTAGGAGCGGGGCACAATGCCCCATGCTTTCTGCGTCCATCGTCGGCACCGTGGCCCAGCTCTGGATTTACCCCGTCAAATCCTGTGCCGGTGTGCGTCTGGATGCGGCAGAGCTCACACCCCAGGGTCTGGCCCATGACCGCGCGTGGATGGTGGTCGATGCCGAGGGCGAGATGCTGACCCAGCGCGAGTGGCCGCAGATGGCCCTGATCCACCCGCAGCTGGGTGGCGACACTTGGATGTTGCAAGCCCCCGATCAGCCGACGCTGACCCTGCCGTTGGCCGCGCCCACCGAGGCACGACGGCGCACCACGGTGCGCGTGTGGGACGACGTCGTGCCCGCCTGGGACATGGGCGAGACCGCCAGCGCTTGGTTCACCCGTTACCTGCAACACAGCGCCCCGGCGTTGGCCGCGCAACTGCCCTTGCCCTTGCGGTTGGTGCGCTTCGACGACGCGCATCGACGCCGCTCCAGCGCCACCTGGTCGCGCGGCCACGAAGGTTTGAACCGCTTCAGCGATGGCTTTGCCGTGCTGGTGTTGTCGCAGGCCTCGCTGACCGAACTCAATCGCCGCCTACAGGCGCAGGGCGAGTCGGCGGTTGATGTGCGGCGCTTTCGTCCCAACCTCGTGCTCGATGGTGCCGACTGGATGGCCCACGACGAAGACCGCGTCGGCGCCTTGCACATCCAGACCGACGCTGGCACGGCGGCGTTGTTGCCCGTCAAGCCTTGTCCGCGTTGCCCCATCCCCGACATCGATCCGGATGACGCCAGCACACGTGCGCTCGTCACACCGGTGTTGCAGACCTACCGTGCCGATGCCCGCGTCGGCGGTGCCTTGAGCTTTGGCATGAACGCCCTGGTTGTGCAGGGCGTGGGGCAGGTGCTGCGCGTGGGACAGACGGTGAGTGCCGACTGGGCTTTTGAGGACTGAGGCCGCAGCGTCTCAGGGGTTGCAGCGGTGGCAGTGCGAGGGCGAGGCCCAGACGTCGCCCAGTTCCACCCGCTCTTCGCTGTGCTGGCAATGGCCGCAGGACCAGATGCGCGCCAGCGTGAGCGCGGTGGCAGCGCCACAGGCGCGGCACAAACGGCCCGGGCGATGCCGTGTGACCGCATAGCCCGGACGCCCACACGCGGGACAACACGACAGCATCTTGTGGCGCAGGTCCTCGGCGGCGCGGCGGATCATGGCCTGCCGCGTCGGGTTGCAATGCGCGCGCAGATCGCTCTCGACAAACACCTGGCCTTGGCTGGACTGCGCCAGCGCGGTGGCAAACGCCGACAGCAAGGCCGCCTCCGAGGCCAGGCCCTTGTGCACGCGCGGGTCCTCGCTGTGGTCGGGTCGCACACACAGTTGGTGTTCCGGAAAACCCAGCTCGACGGCCAGTTGCAACAAGGCCAACGAGTCCTTCGCCCAACCCTGGCCGCATCGCGCAGGCCCTTGGGCGATGCCCACGATCTCGCTGCCGTGGCGTGGGTCGATCAGCACGAGGAGTTCGATGTTCCACGGCATCAGGCCGGTGAACGGGTCTTGCACAAATGCGCCTTCACTGGCCAAGGCCAGTGGCAGGCCGCTGGCTTGCAAGCCCGCCTGCGCCTTGGCCCGCGCCGCGTCGAGTTGGCTGCCCGGCCGAGCGATGTCGCGCGTGAAGCTGCCGAACTGGTCGGTGTCCACCTGCTCGATGTGCACCAGCGTGCAGCCGGTGGCGGGTTCCAGGATGGGCGCGATCAAGGGCACCTTGCCATGCCGGGTCGGCATGGCGATGCGTTCGTGCCAATGGGTCGTTGACATGGCCGTTGGGTGGGGTTCAGACCACCATGAACGCCGCCACCTCGCTGTACAGCGGGATGCCCAGCAAGATGTTGAACGGGAAGGTCAAGCCCAGCGACAGGCCCACGTAGAGGGAAGGGTTGGCCTCGGGGATGGCGTAGCGCACCACCGCCGGCACGGCGATGTAGGACGCGCTCGCGGCCAACACCATCAACAGCGTGGTGTCCCCCACTGGCAGGCCGACCCACAGGCTCAGCCCTAAAGCCAGCGACGCATGGACCAGCGGTGCCAGCAGCCCATAAGCGATCAGCCAGGGCGACTGCTGGCGCAGCCCCGGCAGATGCCGTGCGGTCATCAAGCCCATGTCGAGCAGGAAGAACGCCAACATGCCTTTGAACAAATCGCCCGAGAAGGGTTGCATCGCGGTTTTGCCTGCGTCGCCCGTCAACAGCCCGACCAGCATCGAGCCCAGCAGCAGCAACTGCGCACCATCGGTGAACGATTCATGCAGCACCTTGCCGATGGAAAAACCGCCGGAGTGGGGCGCGCCACCGCCCACCCACACGCCGGCACCCGACGTGCTGGCCTGCACCGGCGCTGTCGCCTGCTGGCGCGCGGCGTTGGCCAGCAACACCGCCAGGATGATGGCGGGCGACTCCATCAAGGCCATGGCTGCGGCCATGTGGCCGCCGTAGGCAACGCCTTGGTTTTCCAGATGCCCGACGGCAGTGATGAAGGTCACCGCACTCACCGAGCCATAGGTGGCGGCCACCGCCGCAGCGTCAAAGCGCGACAGCACACGCCGCAGCAGGGTGTAGCCCAGCAGAGGCACGGTGATGGCCAGCCCCACCGCCAGTGACAAGCCCGTCATCACCTGCGGCGTCAGGCCCGAATGCGACAAGGCAAAGCCGCCCTTGAGGCCCAGCGCCATCAGCAGGTACAGCGACAAAAAGCGCGAGATGGCCGGCGGGATCTCCAGGTTGGACTTCAGGCAGCCGGCCAATACGCCGAAGACGAAAAACAAGATGGCGGGGTCGAGCAAGGTGTGCATGGCATGGACTGGTTGGGTGAGATGGAGAAATTGTGGGGATTTCCATGCATCAAGTAAAATCGATTTTGAAATACATATTCATAGCCTAAAGTCGATGAACATCACCTTTCGCCAGTTGCGGCTCTTTCTGGCCCTGGCCGACACGGGCAGCGTGGGCGGTGCGGCGCGGGCGCTGCATGTGACCCAACCCACGGCCTCGATGCAGTTGCGCGATATTGGCGAATCGGTGGGCATGCCGCTGTACGAAGTGGTGGCGCGCAAGGTGCACCTCACCGACGCGGGCCGGCAACTGGCGCAGACTGCGCGCGCCATCGTCGATGAATGGGAGCGCTTTGGGCAGACCATCAACGCCATGCAAGGGCTGACCCGAGGGCGCTTGCGCGTGGCGGTGGTGAGCACCGCCAAGTACTTCGTGCCGCGCCTCTTGGGCGGCTTTTGCGAGCGCCATCCGGGCATCGACATTTCGCTCGAAGTGCTCAACCGCGACGGCGTGGTGCAACGCCTGCGCGACAACCGCGACGACCTGTATGTCATGTCCATGCCGCCCGCCGACATGGACCTGGACGACCAGGTGTTTTTGGACAACCCACTCGTGCTGATCGCGCCGCATGGGCATCCGCTGGCCAGTCGCCGTCGGCTGAGCGTGCAGGCTTTGCAGGCGGAGCGCTTCATCCTGCGCGAACCCGGTTCGGGCACCCGCTTGGCGACCGATGGCTTCTTCGAGCGCCAGGGCTTTCAGCCGGACGCACGCATGGAGCTGGGCAGCAACGAGGCCATCAAGGAGGCGGTGGTCGGTCACCTGGGCGTGGCCGTCATCTCGCGCCATGCCTTGCGCGACACGCCCGCGCATGAGCTGTGCGTGTTGCCCGTCGCGGGCATGCCCATCCGCTCGCAATGGCATGTGGTGCATCCGCGCGCCAAGCAGCTTTCGCCGATTGCCCAGGTGTTTCGCCAGCATCTGCTCGATTTGCGGCACAGCGACGCCGCGGTCTGACAGGACCCGCTGGCTACAATGCCCAGCCAACGCTCCAGGGCATCGACCGCATCACCGTGTGTGGACGGGCGCCGGGTCCCGCCGCCCCATGCCCTGCGCCGCTGCGTCAACCCCTGAAGGGGTCCGGGCGCACAACGCACACACTGACAAGGAAACATCCATGAGCCTCCAATGCGGCATCGTGGGCCTGCCCAACGTGGGCAAGTCCACGCTTTTCAATGCGCTCACCAAGGCCGGCATCGCGGCCGAGAACTACCCGTTTTGCACCATCGAGCCCAACACCGGCGTGGTCGAGGTGCCGGACCCCCGCTTGCAAGAGTTGGCCAAGATCATCCAGCCCGAGCGCATCGTGCCTGCCATCGTCGAGTTCGTGGACATCGCCGGTTTGGTCGCGGGCGCGAGCAAGGGCGAAGGCCTGGGTAACCAGTTTCTGGCCCACATCCGCGAGACCGACGCCATCGTCAACGTGGTGCGCTGCTTCGAAGACCCCAACGTCATCCACGTCGCGGGCCGCGTCGATCCGATCGCCGACATCGAGGTGATCCAGACCGAGCTGTGCTTGGCCGATCTGGGCACGGTCGAAAAGGCGCAGCAGCGCTACGGCAAGGCCGCCAAGAGCGGCAACGACAAGGAAGCCGCCAAGATGGTGCCCTTGCTGGCCAAGCTGCACGCCACGCTCGACGAGGGCAAGCCCGTGCGCACCCTCGACCTGAGTGACGAAGAGCGCGCCTTGCTCAAGCCGCTGTGCCTCATCACCGCCAAGCGCGCCATGTTTGTGGGCAACGTCAGCGAAGACGGCTTTGACAACAACCCTTTCCTGCAGCGCCTCGAAGCCTATGCCGCCAGCCAGAACGCGCCGGTGGTGGCCATCTGCGCCAAGATGGAAGCCGACATGGCCGACATGACCGACGAGGACAAGGCCTTGTTCCTCGAAGAGATGGGCCAGACCGAGCCCGGCCTGAACCGCCTGATCCGCGCCGCCTTCAAGCTGTTGGGCTTGCAGACTTACTTCACCGCCGGCGTGAAAGAAGTGCGCGCCTGGACCATCCACATCGGCGACACCGCGCCGCAAGCAGCGGGCGTCATCCACGGCGACTTCGAGCGCGGCTTCATCCGCGCCCAGACCATTGCCTTTGAAGACTTCATCGCGTTCAAAGGTGAGCACGGTGCCAAGGAGGCCGGCAAGATGCGCGCCGAGGGCAAGGAGTACGTGGTGCAGGACGGGGATGTGATGAACTTTTTGTTCAACGTCTGAGTCCTTCGACGGGGGCACGGTCCCCACCGCGTTTCAACCAGCCCGCTCCCGCAGCGGGCTTTGTTTTGGGCGCTTCCCCCGCTTCGCTCGCAAGCGGCCCTGCCCCCATACCTGAGCCCCCCACCGGGGTATTGACCAATGCCCGGAAATCGGTAGGATTGATTCCGTAATAAATCAACGTTTCTATACGGAAACAAGCCGGCATGTCTTTGACCCCAACTTCTGCCACCCCCGCCATTGAATTCATCGGTGTCGAAAAGCGCTTCGCCGCGCGCGGCAAATCCGCCGAGGTGCTGGCCGCGCGCGACATCCACTTTGCCATCCAACCGGGGGAAGTGGTCTCCATCATCGGCCCATCGGGCTGCGGCAAGAGCACGCTGCTCAACATGGGCGCGGGTTTGTCCAAGCCCTCGGCGGGCACGGTCAAGGTCGGTGGTGAGGTGGTCAGCGGTCCGAACCGGCATGTGGCCTTCATGCTGCAAAAAGATTTGCTCATGCCCTGGCGCACCATCGCCCAAAACGTCGAGTTCGGCCTGGAGCTGCGCGGTGTGCCGGCCAGCGAGCGCCGCGCCATTTCCGAGCGCTTGCTGGTGCAGTGCCACCTCAAGGGCTTTGGCCAGCACTACCCCAACCAGCTCTCGGGCGGCATGCGCCAGCGCGCAGCCATGGCCCGCACCCTGGCGGTGGACCCGCTGGTGCTGTTGATGGACGAGCCGTTCTCGGCGCTGGATGCGCAGACCAAGATGATCTTGCAGCAAGACCTGGCCCAAACCGTGGCCCGCGAAGGCAAGACGGTGGTCTTCATCACCCACGACCTGGCCGAGGCGGTGGCGCTGTCGGACCGCATCCTGGTGATGAGCGAGCGCCCGGGCACCTTGATCGAAGAAATCCGCGTCGCGCTGCCCGACCGCGACAACCCCATGCAGCGACGCACGCACGTCGAAGTCGCGCATTACGTCAGCCACTTGATGGGCTTGCTCAAGCTCGATGCCAACGCCGACGTGCACTGATTGTTTGTCCCCACCTTTGACCTGAAGGAGTTTGCGATGAAGAAGCTGTCCCCATTCCATGCCAAACGACTCACCTGTGCCGGCTTGCTGGCTTCGGCGTTGCTGGCCCTGTCGCCCCTGAGCGCGCAGGCGCAATTGCAGGAGGTGACCTACCTGCTGCCGGCCCCGGCCAATCTGCCGGCCTTCGGTCCGTGGATGGTGGCGCAGGCCAAGGGCTACTACAAAGACGAAGGCCTGGATGTGAAATTCGTCAGCGCGCGTGGCGGCGTCGACGTGGCCAAGCAAATCGGTGCGGGCAACGCCGTCATCGGTGGTGCCATCGGCGACACGCCCATCATCGCGCGCGCCCAGGGCATCCCGGTCAAGGCCGTGGCGGTGCTGGGGGCCGGCTCGCTCATGCAGCTGGTCAGCCACAAGGACGAACGCATTGAGAGCCCGCGCGAACTCAAGGGCAAGACGGTGACCACGCTGGCCTACACCGACACCACGTATTACGCCTTGCTGGGCATGCTCAGCAAGGTCGGCATGACCAAGAACGACCTGAATGTGCAGGCGGCTGGCCCAGCGGGTGTGTGGCAACAGTTCGCGGCCAAGAAGGCCGTGGCCATGGCGGCGGTGCCCGACTGGACGGTGATGGCGATGGAGGCGGGCGCGCAGGTCGACATCCTGCCCGCCGATGTGTATTTCAAGAGCATGGCGCAGGCCATCCTGGCCTCCGACGAGACGATTCAGAAGAACCCGCAGCTCATCCAAAAGCTGGTGCGCGCCACCCTCAAGGGCATGCGCGACATCATGACCAACCCCAAGGACGCGACCCAGGTGTACGTCAAGCACATCCCCGCGCACCAAGGCAAAGAGGCCAGCATGCTGCGCACCTTTGAGTTCTACAACCAGTACGTCTATGCCAACCAGAAGGTGCTGGGTGTGATGGACGAGTCGCGTTTGAGCGAGTTGCAAAAGTTCTACGTCAGCAACGGTGTGGTGCCCAAAGAAGTGCCCGTCAAAGAGCTCTACACCAACCAATTCGTGACCGCCAAATAAGGGCTTCGGGACAAACATGACGCGCGACAAACTCATCACCAGCCTGTGGAGCCTGGCGGTTTTGGTGGCCTTCCTGCTGGCCTGGCAATACCTGCCGGGCTGGCTGGGTGTGCCCGACTTTGTGCTGCCGCCCTTCACCCATGTGTTGTCGGAGATGGCCCGCATTTGGGACGGCGAGCGGCTGCTGTGGCACGCGGGTGTGACCTCGCTGGAAGTGGTGGTGGGTTTCGTGCTGGGCTCGCTGCTGGGCGCACTCATCGGTTATGCGCTGGGCATTTCGCCACGCGTCGAAGCGGTGTTGTCGCCGTACCTCCTGGCCTTGCAGATCGCGCCCAAGGTGGCGTTCGCGCCGCTGTTTGTGATGTGGCTGGGCTACACCGTCTATCCCAAGATCCTGGTGGCGGTGTTGATCGTGTTTTTCCCGGTGCTCATCAACGTGTTGTCGGCCATGCGCACCATGGACGGTGACCTCATCAACCTGGCGCGCTCGTTCTCGGCCACGCGTCTGCAGGTGTTTCGCATGGTTGAGTTCCCAACCACGCTGCCACCGCTGTTCTCGGGTTTGCGCATCGCCAGCACCCTGGCCGTGATCGGCGTGGTGGTGGGCGAACTCGTGGGCGGCAACATGGGCCTGGGTTATCTGCTGGTGTTCTTTGAAGGCCAGGGCAACACGGCGGCGGTGTTTGTCGTCATCGGGGCCCTGACCGTGATTGGCATCGTGGCGTATTACGCCGTGGTGCTGGCCGAACAACGCGTGCTGCATTACCTCAGCACCACCGACCGGGGAGGTCACTGAGATGGCCACTCCCGTGTTCTCCCTCGACGGCCACAAGGTCTTGGTCACCGGCTCGGCCCGTGGGCTGGGCGAATCTTTCGTGCGGGCGTTGCACGCAGCGGGTGCGCAGGTGGCCATCAGCGATGTGCTGCACGAACGCGGTGAGGCCCTCGCGGCCGAGCTGGGTGCGCGCGCCTGCTATGTGCCGATGGACCTCGACGATCCGGCGGCCATCGAGGCCGGTGTGGCGCTGGCGGCTTCGCGCCTGGGCGGACTCGATGGGCTGGTCAACAACGGCGCCATCACCAACTCGGGCGGCAAGACCTTCGATCAACTCGACATCGACGTGTGGGACCGGGTCATGCGCGTCAACGTGCGCGGCACCTGGCTGGTCACGCGCGCGGCGCAGCCGCATCTGGCCGCCAGTGGCCGAGGCCGCGTCGTCAACCTGGCCTCCGACACCGCGCTGTGGGGCGCGCCGCGTTTGCTGGCGTATGTGGCCAGCAAGGGTGCCGTGGTGAGCATGACGCGCTCGCTCGCGCGCGAACTCGGCAGCGACGGCATCACCGTCAACGCCATTGCGCCGGGCCTGACCCTGGTCGAGGCCACCGAATACGTGCCCGCTGAGCGCCACGCGCACTACCTGCAAGGGCGCGCCATCCAGCGCCCCCAGATTCCCGACGATGTCAATGCCGCCGTGCTGTTCCTGCTGAGTCGGGAAAGCGGCTTCATCACCGGTCAACTGCTGCCCGTCAACGGCGGCTTCGTCATGAACTGAAGGAGAACCCATGAACGACTATTTCCGCAAAGTGCTCGAAGCGGCCAACCAACCCAGCTTCAACGAACGCGGTCTGCTCAACGCGCAGATCCCGCCCGAAGACCAAATCCAGGCCAGCATGCTGCAGCAGCCAGGCCAGTCGTTTGCCGAGTGGATGGAGACGCGCGTGGCGCGCAAGTCCAGCCGCAGCTACGACTACAACGCGCTCAAATTCCAGGCCGACTTCGACCCGCGCTACCGCCGCGCGCAGATGCGCTACGTCGGCACCGGTGCCACCGGCGTGTCCAAGGACGGCAACACCGTGCCTTCGGCGCACTTCACCTTCTCGACCATGGTCATCCCAGCCGGTGGCATTGGCCCGATGCACATGCACTACGACGTGGAGGAAATCTTCTTCGTGCTGCGCGGCAAGCTCAAGATCTTCTGCGAGAAGGATGGCCAGAAGTGGGAGGCCGAGCTGCACGAGCGCGACCTCATCTCGGTGCCGCCCGGCGTGTACCGCGAAGAACACAACATCGGTGACGAAGAGGCGCTCATGTGCGTCATGCTCGGTTCCCCGAAACCCATCACGCCGGTGTACCCGCCGGACTCGCCGCTGACCAAGCTCAAGCGCCCCTGAACCACCGCGTCGCCGACCCGCCCCTCCATGACCCCGCAGCAAGCCTTGCATTCGGCGCCTGTGCAGCGCATCACCCTCGCGCAAGGGGTGATGGGCTTTCGCCGCGTCGGTCAGGCACCGCAGGTCAGCCATGTGCTGTTGCACGGCATTGGCTCGGCTTCGGCCAGCTGGGCTTACCAGTTGGCCGCTGCCGCTGCCTCGCCCGCACACCAGGTGCTGGCCTGGGACGCGCCGGGCTATGGCGACAGCACCCCGGTGTCGGCGGCCCAGCCCGATGCCGACGACTACGCCCAGCGCCTGTGGGACTGGCTCGACGCCCTGTCGGTCACTTCGCCCGTGACCCTGGTCGGCCATTCCCTGGGGGCGCTGATGGCCGCGCGTGCCGCACGGCGTCGGCCCGAGCGTGTGCGCCGCGTGGTCTTGCTCGCGCCCGCCAACGGCTATGGCGATGCAACCCCTGACGAACGCGAGCGCGTGCGCCACACCCGCCTGGACAACCTGCAACGCCTGGGGCCGTCAGGCATGGCGCAGGCCCGCGCGGCCGCCATGCTCACGCCGGACGCGCGTGCCGATTGGCTCGACGCCGTGCGCGAGACCATGGCCCAGGTGCACCCGGCCGGTTACACGCAAGCCGTGCACCTGCTCGTCGGCGGCTGCCTGACCGAGGATGTGCGTGCCTTGACCCTGCCCGTGCAAGTCGCCAGTGGCGACGCCGACACCGTGACCCCCCCCGCCGCGTGTGACCGCGTGGCCCAGGCGGCGGGTGTCGCGCGCGTGGGTCTGGGCGCAGTCGGCCACGCCTGCGCCTTGCAAGCCGCTGCGGCAGTCAATGCCTTGCTGGATCTACCGCCTTGGAGCGAATCCCCATGAACGAATCTCCCCGCGCCCGTGTCAAAGCGCCCATTCAAGACGAGCGCTACAACGTGCCCGGGCTGACGCGCGGACTGCAAGTGCTGATGCAGTTCACCCGCCAGCAACGCGAGCTCACCGGCGCCGAGCTGTCGCGTCGCCTGAAGCTGCCGCGCGCTTCCGTGTTTCGCATCCTCTACACGCTGGAGCAAAGCGGCTTTGTCGAACGCGCCGACGACGGCGTGGGCTATCGCCTCGGCTTGGCCGTGTTGCGCCTGGGCTTTGAATTGCTGGCGTCGATGGACCTGACCGAACTCGGCCATCCGGTGATCGAGGAGCTGCGCGACCACACGGGCTATTCGGCGCACCTGGTGGTGCGCGACGGACACGATGTCGTGTTCGTGGCCAAGGCGCCGGGGCGCAACGCCATGTTCCACTCCATCCAGGTGGGCGCGCGTTTGCCGGCGCACGCCACGGTGCTGGGCCGCATCCTGCTGTCCGATCTGGACCTGGCGGGCTTGCGCCAGCTCTATCCCCAAACCCCGTTGCCCGCCTTCACGCCGAAGACGCCGACCCAGCTCAAGGACCTCAAGGCCTTGATCGACCAGGACCGCGCGCGCGGCTACGGCATCAGCATGGGCGGCTTCGAGACGGGCATTTCCACCATCGCTGCGCCGGTCTTCAACCAGCACGGTCTGGTGGCAGCGGCCATCAGCATCACGGTGCCCTCGGCGCGCATCGAGGACGCCGACGTTGAGCCGCTGGTGCAACGCGTGCGCGACAGCGCCGAGCAGTTGACCGAACGCCTGCAACACCAACCCAGCCGCAGCGGCTGGACAGACCCACAACCACGGAAAAAATCGGCATGAGTGTTCAGCCCGACAACCACATCACCGTGGGCGAATTGGTCGCCCGCTTTCTGGAAGCCTGCGGCGTGCAAGTCGCCTTTGGCGTCATCTCCATCCACAACATGCCCATGCTCGACGCCTTCCATCGGCGCGGCGCGATCCGCTTCGTGTCCTCGCGGGGCGAGGCCGGGGCCTGCAACATGGCCGATGCGGCGGCGCGCGTCAGCGGCACGCTGGGCGTGTGCGTCACCAGCACCGGCACGGGCTGCGGCAATGCCGCGGGCGCGATGGTGGAGGCCATCACCGCCGGCACACCGCTGCTGCACCTGACGGGGCAGATCGAGTCCGAGTTTCTGGACCGCGACTTGGGCTACATCCACGAGCACCCGGCGCAGTTGGCCATGTTGCAGTCGGTGGGCAAGGCGGCTTTTCGCATCCGCAACCCAGAGACGGCGCTGGCCACCTTGCGCGAGGCGGTGCGCATCGCGTTCACGCCGCCGTGTGGACCGGTCAGCATCGAGATTCCCATCGACGTGCAGGCCATGACGCTGCCGGTGCCGCCGGATCTGTCGCCGGTGTCCCGCACAGCCGCAGCGCCGAGCCCCGAGGCGGTGGCGCTGCTGGCGCAGCGCCTGCGCGGCAAGCGCCGCCCGCTGCTGTGGCTGGGAGGTGGCGCGCGCGGGGCTGCCGACGCGGTGGCGCGTCTGGTCGCCATGGGCTGGGGCGTGGTGACCTCGGTGCAAGGGCGTGGCATCGTGCCCGAGGACCATCCGGCCAGCCTGGGTTCATACAACCTGCAAAAGCCGACGGAAACGTTTTACGAAACGGTCGATGCCATGCTGGTGGTGGGCTCGCGCCTGCGCAGCAACGAGACGCTCAACTACAAGCTGCACCTGCCCGCCGAGCGCTACCGCATCGACGCCAATGCCCTGGCCGACAACCGGGGCTACGCGAGCGAGCTGTTCGTGCAAGGCGATGCCTCGCTCACCCTGCACGCCCTGGCCGATGCCTTGCAAGGCCAGATGGCCATCGATCCAACATTTCTGGGCGATTTGCAACAGGCGCGCCACGAATCACAGAGCCTGGTCGACGCCACCTTGGGGCCCTACGTGCAGCTCAAGAACGCACTGCAAACCGTGGGCGGCCAACGCTTTTGGTGGGTGCGCGACATCACCTTGTCCAACAGCATGTGGGGCAACCGTGCGCCCGTGCTCGATCACCCGCGTGCGGGCGTGCATGCCTTGGGCGGCGGCATCGGTCAAGGCTTGGCCATGGGCATTGGGGCCGCACTGGCCAACGCCCAACACACGCTCGGTCGCAAGACCGTGGTGTTGTCGGGCGATGGTGGTTTCATGCTCAACGTCGGTGAACTCGCCTGCGCGGTGCAAGAGCGCGCCGACGTGTTGGTGCTGCTGATGAACGATAGCCGCTACGGCGTGATCCGCAACATCCAGGACGCGCTGTATGGCAGCCGCCATTGCTACGTCGATTTGGTGAATCCCGACTTCGCCACCTTCTGTCAGAGCTTGCAGGTGCCGTTCTGGCGCGTCGGCGATGCAACGCAGATCGAGTCCGTGCTGCGCACCGCGTGGCAGACCAGCGGGCCTGCCGTGGTCGAGATCGACATGGCGGCGTGGGGACCGTTCCCGGTGAAATTTGCGGGCCCGCCCAAGAAAGCCTGAGGTGAGCATGGCTGAGCAAAACGTCACCCTGATTGGATTCGGTGCCATTGGTGGCAGTGTGTTCGCGCGCATGGCATCGCATGCGGGCGTGCGCATCACGCATGTGGTGGTGTCGGAGCGACGCCTGGCCGAGGTGCAAGCCCAACTGGGCCGCGCCGCGCAGGCCGTGACCGCGGTGCCCGAGGACGCCACGCTGGTGCTCGAATGCGCGGGTCACAGCGCGCTCACGCAGCATGTGTTGCCCGCGTTGGCACGCGGCGTCGAATGCGCGGTGTTGTCGGTGGGGGCCCTGTCGGAAGCGGGCCTGCCCGAGCAACTCGAAGCGGCGGCGCAGGCCGGCGGCACACAACTGCATTTGCTCTCGGGTGCGATTGGCGGCATCGACGCCATCGCGGCAGCACGCCAAGGCGGCATCGATGAAGTCATTTACACCGGGCGCAAGCCGCCGCAGGGCTGGCGCGGTTCGCCCGCCGAGGCGCTGGTGGATCTGGGCGCGTTGACCGAGGCGACCGTCATCTTGCAAGCCAGTGCGCGCGAAGCGGCACGGCTGTATCCGAAAAACGCCAACGTGGCGGCCACGCTGTCGCTGGCCGGGCTGGGCCTGGATCGCACCCAAGTGCGCCTGATCGCCGACCCCGGCGTGAGCGAGAACGTGCACGAGTTCGAGGTGCGCGGTGCCTTTGGCGAGATGCGCGTGACCCTGCGCGGCAAGCCCCTGGCCGACAACCCCAAGACCTCGGCGCTGACGGTGTTGTCGGCGCTGCGTTTCCTGCACAACCGCAGCGCCCCTGTGGTGCTTTGATGGCCATGACCGAACACCTGCGCAGTTTCTTCGCTGGGCGCTGGCGCGATGCCAGTGGTCCGCTCTACACCACCGAATACCCGCACGACGGCAGCACCGTCGCGCAACTGCACGCCGCCACCGCCGACGATGTGGACGAGGCCGTGCAAGCCGCCGAGCGTGCGCGGCGTCAACCGGCGTGGGCGCGACTCAAGCCCCACGAGCGCGCGCTCATCCTGTACCGCATCGCCGAAGGCATCCGCGCCGAGACCGAGCAGCTCGCACAATGGCAGCGCTTGGACAACGGCAAACCCATCAAAGAGTGCCGCGCGTTGGTGGCCAGCGCCGCCGGCACGTTTCAATTCTTTGGCGCCGCCGCCGAGACCTGGGAAGACGCCGTCACCCCGGCGCGGGGCGACTACCTGACGCTGAGCGTGCACGAGCCGCTGGGCGTGGTGGGGGCCATCACGCCCTGGAATTCGCCCATCGCCAGCGAGGCGCAAAAAATCGCGCCGGCCCTCGCAGCGGGTTGCGCCATCGTCGTCAAGCCCGCCGAGATCACGCCGCGCCTGGGGCTGGAGCTGGCGCGCATCGCCCAGCAAGCCGGTCTGCCCGACGGCATCTTGAGCGTGTTGCCGGGCAAGGGCTCCATCGTCGGCGACGCGCTGGTGCGCCACCCGCTCATCCGACGCATCGCCTTCACCGGCGGCACCACGGTGGGCCTGGGGCTGCAACGCCTGGCCGCCGAAAAACTCATGCCGACCTCGCTGGAGCTGGGTGGCAAGTCGCCCACCATCGTCTGCGCCGACGCCGATTTGGACCACGCGGTGGCGGGGGTGCTGTATGGCATCTTCAGTTCGTCGGGCGAGTCCTGCATCGCTGGCTCGCGCGCGTTTGTGCATGCCTCCGTGTACGAGGCGTTCAAGCAACGCTTGCTCGACGGCGTGCAGCGCCTGCGCGTGGCCGATCCGGCGCTGGAAGACACGCACCTGGGACCGCTGGTGAGCCAGGCGCACCGCGCCTCGATCGAGCGCTATGTGCAGCTCGGGCTGGACGAGGGCGGGCGCTTGCTGTGCGGCGGTGCGCGTCCCACGGGCGGCTATTACGACCACGGCAGCTACTACCTGCCCACGGTGTTCGAGGGCTTGAGCAACCAGACCCGTCTGTGCCGTGAAGAAATCTTTGGCCCCGTGCTGGCGCTCTTGCCCTGGCAAGACGAAGACGATTTGATCGCGCAGTGCAACGACAACGACTACGGCTTGGCCAGCGGCATCTGGACGCGCGACCACAAGAGCGCCTGGCGCATCGGTCGTGCGTTGCAGACGGGCACGGTCTGGGTCAACACCTACAAACTGTTCTCCGTCAGCACGCCCTTTGGCGGCGTCAAGATGAGCGGCGTGGGCCGCGAGAAGGGCCGACAAGGCATCCTCGAATACACGACGCAGAAAAGTTTTTACTGGGGCTTGAACGACGCGCCCCTGCCTTGGGCGGGCGCGTGATGCCAACGCAGGAGTTCTGAACCATGGATTTGGGCATCGCCGGACGCAAGGCCTTGGTGTGTGGCGCCAGCGCTGGGCTGGGACTGGCCTGCGCGCAGGCCTTGGCGCGCGAGGGTGTGGCGCTGGTGCTGGTGGCGCGCACCGAGGGGCCGTTGCAGCAGGCCGCGCAGGCTTTGCGCACCGAGGCCAGCGCGCCGGTGGCGTGTGTGGCCGCCGATGTGACCACCGACGCGGGCCGCGCGGCCATCTTCGCCGCGCATCCGGACTTCGACATCGTCATCACGAATGCCGGTGGGCCGCCATCGGGTGACTTCCGACACTGGGACCGCGAGGCTTGGTTGCGCGCCATCGATGCCAACATGCTCGCGCCCATCGAACTCATCAAGGCCACGGTGGACGGCATGATGGCGCGCGGCTTTGGTCGCATCGTCAACCTCACCTCCAGCGCGGTGAAGTCGCCGGTCGATGGCCTGGGTTTGTCAACGGGCGCGCGCAGTGGCTTGACCGGCTTTGTGGCGGGACTGGCGCGCACGGTGGTGGCGCACGGCGTGACCATCAACAACCTCTTGCCCGGCACCTTTGACACCGCGCGACTGGCCAGCAACTTCGCCGCGCAGGCGCAGCGCCAAGGCCTCAGCGTCGAGGAGGTGGTGCGCCGTCGACTGGACAAACACCCGGCGCATCGCTTCGGCCAAGCCAGCGAGCTGGGCCACACCTGCGCGTTTTTGTGCAGCGTGCACGCGGGCTACATCAACGGCCAAAACATCTTGCTCGACGGCGGCTCGTTCCCCGGCGTGTTCTGAACGTTCATCTCTCAGGAGTCTTCCATGACCCACAGCCTTGACATCGCCATCGCCGGAGCCGGCATCGGCGGCCTCACCGCCGCCATCGCGCTGCGTGCCCAGGGGCACCGCGTGACGGTGTACGAGCAGGCGTCGCGCTTCACCCGCGTGGGGGCCGACATCAACCTCACGCCCAATGCCGTGGTCGCGCTCGACGGCTTGGGCGCGGCCGTGTCCGAGGGCATCCGTCGCACCGGCGCACGCCCGACCTTTCGCATCAGCCGCGACTGGGACACGGGCGCCGAGACCTCGCGCCTGGCCATGGGCGACACCGCCGAGCAGACCTATGGCTCGCCACAACTGACCATCCACCGCGCCGATTTGCTGGCCGTGCTGGCCGACGCGTTTCCGCTGGAGCAGGTGGTGTTTGCCAAACGCATCCAGGGCGTGTCGCAGGCCGACGGCGGCGTGACGCTGTCGTTCGAGGACGGCACGCAGGCGAACCACACGGTGTTGATCGGTGCCGATGGCATCCACTCGCGTGTGCGCGCGGCGCTCTTTGGTGATGAGTACCCGCGCTTCACGGGCGTGGTGTCGTACCGCTCGGTGGTGCCCACCGAGCGCGTGCGCTCGGTGCCGGAGATCGAGGCCTTCACCAAGTGGTGGGGCCCGAACCCGCAGAGCCAGATCGTCACCTTCCCGCTGAACCGGGGACGCGACACCTTCATCTTTGCCACCACGGGTCAGGACAGTTGGCACGAAGAGTCGTGGACCAGCGAGGGCGACGTGGCAGAACTGCGCAGCCATTACCGCGACTTCCACCCGCAGGCGCGGGCCTTGCTCGACGCCTGCGACAGCGTGCTCAAGAGCGCTTTGTACGAACGCGATCCGCTGCCGCACTGGACCGTCGGCCAGGTCTCGTTGCTGGGCGACGCCTGTCACCCCATGTTGCCCTTCATGGCGCAGGGCGCGGGCATGGCCATTGAGGACGGTGTGGTGCTGGCGCGTTGTCTGCACAGCGGCGTGGTCGATGTGCACGCCGCCTTGCAACGCTACGAGCAGGCGCGCCACGAACGCACGGCCAAGATCCAGATCGGTTCGCGCGGCAACCAGTGGATGAAGACCCAGGGCAACGCCGACTGGGTCTATGGCCACAACGTGTGGAAAGAAGCGCTGCCCGCCTGAGCTGGCGGTGCAGGGCCGCTCGCTGCCTGCGCGCGGCGGCGTGCCTCAGAGGTCGAGCACCAGCCGCTCGCTCTTGCAGCCGGAGACGCAGACCATCATCACCCGGTTGGCCGCGCGCTCGGCCGCGGTCAGCACCGAGTCGCGGTGATCGGGCTCACCCTCGATCACGCGCGTTTCACACGAGCCGCAAATGCCTTCTTCGCAACTGAAGGGCACGGCGACCTTGGCGGCGTTGAGGGCCTTGTACAGCGTGGTGTCCGGCGTGACCGTGATCGTCTTGCCACTGCGGCGCAACTCGACGGTGTAGCTCTGGCGCGCATCGGCAGCGGCTTCGATGGCCACCGCGGCAAAGCGCTCGATGTGGGCGTGGGCATAGCCCAGCTCCGCGCAGAGGCGCTCGAACGCATCGAGCATCACCGCCGGACCGCAGGCGTAGTAATGCACGCCACCCGCGTCGGGCCGTGCGGCCAGCCAGCCGCGCAGATCGGGCGCACCACCGGCCTCGTCGTCGAGGTGCCAGGTCACGGGGATGTTCAGGCATTGGAGTTCTTCGACAAACGCCATGCCGGCGCGCTGGCGCGCGGCGTAGAGCACTTCGACCGAGCGGCCTTGCGCGTGCAGGGCGCGGGCCATGCACAGAATGGGCGTGATGCCGATGCCACCGGCCACCAGCACCGAATGCGTGGCGCTGGCCGCCAGGGGAAAGTGGTTGCGTGGCGCGCTGATCTTCAGGCGCGTGCCCACGCGCAACTGCTCGTGCACGCAGCGTGAGCCGCCGCGACTGGCGCGGTCTTTGAGCACGCCCAAGACGTAGCGGTGGGTTTCGCGGCTGTCGTTGGCGAGCGAGTAGCTGCGCACCAAGCCGTTGGGCAGGTTCAGGTCGATGTGCGCGCCCGGTTCAAAAGCGGGAAAGGGGCCTGGGCCGTCGGGACGCAACTCGATGCGCAAGATGTCGTCGGCCGCATGGCTCAGGGTGTGGACCCAGGCCATGAGGGTGGCGGTGTCGGTCATGCTGGTTGTGTATCGATTTGTTGTTGTGCGAGGCCGCGCAAGCGGCGGCGCAAGCGCACGATGCCCACATCGTGCTGGTACAGGTGTTCGCGGTGGTTGGCGTCGGGCTCCATGTGTTCGACGGCCACGCGGTCTTGCTCCAGCACATGCCAGTGGCGTTGCTCCAGGCGGTTCTTGTAGAGGAAGCGCCAGGTGTCGCGCTGCCAACCGCTGACTTTGCGACAGCGCCAGAAGAACACACCGCTGACGTTCTTTCCGGCTGGCACGAAAGCGCCGACGATGGTGAAGTTGCCGCCCGGACCGCCGGTCTTGGGGTAAGGGATCTCCAGCAGCATGGTGTGGATGTGGCCGGCCTCGCGCCATTCGGTCCAGTCGAAATTCACGTCGCGCTGGCCTTTTTTCTCGAAGATGAAACCCTGCGTTTCGGGCAAGTCACGGATCTGGAACTCGGCGCTGATGTCACCTTCGCTCATGGTGTGGGACTGTTTGTGCAGGTAGGCGCCGTGCATCGGGTCCATCACGTTGTCGATGACGTAGCGGTAGTCGCAGCCCCATTCCACGTAGCACAGGAAGGACGACCACTCCGGCGAGGTCAGTTGCTCGGGCAGCACCAGCGGCGGGGGCTCGTCCAGGTGCGGGTCGGTGGCGTTGTACAAAAAGATGGCGCCGTTGCTTTCGTGGGTGTGAAAGCGCCGGGTCGGGCGCGAGCCTTCGAGCTTGCAGCCGGGGCTGCCGGGCACGCGCGTGACGGTGCCGTCGCAGCGCACTTCGACGCCGTGGTAGGGGCAAGCGATGCGGTCGCCCAGGATGACGCCCAGCGACAAGGGCGCACCGCGGTGCGGGCAGTGGTCTTCCAGCGCATGCACTTTGCCTTGCTGGTCACGCCACAGCGCGATCTTGTAGCCCAGTCGGCGCAACGAGATGGGGCTCTTGCCGACGAAGCCCGATGGGCAAATGGGGAACCACAGGTCTTTCAGGCCAACGGCCAAGGCGGCATCGACCGGGTCTTGCTGAAACGAAACAGGGTGTGTGCTCATGGCAAAGTCCTTGGTGTGCGGGTCATTCAGGCGCCCAGACGCGCCATCTCGCGCTGGTAGCTCTCAGCGGTCCAACGTTCGCCGTTGGGACCGGCCGGGCCGGTGGTGTTGAGGTAGTTCACCAGCCCATCGAGGTCGTGGATGCCGGCGGCAAAGGCGCGTTCGATCGCGTCACCCAGCAAGTTCTCGTAGGTGGTGGGCTCGGCGCTGCGGCTTTGGTGGGTGGCGTTGTAGAGCGGTTGGGACGCGGTCATGGGGTATCTCCAGAAAAATCAGGGCTTGGGGCGATCGGTCATGAAGCGGCCACTGGGGGCCGCCGCGTTGATCTGGCGGCGGGTGTTCCCGTCGATGCCCCCTTTGATGGCCCACTCGGCAAACACCGTGGGGCCCGGTGTGAATTCGCGCGGCTGCCAGGCCTCGGTGAGTTCGTCCTCGTCGGTGTAGTACTCGACCAGCGCGCCAGCCGGGCTGATGAAGTACCAGAAGATCGCCGACGAGATGGGGTGTCGGCCCGGGCCCAGTTCGGTGTCCCAGCCGCAGCGCGACATGTGCATGCCGCCGCCAAACACCTCGTGCACATCGCGCACCGTGAAGGCGACATGGTTGAGGCCGCTGCGCGGCTCGGGCAGTTGCAACAGGAACAGGTCGTGGTGGCCCCCACGCGGCTCACAGCGCAGGAAGTGGCCGCGGCCCGGGTAACGGTCGGACACCACAAAGCCCAGCGCGTCTTCGTAGAAGGCGCTGGTGGCGAGCAGGTCTTTCACAAAGAACACCACATGGCCCACCTCGATGGGGCGGGCACGCTCGTAGGCCGGGCTTTGCGCGTTCACGCGCGGGCGTTCGGACCAGGTGTTGGTCTGTGCGCAATCGGGTGCCACAGCGCGTTTGCGGCTGACTTGCACGCGCACCGCCAGCCCATTGGGGTCGGTGCAGCCCAGGCGCTCGCCGTCGTCGACGAAGCCGGGTTGTGCGGACAGTTTCGGGCGCAGTTGGGCCAGGGCCGACGCATCGCGCACGCCCCACACCACCTCGCGCAGGGTGGGGTCGGGCTCCAGGCCTGCGGGCAGGCCGGGCGTGTCGCTGTGGGCGACGACGACGCGACAGCCGTTCATCGACTCGAAGACCAGGCGTTGTGCGTCTTCGCTGTGCAAGTCCAGGCCCCAGTCCAGAAAGAACTGGCGGCAGCGCTGCAAGTCCTGCGCGCCGAAGGTGATTTCGTCGATGCCGAGAATGCCCATATCGTTTCTTTAATAAAACACCGTTTCCATATGGAAACGTGCCGCCATATTTGCACGCTCCGGCGAGGGGGTCAAGAAAAGCCCCAGCGAATGGCTGGGGTTTAGCGGCCTCAGCCGAGCCAGCCGGCCATGTCTTGCGGAAAGACCCAGAGCAGCCCGGCGGTCATCACCATGTAACGCAGGCCCTTGCCGATGCCCATGTAGATGAGGCAGGGCCAAAAGGGCAGGCGCAGCCAACCGGCCACGGCACACAGCGGATCGCCGACGCCGGGCAACCAGCTCAGCAGGCAGGCTTTGGGGCCCAGCGCCTGCAACCAACGCAGGGCACGTGCTTGCGAGTTGTCGCCGGATGGGTCGCGCCAGCGCTCGTGCACGCGGTGGGCCCCCCAGCCCATCCACCAACTCAGCGCGCCGCCCAGCGTGTTGCCGATGGTGGCCACGGCGATGGCGGGCCAGAACAAGTCGGGGTTGAGTTTGACCAGTCCGAACACGGCAGGCTCGGAGCCCATGGGCAGCAAGGTGGCCGACACGAAGGCGACCACCAACACGGTGCTCAAGCCGAATTCAGGCAAGGCCAGGGTGGTCAGCAGAGAGTGCAGCCAAGCTTCCATGCGGGCGAGTGTATCGGTCAGCTTGTCGTCAAGAAAAAGCCGTTGGTCAGAGGAGGTTGCTGAAAAAACGGGCAGATACAATGACTGCCTTGTTTTTCAGCAGCCAGCCCACGTTTCATGCACATCGGTCCTTACACCCTCGCGAACAACTTGTTCGTGGCACCGATGGCGGGCGTCACCGACCGACCGTTTCGCAAACTGTGCAAACAGTTGGGGGCGGGGTATGCGGTCAGCGAGATGGTGACTTCGCGGCCCGATTTGCAGGCCAGCCTGAAGACCTCGCGCCGCGCCGATCACCGCGGTGAGCCCGGGCCGATCGCGGTGCAGATCGCTGGCACCGACGCGCCCATGATGGCGGACGCCGCGCGGCACAACATCGACCGTGGCGCGCAGATCATCGACATCAACATGGGTTGCCCGGCCAAGAAGGTGTGCAACAAATGGGCGGGCTCCGCGCTGATGCAAGACGAAGCCCTGGCCGTGTCGATCATCGAGGCGGTGGTGCAGGCGGCACAGCCGCATGGCGTGCCCGTGACCCTCAAGATGCGCACCGGCTGGTGCCAGCAACACAAGAACGCGCTGACCCTGGCGCTGGCCGCCGAAGCGGCGGGTGTGCAGATGGTCACGGTGCATGGCCGCACGCGCGAGCAAGGCTACAAGGGCCTGGCCGAGTACGACACCATCGCGGCGGTGAAGTCGCGCCTGCGCATCCCGGTGGTGGCCAACGGCGACATCGACTCGCCCGAAAAAGCCGCAGCCGTGCTGCGCCACACCGGGGCCGACGCTCTGATGATCGGTCGCGCCGCGCAAGGGCGGCCGTGGATCTTTCGCGAGATCGCGCACTACCTGGCCACGGGCGAACACTTGGCGCAGCCGTTGGTGGCCGAGGTGCGCCGCTTGCTGCTGGCGCATCTGGACGAGCACTACGGCCTGTATGGCGAGCGCACGGGCGTGCGCAGCGCCCGCAAGCACATCGGTTGGTACGTGCGCGCCTTGCCCGGTGGCGAGGCGTTTCGCCAATTCATGAACACCCTCGACAGCGCGGCCTTGCAGCAGCGTGCGGTGGGCGATTACCTCGACGCCCTGGCCCAGCAGCATGAACGCTTGCCGCAGGCCACGGCCGAGTCCCTGACGGAGATGCCAGACCATGAGCAAGAAACACATTGAAGACGTGGTGCGCCACAGCCTCGATGGTTATTTCAACGACCTGCGCGGGGCCGAGCCCGACAACCTGCACGAGATGCTGGTGCGGGTGGTGGAAAAGCCCTTGCTCGAAATCGTCATGCAGCGCGCCGACGGCAACCAGTCGCGCGCAGCACTGTGGCTGGGCCTGAACCGCAACACGCTGCGCAAAAAACTTCTCGAACACAAACTCCTCTGACCACCATGAAAGCCCTTCTCTCTGTTTCCGATAAAACCGGCATCGTCGATTTCGCGCGCGAGTTGCACGCCCTGGGCGTCGGCCTGATCTCCACCGGCGGCACCGCCAAGCTGCTGGCCGACGCCGGCCTGCCCGTGACCGAAGTGGCCGAGCTGACGGGCTTTCCCGAAATGCTCGATGGCCGCGTCAAAACCCTGCACCCCAAGGTGCATGGCGGCTTGCTGGCGCGGCGCGATCTGCCCGAGCACCGCGCGGCCTTGCAGGCCCACGGCATCGACACCATCGACTTGCTGGTGGTGAACCTCTACCCGTTTGAAGCCACCGTGGCCAAGCCCGGTTGCACGCTGGCCGACGCCATCGAAAACATCGACATCGGCGGTCCGGCCATGGTGCGTTCGGCGGCGAAGAACTGGAAGGACGTGGGCGTGCTCACCGCCGCCGACCAATACCCGGCGGTGCTGGCCGAGCTCAAGGCCCAGGGCCGACTCTCGGATGCGCTGCGTTTTGCGTTGTCGGTGGCCGCGTTCAACCGCATCAGCCAGTACGACGGCGCCATCAGCAACTACTTGTCGAGCGTGCAATTCGAGGCGGACAAACTCCGTGAAGACTATGTGCCCGCGCGCGCGCCGTTTCCGGGGCAGTTCAACGAGCAAGTGGTCAAGGTGCAAGACCTGCGCTACGGCGAGAACAGCCACCAGCAAGCCGCCTGGTACCGCGACCTGGCCCCGGCGGTGGGATCGTTGGCCACGGGTGTGCAGTTGCAAGGCAAGGAGCTGTCCTACAACAACATCGCCGACGCCGACGCGGCGTGGGAATGTGTCAAGAGCTTTGACGAGCCGGCGTGCGTGATCGTCAAGCACGCCAACCCCTGCGGTGTCGCGGTGGGCGCGCATCCGCTGGAGGCCTACCGCAAGGCTTTCCAGACCGACCCGACCAGCGCCTTTGGCGGCATCATCGCCTTCAACCGCCCGGTGGACCAAGCCGCCGCCGAAGCGGTGAGCCAGCAGTTCGTCGAGGTGCTGATGGCGCCCGACTTCAGCGCCGAAGCGTTGGCGGTGTTCAAGAGCAAGGTCAATGTGCGCCTCATGAAGATCACCTTGCCCGCGCCGTACGGCCAGGTGCGCAACGCCTTGGAAACCAAGCGCGTCGGGTCGGGTCTGCTGCTGCAGACGGCGGACAACCACGAGCTGGCGTTGGCCGATCTGAAAGTGGTGACGGTCCAGCAACCCACCCCTGCCGAATTGAATGACCTGTTGTTTGCGTGGAAGGTGGCGAAGTTCGTCAAGAGCAACGCCATCGTGTTTTGCCACCAGGGCATGACCATGGGCGTGGGCGCGGGGCAGATGAGCCGTCTCGACTCGGCCCGCATCGCCAGCATCAAGGCCCAGGCGGCGGGCCTGAGCCTGCAAGGCACGGTGGTCGCCAGCGACGCCTTCTTCCCGTTCCGCGATGGTCTGGATGTGGTGGTCGACGCCGGCGCGAGCTGCGTCATCCAACCCGGCGGCTCGATGCGCGACCAGGAAGTGATCGACGCCGCCAACGAGCGCGGCGTGGCCATGGTGTTCAGCGGTGTGCGGCATTTCCGCCACTGAGCCACGAGCGGATCGCAGCGCTTGAACTTTGCATCTCTGAACCTGAGCCCCGCCTTGCTGCGGGCGCTCGACCACGCGGGGCTGGTGCAACCCAGTCCCATCCAAACCGAGGCGATTCCCGCCGTGCTGCAAGGCCGCGACGTCTGGGCCACCGCGCCCACTGGCTCGGGCAAGACCCTGGCCTATGCGGTGTCGGTGGTGCAGCAGCAGGTGCTGCGGCCACGCCAGACCAACTTCCGCCGTCCCGTGCGCAGCCTGGTGCTGGTGCCCACCCGCGAGCTGGCCGTGCAAGTCGGTGCCGTGTTCGCACCGCTGGCGCAGGCCGCCGCGCTCAAGCTGGCGGTGGTGTATGGCGGGGTCTCGATCAACCCGCAGATGATGGCTTTGCGCGGGGGTGCCGACATCGTCATCGCCACGCCGGGTCGCCTGCTCGATCTCATCGACCACAACGCGTTGCGCCTTGACGATGTGCAGCATCTGGTGCTGGACGAGGCCGACCGCCTGCTCGACACCGGCTTTGCCGACGAGTGGCAACGCATCGCATCGCGCTTGCCGCCCCAGCGACAGACGCTGTTGTTTTCGGCCACCGACGCGGGGCCGATCCAGACTTTGGCCAGCGAGGTCTTGCAGACACCGCTGCGCATCCAGGCCGAGGCCATGCAGTGGCCCGAGCCCGAGATCCATCACCGCGCCATCGCGGTCGACGAGGCGCGGCGCATCGCTGTGCTGCGCCACCTCATCGCCACGCTGGGTGCATCCCGCGTGTTGGTGTTCGTCGCCACGCGCTACGCCTGCGAGCATGTGGCCCGCCGGCTGGAGCAGGCAGGTTTCACGGCCGCTGCCTTTCACGGTGAGATGGCCCAGGGCACGCGACAACAAACACTCGACGCGTTCAAAGCCGGGCAGGTGGCGGTGCTGGTGACCACCGATCTGGCGGCGCGCGGCATCGACATCGCGCATCTGCCGGTGGTGGTGAACTTCGACTTGCCGCGCTCGGCCACCGACTACACGCACCGCGTGGGTCGCACGGGGCGTGCGGGTGCGCGTGGCGAGGCCCTGAGCCTGGTGACGGCGCGCATGCAGCCGCATTGGCGGCTGATCCAAAAGCGCGCGCAGATCGAGGTGCCGCCGGAGGTGCTGCCGGGTTTTGAGCCCACCGAGGTCGCGCCGCCCGCCGCCGGACCCAACGACGGCAACGGTGGCATCAAGGGCAAGCGCCCGAGCAAGAAAGACAAGCTGCGCGCCGCAGCGGCGGCCGCCCAGGCGAGCGAGCCCGGCCAGCGCTAGACCTCAATCCGCGTTCGTGGTGCCGGTGCCGGTGTCCGTGGGCGCAGCAGTGGGAGCGGCCGCGTCGTCGCCCGTTGGCTCGCTGGCCGGACGGCGTGTGCGCACCCCGTGTTTGGCCCACAGCCCCACATAGACCTGCGTGGCCTGCTCGCGCGCGGCCGCATCGATGCAGGCGATCAATTGCGCCGGGTGGATGGGCGCTGCGGTTTCCTCGCTCAGCCCGAAGTGGCAGTCGAAGTCCCAAAAGTCCACCCCCTCGGGCAAGGGCCGTGCACGCTCGCGCTTGATGTATTTGCGCACCTCGTGCTTGACGCGGTCGAGCACGCGATCCGGGTGTTTGCCCTCGGCTTGCAGGGGGAAAGTTTTTTTCATGAAGGTCCTTGAAGGGAAATGCGCCCCAGAAGGACGAGCCATCCACAACGGATGGGAATTTACAACTGCGCGAACACCTCGGCCGCTGCTGCCACGGTTTGCGCGATGTCGGCTTCGGTGTGCGCGGCGCTGACAAAGCCCGCTTCGTACAAGGCTGGCGCGATGTAGACGCCGCGATCGAGCAGGCCATGGAACAAGGTGTTGAAGCGCGCGCCATCGCTCTTCATCACCTGGCCGTAGTTCTGCGGCAACTCGGGCAGCAAAAAGAAACCGAACATGCCGCCTTGGCAGTCGGCGCTGAAGGGCACGCCCGCTTGTGCCGCTGCGCCGGTGAGTCCGTCGACGAGGCTGCGGGTGCGTGCGCTCAGGCTGTCCCAAAAACCCGGCTTGGCGATTTCACGCAGCGTGGCCAAACCGCAGGCAGTGGCCACTGGGTTGCCGCTCAGGGTGCCCGCCTGGTACACCGGGCCGGTGGGCGCGAGCTGCTGCATGATGGCGCGCGGTCCGCCAAAGGCGGCCAGCGGCATGCCCCCGCCAATGACCTTGCCCAACACCGTGAGGTCGGGCTGAAACCCGGGGATGGCTTGCGCATACAGACTCTGGGCCGAGCCCAGCGCGACGCGAAAGCCCGTCATCACCTCGTCGAACACCAGCAGCGCGCCGTGTTGGCTGCACAGCTCGCGGCAGCGCTGCATGAAGGGCACCGAGGCGCGCACGAAATTCATGTTGCCGGCGATGGGCTCGATCATCACGCAGGCCAGATCGGCACCGTGCAACTGGAAGGCTTCCTCCAGTTGTGCCACGTTGTTGTACTCCAGCACCAAGGTGTGCTGCACCACCTCGGGCGGCACGCCCGCGCTGGTGGGGTTGCCGAAAGTCGCCAGACCCGAACCGGCTTTGACCAAGAGCGCGTCGGCGTGTCCGTGGTAGCAGCCTTCGAACTTGATGATCTTGCTGCGCCCGGTGGCGCCGCGCGCCAGGCGCAGCGCGCTCATGCCGGCCTCGGTGCCGGAGCTGACCAGGCGCACCATCTCCATCGACGGCACATGGCGCAGGATTTCTTCGGCCAACTCGATCTCGCGCTCGGTGGGCGCACCAAACGAGAAGCCATCCACGGCGGCCTTTTGCACGGCTTCGAGCACCGCCGGGTGACCGTGGCCCAGGATCATGGGGCCCCAGGAGCCGATGTAGTCGATGTACTTTTGGCCATTGGCGTCCCAGAAGTGGGCACCCTGCGCGCGCTGCACAAAACGCGGTGTGCCGCCGACGGCGCGAAAGGCACGCACGGGCGAGTTGACGCCGCCAGGGATCACTTGGGCGGCGCGGTCAAAGAGTTGCTGGTTGCGGTCGGTCATGTCGGATGGCTTGGCGCACGCGGGTGGCGTGCACGCGGTTCAGTGTTTGGTTTCGTGGCGGTGCAACGAGAAGTCTTCGGCGGTGGCCGGGCCGTCGTCGTCGCTGGCGTCGTCCGCATCTTCGTCGGTCTCGGCCCAGAACAGGCGATCGGGCAGCACCAGGCCCATGCCCGGGCGAAAGCCGCTGTCGAGGCTTTGGTCGAGGTAGTTGAGTGCCTCGTGGGTGGCGGTTTCGAGATCGGCACCGGAGGCGAGCAAGGCCGCCAGCACGCCGCTCAAGGTGTCGCCTGCGCCGGCGAAGATGGCGTCGAGTCGCTCGAAGCGTTGGCTCAGCAGCACGGTGTGTGCCGTGGCCAGCACGTTCTCGATGTGTTGATCCGGTTGGGTGAGTCCCGTCACCAGCACATAGGGCACGCCCATGTCGGCGGCGGCCGCGGCGAGGTCGCGCGGGCCCGGGCTGCGCTCGCTGCTCCAGTCGGGCAACAGCCAGCGCCACAGCGTGTTGAGGTTGCCCACCAACACCGTGGTCTGCGGCAGGATGAGCTCGCGAAACGCGTCGAGATAAGCCTCGATGTGTTCGTCTTGCCACCACGACAGATTGGGCATGTAGGCCACCAGCGGCAACTCGGCGTAGTCGCTGGCGATCTCGGCGATGACGCTGAGGTTTTCGGGTGTGCCGCAAAACCCCACCTTGATGACTTGCACGCCCATGTCTTCGAGCACGCTGCGGGCTTGTTCGGCCACGGCTTCTTCGTCAAAGGCGATGTGGTCGAACACCTCGGCGGTGTCGCGCACCAGGCTGCCCGTCAACACGGGCAGGGCGTGTGCGCCGACGCTGGCGCAACACAGCGCATCGGCCGCGACCCCGCCCGCCCCGCTGGGGTCGTTGGCGTTGAACACCAGCACGCACGGTGGCGCGCCGCTGCGTTCATCGGACAAGGTCAGTCGGGAAGGGTCGGAAGAGGGGTCTTGCGCCATGAATAGCCGCACACAACAAGGGCGAACACAAAGGGGTGGACTCGTACAATGCGAGTCATTCTATGCCTTGAAAAAAGAGTGACGATCGTGAGCAAAACCTGGATGTGTCTGATTTGCGGCTGGATTTACGACGAGGCAGCGGGTGCCCCCGACCACGGCATCGCGCCCGGCACGCCTTGGGAGCAGGTGCCCATGAACTGGACCTGTCCGGAGTGCGGCGCCCGCAAGGAAGATTTTGAAATGGTGCCGGTCTGACCGGACCCGACCATGCCAGCGCGTGAGCGGTTTGAACGCCATCTGCTGGCTCTGCTGCAGCAGCGGCCCGCCATCGATGCGCAGGCCTTGCACGCGTTGCAACAGCTCTGCGCTGAACAAATCGGCGCAGCGGTCGACGGACCGCAACACCTCTTTTGGCGCTTGACCGCACGGCTGTTGGCCGGTCTCGGCCAAGGCCCGGCCGCTCAGCTCGATGCCACGCGTGCAGGACTGACCGCCACGGTGCTGCAAGGCTTGCGCTTGCAGGACGACCCCGCCGGCTTGCAAGCCATCAACCCCGTGTTATTCCTGGAGCAGGCCGATGCGCTCACCCGCGCGTTGCAAGCCGATCTGCAAGCGGCGCTGCCGCACCCCGACTTCTGGCCCTGCGATCTCTCGATCCCCGCGCAGCAATTGCTCACGTTGACCCAAGACATGGGCTTGACCGCACTGGCCGATCTGGTGCGCGCCCTGCGCTCGCAACTGGCGCGCCTGAACGCCCAACGCAGCGCGGCCGATGTGCAAACCAGCTGGCGCGGCGTGCAAGAGGCCACGCGTTGCCTGCATCAGTTCGCGGCCGGCGTTGCAGCACCCCAGCCCGATGAGGCGGTGCGCGTCGCGCTCGACGCGTCGGCCTGAGTCAGGCGGCTTTTTTCACCACCGCGTAACGCGCCAGCGTGCGCTCGCGCGCCTGGGCGTGATCGACGATGGGCTCGGGGTAGTCGCGTCCCAGCACCACGCCCGCCGCGGCCAACTCCATCGGCTTGGCCAGCCACGGCGCGTGGATGGCGTGGTCCGGCAGCTTGGCCAGCGCGGGCAGGTAGCGGCGAATGAACTTGCCCTGCGGGTCGAACTTCTCACTTTGGCTGACCGGGTTGAAGATGCGAAAGTAGGGCTGCGCGTCGCAACCGCTGGAGCTGGCCCATTGCCAGCCGCCGTTGTTGGCGGCGAGGTCGTAGTCGTTGAGGTGCTGGGCGAAGTAGCGCTCGCCCCAGCGCCAGTCCAGCCCCAGGTCCTTGCACAGAAAGCTCGCCACCACCATGCGCAGGCGGTTGTGCATGTAGCCCGTCTGGTTGATCTGCGCCATCGCGGCATCCACCAGCGGATAGCCGGTGCGGCCCTCGCACCAGGCTTCGAACAACGCCTTGGCCGTTTTGCCATGCTCCCAGCGGATGGCGTCGTACTCCGGCTTGAAGGCGTGGTCCACCACCCGAGGATGGTGGTGCAGGATCTGGTGGTAGAAGTCGCGCCAGATCAGCTCCGACAGCCAGATCTCGGCCCCGCGCGAACCCTCCAGCATGCGCTGGTGCGCCACGCGCGCGAGTTCGCGCACCGACACCGTGCCAAAGCGCAGGTGCACGCCCAGATAGCTCGGCCCCTTGATGGCGGGGAATTCGCGCGCCGTGTCGTAGCGGTCCATGCGTTGGAAGAAGTCCTCGAACAAGGCCACGCCACCCGGACTGCCCGTGGGCACATGCAGGCTGGCGAGGTTGGTGGTCTCAAAGCCCAGGTCGGCCAGGGGGGGCACGGGCTGGCGCCAAGCACTCGGTCGTGGGGCCAGTGCACGCACGTATTTGCCCACGGGGTAGCTGCTCAGGTAGAACGCGTCCACCTTTTTCAACCAAGCGTTTTTGTACGGCGTGAAGACGCCGTAGGGCTTGCCGGCTTGCGTCAGGATTTCGCTGCGCTCGAAGATCACATGGTCTTTGCAGGTCTGGAAACCGATGCCCCGGTTCGCTAACTCACCCCGCACTTGCGCGTCGCGCGCCAGCGCAGCGGGCTCGTCGTCGTGGTTGCAAAACACCTCTTGCACGCCCAGCTGTTGCGCCAGGTGCGGGATCTCGTCGTGCGCCACGGCATGGCGCACGATCAGCCCGGCGTCGGGATGGCCGGCCAGTGCGCGCAGCTCGGCGTCGAGCGCCACCAGCGATTCGCGGATGAACTCCACCCGCCGATCCGCGCGCGGCAAGGCGTCGAGGATGGCGCGGTCGAACACGAACACCGCGTGCACCTGGGCGCAGCTTTTCAGGGCCCGGAACAAGGCCGCGTTGTCGTGGGCGCGCAGGTCGCGGCGAAACCACATCAAACCGCTGTGCACGGTGGGCGCATGGCGCGGGGAGGGGGTCATCTTCCACCTTAAAATTCGGGCATGAGCGCCGATTCTGCACCCATCAACCTGACGCATCATTTCTTGATTGCAATGCCCGGGTTGGAGGATGCGATTTTTTCCCGCAGCGTGGTCTATCTGTGCGAACACAGCGAGCGCGGGGCGCTGGGCCTGGTCATCAACAAGCCCGGTGAGTTGTCGATGCGCACCCTGTTCGAGAAGGTCGATCTGCCCCTGCACCGCCAGGACCTGGTCGATCAACCCGTGCTGCGTGGTGGACCGGTGCACACTGAGCGCGGTTTCGTGTTGCATGAGTCCATGAGCACCGAGCCCGATGCGCCTCCCCCAGCCGATGCCGACGCGGCCAGCCCCGATGCCGACGCGACCCTGCCCGATCTGGTCTACGCCTCGACCCTGCGCATCCCCGGCGGCTTGGAGATGACCACCTCCAAGGACGTGCTCGAAGCCTTGTCCACGGGCGCCGGTCCCCGGCGCGTGCTGGTCTCGCTGGGCTATGCGGCCTGGGGCCAGGGGCAGCTCGAATCCGAGATCGCCGAGAACAGTTGGCTCACGGTGCCGGCGGACACCCGCATCCTGTTTGACACCCCCATCGAGCAGCGCTACGCGCAGGCCTTTGAGTTGCTGGGCCTGCAACCGTGGATGCTGTCGCAAGCGGCGGGGCACGCATGAGCGCCGCGACCGAGGGCACGCTGGCAGCCGCCTTGCAATCGTTCCTGGCCTTCGACTTCGGCACCCGCCGCACCGGCGTGGCCTGTGGCAACCGGCTGCTGTGCCAAGCCCAGCCGCTGGCGAGCATCCAGGCCCAGGGCGATGCGCGCTGGCCCTTGATCGCCGAGCGCATCCGTGAGTGGCAGCCGGACGCGCTGGTGGTGGGCGTGCCCTTTCACCCCGACGGCGCCGAGCACGACAACACCCAGCGCGCGCGGCGCTTTGCACGACAACTGCATGGGCGCTTTGGCCTGCCCGTGTTTGAAGTCGACGAGCGCTACAGCACGACCGAGGCCTTGGCCGAGGGCGCGCGCGACGCCGATGCGGCCTCGGCCTGCATCATCCTGAATCAGTTTTTCCGGGAACACCCATGATCGGATCACTCTCTCTCGATGCCGAAAGCCTGTACGGCGAACTGCGCCAGGGCGTGCGCGCCTTGCTCACGCCGCAGACCCGTCTGGTGGGCATCCTCTCCGGCGGGGCCTGGTTGGCCGAGCGCTTGCAACAAGACCTGTCGCTCTCGGGCGAAGCGGGCGTGCTTTCCTCGTCGCTGCACCGCGACGACTTCGCGCAACGCGGCCTGGCCCACGGTGGACAAACCCGACTGCCCTTCGATGTCGACGGCGCGCACCTGCTGGTGCTCGACGACGTGCTGCACACCGGGCGCACGCTGCGCGCGGTCATCAACGAGCTGTACGACTACGGCCGACCGGCCAGTGTCAAGCTGGCGGTGCTGGTGGACCGGGGCGGGCGCGAGTTGCCGGTGCAGGCCGACTACGCCGCCGCGCGCATCGTGCTGCCCGCCAGCCAGTCGCTGCGACTGGCGCGCGACGCCAGCGGGCGCTTTGATTTTTCGCTGAAGGGCTGACCCGATGCTCTACAAACGCAACCCCCAACTCAACCGCCACGGCGAGCTCATCCACCTGCTCTCGACCGAAGGCTTGCCGCGCGACATCCTGACGCACATCCTCGACACGGCCAGCAACTTCGTGTCGGTGAATGACCGCGAGGTCAAGAAGGTGCCGCTGCTGCGCGGCAAGAGCGTGTTCAACCTGTTCTTCGAGAACAGCACCCGCACCCGCACCACCTTCGAGATCGCGGCCAAGCGCCTGTCCGCCGATGTGTTCAACCTCGACATCGCGCGCTCGTCCACCGCCAAGGGCGAGTCGCTGCTCGACACCATCGCCAACCTCAGCGCGATGGCCGCCGACCTCTTTGTCGTGCGCCACAGCGAGTCCGGCGCGCCCTACCTGATCGCCGAGCATGTGGCACCGCATGTGCATGTGGTCAATGCGGGCGATGGTCGGCATGCGCACCCCACGCAGGGCCTGCTCGACATGTACACGATTCGCCACTTCAAGGGCGACTTCGCCAACCTGCGCGTGGCCATCGTCGGGGATGTGCTGCATTCGCGCGTGGCGCGTTCCGACATCCACGCACTGACCACGCTGGGTTGCGCCGAGGTGCGGGTGGTCGGTCCCAAGACACTCGTGCCGACCGACCTGAGCCAAATGGGCGTGAAGGTCTTCCACACGCTGGAGGACGGCATCCGCGATTGCGATGTCGTCATCACGCTGCGGCTGCAAAACGAGCGCATGAGCGGCGCTTTGCTGCCGTCGAGCCAAGAGTATTTCAAGGCCTTTGGCCTGACCCCCGAGAAGCTGCAATGCGCCAAGCCCGACGCCATCGTGATGCATCCGGGGCCGATCAACCGGGGCGTCGAGATCGACTCGGCGGTGGTCGATGGACCCCAGAGCGTGATCTTGTCGCAGGTGACCTTTGGCATCGCGGTGCGCATGGCCGTGATGTCCATCGTGGCGGGGAACGAAGCATGAACATCCTGATCCGAAACGGCCGCGTCATCGACCCGGCCAGCCAGACCGACCGGGCCGCCGACGTGGCCATCGCGCAGGGCCGCATCCTGGCCTTCGTGGGGGCGGGCGAGGCCTTGCCCGCCGGCTTCCGCGCCGATGAGACCCTCGACGCCAGCGGCTGCATCGTCGCGCCGGGCCTGGTCGATGTGCAGATGCGTCTGCGCGAGCCCGGCCATGAGCACGCCGGCATGCTCGACTCCGAGCTTGCCGCTGCCGTGGCTGGTGGCGTCACCAGCCTGGTGTGTCCGCCGGACACCGACCCGGTGCTCGATGAGCCGGGCTTGGTCGACATGCTGACGCACCGCGCCAGCCAGTGGCAGCGCTCGCGCGTGTTCCCCTTGGGCGCTCTGACGCGTGGCCTGCAAGGCGAGGTGCTGACCGAGATGGCCGAACTCACCGAGGCGGGCTGCGTCGGTTTCAGCCAAGCCGAAGTGCCAATGGCCGACACACAGGTGCTGCAACGCGCGCTGCAATACGCCGCCACCTACGGCTACACCGTCTGGTTGCGCCCGCAAGATCGCTACCTGGGCAAGGGCGTCGCGGCCAGTGGCCCGCTGGCCACGCGCATGGGCTTGAGTGGCGTGCCCGTGGCCGCCGAAACCATCGCCTTGCACACCATCTTTGCGTTGATGCGCAGCACGCGCGCGCGGGTGCACCTGTGTCGCATCTCCAGCGCCGAGGGCGTGGCCTTGGTGCGCGCAGCCAAAGCCGAGGGCTTGGCCGTGACCGCGGATGTCAGCATCAACTCGCTGCACCTGAGCGACCACGACATCGGTTACTTCGACAGCCGCGCCCGGCTCACGCCGGTGTTGCGACAGCAGCGCGACCGCGATGCCCTGCAAGCGGCCTTGGCCGACGGCACGCTCGATGCCCTGGTGTCCGATCACACGCCGGTCGACAACGACGCCAAGGCCTTGCCTTTCGCGCAGGCTGAGCCGGGGGCCACCGGCGTCGAGCTGCTCTTGAGTCTGGCGCTCAAGTGGGGCCAGACCTCGGGGGCCGGACTCATGCGCGCGCTCGAGGTGGTCACCGCCCAGCCGGCGCGCTGCCTGCCGCAGGCCGAGGCATTGGGCTTGGGCCAGTTGCGCGTCGGTGGTGTGGCCGATGTGGTGGTGTTCGCCCCGGACCAGACCTGGCAGGTGCAGCCCGAGGCGCTGCGCAGCCAGGGCAAGCACACGCCATTTGCCTTCGATGTCTCCGGCATGGCCTTGCCCGGTCGGGTGCGTGCCACGCTGGTGGATGGCCGCCGCGTGTTCCAGGCCTGAATTCGCACGAGCCGAGCATGCAAGGCCTGCGCGCGTTGTGGCGTCTGGTGCGCGTGATCGCTTGGGCCGCGCGCGGCTGGTGGCGGGCGCAGCGTGACTTCCCACGCCTGGACGCGCAGTCCCAGGCCCGGGCGGTCGAGCAATGGGCGCGGCGCATGCTGGCCATCATGGGCGTCGAGGTCTGCATCGAAGGCGTGCCGGCCCAGGGGCCAGTGCTCATGGCCGCCAACCACATCTCCTGGCTCGACATTCTGGTGATGCACGCGGCCTGCCATTGCCGCTTCGTGGCCAAGTCCGAAATCCGCCATTGGCCGCTGGTGGGGGCGCTGACCACAGCGGGGCAGTCGCTCTACATCGAGCGCGCTTCCAGCCGCGACGCCATGCGGGTGGTGCACCGCATGCGCGACGCGCTGCTGGCCGGCGACGTGCTCGGTGTGTTCCCCGAGGGCAGCACGGGCACGGGGGAGGTGCTGCTGCCGTTCCATGGCAACTTGTTGCAAGCCGCCATCTCGGCCGATGTGCCGCTGCAGCCGGTGGCCTTGCGCTTCATCGATCCCTTGAGCGGCGCGCCCAGCCTGGCACCTTGTTATGTCGCCGATGACACCTTGGTCGGCTCGATCTGGCGCACCTTGCGCGCGCCAGCTTTGCGTGCCTGCGTGCGCTACGGTCAGCCGCAGCGGGCGCAGGGACGGGGGCGACGCCAATGGGCCGAGGACGTGCGCGCATCCGTTCAGGATTTGCTGAAGTGATATGCTCAAACCCATGGTCACCGCCACCTCTAAAAAGCGTCCCAGCCGTATTCAGACTGCCCCCGCTGTCCTGAAACCGACGCAAGACAAAAACTTCGACGCCATGTTCGAAATGGCGGCCGAGACCTTTCGGGTCATGTCGGCACCGATGCGGTTGAAGATCATCAACTGCCTGTGCGACGGTGAAAAAAATGTGGGCCAGCTGCTGGAAGAGATCGACACCACCCAGCCCAACATGTCGCAGCACCTCAACACCTTGTTCAAGGCCAAGATCCTCGGTCGCCGCCGCGAGGGGGTGCAGATTTACTACCGCATCATCAACGAACGGGTGGTCACCCTGTGCCGCGCGGTGTGCACCCAGATCGCCATCGACAGCGATCTGCCGCATTGACCGTGGCCTCGCGACAGCGAAGCGCGTCACCATGAAAAAGCCCCGCAACGCGGGGCTTTTTCATGGGAGCAGCCGCCGATCAGAGCAGGCCGTGGCTGCGCGCGTAATGCAGGGTCTGGGTGCGGCTCTTCACGCCCAGGCGGCGGAACAGGCGCCACAGGTGGACCTTGACGGTGTGCTCGCTGATGTCGAGTTCGGTGGCGATGTCGCGGTTGCTCAGGCCCCGATCCAGCATCACGATGAGCTGCTTTTGGCGCTTGGACAGCTTGGTCTCGCCGGGAACCGGTGTGGCTTCCTCATCGCCACCTTCCGCTGCAAACAGACCATGCAGCGCGGCCGAGATTTCATTCGTCGGCGTGGCTTTTTCGATGTAGAGGTCGGCACCGGCTTCGATGCAGGTTTCTTCGGCTTCACCCGCCGGCATGGCCGAGATCACTGCCAGCGGCACATCTTGGTACATGGCCTTGATGTCACTGACGGCGCTGGTGCCCTTGACGCCGGGCAGCAGCAAGTCGAGCAGGAACAGTTCGGGGTCGCCGTTCTTGATGATGGCCGCTTGCAGCTCGCTGTATTTTTCGAGTTCAACGACCTTGGCGGCAGGACGCAATCGACGCAGCAGCATGCCCATGGCCTGGCGCAGCAGCGGGTGATCGTCGATGACATACATGCTCATGGTGTTCTCCTGCTTGGCGGTGTACGAAGGAAGTCAGTAGCTCAAACCCATTGCATCGCGCACATCGCGCATGGTCTCTTGGGCCGTTTTGCGAGCTTTCTGAGTACCATTATCGACGATTTCACGAATCATTTTGGGATTTTCGACATATTTCTGGGCACGCTCCAGCATCGGTTGCTGTTCGCGCAGGATGCCGTCGATGACCGGCTGCTTGCAATCGAGGCAGCCGATGCCCGCCGTCGTGCAGCCTTGCGTGACCCACTGGCGCGTGCCCTCGTCGGAGTAAACGAGGTGGAACTGCCACACCGGGCACTTGAGGGGATCGCCCGCGTCGCTGCGTTTGACGCGCGCCGGGTCGGTGGGCATGCGCCGCACCTTGTGCTCGATGCTGGCGCGGTCTTCTCGGATGGCGATCGAGTTGTTGTAACTCTTGCTCATCTTGGCGCCATCGAGTCCGGGCAGCTTGCTGGACTCGGTCAGCAGCACCTGCGGCTCGGGCAGGATGACCTTGCCCGTGCCTTTGAAATAGCCTTGCAGCCGCTCGCGGTCGCTGGCATCGAGTTCGGGAGCGCTGGCCACGTAGCCCATGGCCCCTTCCAGCGCCTTGGCGTCACCCGTCTCCTGGTATTGCTTGCGCGACTTCTCGAAGCGCTTGACGCTGTCCTTGGGCAGCTTGGCCAGCGTGGTTTGCAGCTTTTCCTCGGCGTTGATCTCGCGGCCATAGAGGTGGTTGAAGCGTCGCGCTGCCTCGCGCGTGAGTTCGACGTGGCTGGCCTGGTCTTCACCCACGGGCACGTACTTGGCTTTGTAGATCAGGATGTCGGCGGCTTGCAGCAGCGGGTAGCCCAGAAAGCCGTAGGTCGACAAGTCCTTGTCCTTGAGCTTTTCCTGCTGGTCCTTGTAGGTGGGCACGCGTTCGAGCCAGCCGATCGGCGTGCCCATGGCCAGCAGCGTGAACAGCTCGGCGTGCTCGGGCAGGCGGCTTTGCAGGAACAGGGTGCATTGCTCGGGGTCGAGCCCAGCGGCCAGCCAGTCGATGACCATTTCGAACACGTTCTTCTCGATCACTTCGCGGTGCTCGTAGTGCGTGGTCAGGGCGTGCCAGTCGGCGACGAAGAAGTAGCAATCGTGGGTCGATTGCAGGCGCACCCAGTTTTTCAGGGCACCGTGGTAGTGGCCCAGGTGCAGCGCGCCGGTTGGGCGCATGCCGGAGAGAACACGTTCTTTCATACGAGGACAGCTGTGCGAGAGCTCAGTTCAGCAAGAGTTTGAAGGGGATGAGCGCGGTGCGGATGATCTCGAACGTCAGCTCCATGATGGGTGTCATCCAGATCGCGTTGATGACGCCCAGCACCACCAGCACCATGACGATGTAAAAGCCCCAGGGCTCGATGCGCGACACCGCCAGCGCCGCCCGCATGGGCAGCAGTCCCACCAGGATGCGACCGCCATCGAGCGGCGGCAGCGGGAACAGGTTGAAGGCGAACATCACCGCGTTGACCTGGATGCCCGCTTTGCAGACCTCGACGAAGAAGCGCTCCTGCACGTCGGCGGCGTGCAGCAGGTAAAACACCACGCCCCAGCCGATGGCTTGGATCAGATTGATGGCGGGTCCTGCCAACGCCACCCACACCATGTCGCGCTTGGGATGGCGCAACTGGCCAAAGCGCACGGGCACAGGCCGCGCATAGCCAAACAGGAAGTTGCCGCCTGTGGCCACAAACAGCAGGGCCGGCATCAGCAGCGTGCCCACCGGGTCGATGTGGGGCACGGGGTTGATCGTCACCCGACCCATCATCCAGGCGGTGCGGTCGCCCAGGCGCATGGCCACATAGCCGTGCGCGGCCTCGTGCAGCGTGATGGCAAAAATCACGGGCAGGGCGTAGATCAGCAGGGTCTGGATCAGCTCGGAAACATTCACGATTTCATTGTCGCATCGAAAGCCAGACGCGGGCTTTGGGCCTCACAGGCCCAGCACGTCCAGCGCACCGCGGCCGGCGCGCACCAGCTCGGGATCGCCGCCGCCGTCCATGCCCGTGAGGTCCACCACGGTGGTCGGCTCCAGCGGGCAAGCGCCGGCGTCGATCACCGCGTCGATTTCGTGCTCGAAGCGGGCGCGGATGTCTTCGGCGTCGTTCATCGGCTCCGTCTCGTCCGGCGGGATGAGCGTGGTCGCCAGCAACGGCGCACCATGCAGGGCCAGCAGCTCCAGCAGCGTCGTGTTCATGGGCACGCGCAGGCCGATGGTCTTGCGTTGCGGGTGGCTCACGCGGCGCGGCACTTCCTTGGTCGCTTCCAGGATGAAGGTGTAGGCCCCGGGGGTGGCGGCCTTGAGCAGCCGGTACTGGCGGTTGTCGACCCGTGCGTAATTGGCCAGCTCCGACAGATCGCGGCACAGCAAGGTCAGGTGGTGCCGTTCATCGACTTGGCGGATGCGGCGCAGTCGCTCGACTGCGGCCTTGTCGTCGAGGTGGCAGACCAGGGCATAGCTCGAATCGGTGGGCACCGCCACCACGCCACCCTTGGCCAAGAGCGCCACCGCTTGCTTGAGCAGGCGCGGCTGTGGGTTGTCGGGGTGAACCTGAAGAAACTGGGCCATGTCGAAGGTGGGGCGCGCGCAAGCCGCCCAAGGGGTCAGTGGATGCGGGTCTCCAGCAGTTCCCACACAGGGGTGAGCTGGCCGGGCAACCAGGGCAGGGCGCCCAGATCGGTGTGGCTCTCGTCGGGGCTGTGGAAGTCGCTGCCGCGCGAGGCCACGAGCCCAAACTCGCGCGCCAGGTCGGCGTACTTGACGTATTCGCTGGGCGAGTGGCTGCCCGTTACCACTTCCACACCGCGCCCGCCATGCGCCTTGAACTCGGTGAACAAGGCGTATTCCTCGTTGGCCGTGAAGGCGTAGCGCGCGGGATGCGCCACCACGGCGATGCCGCCGGCGTCGCCGATCCAGTGCACCGCGTCGCGCAAATTGGCCCAGCGGTGCGGCACGAAGCCAGGCTTGCCCTCGGTGAGGAAGCGGCGAAACACCTCGGGCGTGTCGGCGCAGACGCCGACCTCGACCAGAAAGCGCGCAAAGTGCGTGCGCGAAATCAACTCCGGGTTGCCCACGTATTTCAAAGCGCCCTCGTAAGCGCCGTCGATGCCGACTTGGCGCAATTGCTCGGCCATCTCTTGCGCACGCTCGCCGCGTCCGCCGCGCGTGGCGCGCAGGCCTTGCACCAGTCGCTCGTCTTGCGCATCAAAGCCCAAGCCCACGATGTGCACCGTCTGACCGGCGAAGGTGACGGAAATCTCGACGCCACTCAAAAACGGCAACTGGGCCGCTGCAGCGGCTTGGGCTGCGCGTTGCACGCCACCGACTTCGTCGTGATCGGTCAGGGCCCACAGCTCCACCCCGTTGGCCTTGGCACGCTGCGCCAGTGCTTCGGGCGTGAGCGTGCCGTCGGACACCACGGAATGGCAGTGCAGATCGGCGTTGAGGATGGCGGAGGCATTCACATTTTCATTGTAGGCGGGGCAAGGCCGCGCGGGCATTGGCCGCCGTCTGCGCTGCCAACGCCGACACGGGCATGTCGCGCAGCTCCGCCAGCACTTGCGCGATGCGCGGCAACTCGGCGGGCTCGTTGCGCCCCTGGGGCGCGCCCTGCGCACGCGCCTGCGCCGTCGCGTAGCACCACTGCGGCGGGATGTCCGGCGCATCGGTCTCCAGCACCAAGGCTTCGGCGGGCAAGCTGCGCGCGAGACGGCGCAATTGCAGCGCGCGCTCGAAGGTCAGCGCCCCGCCAAAGCCGAGCTTGAAGCCCAGGTTGACGAAGGCCTGGGCTTGCTGCTCGCTGCCGTTGAAGGCGTGTGCGATGCCGCCCAGCACCGGCACCTCGCGCAAGCCCTTGAGCAAAGCGTCGGCGCTGCGGCGCACATGCAGGATCACCGGCAGGCCGTGCGCGCGGGCCAGTCGCAACTGCGCGCGGTAGAAGTGCTGTTGTCGTGCCCAGGCCTCGGGCGTGGTCAGTGCGGGCACAAAGGCGTCCAGACCGATCTCGCCCACCGCCACCAGGTGCGGGTCGTCTCGCCAGCGGTGCAGGTGTTCATCCAGCCGCAGCAGGTCGTCGTCGCTGGCGTCCGGCGTGTACAGGGGGTGAAGGCCCAGCGCATACGCGTCGCCATGCGCATGCGCCAGGGCACGCACCCGCTCGAAGTCCGCCGCTCGCACGGCGGGGATGACGCAGGTCTGCACACCGCTGGCGCGGGCGCGCTCACGCACCGCCTGACGGTCGGCCTCGAATTCGGGCGCGTCGAGGTGGCAGTGCGTGTCGATCCACATCGATCAGGTTTGTCCCAGCGCGGCAGCCCAGGTGAACACCGAATTGGCCGCGGGCTTGCGGGCGGCACCCGGCTGGGTGCGTTTGGCATGCACACCCCGCATGGGCCGCGCTGCGGCGTCGGCCACCGCGTCGCGCAAGGCCTGGGGTTGACGCTGGATCAACTCGCCCAAGGTGACGGCCTGCAAATGCGATTCGATGTGTTGGTCCAGCTCCGACCACAACGCGTCGGTGCAAATCTGCTGCGCATGGACCTGGGCTTCATCGCTGCGCTGCGATGACGGCGCGTGGATGGCTCGCAGCACATCGGCGACCGTGATCTGGGTTGCTGGCCGTGCCAGGGTGTAGCCCCCGCCCGGCCCCCGGGTGCTCTCGGTCAGACCGTGCTGGCGCAGCTTCTTGAAGATCTGCTCCAGGTACGACAGCGAGATTTGCTGGCGTTGGCTGACGCAGGCCAGAGAGACCGGTCCGGCCACCTGGTGCAAACCGATGTCCACCATGGCCGTCACGGCGAAGCGGCTTTGGGTACTGAGTCGCATGGCAAGCTCCTTGAAGGGTTGGGACAGGACGCACTGTAGGCGCGAACATTGTTCGTGTAAATTCGTATTTATCAATCCAACAGTCCGAAAAAACCGAATCATTGAGCCAGCCATGAACTACAAGCACCTGCACTATTTCTGGGTCGTGGCGCGCGCGGGCGGCATCCTCAAGGCCAGCGAGCAACTGCACATCACCCCGCAAACCCTGTCGGGCCAGATCAAGCTGCTCGAGCACAGCCTGGGTCGCACGCTGTTTCGCAAGAAAGGCCGGGGCCTGGAGCTGACCGAGGACGGGCGCGTGGCGCTGGGCTATGCCGACGAGATTTTTTCGCTCGGCACCGAGTTGCGCGGTGCCATGCGTCAGACCGATCCGGGCAGCCGCGTGCTGGAGTTTCGGGTGGGCGTGGCGGACTCGGTGGCCAAGTCGGTGGCGTATCGCCTGCTGGAGCCCGCCATGACGTTGCCCGAGCCGGTGCGTCTTGTGGGCGTGGAGGGTAAGTTCCCCGATCTGCTGGCCAAGCTGGCCTTGCACCGGCTCGATCTGGTGATCGCCGACGAGCCCTTGAACAAGCGCTTGAGTGTGAAGGCCTTCAACCATGCGCTGGGCTCCACGGCCATGAGCTTCTTTTGCACGCCGGCGCTGCGCCGCAGTCTCAAGGGGCGCTTTCCGCAATGCCTGCACGACGCGCCCATGCTCATTCAGGGCGCGGCCTCGTCGGTGCGTCAGCAGCTCGATGGTTGGCTGGCGCGCCACAAGATCCAGCCGCGCATCGTGGGCGAGTTCGACGACGGCGCCTTGATGACCGCCTTTGGCCGCGAGGGGCGCGGCGTGTTCATGGCCCCCACCATCTTGGAGGACGAAACCCTGGCGCATTACGGCGTGCAGGTGCTCGGACGCAGCGACGAGTTGGTGGAGGAGTTTTTCGCCGTCACCGTCGAGCGGCGCATCACCCACCCGTGCGTGGCCAGCATCACGCAGCATGCGCGTGGGAGGTTGTTTCGCGGATGAGGATGCAGGATCAGGCCGGGGCTTGCAAACGCCCAGCCTCCAAGGTCAACACCCGATCACACCGCTGCGCCAGCGCCGTGTCGTGGGTGACCACCACAAAGGCCGTGCCTTGCTCGCGCGCCAGTCGCAGCATCAACTGAAACACCTGGTCGGCGGTTTCGCGGTCCAGGTTGCCCGTGGGTTCATCGGCCAGCACGCAAGCGGGTCGTGTGACCAAGGCGCGTGCCAAGGCCACGCGTTGGCGTTCGCCGCCGGAGAGTTCGGCGGGGCGGTGCTGCAAGCGCGCGCCCAGTCCCACGGCTTGCAGCATCTGCGCAGCTTGGGCGCTGGCGGCGTGCGGGTCGAGGCGGCGAATCCACAGGGGCATGGCCACGTTGTCGAGCGCGCTGAACTCGGGCAGCAGGTGGTGGAACTGGTAGACAAAGCCCAGGTGCCGGTTGCGCCACTGGCCCAGCGCCGCCGCGTTGAGGCCCGCGATGGGGCGGCCCTGCCAGTGCACCTCGCCCTGACTGGGCGCATCGAGCCCGCCCAGCACATGCAGCAGCGTGCTCTTGCCCGAGCCCGACGCGCCGACGATGGCCAGCGTCTCGCCAGCGTGCACGTCCAGCGTCACTGCGTGCAGCACCGCCACATCGAGCGGACCTTCGCGAAAGCGCCGCCCGACCGCGCGCGCCGACAGCACCACGCCTGGGGCGTGCTGCGCGGTTGCGGGTGGGTCCTGGCGCAGGGCTTGGGGCAGATCGGGCATGTCGCTCATGGCCGCCTCATTCGTAACGCAGCGCTTGCGCGGGTTGCACACGACTGGCCCGCCAGCTCGGGTAGAGCGTGGCGGCCAAAGCCAGCAGCAGCGAAATCAGGGTGATGGGCCAGATGTCGCTGGCCTGTGGGTCGCTGGGCATGCGGCTGATGAGGTAGATGTCGCGCGGCAAAAAACTCGCCCCCAGCAGCCGCTCGATGGCCGGCACGATGACGTCGATGTTGAACGCCACGCCCAGGCCCAGGCCCAAACCCAGCAGCGTGCCCAGCACGCCCACCGTCGCGCCTTGCACCACGAAGATGCCCATGATGCTGGCGGGGCTCGCGCCCAGCGTGCGCAAGATGGCGATGTCGGCGCGCTTGTCCGTCACCGTCATCACCAACGTCGTCACCAGGTTGAACGCGGCCACCGCCACGATGAGGGTGAGGATGATGAACATCATGCGTTTCTCCACCTGCACCGCGGCAAACCAGGTGCGGTTGGCGCGCGTCCAGTCGCGCACCAGCACCTCGGGCGGCATTTGCGCGGCCAAGTCGCTGGCCACCTCGCGCGCCTGTTGCGGGTCGGCGATGCGCAGGCGCACGCCGCTGGGCGCTTCGAGGCGGAAGATGCGTTGCGCGTCGGCCAGGTGCAGCAGGGCCAGCGTGGCGTCGTATTCGTAGTGGCCCGAGTCCACGATGCCGCCCACGGTGAGTTGCTTCAGGCGCGGCACCACCCCCGCAGGCGTGACCTGGCCGCCCGGCGCGATCAGGGTCACGCGGTCGCCCGTCTTCACGCCCAGCGCACGCGCCAGCTCGCCCCCCAGCACCACCGAGAAGCTGCCGGGTTGCAAGCTCTGCGCGGCGCTGGCGGGCATGTTGCTCAGCAAGTCGGTCACCTGCGGCTCCAGCGTCGGGTCGATGCCGCGCACCTGTGCGCCGCGCAGGTCTTCGCCACGGGCGATCAAGGCTTGCTGCGCCACAAAGGGGGCGACGGCACGCACCTGTGGATGGCGTCGGGCGCGGTCCATCAGCGCGTCGATGTCCTCCAGCCCCTGGCCGCCGATGTCGAGCAATTCGATGTGCGAGATGACGCCGAGCATGCGGTCGCGCACCTCTTTCTGAAAGCCGTTCATCACGCTGAGCACGATGATGAGTGCCGCCACGCCCAGCGCGATGCCCAGCATCGAGACGCCGGAGATGAACGACAAAAAGCCGTTGCGACCCCGGCCCGCGCGGGTGTAGCGCCAGCCGATGTGCCATTCGTACGGGAAACGCAGGGAAGTCATCGCGGTGGATTGTGGCATCCCCGACAATCGCGCCCATGTCTGTTCACGTCCTGCCGTTTGCGCTCTGGCACGAAGCCCAGTCGCTCAAGACACCCCCGCTCGCCCCAAGCCTGCCCGGCCTCAGCCGTTGGCTGGGGCGTGCCCGCGCCGACACGCCCACCCGCACGGGCGACGTGGCCCAACCCAGCCTGAGCCTGCCGCACGAACACGCACAGGCCCAAGCCTTGGGCTGGCCGGTGGTCGATGGCCTGTTGCCCTGGGCTGCGCAAGCTGCGTGCGACGCGGGTTGGGCCGTGCCCGGCGACGGCAGCGCCTGGGGCATCGTCAGCCTCTGCCATTGGCAGGTGAGCCACGGCTTGGCGACGCTGACCGACCCCGACGCGCTGGCGCTGAGCGAAATCGAAGACCAAACTTTGTTCGATGCCATGCAGCCCTTCTTCGCCGAAGACGGCCTGCGCCTGCACCGCTGGCGCGTCGGTCACTGGTTGGTGTCTGCGCCCCACTTATCGCAACTGCCCACCGCCGCCTTGGCGCGCGTGATCGGTGAGGACGTGGACGCCTGGCTGGTCGGCGGCGACGCGCCGGACGCCACAGCCCGTGTCTGGCGTCGGCTGCAAAACGAGATGCAGATGCTGCTCTACACCCATGCGGTTAACGCACAGCGGCGCGTGCCCGTCAATTCGTTCTGGTTGCACGGCACGGGCGCGATGCCGACGACGACCACGCCTCGCGCCGCGCCACCGCTCGTGGCAGCGGCTTCGCTGGAGGCTTTGCGCCGCGCCTGGCTGGCGCGCGATCTGTCCGCCTGGCTCGCAGCGTGGCAGGCCCTCGATGCCGAGATCGACTGGCGCGGCGTCGAACATCTGCAACTGTGCGGTGCACACCAGGCGCGTCTCTACCGCGCGGGAGCCCGGCCATGGTGGCAAAGCCTGTGGTCGCGTGCCTTCGATGCCTCGCGGGTGCTGGCGGAGGACGCGCCATGATGCAACTCGTTGCACGCGATGTGCCGCCCCGCGCGGCGTGGGCGCTGGAGCAAGCCGGCGTGCACCCGCTGCTGGCGCGCTTGTTCGCAGCGCGCGGCGTGGCCACCGCGCAGGACCTCGATGCCTCGCTGGCGCAATTGCTGCCGCCCGATGGCCTGTTGGGCATCGACCGTGCCGCCGCCTTGCTGGCCGACGCGATGGCCCGCGACGCGCGTCTGTGCGTGGTGGCGGATTACGACTGCGACGGCGCCACCGCCTGTGCCGTGGCGGTGCGCGGTTTGCGGGCGCTGGGAGCGCGCCAGGTGTCCTACCTGGTGCCCGATCGCGTGGTCGATGGCTATGGCCTGACCCCGACCATCGCCGAGCGCGTGCACGCCCTGGGCGCCGATGTGCTCATCACCGTGGACAACGGCATCGCCAGCGTCGACGGCGTGGCGCGCGCGCGCGCGCTGGGTCTGCAGGTGTTGGTCACCGATCACCACTTGCCCGGCCCCGAGTTGCCGCAGGCCGAGGCCATCGTCAACCCGAACCAGCCGGGCTGCACGTTCGCCAGCAAAGCCCTGGCTGGTGTGGGCGTGATGTTTTATGTGCTGCTGGCGCTGCGCGCCGAGTTGCGTGCACGCGGCGCTTTCGCGCCCGATCAGCAACCAAGGCTGGACGCCTTGTTGCCGCTGGTGGCCCTGGGCACGGTGGCCGATGTGGTGCGCCTGGATGCCAACAACCGTCGCCTCGTCGCACAGGGTCTGCAACGGGTGCGCAAGGGCCAGATGCCGGTGGGCATGTCGGCCCTGTTCGTCGCCGCCGGGCGTGCGCCCGCGCAATGCAGCGCGCAAGACTTTGGCTTTGCGCTCGGCCCGCGCCTCAATGCCGCGGGTCGTTTGGCCGACATGACCTTGGGCATCGAATGCCTGCTCACCGACGACACCGACCGTGCCACCGAACTGGCCACGCAACTCGACCGCATCAACCGCGAGCGCCGCGACATCGAAGGCGACATGCGCGAGCAAGCGCTGCAACTGGTCGAGGGTTTGTTCGATCCGGATGAAGCGCCGCCCAGTGCGCTGTGTGTGTTCGACCCGGACTTTCACGAAGGCGTGGTCGGCATCGTGGCGGCCCGTCTGAAAGACCGGCACCATCGCCCGACCTTTGTGTTCGCGCCCAGCGCGGCGGCGGGGCGCGGCCATGAGCTCAAGGGCTCGGGGCGTTCCATCGCTGGCTTTCATTTGCGCGACGCGCTCGACCTCGTGGCCAAACGCCACCCCGGACTGCTGCTGCGCTTTGGCGGTCACGCCATGGCCGCGGGCTGCACCTTGTTGGAAGAACACCTCGACACCTTCGAGCAGGCCTTGCAGCAGGTGGCGCAGGAGTGGCTCGACGCCGCCACCTTGCAACGCCGCCTGGAAACCGATGGCTCGTTGCCGATTGAGCACTGCCGCGCCGATGTGGCCGACGCCTTGGCGCGCGAGGTCTGGGGCCAGGGCTTTGCACCGCCGACCTTTGCCGACGAGCTGGAGGTGCTGGGCCAGCGCCTGGTCGGCGAGCGGCATTTGTCGCTCAAGCTGCGGCACCAGGGGCAGTTGTTCGACGGCATCTGGTTTGGCCGCACCGAGCCACTGCCTGCGCGGGCGCGGCTCGCGTACCGGCTGGAGACGGACGACTGGCAAGGCCGCCGCCGCGTGCGCCTGTTGGTGGAGGGCATGGCCGATGCGTGAACGACGCGGCGCGCGACCCGCCTTGCCCGAGGTCAACTTCTCCGACATGGGTGGCGTGCGCTACCTGCACCTGGGGACCGAGTGGGTGCAAGGCTCGATGCGCCTGGCCGCGCCCTTCGACATCGATCTGGAATACGTGCAGCGCATGATGGCCTGGCTGCTGTTCGTCGAACCCGACGCGGTGGCCGACCTCCACGCCATGCAACTGGGTTTGGGCGCGGCGTCGCTGACCAAGTTTTGTCACAAGCATTTGCGCATGCGCACCACCGCCATCGAACTCAACCCACAGGTCATCGCCGCGTGTCGCTTGTGGTTTCGTCTGCCCGCCGACAGTGCGCGCTTGCAAGTCGTGTTGGGCGACGCGGCCGAGGTTGCGGCACACACCCACTGGCGCGGCCAGATCGACGCCTTGCAGGTGGATTTGTATGACCACGAGGCCGCCTCGCCCGTGCTCGACAGCGAGGCCTTCTATGCCGACTGCCGCCAGTTGCTCACGCCGCAAGGCTGCATGAGCGTGAACCTGTTTGGCCGCGATGTGAGCTACGAGCACAGCCTGCAAAAGATCAGCGCCGCCTTTGGCCCCGAAGCGGTGTGGGCGTTTCGCCCGACGCGCGAGGGCAACACCGTGGTGCTGGCGCAGCGCACGCCCGAGCGCCCCACGCGCGAGCAGTTGCAGGCCCGCGCCGAGGCCATCGAAGCGCGCTGGCCGCTGCCAGCACGAAAGTGGCTCAAGGTCTTCAAACCCGTGCTGGCTTGAAACCTTGGCGTTCAGGGTTTACCCCGCTTTCTGGGTAGGTGTAACCCACATGAAAGCTGTGGGGGCCCCCCGCCACAATCTCGCCGTTCATGCATTGTTTGCAAGGAGACGACATGCTCATCAAAAGTCAGAAGGACTTCTTCTCTGGCCTGATGTTTGCCACGGTAGGCGGTGGCTTCGCTTGGGGCGCCACCCACTATTCCATCGGCACGGGTGCGCGCATGGGGCCGGGTTATTTCCCGCTGATGCTGGGCATCGTGCTGGCGGTGCTGGGTGGCTTCATCATGTTTTATTCGTTTGTCGAGCACACCGAAGACGGTGAGCCGGTGGGCAAATTTGCCTGGAGACCCATCACCTACATCCTGGGCGCCAACCTGGTGTTTGGCGTCTTGTTGGGCGGCCTGCCCAGCATCGGACTGCCGCCCATGGGGTTGATCTTGGCGATCTACGCTTTGGTCATCATCGCCAGCATGGCTGGCGAGCGCTTCAAACTGCGCGACGTGCTGATCCTCGCCACCATCCTGGCGGCGGGCAGCTACCTGGCCTTCATCGTGCTGCTCAAGCTGCAGATGCCCGTCTGGCCCACTTTCATCGCCGGTTGAGGGAGACACACACATGGATCTGATTGCAAACCTCTCATTGGGTTTCGGCGTCGCGGTCACGCCCATCAACCTGCTCTACGCATTGATCGGTTGTATCTTGGGCACGCTCATCGGCGTGTTGCCGGGCATCGGCCCGGTGGCGACCATCGCCATGTTGCTGCCGGCCACCTACGCCCTGCCACCGGTGTCCGCGCTCATCATGCTGGCCGGCATTTACTACGGTGCCCAGTACGGTGGATCGACCACCGCCATCTTGGTCAACCTGCCGGGTGAATCGTCGTCGGTGGTGACCACGCTGGATGGCTATCAGATGGCACGTCGCGGTCGGGCAGGTCCGGCTTTGGCGGCTGCGGGTCTGGGCTCTTTCTTTGCCGGTTGTGTCGGCACCATCATCTTGGCGGCCTTCGCGCCCCCGCTGACCGAATTGGCCTTCAAATTTGGTCCGGCCGAATATTTCTCGCTGATGATCTTGGGTCTGATTGGCGCGGTGGTGCTGGCCTCGGGCTCCTTGCTCAAAGCCATTGCCATGATCGTGCTGGGCCTGCTCATGGGCCTGATCGGCACCGACGTGAACTCGGGCGTCGCGCGTTACAGCTTTGACATCCCCGAACTGACCGACGGCATTGGTTTTGTGACCATCGCCATGGGCGTGTTCGGTTACGGCGAAATCATCTCCAACCTCTCCCAGCCGGAAGACGAGCGGGAGATTTTCACGGCCAAGGTTTCGGGTTTGTTCCCAACGCTGGAAGATTTCAAGAACATGTTCCCAGCAGTGTTGCGGGGCACGGCCTTGGGTTCGATGCTGGGGGTGCTGCCCGGTGGCGGTGCCCTGCTGTCCGCGTTCGCGGCCTACACCATTGAGAAGAAAACCAAGCTCAAGCCCGGTGAAGTCCCGTTCGGCCAAGGCAACATCCGTGGCGTGGCGGCGCCTGAGTCGGCCAACAACGCGGGTTCGCAGACCTCGTTCATCCCCTTGCTGACGCTGGGCATTCCGCCCAACGCGGTGATGGCCTTGATGGTCGGTGCCATGACCATCCACAACATCCAGCCGGGACCGCAGGTCATGACCAGCAACCCCGAGCTGTTCTGGGGCCTGATCGCCTCGATGTGGATCGGTAACCTGATGCTGGTCATCTTGAACCTGCCGTTGATTGGCGTGTGGATCAAGCTGTTGTCGGTGCCCTACCGCTTCTTGTTTCCAGCCATTGTGTTGTTCTGTGCCATTGGCGTGTATTCGACCAACAACAACACCTTCGACATCTGGATGGTGGCGATCTTTGGTTTCATCGGCTACGTGTTCGTCAAATTGGGCTGCGAGCCGGCCCCCTTGCTGCTGGGCTTCATCCTGGGCCCGATGATGGAAGAGAACCTGCGCCGTGCGCTGCTGCTCTCGCGCGGTGACTGGTCGGTGTTTGTCACCCGTCCGCTGTCGGCGGGTCTGTTGGCCGCGGCCTTGCTGCTGCTCATCATCGTGCTGTTGCCATCGGTCAAGTCCAAACGCGAAGAGGCCTTCGTCGAGGATTGATGTCCGAGGCGGTGCTCAGGCATCCACAGGACGGCGCCCACGGGGCGCCGTCTTTTTTTGCCACAATGAATCCAGCCTGAGAGGACCCCATGAAAGACCATCCCCTGAGACTGGTGCTGCACAACGAGGTGCACGCCCGCCCGCCCGAGCCGATGCAGTCGCCCTTGGTCATCGCGCATGTCGTGATGGCCGTGGACCGCGAGGCGGCGCAGGCCAGCCGCGCGCATTTGGCGCAGCTCTTGCGCGACCATCACTTGCCTGCGCCGGACGCCCACACCAACCACATGCGCGTGGACCTGGGGTCGTTTCGCCTGCGCTGGGAGTTGCACACCGAGTTCGTCTCCTGGACCTTCATGCGGCCGGGCCACGACACCATGCTGGCGCAACCGGCCCAGCCTTTCACCGCAACCCAGGTGGTCCCGCAGCAGTGGCTCGACGCCTTGCCCGGTGAGTGCCTGACCCGTTTGCACCTGTGGCTGCTGTCAGCCCGTGTGGCGGATGGGCAGACCTGGATGAGCGAATTGCTGCTCGAAGAAACCTTGGTCGCCTCCACCGTGGCCGATGGCTTGGGTGAAGTGCACACCGACTTCCAGTTGCACGCCGATGGCTTTGGCCGCATGGTGGTGCTGGCGGGATCGATGACGCCACGCCGTCAAGGCCGCTTGGTGCAACGCTTGTTGGAGATCGAGACCTACCGCATGGCGGCCATGCTGGGCTTGCCCGCCGCGCGCGCGGCCACGCAGGTGCTGGCCGATGCCGAGCGCGAGCTCGCCTCGCTGGCGCAGTCCATCCGCAGCGCCGCACCCGAGGACGAGGCGGGCTTGCTCGATCGCCTGACGCGACTGGCCGGCGAGGTGGAAGGGCAATACGCCGCCACGCATTCGCGCTTTTCGGCCACGCGTGCCTACTTCGAATTGGTGGACCGGCGCATCGAGGAAGTCGCCGAGTCGCGCCTGTCGGGCATGCCCACCATCGCCGAATTCATGCAGCGCCGGCTCACGCCCGCGCGCAGCACCTGCGAATGGGCCGAGCGTCGCCAGACCGCACTGTCGCAACGCGTCTCGCGCATGAGCAATTTGCTGCGCACGCGGGTGGACTTCGAGCAGCAGCAAAGCAGCCAGGCGCTGTTGCATGCGATGAACCAGCGCCAGGGTTTGCAGCTCAAGTTGCAATCGACCGTCGAAGGTTTGTCGGTGGCGGCCATCAGCTACTACATCATGGGTCTCATCCATTACCTGATGCTGGGCTTGGAGGCGCGCGGCTGGATCGCGCACCCCGACTTCGGCACCGCCTTGGCCGTGCCCTTGGTGGTGGGCACGGTCTGGGGCTTGATGCGACGTCTCCACCAGAAAGTGTTTTTGCCCTGATGCATTTCGATTTCCACAACCCCTACACCTCGACGCGCCTGCCGGTCTTTGCGCGCAACGCCGTGTCCACCTCGCATCCGCTGGCGGCGCAAGCGGGCCTGCGCATGCTGTGGCAAGGCGGCAATGCGGTCGATGCGGCCATCGCGGCAGCGGCGGCCATCACGCTCACCGAACCCGTGAGCAACGGCTTGGGCTCGGACGCGTTTTGCATTCTGTGGGACGGCCAGCAGTTGCACGGCCTCAATGCGTCGGGGCGCGCGCCGCAAGCCTGGACGCCCGCGTATTTCCAACGCCAATACGGTGACGACGTGGCCACGCCCCCGAAGCGCGGCGTCGATTCGGTCACCGTGCCTGGCGCCGTGGCGGGCTGGGTCGCGCTGAGCCAGCGCTTTGGCAAGCTGCCCTTTGCCGACTTGATGCAACCGGCCATCGAGATCGCCGAGCGAGGCTATTTGCTGCCGGTGGTGGTGCAACAAAAGTGGGCGGCGGCCACGCCCGAGCTGCAATCACAGCCGGGTTTCGCGCAAAGCTTTTTGCCGTGGGGACGCGCACCGCAGGTGGGGGAGCTGTTCCGTTTCCCTGCCGCAGCGCGCGGCTTGCGCGCCATCGCCGAGAGCCAAGGCGAGGCCTTCTATCGCGGCGAGATCGCACAAGCCCTGGCGCGTTTTGTGCAGGCGCATGGCGGGGCGTTGACCGAGGCCGATCTGGCCGCCTATGCGCCCGAATGGGTCACCCCCATCGCGCAGGACTACCGGGGTTACACGCTGCACGAGATCCCGCCCAATGGGCAAGGCATCGCAGCGCAAATCGCGCTGGGCCTCTTGCAGCACTTCGACATCGGCGCGTTGCCGCTCGATGGCGTCGAAGCGCAGCACTTGCAGATCGAGGCCATGAAGCTGGCTTTTGCCGACGTGTACCGCTACGTGGCCGAGCCCGCCAGCATGTCGGTCACGCCCGCGCAGATGCTCGACGCGGCGTACTTGCAATCGCGCGCGCGCCTGATCGACCCGCGCCGCGCGCAAGACTTCGGGGCCGGCAACCCGGTCAAAGGCGGCACGATTTACCTCAGCGCCGCCGACGAGAACGGCATGATGGTCAGCTTCATCCAGAGCAACTACATGGGCTTTGGCTCGGGCTGCGTCGAGCCCACGTATGGCGTCAGTCTGCAAAACCGGGGGCATGGGTTTGCGGTGCGGGCCGACGGGCGCAACCCCGCCAATGTGGTGGCGCCGGGCAAGCGGCCGTTTCACACCATCATCCCGGCCTTCCTCACGCAGGGCGGGCAGCCCGTGATGAGTTTTGGCGTCATGGGCGCGAACATGCAGCCCCAAGGTCACATGCAAACCCTGGTGCGCATGCTCGACTACCACCAGAACCCGCAAGCGGCGTGCGATGCGCCGCGCTGGCGCTACAACGCAGGTCTGGAGATCAACGTCGAGTCGAGCTTTCGCCCCGACACCTTGGCGGGCTTGCAGGCGCTGGGCCATCGCGTCGAGGTCATCAACGACAGCTACCAGGACTTCGGCGCGGGCCAGTTCATTTGGCGCGCGGGCGATCCGAAGGTCGAGGGCTATGTGATTGCCAGCGACGCACGGCGCGACGGGTTGGTGGCAGGGTTCTGAGCCATGGCGCTGCGCTGGCATCGGACCGGGCTGCTGGCGTTGCTGGGCGTGCTGGCGTTCACAGCGCGTGCGCAAGACAGCACCGCGCCGCTGCAACCGGAAATCGCCTCGGGCCTGACGCCACAGCGTGAGGTGTTGGCACGCCATGCGGCGGTCGCCACCGCGCATCCGCTGGCGTCGCAGGCCGCGCTGGAGATGCTGCGTGCCGGCGGCAGCGCGGTCGATGCCGCCATCGCCGCGCAGATGGTGCTGGGTCTGGTCGAGCCGCAATCGAGTGGCATCGGTGGCGGTGCCTTCGCCGTGGTGTTGGACCCCGAGCGACGCGACGCCCCCTTGGCTTCGTACGACGGCCGCGAGACCGCGCCGCAGGCCGCGCGCGAAGATCTGTTTCTGCGCCAGGGCCAGCCCATGTCCTTTCAAGACGCGGTGGTCGGTGGTCGCGCCGTGGGCACACCTGGCGTGCTGCGCATGCTGGCGCTGGCGCACCAGCGCCACGGTCGCTTGCCCTGGGCGCGGCTGTTCATGCCGGCGGTGCGCTTGGCCGAGCAAGGCTTTGCCATCAGCCCACGTCTGCACGCCTTGCTGCAGGCCGATGCCGCCTTGCGATTGGACCCGACGGCGCGCGCCCTCTACTACCGCGACGACGGCACGGCCCACCCGGTCGGTCATGTGCTGCGCAACCCCGCGCTGGCGCGCGTCTACCGCCGCATCGCGCAGCAAGGGGTGGATCACTTCTACCGTGGCGACGTGGCGCGAGACATGGTGCGCAAGGTGCGCTCGCACCCCACCAACCCCGGTGTCTTGAGTGAGCTGGATTTGCGCGAGTACCGCGCCCGCGTGCGCACGCCCCTGTGCTTCGAGCACCGCGTCGACTCTCGGCGTTATTGGCTGTGCGGCATGGCCCCGCCGAGTTCCGGCACCGTGGCGGTGGGGCAGATGCTGGGCCTGCTGGCGCACACGCCCGTGGCCGGGCAACGCTGGGGCAGCGACGGCCCCGACGCCACCTGGCTGCACCACTACAGCGAAGCCGCGCGGCTGGTGTTCGCCGACCGTGCGCTGTACATGGCCGATCCGGACTTCGTGAGTTTTGACGCCAGCACTTGGCGCGCCCTGCTGGCCGACGACTACTTGCAAGCGCGTGCGCGCCTCATCGGTCCCAAGCCCATGACGCAAGCCCCGGCGGGGCAGGTGGGGCTTGCGGGTACCGCGCCCTATGCGGCGTCGGCGGCGCAGCCCGAATACGGCACCAGCCATCTGAGCATCGTCGATGCGCAAGGCCGCGCCGTCGCCATGACCAGCAGCATCGAAGACGCCTTTGGCGCGCGCCAGATGGTGCAAGGCTTTTTGCTCAACAACCAGCTCACCGATTTCAGCTTCGTGCCGCGCGACGCGCAAGGCCGGCCCGTGGCCAACCGCGTCGAACCGGGCAAGCGACCGCGCTCCTCCATGACGCCGCTGTTGGTGTTCGACCGCGACACGGGCCAGTTGCAGATGGTGCTGGGCAGTCCGGGTGGGGCCATGATCATTCACTACGTCACGCGCACGCTGTGGGCCTTGCTGCACGAAGGGCAGGGCGCGCAGCAGGCGGTGGCGGGGGGCAACTTCGGCAACGTCAATGGTCCGTTGGTGCTGGAGTCGGATCGCTTCTCGCCCGTGACGGTGCAGGCTTTGCGCGACGCGGGCCACAGCCTGCGTGTCATGCCGCTGACCAGCGGCTTGCAGGTCTTGCGCCGTGTGCGCGTCGACGGTGTGGACCAATGGCAAGGCGGCAGCGACCCGCGCCGCGAAGGCGTGGTGCTGGGGCCCTGAACCCGGCGGCGGCGTGCGCAGCGATGTTGTGCGCGGTGGAGTTGTACGCGGGAGCGTTGCGCTCAGAGGCAGCGCGTCAATGCGCCTGTGAATCTTCGGGACGCGGTGCGGCGTCGCGCATCAGGGCGTAGCGCGTGGCGCGCTGGCCTTGCACCAGACGGAACACGCGCTTGAGCGGGATGCCGATGTGGGCCATGGTCTGGCTCGCCAGCATCAGGCTGCCCTCGATCACCTCGGGCACCACCTCGGTCGCGCCCGCGCTGCGCAGGCGATCCAAGTCGGTGTCGTCGTGCGTGCGCACGATCACTGGCACCTGCGGCGCGTTGGTCTGCACCTCGTGCAACACCTTCAGCGCCGAAGTGGTTTCGGGGTAAGTCACCACCACCGCGCTGGCGCGCGCCAGGCCCAGCGACATCAGCGTGGCGGCGCGGGTGGCGTCGCCGTATTCCACCGAGTGGCCGTTCTCGCGCCCCAGGTGCACGCGGTCCGGGTCGGCATCGATGGCGACGTGGGCAATCTGCTCCAGCTTGAGCAGCTCCACCAGGGCGTGACCGCTGCGCCCGTAGCCACACACGATGACGTGGTGCTCGGTCTGGATGGAACGCTGCGCCATGCGCGTGAGTTGCAGCGACTGCATCAGCCAGTCGGTGCTGACGAGGCGGTTGACGATGGCGTCGGCCTTCATGATGAGAAACGGCGTGGCGATCATCGACAACACCATGGCCGCGAGGATGGGGCTGACCCATTCGTGCGGCACCAGGTGCCGCGCCTCACCCAGCGACAGCAACACAAAGCCGAATTCACCCGCTTGCGCCAGGTAGATGGCGGTGCGCAGGCTCACCCCCGACGCCATGCCATTGAGCCGTGCCAGCACGAACACCACCACCGCCTTGGCCAGGATGGGCACCAGGCTCAGGAACACCACCCAGGCCCATTGCTGGTAGAGCACCTCCCAGTCGAGCTTCATGCCGATGGTGATGAAGAACAGACCCAGCAGCACGTCGTGGAAGGGCCGGATGTCGGACTCGACGCGGTGCTTGAAATCGGTCTCGGCGATCAGCATGCCGGCGAGGAACGCGCCCATCGCCAGCGACAGGCCGGCGCGTTCGGTCAGCCAGGCCAAGCCGAGCGTCATCAGCAGCAGGTTGACCATGAACAGCTCGTCGCTCTTGCGCCGCGCCACCAGCATCAGCCATTGCCGCATCAGGCGCGGTCCACCCCACAGCAGCAGACCCACCAGCACGCTGGCTTTGAGAAACGCCACGCCGAGCGCATGCCACAGGTTGTGCTCGCCCATGTCGGCCAGCGCCGGAATGAGCACCAGCAAGGGCACCACGGCCAAGTCCTGAAACAGCAGCACGCCCATCACCGCCTGTCCGTGCGGCGACTCCAGCTCCACGCGATCGGCCATGAGCTTGACCACGATGGCGGTGCTCGACATGGCCATGGCACTGCCCAGCGCCAGCGCGGTCTGCCAAGCCATGCCCCAGTGCTGACCGAACCAGGTCAGCACCCAGGCCAGACCCGCGTTGAGTCCCAAGGCCCCGAGCAAAGTGACGATGACTTGGCCCGAACCCAGACCGAACACCAGCTTGCGCATCTGCATCAGCTTGGGCAGGTTGAACTCCAGGCCGATGACGAACATCAGGAACACCACGCCGAACTCGGCCAGGTGCTCTACGCCCGATGAATCCTGCGCCAGCGCCAACGCGTTGGGGCCGATCACCACGCCCGCGAACAAATAGCCCAGCATGGCCGGCAGTTGCAACAGCCGACAGCCCACCACGCTGATCACCGCAGCGCACAGATACAACAGGGTGAGTTCGAGGGAGGACATGTCCCCGATGGTAACGAGCCCCTGTGACAGCACGTCGCGTCGCCCTCACATACACTGCGCCCTCGCCGGGAATTGAGCGGCATCACACACGCGAGGAGAGGTCAGTCATGGATCTGGGTATCAAGGGCAAATGGGCATTGGTGGGCGGCGCGAGCAAAGGGCTGGGCTGGGGCTGCGCCGATGCGTTGGCGCGCGAGGGCGTCAACGTGGTCATGGTGGCGCGCGGTGCCGAGGCGCTGACGCAGGCCGCACAAGGCTTGCGTGCGCACGGCAGCACCATCCTGACCGTGGCGACGGACATCACCACCGACGCCGGACGCGAGGCCATCTGGTCGGTGGCGGGCGGGCCGGGTCGAAACTTCGACATCGTCGTGACCAATGCGGGCGGACCGCCGCCCGGCGACTTCCGCACCTGGGACCGCGAGGCCTGGATCAAGGCGGTCGACGCCAACATGCTCACGCCCATCGAGCTCATCAAGGCCACGGTGGACGGCATGGACGCGCGCGGCTTTGGCCGCATCGTCAACATCACCTCCAGCGCGGTGAAGGCCCCCATCGACATCTTGGGCTTGTCCAACGGCGCGCGCACGGGCTTGACGGGCTTTGTGGCCGGTTTGGCGCGCAGCGGCATCGCGGCCAAGGGCGTGACCATCAACAATTTGCTGCCGGGCAAGTTCGACACCGACCGCCTGGCCGCCACGCACAAGGCCGCTGCCGACAAAAGCGGCAAGAGCGTGGCCGACATTCGCGCCGTGCAGACCGCGCAAATCCCGGCGCAGCGCTTTGGCACGCCGCAAGAGTTCGGCGCGATCTGCGCCTTTCTGTGTTCGGTACAGGCGGGTTATCTGACGGGGCAGAACGTGTTGCCCGATGGTGGGCTGTATCCGGGGACGTTCTGATCAGCGCCGCGACGACACCACGATCCCACCCACGATCATCACGAACGCCACCAGGTGATAGACCTGGGGCAACTCGCCCAGCGCCAGCGCCGAGAAGGTGGCGGCGAACAGCGGCGTGAGGTTGCCGAAGAAGCCAGCGATGGCCGGACCAACGCGTTGCACGCCCACGCCCCAAGCGCGGTAGGCCACGATGGACGGGCCCAGTGCCACATAGACCAGCGCCAGTGCCAAGGGCCAACCCCAGACGATGGGCGCGTCGTGCCATTGCCACTCGGCCCAGGTGAAGCCACCGGACCAGACCAGGCCCAGCGCGATCTGGGCGAGCACGAAGCGCGCCCAGTGGCCACGGATCTCGGGTGGGTCGCGATCGGTTTGCGTCAGCAGCCAGCTGTACCAGGCCCAGGCCGCGGTGGCGATGAGCACAAAGAGGTCACCGGGCACCAGTTGCACATGGGCCAGGGTTTGCCAACTGCCCCGGCTGAGCACCAGCAGCACGCCGCCGACGGACAGCACCGTGCCCACCATCTGCCGGCCTTGCACGCGCTGGCCGAAGAACAGCGCGCCGATGCCGAGCATGAAGACGGGCGTGCTCGACGCCACCAGCGTGACGTTGATGGGGGTGGAGGTTTGCAGCGCCAGGTATTGCAGGCTGTTGTAGCAGCCCACGCCCAGCAGGCCGAGCAAGGCGTAACGCTTCCAGTGCGACCACAGCGGGCTGCTGCGATGCAGGACCTGGTGTGCGATGGGCAGCAGCACCAGCATGGCCAGCGCCCAGCGCACAAAGTTCAGCGTCATGGGCGGGATGAGTTCGTGCACCAGTCGGCCCGTGATGGCATTGCCCGCCCACAGCATGGGCGGCAACAGCAGCAGCAAGGCGGTGCGCGGGGTCAGGACAGAGGGGGCAGACATCGGCGCGCACTGTACCCGAGGGCCAATAACCGAGGCGACAAGTGTGGGACCCGATTCGTGGCAGGATGCACGCCGTTTTGTTGTTCACGCATTCAGGAGCACACACCATGACCCAGGCCGTCATCATCGAAAAGAACGGTGGACCCGAAGAACTCAAGCTGGTCGATGTCCAAGTGGGCGAACCCGGCCCTGGCGAGATCCGCATTCGCCACAAGGCCATTGGCCTCAACTTCATCGACGTGTACCAGCGCAGCGGCTTGTACCCCTTCCCCATGCCCTTGCGCTTGGGCATGGAGGCCTCGGGTGTGGTCGAAGCGGTGGGCGAGGGTGTGACGCACCTGAAGGTCGGTGATCGCGCCGCTTACGCCAGCCAGCCCCCCGGCAGCTACTGCGAAGCCCGCGTCATGCCCGCCAAGTGCGTGTGCAAACTGCCGGACGCGATTTCGTTCGAGACGGGCGCGGCCATGATGCTCAAGGGCCTGACCGCGCAGTACCTGCTCAAGCGCTGCCGCCCGGTGGAAGGCTTGGAGCCGGGCGACTTCGTGCTGTTCCATGCCGCCGCCGGTGGCGTCGGCCTGATCGCCTCGCAATGGGCCAAGGCCATGGGCCTGCAACTCATCGGCACCGCCGGCAGCGACGCCAAGTGCGCGTTGGCCAAAGAACACGGCGCGGCGCACGTCATCAACTACAACACCGAGGACTTCCAGGCGCGCGTGAAAGAGATCACGGGCGGCCAAGGCGTGAAAGTGGTGTACGACTCGGTGGGCAAGGACACCTGGGACAAGTCGCTCGACTGTCTGAAACCCTTTGGCTTGATGGTGAGTTTTGGCAACGCCTCGGGGCCGGTGGCACCGTTCTCGCCGGGCATCTTGGGCCCTAAGGGCTCGATCTATGTGACGCGCCAGACGCTGTTCAGCCACATCACCACGCGCGAGCGCACACAGGCCATGGCGGACGATTTGTTCGCCGCCGTCACCAGCGGCCAGGTGAAGATCCGCATCGACCAGACCTACGCGCTGGCCGACATTGCGCAGGCGCACCGCGATCTGGAAGCGCGCAAGACCACGGGCTGCACCATCATCACGCTCTAAAGCGCAGCCCTTCAGGGGCTTTTGTCTGGGCGTTCAGGCTCAGGCCGCGAGCTTTTGCTGCGGGGCCACTTGGTCGAGCGCGGTGCGCAGATGCTCCAAGGTGCGCGGCACCTGGTGCCATTTCTCCAGACCGAACAAGCCGATGCGGAAGGTGCAGAAGTCGGCCGGCTCGTCGCATTGCAGCGGCACGCCAGCGGCGGTTTGCAAACCGGCCGCCAAAAACTTTTTGCTGTTTTGGATCTCGGGGTCGGTGGTGTAGCTGACCACCACGCCCGGCGCTTCAAAGCCGGGTGCGGCGACGCTGGCAAAGCCGCGCTCGCGCAGCAACGCGCGCACGCCCGCGCCCAGGGCCATTTGTTCTTCGCGCACCTTGGCAAAGCCGTAGTCCTCGGTCTCGCGCATGGCGTCGCGCAGGCGCACCAGGGCGTCGGTGGGCAAGGTCGTGTGGTACATGTGGCCGCCGCCTTCGTAGGTCTCCATCACCTGCAGCCACTTCTTGAGGTCCATGGCGAAGGTGGTGCTTTGCGTGCCGTCGATGGCTTGGCGGGCGCGCTCGCTCATCATCACCATGGCGCAGCACGGCGAGCTGCTCCAGCCTTTTTGCGGTGCCGAGATCAGCACATCGACGCCGGTGGCGCGCAGATCCACCCACATGGCACCGCTGGCGATGCAGTCGAGCACCAGCAAGCCGCCCACGGCGTGCACCGCGTCGGCCACCGCACGCAGGTAGTCGTCGGGCAGCATCATGCCGGCAGCGGTCTCGACGTGGGGCGCAAACACCACGGCGGGCTTCTCGCGCGCGATGGCGGCGGTCACCTCAGCGATGGGGGCCGGCGTCCAAGCGACTTGCGGCGCATCGCTGACGCGGCGCGCCTTGAGCACGCTGTGGCTCTTGGGGATCTGGCCCATGTCAAAAATTTGCGTCCAGCGGAAGCTGAACCAACCGTTGCGGATGACCATGACGTGTTGGCCGCTGGCGAATTGGCGCGCCACCGATTCCATGCCAAAGGTGCCACTGCCGGGCACCAGCGCCACGCTGTGCGCGCCGTAGACGCTCTTGAGCATGCGCGAGATGTCGGTCATCACGCCTTGAAAGCGTTGGGACATGTGGTTGAGCGCGCGGTCGGTGTAGACCACCGAGAACTCAAGCAGACCATCCGGGTCGATGTGGGGCAGCAGTCCGGGCATGGCGGGTCTCCGTGTCAATCAAACAAAGGGCACACAGTCTAACGTCTGGGCGGGTTTGGGGGTGGCCGGGGGATACCCAGGCCATGCCAGGCGCGAGGGCGGGTGCGCCTCAGTGGGCCGGGCTGCGTCGCACGCGCAGCAATTCATCCAGGATGAGGCAGGCCGCGCCCACGGTGATGGCGCTGTCGGCGACGTTGAAGGCGGGGAAGTGCAGGCCCAGTGCGTGGAAGTCGAGGAAGTCCACCACGTGACCGTAGATCACGCGGTCGATCACATTGCCCACCGCGCCACCGAGCACGCAGGCCATGGCAAAACCAAACAGACGCTGCCCCGGATGGCGGTGCAGCAACCAGACGATGAAGACCGCCGCCGCCAAGCCCAGACCCGTGAAGAACCAACGCTGCCAGCCGCCGGCTTGCGCCAGGAACGAGAACGCCGCGCCCGTGTTGTGCACGCGCACGATGTTGAAGAACGAGGTCACGGCAAAGCCATCGCCCAGTTGCAGTGAGCCGACGATCAACACCTTGGTGAACTGGTCGAGCAGCACCAGCAGCGCGGCCAGTGCCAACCAGAGCCAGGGCGAGGTGCGGGTGCGGCTCATGGGGCGAGCGGGCTTCAAGCGAAGTGGCGGGCTTCGCCGTCGCCGAACAGGTTGCTGGTGCAGCGGCCACACAGGCCGGGGTGCGCCGGGTCGTGGCCCACGTCGTCGCGGTAGTGCCAGCAACGCTCGCACTTGGTGGCGCTGCTGACACCGACTTGAACCTGCAAGTCCGCGCTTTCGGCCAAGGCCACAGCCGAGGTGATGAAGACGAACTTGAGGTCTTCGCCCAGGCTGCGCAGCAGGGCCAGGTCATCGGCACCGGCTCCCAGCGTGAGCTGGGCTTGCAACGATGAGCCGAGCTGACCACTGGCGCGCACGGTCTCGATGTCCTTGTTGACCGCCTCGCGGATCTCGCGCAAACGCTGCCATTTGGCCAGCAGCGCCGCGTCGGGAGCGGGCAGGGTGTGGAAGGTCTCGAAGAAGATGGAGCGCTGGCCGCCAAAGTGGCCCCAGGCTTCTTCGGCGGTGAACGAAAGGAAGGGCGCCATCCAGCGCAGCATGGCTTGCGTGATGTGCCACAGCGCGGTCTGCGCACTGCGCCGCGCTGGCGAGGCCGGGGCCGTGGTGTAGAGGCGGTCCTTGAGCACGTCGAGGTAGAAAGCGCCGAGGTCTTCCGAGCAATACACCTGCAACTTGGAGACCACGGGGTGGAACTCGTAGCGCCCGAAGTGGCCGCCCTCGAACACGCCCTTGGCGGCGTCGAAGTGGCCCAGGATGTCGGCTTGCAACTCGGCCGCGCGGCTCAGGGCGTAGCGGTCGATCTCCAGCAACTGGTCCAGCGCCATGGCGTCGTGTGCGGGGTCGAAGTCGCTCAGGTTGGCGAGCAAGAAGCGCAGGGTGTTGCGGATGCGGCGGTAGGCATCGACCACGCGGGCCAGGATCTTGTCGTCGATGTTGAGGTCGCCCGAGTAGTCGGTGGCGGCGACCCACAGGCGCACGATTTCGGCACCGAGTTTTTGCGTCACGCTTTGCGGATCGACGGTGTTGCCCAGCGACTTGCTCATCTTGCGGCCTTGGCCGTCGGTGGCAAAACCGTGGGTCAGCAAGCCGCGATAGGGCGCGCGGTCAAACAGCGCGCAGCCCAACAGCAGCGAGGAGTGGAACCAGCCCCGGTGCTGATCGTGGCCCTCCAGGTAGAGGTCGGCCTCCGGGCCTTGGGCATGGAACGGCGCGCGTCCGAAGTCTTGCTCGTACAAGTCGCGGTGGCTGCCGCGCAGCACATGCCAGAAGGTGGAGCCGGAGTCGAACCAGACCTCCAGGATGTCGGTGCTCTTGGTGTAGTGCGCGGCGTCGGCGGCGCCCAGGATGTCTTCGGCGCTGACGCGGCTCCAGGCCTCGATGCCGCCGCGCTCGACGATGTCCGCGGCTTGGTCCAGGATGGCCATGGTGTTGGGGTGCAGCTCGCCCGTGTCCTTGTGCAGGAAGAAGGGCACCGGCACGCCCCAGGAGCGCTGGCGCGAGATGCACCAGTCGGGCCGGTTGGCGATCATGTCGCGCAAGCGCGCCTTGCCGTTGTCCGGGTAGAACTGGGTGTCTTCGATGGCGTCGAGCGCGAGCTGGCGCAGGGTCTTGGGCGCTTTGTCGGTGGTGAACACCCCCTCACCCTCGTCCATGCGGATGAACCACTGCGCGGCGGCGCGGTAGATGACCGGCGTCTTGTGGCGCCAGCAGTGCGGGTAGCTGTGCGTGATGGACGAGGTCGCCAGCAAGCGTCCGGCGTCTTGCAGGGTTTGCAGGATGACGGGCACGGCCTTCCAGATGTGCAGGCCGCCAAACAGCGGGAAGTCGGCGGCGTAGGTGCCGTTGCCTTGCACCGGGTTGAGGATGTCCTCGTAGGCCATGCCGTGCGCGATGCAGGAGTTGAAGTCGTCCACGCCATACGCGGGTGACGAGTGCACGATGCCGGTGCCGTCGCTCTCGCCCACGTACTCGGCCAGGTACACCGGCGCGGTGCGTGCGTAGCCCGCATCCACCTGCGACAGCGGGTGATGGAATTCGATGCCGCCCAGGTTTTTGCCCACGGTGGTGGCGATGACTTCGCCGCTCAAGGCCCAGCGCTCCAGGCATTTCTCCACCAGCGAAGCGGCGCAGACCAGCAAGCCCTTGGGCGTGCGCACCAGCGCGTAGTCGATCTCGGGATGCGCATTCAACGCCTGGTTGGCCGGGATGGTCCAGGCAGTGGTGGTCCAGATGACGGCGAAAGCGGGTTGGTCGAGGGACGCGAGACCAAAGGCCGAGGCGAGCCGCTCGGGCTGCGCGCACAGGAAGGCCACGTCCAGCGTGTCGCTTTTCTTGTCGGCGTATTCGATCTCGAACTCGGCCAGCGAGGAGCCGCAGTCAAAGCACCAGTAAACGGGCTTCAAACCCCGGTACACAAAGCCGCGCTCGATGACGCGCTTGAAGGCGCGGATCTGACCGGCTTCGTTGGCCGGGTCCATGGTGCGGTAGGGGTGGTCCCAGTCGCCCAGCACGCCCAGGCGTTTGAAGTCGTCGCGTTGCTGGTTGATCTGTTCGGTGGCGTAGGCGCGGCTCTTGGCCTGCATGTCGTCGCGGCTGAGCTTGCGGCCATGTTCTTTTTCGATGGCGTTTTCGATCGGCAGCCCGTGGCAGTCCCAGCCGGGGATGTACTGCGCGTCAAAGCCGGCGAGCTGACGGCTTTTGACGATCATGTCCTTGAGCACTTTGTTGAGTGCGTGACCGATGTGCAGTTTGCCGTTGGCATACGGCGGGCCGTCGTGCAGCACAAACAGCGGTGCGCCGCGCCGCGCCAAGCGCAGTTGGCGGTACAGGCCTTGTTCGTTCCAGTCTGTCACCCAGGCGGGCTCGCGCTTGGGCAGATCGCCGCGCATGGGGAAAGGGGTATCGAGCAGGTTGACGCGGGTGTCGTCGGATGCGGTCTTGTCGTTCATGGGTCCGGGACTGAAGACGGGTGTTGGGGCGGTGTGCCAGCGCGGGGCCGGCGTCACGCAAGGGGGTGCGGGGCGGGGCTGGCGCGCCCCGTCAAATTCGGGCCAGCCAGGCGCGCGCGTCTTCGCAGTCCTGGTGGATGCCTTGCATCAAGGCGTCCAGGCCGTCGTACTTGCGCTCGTCGTGTAATTTGTGCAGCAGCTCCACCCGAATGATTTTACCGTAGCCCCCCTCGGGCCCCAGGTGTTCGGGCCAGCTCAGGCAATGGGTTTCCAGCAGCACGCGCCCGCCGTTGACATCGTTGGCGTCGAGCGAAGGGCGGATGCCCAGATTGGCGACGCCGGGCAGTGCTTCGTGGCTCAGGCCGTGCACCCGCACCACGAAGATGCCGCTCGCGGCAGGCTTCCAATGCGAAAAGCGCAGGTTCAGCGTCGGGCACTGCAAGTCACGGCCGAGTTTGCGACCGTGCACCACATGGCCGGAGATGGCATAGGGCCGACCGAGCAGTTGACCGACCTCGTCCATGGCACCACGCCCCAGCGCGTCGCGCACCGCCGAGCTGGACACGCGCAGGCCGTGCACCTGGTAGCTGTTCATGCGTGCCACATCAAAGCCTGCTTGGGCACCCAAGGTGTCGAGCAGCGCGTAGTCGCCGGCGCGTTGGGCGCCAAAGCGGAAATCGTCGCCCACCAGCACATAGCGCGCGCCCAGGCCTTGCACCAGCACGGTCTCGACGAAGGCCTGCGGCGACAGCGCCGCCAGCCGCGCATCGAAGGGCAGCACCACGCATTGGTCGATGCCGCATTCGCGCAGTTCGTTGAGCTTGTCGCGCAAAGTGGCGATGCGCGCCGGGGCCAACTCGGGTTTGTGGAAGTGGCCTGCGAAGAAGTCGCGCGGATGCGGCTCGAAGGTCATCACGCAACTGGGCACGCCGCGATGCCGCGCCTCATTGCGCAGCAAGGCCAGCATGGCCTGGTGACCCCGGTGCACGCCATCGAAATTGCCGATGGTCAAGGCGCAAGCCGGTGCCAGATGCTGGTGGTGAAAACCGCGAAAAACGCGCATGGATGACAGCGATGAGGGGACGAAAAACGTCACAAAAGGCGTGACACAAAGCGGTTATATTGTGGCCGATAGACATCTCGTCCCATCGTTTCCACGCTCGCGTCAGAGACAGGAGGTTCGTTGTGAAGGTCTTGAAACTGTCAGCCCAGGGCTTGCCCCAATCCTGGATTTCACTGGAACAGGCGGTGATCCATTACGCCGCCGACGAGGTGCGCTGGGAGGCTGGGGCCGAGGTGGCAGTTTTTCACGGCGGGATCAACGCGGCGACGGGGCGGCAGTCGATCATCACGGTCAACAGCATCATCGGCACCAAGGGCGTGCCCAACATCAATCCCTTCGATCTGCGGCCCACGCTGACCAACACCAAGCTGTTCGCGCGCGACCGCAATGTGTGCGCTTATTGTGGCGGCGTGTTCGACGAGGCCGACCTGACGCGCGAGCACATCATTCCCTATGGCCAAAGCGGGCGCGATCACTGGATGAACGTGGTCACGGCCTGTCGGCCTTGCAACCACCGCAAGGGCAACCGCACGCCCGAGCAGGCGCACATGCCTTTGCTGTATGCGCCCTACGTGCCCAGCCTGTGGGAAGACTTCATCTTGCGCAACCGCCGCATCCTGGCGGACCAGATGGAGTTCTTGCTGGCGCACGTGCCGCGTTCTTCGCGGCTGGTGGCCTGACGCGCTCAGCCCGGCTGCGACAGCCAATCCTCGATGACTTGTGGGTACAGCCGGTGTTCTTGGCTGAGCACGCGTGCCGCCAACGTGGCGGCGGTGTCTTCGGGCAACACCGGTACCACCACCTGACCCAGGATGGGTCCATGGTCGAGTTCGGCGGTGACCTGGTGCACCGTGGCCCCCGCAAAGCGGCAACCGGCGTCGATGGCACGCTGGTGGGTGTCCAGTCCTGGGAAAGCCGGCAGCAGTGACGGGTGGATGTTGAGGAGCCGCCCTTCGTAGTGGCGCACGAAGTCGGCCCCCAGGATGCGCATGAAGCCGGCCAATACCACCAGGTCGGGGTTGTGACGGTCGATTTCGGTCATCAAAGCCGCATCAAAAGCAGGTCGGTCACCGGCAAAGTCCTTGTGGTCCACCACCGCCGTGGCGATGCCGCGTTGCTGTGCCAAGGCCAAGCCACCGGCATCGGGCCGGTTGCTGATGACGGCGGCGATGCGCGCCCCGTGACGCTGAGGCCAGTGCCGCTGCTCAGCGGCGTCGGCAATGGCCACCATGTTGGAGCCGCCGCCGGAGATGAGGATCACAAGCTGTTTCATATCTTCGGGATTATCCCGTGCCCCCTTCGGGCGGATTTCGGAGAAAAACACAAGGTTTCAAACTTTTGGTTTTGAACTTTTTTGACTGTTTTTTTGTCCTAAAAAAGGTAGCTTATGGCATAAATAAATCAAACCGTGACCGATGACGCGCCAAGGCAGTAGCAACAAAAAAGACAGGGAAAGACAGGCTTTCTCCCAGCGTCTGTCCGAAATGCTCACGCGCACGGAACGCTCCCAAAGCCCGACCCGGCTCGCTGCTGAGTTCAATCTTCACTTCCGTGGTCCCAAGATCCACATGCACAGTTGTCGCAAATGGCTGCATGCGGAGTCCATTCCAACGCAAGAAAAACTGGTGGTTCTGGCGCACATGCTGGGGGTCTCGCCCGACTGGTTGCGCTATGGCGACAGCAGCCAGACGGCCCGCGAGCCCAACCTCCATGCCTACGTGGCAGATCCGCAAGACTTGGCGCTGCTGGCGTCGATCCAGCAACTGGCCGAGCACGACAAGCAGGTGGTGCGTGACTTGATCGGCGTCATGCTCGCCCGGCGCTGAGACAATCGGGGCATGCACCCCAAAGTACTTCTCGATGCCAGCGCCGAGCTGGTGCGTCAGGCCCTGTCGTTCCAGCACCCGGCCGACAGCGTGGTTTCCCGGTTTTTTCGCGACCAGCGCAAGACCCACGCCTTTGGCCCGCGCGAGCGGGCCCTGCTGGCCGAGACCGTTTACAACGTGTTGCGCTACAAGCTGCGCTTCGAACATTTCGCGCCCTCGGGCAGCGGGCCGCGAGAGCGGCGCCTGGCCATCTTGGGCTTTGCCCGCCACTTGCACGACCAGGCTCGCCCTGGGACGGACGACCCCTTGGCTTTTTTGAAGTCGGCGCTGAACGACAAGGAGCGCGCCTGGCTGGTGGCTTGCGAGGAAGTGCGCGAAGCCGATTTGCTGGAACGGCATCGCCACAACTTGCCGCAGTGGCTGGTCGAGCCCTTGCAGGCGCAACTGGGCGAGGGCTTCTGGCCGTTGTGCCAGGCCCTGAGCCAGTCGGCCACGCTGGATTTGCGCGTCAATGCCTTGACCGACAAGCGCGAGGACGTGGCGCGCGAACTCGCGCTGGCTGGGATCGAGTCAACGCCCACCCCCTTTTCGCCCTGGGGTTTGCGGGTGCAGGGCAAGCCGGCGTTGACGCGACTGGATGCTTTTGCCCGGGGTGCCATCGAGGTGCAGGACGAGGGCTCGCAGTTGCTGGCCTGGTTGCTGGACGCGCGGCGCGGCGAGATGGTGGCGGACTTCTGCGCGGGCGCGGGCGGCAAGACCCTGGCACTGGGCGCCGCCATGCGCAGCACGGGGCGCTTGTACGCCTTTGACACCTCAGCCCATCGACTCGATGCGCTCAAGCCGCGACTGGCGCGCAGCAAACTGTCCAACGTGCACCCGGCGGCGATCGCGCACGAGCGCGATGAACGCATCAAGCGTCTGAGCGGCAAGATGGACCGTGTGTTGGTCGATGCGCCGTGCTCGGGGCTGGGCACCCTGCGTCGCAACCCCGACCTGAAATGGCGGCAATCGCCGCAGTCGGTGCAGGAGTTGACCGTCAAGCAATCGGCCATCCTGGCCAGTGCGGCGCGTTTGCTGAAACCGGGCGGACGCCTGGTGTACGCCACCTGCAGCGTGCTGCCCGAAGAAAACGAGGCCATCGCGCAAGCCTTTGGGCAGGCCCATCCCGGGTTTCAGCCCCTGCCGGTGCGCGACATCCTGCAAGACTTGAAGGTCGTGGACGCCGAGCTGCTGTGCACGCCCGATGGCCTGTATTTGCGCCTGTGGCCGCATGTGCACGGTACGGATGGATTCTTTGCCGCCGCATGGGTCGCTCAGTAAAATGGCCGAATCGATTTTGAGGGCGTTTTCATGAGTACTGCTTTTGCGCAACCGGACGGGACCTGGTTGGATGTTGGGGTGAACTGGGCCGCCCATGGTCTGCTCGACCTCTCGGGTTGGCAGGTGCTGGTGGTGACCTTGGTGCTGACGCACATCACCATCGCCAGCGTCACGATTTACCTGCACCGTCATTCGGCGCACCGCGCGTTGGAGCTGCATCCGATCCCGTCGCACTTCTTCCGTTTCTGGCTGTGGCTGACCACGGGCATGGTGACCAAGGAGTGGACCGCGATTCACCGCAAGCACCACGCCAAATGTGAGCAGCCAGAAGACCCGCACAGCCCGCAGGTCTACGGCATCCGAACCGTGTTTTGGCAAGGGGCCGAGTTGTACCGCCGTGAAGCCAAGAACCAAGAAACCCTGGACCGCTATGGCCACGGCACGCCCGACGACTGGATCGAGCGCAACCTCTACAGCCGCTTTTCGTGGCAAGGCGTGGCGCTCATGCTCATCATCAATCTGGCGCTGTTTGGCGCGTTGGGCCTGACGGTCTGGGCCGTGCAGATGATGTGGATTCCCGTCACGGCCGCCGGCATCATCAACGGCATCGGCCACTACTGGGGCTATCGCAACTTCGAGGCGGTGGACGCCAGCACCAACATTTCGCCCTGGGGCATCATCATCGGGGGTGAGGAGTTGCACAACAACCACCACACCTATCCCACCTCGGCCAAGCTGTCGGTCAAGCCCTACGAGTTCGACATCGGTTGGCTCTACATCCGCGCGCTGGAGATGGTCGGTCTGGCCAAGCCGAAGAAGACGCCGCCGAAGATGGCCTACGGCGATGTCAAGCCGGTGCCCGACGAGAAAACCCTGGAGGCCGTCATCGCCAATCGCTACGAGGTCATGGCCCACTATGCCCGCCAACTGCGCGCGGCGGTGCGCGACGAGATCGCCGGCCTCAAGGCCAGTCGCCCCGCAGATTCGGTGTTGCAAGCCGCCCGTCGCTGGATGCACCGCGACGCCGAGAAAGTGCCTTCCAAAGTGGCCGAGCAACTGGCCCAGGCCCGCGCTGCCTTGCCCACCGTGGACACCATGGTGCGCATGCGCGAAGAGCTGCGCCAGATCTGGCTCAACACCGGTCACAACCGCGCCCAGCTCGCCCAGGACTTGCAGCAGTGGTGTCGCCGTGCCGAAGAAAGCGGCATCGCCGCGTTGGCCGAGTTCTCGCGCCGCTTGCGTGCCGCGCGCGCCTGAGGGCGGCGCTGCTTCACCGGCCTCCCTTCAGCGGAGGCCACAAAAAAACCCGCCAGCGGCGGGTTTTTTGTTGGGGTCAGGGGACCGGCTGAATCACTTCAGCTTGGTTTCCTTGTATTCGACGTGCTTGCGAGCCTTCGGATCAAATTTCATGATCGTCATTTTCTCGGGCATGGTCTTCTTGTTCTTGCTGGTCGTGTAGAAGTGACCGGTACCGGCCGTCGATTCCAGCTTGATTTTTTCGCGTCCGCCTTTGCTTGCCATGGTGTTAGCTCCTTAAAGGGTTCAGGCCTGGCCGCGGGCACGCATGTCGGCGAGCACGGCGTCGATGCCATTTTTGTCGATCAGGCGCAGGGCGGCGCTGGAGACGCGCAGACGCACCCAGCGGTTTTCGCTCTCGACCCAGAAGCGGCGGTACTGCAGGTTGGGCAGGAAACGGCGCTTGGTTTTGTTGTTGGCGTGGGAAACGTTGTTGCCCACCATCGGGCCTTTGCCCGTGACTTCACAGATGCGTGCCATGTTTGGACACTCCAGATTAGAAAAGGCGGGCAGAGGAGCCCAACCTTCACGGCGTTGACTGACGTCGTCGCCTCACCTCGCCAAGTGGGGTGGCGGTAACCCGTTTTTGATGCAAAACCCCGGGCTTGGAACCCGGGGTTGTTCAGCAAAGCCTTGAATTGTAACGGATTTTCAACCGGCTTCCTGCTCCAGGAAACGCTGCGCGTCCAGCGCCGCCATGCAGCCGGTCCCGGCGCTGGTGATGGCCTGGCGGTAGACGTGGTCTTGCACATCCCCTGCAGCAAACACGCCGGGCACGGAGGTTTGGGTGGCAAAGCCTTGTGAGCCGCCACGCGTGAGCAGGTAGCCGTCTTTCATCTCCAACTGGCCCTGGAAGATGTCGGTGTTGGGGTGATGTCCGATGGCGATGAAACAGCCCTGGACGGTCACGTCTTCGGTGCTCGTGTCTTGGGTGCTCTTGAGGCGCACCCCGGTCACGCCCGAGGCGTCGCCCAGCACCTCGTCGAGCACGCGGTGGGTGTGCAGCACGATCTTGCCGGCCGCCACCTTGTCCATGAGCTTGTCGATCATGATGGCCTCGGCCTTGAATTTGTCACGGCGGTGGATGAGGTGCACCACGCTGGCGATGTTCGACAGGTACAGCGCTTCCTCGACCGCGGTGTTGCCGCCGCCGACCACGCACACCGGTTGCTCGCGGTAGAAAAAACCATCGCACGTGGCGCAGCCCGACACGCCGCGGCCCATGAAGGCTTCTTCGGACGGCAGGCCCAGGTACTTGGCCGAGGCGCCGGTGGCGATGATGAGGGTGTCACAGGTGTAGGTGCCGCTGTCGCCCTTGAGTGTGAAGGGGCGCTGGGACAGCTCCACGCTGTGGATGTGGTCGAACACGATCTGGGTGTTGAAGCGCTCGGCATGCTGCAAAAAGCGCTGCATCAAGTCCGGCCCTTGCACACCCGCCACATCGGCGGGCCAGTTGTCGACTTCGGTGGTGGTCATCAACTGGCCGCCCTGGGCCATGCCGGTGATGAGCAGCGGCTGCAAATTGGCGCGGGCGGCGTAGATGGCGGCGGTGTAGCCCGCCGGGCCGGAACCCAGGATCAAGACTTTGGCGTGTTGGGTGGGGGTGCTCATCGTGGACTCGGGAAAATCAAGGGACAATCAAAGCTGTCATTGTATGAACTGACCAATGTCCTATTCGCTTCACACCCTGAACAACGATGCCAGGCCCGACCCTGCGGCCAAACCCACCGGCTGGCGACGCTTCGCCCAAGAGATCGCGCTCTTTGCCGGCTTCGTGTTCATGGTGTTTTGGCTCATGGCCCTGCTCACCCACAGCGCGGCCGATCCGGCCTGGACCACGTCGGGCAACGGTGCCACCGTGCGCAACTTCGGTGGGCGTGCGGGTGCCTGGTTGGGCGACCTGAGCTTTTTCCTGCTGGGCTACTCCGTCTGGTGGTGTTATCTGGCTGCGGCGGTGGCCTGGGTGGGGGCGCTGATGCACCGCCTGCAAGACGACAGCCCTGCGGCTTCGGCCCAGCCACTGGTCGCGGGCTGGCGTGACACCCGCTTTGCGTTTTGGTCCGGCATGGTCTTGCTGCTCATCAGCAGCGCCGGTCTGGAGTGGACGCGCCTGTACCGTTTCGAAGATCGGTTGCCGGGACATCAAAGTGGTGGCGTGTTGGGCTATTTGGTTGGGCCCAACAGCTTGCAATGGCTGGGCTTCAACGGCTCAGGACTCATCTTCATCGTGTTTGGGCTGGTGGGCCTGTCCTGGGTGTTCCGGTTTTCGTGGTCCCAATTGGCCGAAGACATCGGCAGCACGCTCGATGGCTGGTTGATCGCCTGGCGCGAGCGCCGCGAACGCGCGCAGGACGAAGCCCTGGGACAAGCCGCCGCGCGCGAGCGCGAAGAGGTGGTGTTCGAAGAACGCGTCGAGATCGAGGAGCAACCCCCGGTGGTGGTCATCGAGCCCGAAGTGGTCGAGGTGCCCAAGAGCGTGCGCGTGGCCAAGGAGCGCCAAAAGCCGCTGTTCGCCGAGATGGTGGACTCCAACTTGCCACAGGTCGATTTGCTGGACGCGCCGCAACAGCGACAAGACACGGTGTCGGCGGACACGCTGGAGATGACCAGCCGCCTGATCGAGAAAAAGCTCAAAGACTTCGGCGTCGAGGTGCGCGTGGTGGCGGCCTCACCCGGCCCGGTCATCACCCGCTACGAGATCGAGCCCGCCACGGGCGTGAAAGGCTCGCAGATCGTCAACCTGGCCAAGGACCTGGCACGCTCGCTCAGCCTGGTCAGCATCCGCGTGGTCGAGACCATCCCCGGCAAGAACTACATGGCGCTGGAGCTGCCCAATGCCAAACGCCAATCCATCCGCCTGAGCGAGATCCTCGGTTCCGAGGTGTACAACGAGGCCAAGTCCATGCTGACCATGGGCCTGGGCAAGGACATCGTGGGTAACCCGATCGTGGCCGACCTAGCCAAGATGCCGCACGTGCTGGTCGCGGGTACCACCGGCTCGGGCAAGTCGGTCGGCATCAACGCCATGATCCTGTCGCTGCTGTACAAGGCCGAAGCGCGCGATGTGCGCCTGCTGATGATCGACCCCAAGATGCTGGAGATGTCGGTCTACGAAGGCATTCCCCATTTGCTGGCTCCCGTCGTCACCGACATGCGCCAGGCCGCGCACGGCCTGAACTGGTGCGTGATGGAGATGGAGCGCCGCTACAAGCTCATGAGCAAGATGGGCGTGCGCAACCTCGCGGGCTACAACGCCAAGATCGACGATGCCACCGCGCGCGAGGAGCTCATCCCCAACCCGTTCAGCCTCACGCCGGAGCAGCCCGAGCCTTTGCAGCGTCTGCCGCACATCGTGGTCGTGATCGATGAGCTGGCCGACCTGATGATGGTGGTGGGCAAGAAGATCGAAGAACTGATCGCGCGTCTGGCGCAAAAGGCCCGCGCCGCTGGCATTCACCTCATCTTGGCCACGCAGCGCCCCAGCGTCGATGTCATCACCGGCCTCATCAAGGCCAACATCCCGACGCGCATTGCCTTTCAGGTCAGCAGCAAGATCGACAGCCGCACCATCCTCGACCAGATGGGGGCCGAGGCTTTGCTGGGCATGGGTGACATGCTGTACCTGGCCAGCGGCACGGGCTTGCCCACGCGGGTGCACGGCGCGTTTGTCAGCGACGAAGAAGTGCACCGCGTCGTCAGCTACCTCAAGACCCAGGGCGAACCCGACTACATCGAAGGCGTGCTCGAAGGCGGCACCGTCGAAGGCGAGGGCGGCAGCGCCGGCGCCGATCTGTTTGGCGAGAGTTCGGGTGAGAAAGACCCGCTCTATGACCAAGCCGTCGAAGTCGTGCTGAAAAACCGCAAGGCCAGCATCTCGCTGGTGCAGCGCCACCTCAAGATTGGCTACAACCGCGCCGCCCGCTTGGTCGAAGACATGGAAAAAGCCGGTCTGGTCAGCGCCATGAGCAGCAGCGGCCAGCGCGACATCCTGGTGCCCAAGCGCGAGGAAGCCTGATGCGCCGCGTCGGTGTTCGCGCTGCGTTCGCGCGTCGTCTGGGCCAAGTGCTGATGGCTGTGTGCCTCGCCGCAGGGGCGGGACTCGCGCAGGCGGGCGGGCTCGACGCCTTGTCGCAGTTCTTGCAGCACACCCGCAGCGCCCGCGCCGATTTTGTGCAGGTGGTCACGCCACCGGCCAAGGCGGGTCAGGCCCCGCGCAGCAAAACCTCCAGTGGCCAGTTCGCCTTTGTGCGACCGACGCGCTTTCGCTTTGACTACCAAAAACCCTTTGTGCAGGTCATCGTCGCCGATGGCCAGACCCTGTGGCTGTACGACGCCGACCTCGAACAGGTCACCGCGCGTCAGCAGGCCCAGGCCCTGAGTAACACCCCGGCTGCCTTGATCGCCACCGCCGCGGACGTGGCCAGCTTGCAGCGCGATTTCGACTTGCAAGAGCAAGCCGCAGGCGAGGGCCTGCAATGGGTGCAGGCCACGCCGCGCCAGAAGGACGGCAGTCTGCAATCGGTGCGCATCGGCTTGCGTGTGGACGGCGCCCAGGTCACCCTGGCGCGCCTGGACATCCTCGATCAATTGGGCCAGCGCTCGCAGCTCCACTTCGAGCGCTTCGAGACCAATCCGGCTCTGGCCCCCGCCACCTTTCAGTTCAAGCCGCCGCGAGGCGTGGACGTGGTGCGGCCATGAGCTCGGCGGCACGGCCCCCGCTGGCCGAGCGGCTGCGCCCGCGCAGCCTGGGCGAGGTGGTGGGGCAGCAGCACATCCTGGGCGAGGGCATGGCCTTGCGGGTGGCCTTCGAATCGGGGCAGCCACACAGTTGCATCCTGTGGGGGCCGCCCGGTGTGGGCAAGACCACCATCGCACGCCTGATGGCGGATGCGTTTGACGCGCAGTTCATCGCCATCAGCGCGGTGCTCGGTGGCGTCAAGGACATCCGCGAGGCGGTCGATCTGGCGCAGTCGGCGCGCGACGGCTTGCAGGCGCAACGCACCATCGTCTTTGTCGACGAGGTGCACCGCTTCAACAAGAGCCAGCAAGACGCCTTCCTGCCGCACGTCGAAAGCGGACTGTTCACCTTCATTGGTGCCACCACCGAGAACCCGTCGTTCGAGGTCAACTCGGCCTTGCTCTCGCGCGCGGCGGTGTATGTGTTGCAGCCGCTGGCCGAAGACGATTTGCGCGAGCTGGTGCGCCGCGCGCAAGGTTTGCAAGCGGTGCCGCCACTGGCCGAGGACGCGCTGCAACGCCTGCTCGACTACGCCGACGGCGACGCCCGTCGCTTGCTCAACACCCTGGAGACGCTGGCGGTGGCGGCGACGCGCGAGTCGCTGGTCGAGATCGACGACGCCTGGCTGCTCAAGGTGCTGGGCGAGCGCATGCGCCGCTACGACAAGGGCGGCGAGCAGTTCTACGACACCATCAGCGCCTTGCACAAATCGGTGCGCGGCTCCGATCCGGATGCGGCGCTGTATTGGCTGGTGCGCATGCTCGATGGCGGTGCCGACCCGCGCTACCTGGCGCGGCGCCTGATCCGCATGGCCAGTGAGGACATCGGCTTGGCCGATCCGCGCGCGTTGCGCCTCGCGCTCGACGCCACCGAAACCTATGAGCGCCTGGGCAGCCCCGAGGGCGAACTCGCCCTGGCCGAATGCGTGGTCTATCTGGCCGTGGCCCCCAAATCCAACGCCGTTTATCAGGCCTACAACGAGGCGCGCGCCTTCGTGAAGAAGGACGGCACGCGCCCCGTGCCGATGCACCTGCGCAATGCGCCGACGCGGCTGATGAAAGACCTCGATTACGGCAAAGGCTATCGCTACGCCCACGACGAGCCCGATGGCTTTGCCGCCGGCGAGCACTACCTGCCCGATGGCCTGCACAATCCGGGCTTTTACCGCCCGGTCGAACGCGGACTGGAAATCAAAATCGCCGACAAGCTTCGGCAACTGCAAGCGCTCAACCAACAACACGCCGCCAAAAAATAAACCATGGACGTGCTGCTGCAACAAATCATCAATGGCCTGGTGCTGGGCAGCATGTATGCCTTGGTGGCGCTGGGCTACACCATGGTCTACGGCATCATCAACCTCATCAACTTCGCGCATGGCGAGGTGTTGATGGTCGGGGCCTTGGTGGCCTGGTCCCTCATCGGTTGGTTGCAACCGCTGGGTGCGCCCGGCTGGCTGGTGTTGCTGGTCGCCACCCTCGGTGCGGCCGTGGCGGCGGCGCTGCTCAACATGGCCATCGAGAAGATCGCCTACCGCCCCCTGCGCAACGCACCCAAGCTCGCGCCCCTCATCACCGCGATCGGCATGTCCATCCTGTTGCAGGCGCTGGCCATGATCATCTGGAAACCCAACTACAAGTCCTTCCCCACCCTGTTGCCCAGCGCGCCCCTGGCCATCGGCGAGGCCATGATCACGCCCACGCAGGTGATGATCCTGGTGCTCACCACCGTGTCGCTGCTGGTGCTGAGTTGGCTGGTCAACGCCACGCGCCTGGGCCGCGCCATGCGCGCCACCGCCGAGAACCCGCGCGTGGCCAGTCTGATGGGCGTGCGCCCGGACACGGTGATCTCGGCCACCTTTGCCATCGGTGCGGTGCTGGCCGCCATCGCCGGCGTGATGTGGGCGTCCAACTACGGCACGGCGCAACATGCCATGGGTTTTCTGCCTGGGCTCAAGGCCTTCACGGCGGCGGTGCTGGGCGGCATCGGCAACCTCCCCGGCGCGGTGGTGGGGGGCTTGCTGTTGGGGCTGATCGAGTCCATCGGCTCGGGTTATCTGGGTGAACTCACGGGCGGGGTGCTGGGCAGCCACTACACCGACATCCTGGCGTTCGTCGTGCTCATCATCATGCTCACCTTGCGCCCCTCCGGCTTGCTCGGCGAGCGCGTGGCGGATCGGGCCTGAACATGCAGCACGCCCCCATGCCCGTGTGGCGTCGTCCGGCAGTGTGGATCGTGCTGGCCCTGTTGCTGCCGTTGGCCCTGCAACCCCTGGGCAATGCCTGGGTGCGCATCGCCGACATGTCGCTGCTGTATGTGCTGCTGGCGCTGGGGCTCAACATCGTGGTGGGCTATGCCGGTCTGCTCGACCTGGGCTATGTGGCTTTCTTCGCCGTTGGTGCGTATCTGTTCGGTCTGTTGGCGTCACCGCATTTGCTGGAGACTTTTCCGGCCCTCGCTGCCAGCTTTCCCGGTGGTTTGCACCTGAGCCTGTGGCTCGTGCTGCCGCTGGCGGCAGCGCTGGCCGGGCTGGTGGGCGTCTTGCTGGGGGCACCCACGCTGCGCTTGCGCGGCGACTACCTGGCCATCGTCACCTTGGGTTTTGGCGAAATCATCCGCGTGTTCCTCAACAACCTCGATCACCCGGTCAACCTCACCAACGGCCCGCGCGGCATCGGCCAGATCGATGCCATCCAGGTGCTGGGCTATCCGCTGTCGCGCCGACTCGATCTGGGCTTCATCGAACTGCCCTCGGTCACCCTCTACTACTACCTGCTGCTGGCGCTGGTGTTGCTCGCGGTGTTGATCTGCCACCGACTGGCGCACTCGCGCATCGGGCGCGCCTGGATGGCGATTCGCGAAGATGAAATTGCCGCCAAGGCCATGGGCCTGAACACGCGCAACCTCAAGCTGCTCGCGTTTGGCATGGGGGCCACGTTTGGCGGCGTGTCGGGCGTGGTGTTCGCCGGCTTTCAGGGCTTTGTCTCGCCCGAGTCGTTCAGCCTGATGGAGTCGGTGATGATCGTCGCCATGGTGGTGCTCGGTGGCCTGGGGCATTTGCCCGGCGTCATCCTGGGCGCGGTGCTGCTGGCGGCCTTGCCCGAGGTCTTGCGTTATGTGGCCGGGCCCTTGCAACAGATGACCGATGGTCGGCTCGATGCCGCCATCCTGCGCCAGTTGTTGATTGCGCTGGCCATGATCGGCGTCATGTTGTGGCGTCCGCACGGCCTGTGGCCGGTGCCCCAGCACGGCCCAGCGCGCCGCGAGCGCGAGGGGGCGCAGCCATGAGCACCATGCCCTTGAGCGACACCGTGTTGCAGGTCGAAGGCGTGTCCAAACGCTTTGGCGGTTTGCAGGCCTTGAGCGACGTGGGCTTGCGCATCGCGCGCGGCCAGGTGTATGGCCTCATCGGTCCCAACGGCGCGGGCAAGACCACCTTCTTCAACGTCATCACCGGCTTGTACACGCCGGACAGCGGGCGCTTCGAGCTGGCGGGCCGGCCTTACCGGCCCAGCGAGGTGCACCGCGTGGCCGAAGCGGGCATTGCCCGCACCTTTCAGAACATCCGCTTGTTCGCCGACATGACCGCCCTCGAAAACGTCATGGTCGGACGCCATGTGCGCACCCACTCGGGCGTGCTCGGTGCGGTGTTCCGCACCGCCGCTTTTCGCGCTGAAGAAGCGGCCATCGAAGCGCGCTCGCGCGAACTGCTGGACTACGTGGGCATCGGCGCGCTGGCCGATGTCCGCGCCCGCACCCTGAGTTATGGCGATCAGCGACGCCTCGAAATCGCGCGCGCGCTCGCCACCGATCCGCAACTGATTGCGCTCGACGAACCGGCGGCTGGCATGAACGCCACCGAGAAGCTGCAACTGCGCGAACTCATCGATCAGATCCGCCGCGACCGCCGCACCGTCCTGCTCATCGAACACGACGTCAAGCTGGTCATGGGGCTGTGCGACCGCGTCACCGTGCTCGACTACGGCAAGGTCATCGCCGAGGGCACGCCGGCGCAGGTGCAAAGCCACGCGCAAGTCATCGAGGCCTACCTGGGCGCTGGGAGTCCCGCATGAGCGACGTGCTGTTGCAGGTGGACGATGTCCGCGTGGCCTACGGCGGCATTGCCGCCGTCAAGGGCGTGGGCCTGGAGGTGCGCGCGGGCGAGCTGGTCTCGCTCATTGGCTCCAACGGTGCGGGCAAGACCACCACCATGAAAGCCATCACCGGCTTGCTGCCGCTGCAAGGCGGGCGCATCCGCTTCGATGGCCGTGACCTGCACGGGCAAGGACCATGGGACCTGGTGCGGCAAGGGCTGGCGATGGTGCCCGAGGGACGCGGTGTCTTCACCCGCATGACCATCGAGGAAAACCTGCTCATGGGGGCCTACACGCGCGACGACGGTGCGGGCATCGACGCCGACATCGAGCGCGTGTTTGGACTGTTCCCGCGTTTGAAAGAGCGCCGCAGCCAACTCGCCGGCACCCTCTCGGGCGGCGAGCAGCAAATGCTGGCCATGGGTCGCGCCCTGATGAGCCGCCCGCGCATGCTCTTGCTCGATGAGCCGTCGATGGGTTTGTCACCGTTGATGGTGGACAAGATCTTCGAGGTGGTGCGCGACGTCTCGGCCCAGGGCGTGACGATCTTGCTGGTTGAACAAAACGCCAGCCGCGCCCTGCACATGGCCGACCGTGCTTATGTGATGGACAGCGGCCTCATCACACTCCATGGCCCGGCGCAGGACCTGCTGCACGACCCGAAGGTGCGGGCGGCGTATCTGGGGGAGTGAGGTCTGACTGAGCGCCGCGCGGACGCTCAGCCTTCCATGATCCAGACCAGGATCTGCTTGGCGATGAAGCCCACCATGCCAAAGGCCAGCACCAGAAACAGCACGAAGGTGCCGAACTTGCCCGCTTTGGCTTCGCGCGAGAGCTGGAAGATGATGAACAGCATGTAGAGCATGAAGCCCCCCACGCCGAAGGTGAGGCCAAATTGGGCGAATTGCTCTTCGGTCATGGCCGGCTCAATCGTGCGCCGTGCTGCGCGCCACCAGGTCGCGGTAGGCATGCCAACTGGCGTGGCCGAGCATCGGCACCACGGCCAGCAGTCCCAAGAACGCCGAGCCGATGCCCAGCGTCGTGAACAACGCCAGCAGCAAGGCCCAGCACACCATGATCACCGGGTTGGCAGCGACCACGCGCCAACTGGTGGAGACGGCTTGCATCACCGTCAGACGTGGATGGTCGAGCAGCAGCGGAATCGTCACCACGCTGGACGCAAACACGGGCGCGGCCATGAAGCCGCTCATCACCATCCAGGCTTCAAACAAGATGCCTTCGGGTCGCAGCACCACCAGGCGGACGAAGTCGGCGGGGGTGCGCACGCTGGCGGGCACCATCCACTCCACCAGCAGGGCCGAGCAGAAGAACCAGCCCAGCGCGGTCAAAGCCAGCAGGCTGCCAAAGCGCACCAGGCGGATGTCGCCGCACAGCCAGATCGACACGGTGTGGCGCAGGCTGGGTTCCTCCCCGCGTTCGAGGCGTCGGCTGATGTCGTACAGGCTGACCGCCAGCAGCGGGGCGATCATCATGCACGAGGCCACCATGGCGACGATCCACCAGAAGTCCTCGCGGTGCAGCCAGGTCCAGCCAGCGGCCACCACGGCCAGCAGCAGGCCATGCAGCACACCCGGGGTGGGGCAGCGTTCCATGTCGCGCCAGGCCAAGCCCAGCCAACGCAGCGGACGCATGGGCCCGACATCCAGCACGCGCAGCTCGGGATGCGGTTCGGTCTCGCGGACAAGGTTCACAGAGGCACTCGCAGACGAATGGAAAGGGCCTCAGTCTACCCGCGCTGTCTGGCGCGGCCTTGACACCGATCAGTCGATGCGCGCGCCGCTGCGCCGAATGATGGGCGCCCAGCGCTCGGACTCGCGGGCCATGAGCTCGCGAAACGACTCGGGGCTGCCACCCACCACGTCCAGCCCGGCGTGGCGGATGCGTTCGCGCACGCCGGGGGCGTGCAAGGCCACGTCGAGCGCGTGGTGCACGCGCTCGACGATGGCGCGCGGCGTGCCGGCGGGCAGCAGCGCGCCGTTCCAGGCCAAGGCCTCAAAGTCTTTCAGCGCCGCGATGCCGCTCTCGGCCACGGTGGGCACATCGGGCAGCAGGCCATAGCGCTGGCGGCTGGTGACGGCCAGGTATTTGAGCCGTCCCTGTTGCACTTGCGGCGCCACGGCGGTCGGCACGGCGGCCATGACTTGCGTCTCGCCCGCCACCGTCGCCATCACGGCGGGCGGACTGCCGTTGAAGGGGATGTGCACGGCGTAGGTGTGGGTCAAGGCCTTGAGGTATTCCATCGTCAGGTGCGAGGAACTGCCATTGCCGACCGAGGCGAAGTTGTAGCGCCCGGGCTCGCGTTGCCACAGCGCGATGAGGCCGCGCAGGTCGTTTGCCGCCAGGCTCGGGTGCGCGGCGATGACGTTGGGCTGCGAGGTCAGCAGCATCACCGGTTGCAGATCGCGCAGCGGTGCGTAGGGCAGCTTGGGATACAGGTGCGGCCCAAAGGCCAGCGGCCCGTTGTAGGCCAGCAGCCAGGTGTGGCCATCGGGGGCGGCCCGCGCCACCTCGGCCGTGCCCAGCGTGCCCCCCGCTTGGGGTCGGTTGTCGATGACGATGGGCTGCCCGAGTTGCTCGCGCAGCGGCTCTTGCAAGGCGCGTGCGATCACATCCAGCGACGAGCCGGCTGGGGCCACCACCACCCAGCGGATGGGTTTGCTCGGAAAACTTTGCGCCCGCGCGGGCAGTGCTGCCACGCACGACAGTCCGAGCAAGGTTTGCAAAGTTTGGCGGCGTGTGTGCATGGCGGGACTCAGGCCTTGTCGGCGGCGGAGGTGAAGGCGTCGGCGTAGAACTCGTCGGCGGGCAGTCCGGCGGCCACGTAATCGCGCCGCGCTGCATCCACCACCACGGGCGCGCCACAGGCATAGACCTGATGGCCGCTGAGGTCGGGCATGTCTTGCAGCACCGCCAGGTGCACAAAGCCCGTGCGGCCCGTCCAGCCGTCGTCGGGCAGCGCGTCGGAGACGACGGGCACGTAGCGCAGTTGCGGCATGAGCGCGAGCTGCGCCTGCACCCAGTCGTCCAGGTACAAATCGCTCGGGCGACGCCCGCCCCAATACAGCGTGACCGGGCGGCTGATGCCTTGGTGCTGCATGTGTTCGAGCATGGCTTTGATCGGCGCGAAGCCCGTGCCCGAGGCCAGCAAGACGATGGGCTTGTCGCTGTCTTCGCGCAGGAAGAAGGTGCCCTGCGGCCCTTCGATGCGCTGGATTTCTTTTTCCTTCATGGCCCCGAACACATGGTCGGTGAACTTGCCGCCGGGCATGTGGCGGATGTGCAGCTCGATGGCGGCCTGGCCGGGCACCAGCGTGTGCGGTGCGTTGGCCATGGAGTAGCTGCGGCGATCGCCGTCGCGCAGCAGGAAGTCGACGTACTGGCCGGCGCGGTATTGCGTCACGTCGTTGGCCGGCAATTGCAGTTTGACCACCATCACGTCGTCGGATTTTTTCTCCAGCGACAACACGCGCACCGGCATCTTCTTGACCGGGAAAGCGCCGACCTCGACCACCTGGCGCGACTCGAGCACCACATCGCTGCGCGGCTGTGCGCAACAGGTCAGCACAAAGCCGGCGGCTTCTTCGTCGGCGCTCAGGGCTTTGGCCTGGTGTTCACCGTGCTGCACCTCGCCGGAGATTTTTTTGCACTTGCACGAGCCACAGGCCCCGTCCTTGCAGCCATAGGGCAGGCCCACGCCGGCTTGCAAACCCGCTGCGAGCAGGGTCTGGTCGGCATCGGCCTGAAACTGACGGCCACTGGGTTGCACCGTGATCTGGAAACTCATCTTCGGTATCCTTGCTGGGTTGTTCTGAGACGCAAAGAGACGTATTGTGCCTGCCCCCTCCACCCCGCTGGGCGCCTTGCCGGCGCGCTTTCGCCGCCCCCGCGTGCTGGTCATTGGCTGCGGCGATGTCGGCCTGCGCACCGTTGCCTTGCAGCCGCGCGTGCACTGGCTGGCCCTGACCTCCAGCCCCGAGCGCCGCACCGAATTGCGCGCACGCGGTGTGCGTCCGTTGCTGGGCAATCTGGACCAGTCGCACACGCTGGCGCGTCTGGCTGGGCTCGCCACGCAGGTGCTGCATTTGGCCCCGCCGCCGGGCGAAGGTGTGAGCGATCCGCGCACCCAACATTTGCTGCGCAGCTTGGCCCGAGGTCGGGCGCCGCAAGCCTTGGTCTATGCCTCCACCAGCGGTGTGTATGGCGATTGCGGCGGCGCGTGGATCGATGAACATCGGGCGCTGCAACCGCAAAGCGCGCGTGCCCAGCGCCGCGTCGATGCCGAGCATGGGGTGCGTCAATACGCGCGCCAACAGGGTGTGCGTGCCAGTGTGCTGCGTGTGCCGGGCATTTACGCCCCCGACCGTGTGGGCGGCACACCGCGCGAGCGTTTGTGCCGGGGCGATCCGCTGCTGCGCGCCGAGGACGATGTCTACACCAACCACATCCACGCCGACGATCTGGCGCGTGCGTGCTGGCTGGCGCTGTGGCGCGGCGGTGCCTTGCGCAGTTACCACGTCAGCGACGACAGCCCCTGGACCATGGGCGAGTACTACACCCAGGCAGCGGCCCTGTATGGCTTGCCCGCGCCCGAACGCCTGTCACGCGCCGAGGTGCGTGCCCGGGTGTCGGCCATGCAATGGAGCTTCATGCGCGAGTCGCGCCGCCTGCGCAACACCCGCATGAAGCAGGAACTGCGCTTGCGCTTGCGCTACCCCGATGTGTTGACGGGCTTGCGCGCCTTGCCCTCTGCGCCGCGCTGAACCTGCAGCGCCGGCGCACAGCGGATGGCGCAACATGCGCCCAGCGGAACGCGCCTCAGTCGAAGCGGATGTTGGCGGCCTTGATGGCCTTGCCCCAGCTCACCGACTCCGACTCCACCTGTCGCGCCGTTTGCTCGGGCGTGAGGTAACGCGCCTCGATGCCCGCCTGATCGGCGCGCTGGCGCGTCTCCGGCAACTCCATGCTGCGCTTGACGTCTTGCGACAGCTTCTGGATCACCTCACGCGGTGTGCCGCTGGGCACATACAGAGCGACCCAGGATTCAAGTTCGTAATTCGGCAGCCCGGCCTCGGCGACCGTGGGCACGGTGGGCATTTGCGGATGGCGGTTCTTGCCGGTGACCGCCAGGGCCTTGAGCTTGCCGTTTTGCACATGGCCCATCACCGACGGCGGCGTGGTGATGAAGACCTGCACCTGTCCGGCCAGCACGTCCTGGATGGCTTGCCCCGAGCCCTTGTAGGGCACGTGCGTCATCTCGATGCCCGTTTGCTGCTTGAAGATTTCGGTGCCGATGTGCGAGACCGAGCCGTTGCCTTGCGAGGCGTAATTGATCTTGCCCGGGTTTTGCTTGGCCCAGGCGATGAACTCACGCAGGTTGTTGGCAGGCACCGAGGGGTGCACCGCGATCACATTGGTCGCTACGGTGATGAGGCCAATGGGCGTCAGGTCTTTCGGTTCCCAGGGCAGCTTGTCCATCAGGATGGGGTTGGCCACGTGGTAGCCCGAGTACGACACCAGCACGGTGTAGCCGTCCTTGGGCGCGCGCGCCACCAGGCCATAGGCCAGGTTGCCGCTGCCACCGGGCTTGTTGTCCACCACCACCGATTGGCCGATGACGCGCGCCAAGGGCTCGCTCACCAAGCGGGCCGAGGTGTCCACCAGCCCGCCCGGCGGGTTGGGCACGACCAGCGTGATGGGCTTGCTCGGGAACGGGTCGGCGGCGTGGGCCAGCGCACTGGCGCCGAGTGCGAGCGCGGCCAGGCTGTGGGTGAACCAACGACGGGTGGTGTAGCGGTGGGTCATGGGGGGGTCTCCTGAATGCCAAGGGTCAGCGCATGCCAATGCGCACGTTGCCAAAAACGCTTTGCGCCTCGCGCGGCAGGCAGCGCCAGTACTGCGGGCTGGCTTGCACCTGGCCTTGCAGCGCGGCGGCGGCTTGCCACATCCAACGCGGGTTGTAGAGGAAGGCGCGCGCCATCGCCACCAGATCGGCGTCGCCGCGCGCGACGATGTCGTTGGCCTGGTGCGGGTCGGTGATGAGCCCCACCGCCATGGTGGGTAAGCCGGTCTTTTGTTTCACCAGACGCGCAAACGGCACCTGGTATTCGGGGCCGACCGGGATCTTTTGCTTTGGTGACACCCCGGCGGTGGAGATGTGCACGAAGTCCGCGCCCGCTTGCTTCAAGCGCAGCGCGAAGTCCGCCGTTTCCTCCGGCGTCCAGCCGCCGTCGACCCAGTCGGTGGCCGACAGGCGCATGCCGACCGCGCCGCGAAACACATCGCGCACCGCCTGGAACACCTGCAGCGGAAAGCGGATGCGGTGCTCGAACGAGCCGCCATAGGCGTCGTTGCGCTGGTTGGCCAGCGGCGACAAAAACTGGTGCAGCAGGTAGCCGTGCGCACCATGCAGTTCAATCGCGTCGATGCCCATGGCGTCGGCGCGGCGCGCGGCGTCGGCAAAGGCGCGGCACACCCCGTCCAGGGCTTCGGGGCTCATGGCTTCGGGCGGGGTTTCGTGTTCGAGCTGCGGCAAGGCCGAGGGGGCCTCGGGCAGCCAGCCCTGGTGCTCGGCGTCGAGCAGCATGCCACCGCGCCACGGCACTTCGCTGGAGGCTTTGCGCCCAGCGTGCGCCAACTGGATGGTCACCGGCACGGGCGGTGCCTGGCGGCGCGCGCGTTGCAGCGTGTCCGACAGCGCGGCGGCGGTGGCGTCGTCCCACAGGCCCAGGCAATGCGGCGTGATGCGCCCGCGCGCGGTGACGGCGGTGGCCTCGATGATGAGCATCGCGGCGCCACTGTTGAGCAAGTTGCCCCAGTGGATGAGGTGCCAGTCGTTGGCCCGGCCCTCGGTGCAGGAATACTGGCACATCGGCGCGATGACGCCGCGATTGGCCAGCTGCAGCGGGCCGCGCGGGGTGTTCAGGGTGAATTCGGAAAACAGGTGACTCAAGCCAGGCTCCAGACGAAACGCAACGAAGCCCGGATGCTAGTGCGCGGCGCTCCGATGCGCAGGCAATTGGGCGACAAGGCCCGGGCCCCAGCCGCGTGGGCCGGGTCAGCGCCGCGTGGGGCGCACGCCTTCTTTGTCCAGTTCGGCCTCGAAATCGGTCAGGCGGTCGTTGAGCGCCTGCACCTCGCGCTTGATGCCCGCCAGACGCCCCTGGAATTCGTCCTTGTTCAATTCGGCCAGTGCCGCGCTGGTGGTGAGCGGGTGATGTGCAGCCGCTGTGTGAGCGTGCGAAGGGTGCGGTTCGCTGTCGTGGTCCGGCTCGGGGTCGGCCAAGGGATGGCCCAGCTCGGGCAGGGCAAGCTCGGCGTCGCTGAGCGTGTGGGCGTCGGAGGGCAGGGTGGCGCGGCTGTCGGCGAACACCGGCTTGGCCTCGGACACCGTGCGGTCGCTGGGCACGGGCTCGGAAGGCACCGCCTCGATGTGGGGGGCGTCCACCGGGGTCGATGCGATCTGCTGGTTCTCGACCGGCGGGGCGTCCAGGGGTTCGGAGACCGTGTGTGCTTCGATGTCGATGTGTGCGGCCAGAGCAACGGTGCTGTCTGTGGATCCCGACTCGGTGTGCGTGGCGGTTTCGCTGGGGCTGTCCTCGAGGCTCAGAGGGACTGACGCCGTCGGGGTCGACGCGGGCACGACCCCATCGGGGTCTTGCACCGGCGCTTCGCTTGGCAGGTGCTGGCGGTTTTCGGTGGTCCGGGCGGCTTCGATCGCGGCCAGCTCGTCGTGAAATTGATCGGCGGCGACACCGATGGGGTGGGATGCCGGGCGCTGCGCCGTGGTGTCGATGGTCTGCGCGGTGTCGGTCCGTGGCGGCTCGTCGCTAGCGGTGTGCTCGGGCGCGAGGGCGACGGTGTCGCCGACGTGGGCGTCCTCGGTGGTGACGAGCTGTCGGGTCGGGCCGGCGTCGGTGTCGTGGATCTCCAGCACGCGGTCCACGTCCGAGGTGACGTGGTTTTGTGGCGTGGTGGCGTTGCCGGAGTACTCCGACACATCGACACGGTGTGCCGTCTGGCTTCTGACAATGCTGGACGAGTCGTCGTCTTTCAAGGCTACTGCTCCAAGAAGGCGAGCTGACGTGTCAGGGAAGGGTGCGAATACATTCGCTGGTGCCCGGGGCCGGACTCGAACCGGCACGCCTCGCGGCGGGGGATTTTGAGTCCCCTGCGTCTACCAATTTCACCACCCGGGCTAAGGAGGCCGAGATTATGGCACAGTGCAACCCATGCATTCCCTCTCTCACACGTCATACCCCACGCTGGAATCGGCCGTTGGCGGCACACCTTTAGTGGCTTTGCAACGCATCGGTGTGGCGGACAACGCCGCACGCGGCAACGTCATCCTGGGCAAGCTCGAAGGCAACAACCCCGCGGGATCGGTGAAGGACCGACCGGCGCTGTCGATGATCCGGCGCGCCGAAGAGCGCGGCGACATCCGGCCAGGCGACACCTTGATCGAAGCGACCTCGGGCAACACCGGCATCGCGCTGGCGATGGCGGCGGCGATCAAGGGCTATCGCATGGTCTTGATCATGCCCGAGGACTTGTCGATCGAGCGGGCGCAGACCATGAAGGCCTTTGGTGCCGAGTTGATCCTCACGCCCAAAAGCGGCGGCATGGAATACGCCCGCGATCTGGCCGAACGCATGCAGCGCGAGGGCAAGGGCCGTGTGCTGGATCAGTTCGCCAATCTGGACAACCCGCGCGTTCACTACGAGACCACCGGCCCCGAGCTGTGGGAGCAAACAGGCGGGCGCATCACGCATTTCGTCAGCGCCATGGGCACCACCGGCACCATCACCGGTGTGTCGCGCTTCTTGAAAGAGCAGAACCCGGCGGTGCGCATCATCGGCGCCCAGCCCAGCGAGGGCTCGCGCATTCCGGGCATTCGCAAATGGCCGCAGGAATACCTGCCGCGCATCTACGACCCCAGCGCGGTCGACGAATTGGTTTATGTGAGCCAGGACGACGCCGAGGAGATGTGTCGTCGCCTGGCGCGCGAGGAAGGCATCTTTGCCGGCATCTCGGCCGCTGGCGCTTGCTGGGTGGCCTTGCAGATCGCGGCCCAAGTCAACAATGCCACAATCGCTTTCATCGTGTGCGACCGCGGCGACCGTTATTTGTCGACCGGCGTATTCCCGGCCTGAATCGGCGGCGCACCTTCTTCATTCACGGAACCGACGACCATGCAAATCGACCAGGAACTCGATGCCCGCGGCCTGAACTGTCCGCTGCCGATCCTCAAAACCAAGAAAGCCCTCACCGCCATGCAAAGCGGTCAGGTGCTCAAAGTGATCGCCACCGACGCCGGCTCGGTGCGTGACTTCGCGGCCTTTGCCAAGCAAACGGGCAACGAGCTGTTGTCACAGGAAACCGTGGGCAACGAATTCGTCCACGTGCTCAAGCGCCGCTGAGCGCGCCGGCGCTGGCGCGCCACCCCGGGGGGTGGCTTCAGAGCGTGAGCTGACGCAGGTACTGGCGAAACTCGGCACCCACCTCGGGGTGCTGCAAGGCCAGCTCCACCGTGGCCTGCAAAAACCCCTGTTTGCTGCCGCAGTCGTAGCGTTTGCCGCGATAGGCATAAGCCAACACCGACTCCTCGCCCAGCAGACCGGCAATGCCGTCGGTGAGCTGGATCTCGCCCTGCGCCCCACGTCCGCCCGCGCGGATGCGCGCGAACACCGAGGGTGAGAGCACATAGCGACCCGCCACCGCGAGGCGCGACGGGGCCACCTCGGCCTTGGGCTTTTCGACCATCTGGCGCACGGCGATGCGGTCCTCGGCCACACGCTCACCGGCGACGATGCCGTAGCGATGCACCTCACCCAAGGGCACTTCCTGCACCGCCAGCACACTGGCCCCCGTTTGCGCGTGCACCTCGACCATCTGACGCAGCACCCCAGGCCCGCCGGGCTCGCCGCACATCAAGTCGTCCGCCAACAGCACGGCAAACGCCTCGTCGCCCACCAGATGCTCGGCGCACAGCACGGCGTGCCCCAGGCCCAGCGCGCGCGGCTGGCGCACATACGAGCACAGCATGTCGTCGGGCTGGATGCTGTGCACCAGCTCGATGAGCGCGTGCTTGCCCGCAGCCTCGAGTTCGGTCTCCAGCTCGTAAGCGGTGTCGAAGTGGTCTTCGATGGCGCGCTTGTTGCGGCCGGTGACAAAAATCATGTGGCGAATGCCCGCCTCATACGCCTCTTCCACCGCGTACTGGATCAGCGGCTTGTCCACCACCGGCAGCATCTCCTTGGGTGAGGCTTTGGTGGCGGGCAGAAAACGCGTGCCCAGACCGGCCACCGGAAACACGGCTTTGTGGATGACGGGTGCGGTCATGGTCAATCGCTTTCAGTGGGTCAGCCCAGGCGGGCGAGTTGGTCCTGCACCTTGCTCAGGGTGGCGGTGAAATCGGCCAGGCGTTTTTGCTCTTGTTCGATGACGGCGGGCGGGGCCTTGGCCACAAAGGCTTCGTTGCCCAGCTTGCCATTGGCCTTGTGGATTTCGTTTTGCAGCCGCGTCACTTCTTTGGACAGGCGCGTCTTTTCCGCGGCCACGTCCACCTGCATGAACAGACACAGGCGGGCCTCACCCACCACGGCCACGGGCGCCGCTTGGGCGGCAGCCACCCATTCGGCTTCGTGGTCGAAGACCTTGACCTCGCTGAGCTTGGCCAGGGCTTGCAGCACCGGGGCCGCGTTGTGCATGAAGGCGCTGTCGCCCAGCACATACATGGGCAGCCGCGTGGCCGGCGAGACGTTCATCTCGCCGCGCAGGTTGCGGCAGGCGTCGACCAGCGTCTTGAGCTTGGCCACATGGGCTTCGGCCTGCGGGTCGATGCGCTCGGGCTGGCTCACCGGGTAGGCCGCGATGCTGATCGACGTGCCGCTGCGCCCGGCGACGGGCGCGACCTTTTGCCAGAGTTCTTCGGTGATGAAAGGGATGATCGGGTGCGCCAGGCGCAGCAAGGTCTCCAGCGTGCGGATCAGCGTGCGGCGCGTGCCGCGCTGTTGAGCCGCGTGGCCGCTCTGGATTTGCACCTTGGCGATTTCGAGGTACCAGTCGCAGAACTCGTTCCACACGAAGTCGTAGATCGTGTTGGCCACGTTGTCGAGGCGATAAGCCGCAAAACCCTCGGTCACTTCGGCCTCGACGCGCTGCAGCGCCGAGACGATCCAGCGGTCGCTGGGGCTGAATTCGAGATAGCCACCGGGCAGGCATTCGGCAGCACCATGTTCTTTCAAGCCGCAGTCCTGACCTTCGCAGTTCATCAGCACAAAGCGGGTGGCGTTCCACAGCTTGTTGCAGAAGTTGCGATAGCCCTCGCAGCGCTTGGAGTCGAAGTTGATGCTGCGTCCCAGCGTGGCCAGCGCGGCAAAGGTGAAGCGCAGGGCGTCGGCACCATAGGCCGGGATGCCCTCGGGAAACTCTTTCTCGGTTTGCTTGCGCACCTTGGGTGCGGTCTCGGGTTTGCGCAGGCCTTGGGTGCGTTTGTCGAGCAGGGGTTGGAGCGTGATGCCGTCGATGAGGTCCACCGGGTCGAGCACATTGCCCTCGGACTTGCTCATCTTTTTGCCCTGGGCGTCGAGGACCAGGCCGTGGATGTAGACATCGCGGAAGGGGACGCGTCCGGTGAAGTGGGTGGTCATCATGATCATCCGGGCGACCCAGAAGAAGATGATGTCGTAGCCGGTGACGAGCACGCTGCTGGGCAGGTACAGGTCGTAGTCGCTGAGTGCGTCCTCCTGCGCTCCGTTGGTCTGAGCAGCGGAGACGGTCTGGCTCCTCTTCGCTTCGCTCAGAATGTCGCTGCGCCCATCCCCGCTGCCCAGACCAACGGAGCCCGTGTCGCTGGCCAGTGTGCCGGGGCCGGACGCAGCGACTTGGCGAGCGAAGCGAGTCGGAGCAAGGTCGGTCCCGGTGCGATGGCCAGCAGCGCCATCGAGGCTCCCTCCCAGCGTGCTGAACGGCACCAACGCCGACGAATACCAGGTGTCGAGCACATCGGCGTCGCGCGTCAGCGTCTTGCCCGGTGCCTGGGCTTGGGCCTCGGCTTCGTTGCGGGCCACGTAGACCTGACCGTCTTCGTCGTACCACGCGGGGATTTGATGGCCCCACCACAGCTGGCGCGAGATGCACCAGTCCTGGATGTTGTTCATCCACTGGTTGTAGGTGTTGACCCAGTTCTCCGGCACGAAGCGCACTTGGCCCGACTGCACCGCGTCGATGGCTTTCTGCGCGATGCTCTTGCCCGTCGGGTCTTGCTCGCTGACCTTGTTCATCGCCACAAACCACTGGTCGGTCAGCATCGGCTCGACCACCTGGCCGGTGCGCGCGCAGCGCGGCACCATGAGCTTGTGCTTCTTCACCTCCACCAGCAGGCCCTGTGCGTCGAGGTCGGCGACGATGCGTTTGCGCGCCTCGAAACGGTCCAGCCCGCGATACGCCTCGGGGGCGTTGTCGTTGATGGTGGCGTTGAGGTGCAGCACGCAGATCATGTCCAGGCCATGCCGCTGCCCCACTGCGTAGTCGTTGGGGTCGTGCGCGGGCGTGACCTTGACCACGCCGGTGCCGAAGGTTTTGTCCACGTAATCGTCGGCGATGACGGGGATGGTGCGGCCGCACAGCGGCAGTCGGACCGGCTGGCCGATCAGGTGCTGGTAGCGCGCGTCCTCGGGGTTGACCATCACCGCCACGTCACCGAGCAGGGTTTCGGGGCGGGTGGTGGCGACCACCAGGCCGGCCACGGTCTGGCCGTCCACGGTTTGTGGCCCGTTGGCAAAGTCGTAGCGGATGTGCCAGAGAAAGCCGTCTTCCTCTTCGCTCTCGACTTCCAGGTCAGACACCGCGCTCATCAGCACCGGGTCCCAGTTGACCAGGCGCTTGCCCCGGTAGATCAGGCCCTGTTGGTAGAGCTGCACAAAGGTCTCGGTCACCACCTGGGAGAGCCGGTCGTCCATGGTGAAGTACTCGCGACCCCAGTCCACGCTGTCGCCCATGCGGCGCATCTGCTGCGTGATGGTGTTGCCCGATTGCTCTTTCCATTCCCAGACCTTGGCGATGAAGTTCTTGCGCGCCTCGGCGGGGGTGGGGCCCATGTCGTGGCGGCTGATGCCTTTCTCCTGCAATTGGCGTTCGACCACGATCTGGGTGGCGATGCCGGCGTGGTCGGTGCCCGGGATCCAGACCGTGTTGAAGCCGCGCATGCGGTGGTAGCGCGTCAGGCTGTCCATGATGGTCTGGTTGAACGCATGGCCCATGTGCAGCGTGCCCGTCACGTTGGGTGGCGGCAACTGGATGGCGAACGACGGCTCGCCCGCGCGCGGCGCGCCCGTGCCCCGGAAACCGGCCTGTCCATAGCCGCGCCGTTCCCATTCGGGGCCCCAGTGCGCCTCCAGGGCGGCGGGTTCAAACGATTTGGACAGGCTCATCAGGCCAGGCTGGTCGGCAGGAGTGGTCATGGGCGGGCAGTGGGATCTAGGGCGCAGCCCCAGACACGGGGTGCGATCAGCGACGAAAATCGGTCGCATCGAATTTTAACGAGCCGGTGTTTTCGTCTGGAGTGTTGACCATGCCGACCCTGAAAGGTTCCCGTACCGAACAGTGCCTCAAGGAGGCCTTTGCGGACGAGTCCCAAGCCAATCGCCGTTACCTGTACTTTGCCAACCGCGCCGAGGTCGAGGGGCATGTGCACATCGCGGCGCTGTTTCGCTCCACCGCCGAGGGCGAGACGGGCCATGCGCACGGCCATCTGGAGTTTTTGCAAGGGGCGGGCGATCCGGTGACGGGCTTGCCCTTTGGCAGCACGCGCGACAACCTGGCCTCGGCCATGGCGGGCGAGACCTACGAGTACAGCGAGATGTACCCCGGCATGGCCAAGGTGGCGCGTGAAGAGGGCTTTGAGGACATCGCCGACTGGTTCGAGATCCTGGCCAAAGCCGAACGCTCGCACGCCCACCGCTACCACAAGGCCTTGCACGAGATGCCGCCCTTGTCCGATCCATCCGCCTGAGACGGGAGCACGCCATGACCGCACACGGCCCCATCACCCCCGACAGCCTGATGACGCTGGAGGACTACGACCGCTGGCGTCAGACCCACAAGGCCGAGTCGATGGCGCACCGCCGCCTGCGCAGCGTGGCCCTGGGCGAGCACATGCGGGTGCAGTTCGAGAGCGAGACCAGCGTGCGCTACCAGATCCAGGAGATGCTGCGCATCGAGCGGATTTTTGAAGCTGGGGCCATCGCGCAGGAAATCCAGGCCTACGCGCCGTTGGTGCCCGATGGCAGCAACTGGAAGGCCACTTTGCTGCTGGAGTACGTCGAGCCCGAGGAGCGCCGCCAAGCGCTGTCGCAACTCATCGATGTCGAAGACCATGTCTATGTGCAGGTGCAGGGCCACGCGCGGGTCATGGCCATCGCCGATGAAGACTTGCCGCGCGAGACCAGCCAGCGCACGGCGGCGGTGCACTTTCTGCGCTTTGAACTCAGCCCGGCCATGCGCGCCGATGTGCGTGCTGGCGTGGCCGTGGCACTCGGCTGCGATCACCCCCGCTACACCGCCCACACCCCCATTCCCGAGGCTGCCTTGCGGAGTTTGGCCAGCGACCTCACGCCCTGAGACGCCGCGCCGGATAATGCCCCCGCCTGACAGGACCTGTTCGCATGCTGTTTCTTCTCTCTCCCGCCAAAGCCCTTGACTACGACACCCCCGTGGGTGATCTGCCGCACACGCAGCCGCTGTTTGTGAAGCAGGCCAGCGAGCTGATCGGTGTCTTGAAAGCCCAGTCGCCACAACAAGTCGCCAGCCTGATGGACCTGAGCGACAAGCTCGCCGCCCTCAATGTGGCGCGCTACCAGGCTTGGTCGCCGAAGTTCACCGCCCAGAACTCGCGCCAGGCGGTGCTGGCCTTCAACGGCGATGTCTACGAGGGGCTCGATGCCCGCTCGCTGAAACCCGCCGATCTGGATTGGGCGCAAGACCACGTCGCCATCCTCAGTGGCTTGTATGGCGTGCTGCGCCCACTCGACTGGATGCAGCCCTATCGCCTGGAGATGGGCACGTCGCTGGCGACGGACCGGGGCAGCAACCTGTATCAGTTCTGGGGCTCGCACATCGCCGAGCACCTCAACGCCCGACTCGCCGACGAGAAGTCGCCGGTCATCGTCAACCTGGCGTCGCAGGAGTACTTCAAATCGGTGGACCGCAAGGCCTTGCAGGCGCGCGTCATCGACTGCGTCTTCGAGGACTACAAGGGCGGCAAGTACAAGATCATCAGCTTCCTGGCCAAGCGCGCGCGCGGCCTGATGGCGCGCTACGCCATCACGCACCGCATCAAGACCCCCAAGGGCCTGGAAGGCTTCGACCTGGAAGGCTATGCCTTCGACGCCGCCGCGTCTGAACCCGACCGCCTGGTGTTCCGTCGCCAACAGGCTTGACCATGAACACCCCCGAACAGTCCCAACTCGGCAAGACCTCGACCTACGTCGACCACTACGACGCGTCGCTGCTGTTTCCCATCCCTCGGGCCCCGAAGCGCGCCGAGATTGGCGTGCACGGCCAGCCGCCGTTCATCGGCGCCGACCTCTGGACCGCGTATGAACTGAGCTGGCTCAACGCGCGCGGCAAGCCGCAGGTGGCGCTGGCGCGCTGTGTCATTCCCGCCGAGTCCACCCACATCGTCGAGAGCAAGTCGTTCAAGCTCTACCTCAACAGCTTCAACAACACGCGCTTTGCCAACGCCGACGAGGTGCAGGTGCGCTTGACCGAAGACCTCAGCCGCGCCATCTGGCACGGTGAGGCGGTGCGGGCCAGGGTGCGTGTTGAACTCGTCTCCCCCGAGCGCTTCGAGCTGGAGGGTGTGCACGAACTCGACGGCCTGAGCCTGGACCGGCTGGACCTGGACTGCGAGCACTACCAGCCGGCGCCCGAATTACTCAGCGCCAAACTGGACGAAGCGCCCGTGACCGAAACGCTGACCAGCGACTTGCTCAAGAGCAATTGCCTGGTCACCGGCCAGCCCGACTGGGGCAGTGTGCGCATCCACTACAGCGGACCGCAGATCGACCAGGCGGGTTTGCTGCGCTACATCGTGAGCTTTCGCAACCACAACGAATTCCATGAGCAGTGCGTGGAGCGCATCTTCATGGATGTGTGGACCCGTTGCCAGCCCTCGCGGCTGGAGGTCTATGCGCGCTACACCCGCCGCGGCGGTCTCGACATCAACCCCTGGCGCAGCAGCCACCCGGGCAAGATGCCGGCCCATGTGCGCACGGCGCGGCAGTGAAGGTGATCGCGTTCAGGGTAGGTGTCGGGCCATGAAGTCGTCGATGGCCTTGGCCGCTTCCTCGCCCGCGCCAAAGTACATGTGAAACCCGCTGCGGCAAGGGTCCATGGCTTGGACCTGGCCGCCGGTGATTTCCACATACGCCGTCTCTGCCGTGTTGAAAGCGCGCACCGCGTCGTGGTTGCGCCGTGCTGCCTCTGGCATGGTGTGGCGGCAGTCGTCTTGCGCATGGTGCAGAAACAGCATGGGAAATGCAATCGGGGCTTCGAAGCGCGACTCGTTGCGGATGCCGCTGGCGACGATGCCGGCAATCGGTGTGGGCTTGTCGAGCTGACGTGCGTAGCGAACGAACTCCATCAGGCTGATGCCGCCATTGCTGTGACCCATCAACCAGATGGGCTTGTCGGTCAGCGTCTGGTAGTGCCGCATCACGCTCTCGATGCGGATCAGGTGGTCGCTGCTGCCGCGCGTGGAGGGATACATCTGGTTGGGCGAGAGAGGCACAGGGCTGTCGAGCAACACCACCGACACCTGACCGCGCGTCAGTGCCGGATCGCTCAGGCGTTTGAGCGACTGGAATTGGTGGAAGGGGTGATCGGTTTGTCCCGGCTTGAGACCGATGTAGCCCTCGCCGCCAGGAATGAGGATGAGCACAGCTTTGGCGTTTGGCGCTGCCCAGTACAACGTCAGCGACGGCTCGTTGCTGCACAGAAAGCACGGACGCACCGGGACGATGGGTACCACCTCGGCGGCATGAACACAGGACACCACCCACAGCAAGCTCAGGATCCAGGCGCGCATCGGACTTCTTTCTCGGACGACGGACACAGCGCGGATCTTATGTGAGCGTGTGCGTCAAAACAGTTCGGCTTGCCCGTCCTCGCCTGCGGGGACTTCGGCTGTGCCAACGGGCTGCGCCGCCCACACGTCCCGCGCCATCAGGGAACCCACCCGCACGCCCAGCAAGCGGATGCGCCGCGACAGGTCCACGCGCTTGAGGCATTGGCCGGCGGCCCGGCGGATATCCGTGGCATCGTGCACGTGGGAGGGCAGCGTGTGGTCACGCGTGACGATCTGGAAATTGTCGTAGCGCAGCTTGATGCCGATGGTTTTGCCCACATAGCCTTTGCGGGCCAGATCGGCCGCGACCTGCTCGCACAGGCGGGTGAAGATGGCACCGAGTTCGGCGCGGTCGTGCGCGGCGTGCAGGTCGCGCTCGAAGGTGGTTTCTCGGCTGAGGCCCACTGGCTCGCTCTCGGTCACCACCGGGCGCTCGTCGCGGCCCCAGGCGGCCTCGTGCAGCCAGGTGCCGTAGCTGGGGCCGAAGTGCGCCAGCAAGTCCTCGGGCGCACAGGCGGCCAACTCGCCAATGGTGTGGATGCCGCGTTCGGCCAAGCGCGCTTCGGTCTTGGGACCGATGCCGTTGATCTTGCGACACGCCAGCGGCCAGATGCGCGTGGGTACATCCTCGGCATAGACCACCGAGATGCCGTTGGGCTTTTGGAACTCGCTGGCCATCTTGGCGATGAGCTTGTTGGGCGCGACACCGATGGAGCAGGTCAGCCCCGTCGCGTCGAAGATGCTTTTCTGGATCAGGCGCGCCAGCACGCGCCCGCCTTCGCGTTGGCCGCCGGGCACGTCGGTGAAGTCGATGTAGACCTCGTCCACGCCTCGGTCTTCCATCACCGGCGCGATCTCGGTGATGATGGCTTTGAAGCGGCGCGAGTAGTGTCGATAGCGCTCGAAGTCCACCGGCAACAGCACGGCGTCCGGGCACAGGCGTGCCGCCTTCATCAAGCCCATGGCCGAGCCGATGCCAAACTGGCGTGCGGCGTAGGTGGCGGTGGTGATGACGCCGCGCCCGGTGTAGTCCTTGAGGCGCGGAAAGAGGTCGACCGGGATCTCGGCCAGTCGCTCGGGGTAGTTCTCGGCGGTCCACTCCGCCTCGGGCTGGGCCGTTTGCAGCAGCGGCAGCAAATCGTCCGCGCGGCGTCGGCCGCCGCCAATGACCACGGGCAGGCCTTGCAGTTGCGGGTAGCGCAGCAGCTCGACCGAGGCGTAGAACGCGTCCATGTCGAGGTGGGCAATGCGGCGGATGACAGCGGGCTGGGAAATAATCACGGCCTTTCACAACACCCGGAGATTGTCATGCCAACCATTCGCGTCGAACTGCTCGAAGGCCGCACGCCCGAGCAAAAGAAGAACCTCGCCCAAGCCCTGACCGAGGCCTGCGAAAAAACCCTGGGCAGCAAGCCCGAGAGCGTGGACGTGTTGTTCTTTGACATCCCGCGCCACGACTGGGCCACGGGCGGTGTGCCGTGGAGCGAGCGCTCGTAAGCCTCAGCGACCCACGCGCTCAATACGAGCGCTTGACCATCCAGCCCTTGAACACCCAGGGCTGGCTCGGCAGGCCCCCTTGGGGGCCTTTGTCTTTGGACTCCACGCTCAGGCCCAGCGCGTGGGCGTCCGCCAGGGCTTCGGGCGGCACGTCGAGTTGGGTGGTTTTGTAGCGGTTCGTCAACACGCCCAACAGACGCGGCGCGTCGCGCTCGGACAGGGCCCACAGGTGCAGGCTTTCTTCGCGGCCTTCCTTGACCTCGTTGAGGCGCTGCACTTGCAAGGCCTTGGCCACCGGGTCGTAGGTGACCAGCAGCGCGGGTTGTTGCCGCTCGTCGAGCAGCACCGAAATCTCACGCACCTGCGGCACGTCGGTCAGGCGCTTTTCGAGGTGGTGGATCTGCGCCTTGAACTGCTCGAACATGCTGGTGCCCAAGGCCCAGGCCAACAGCGCGCCGATGCTCAAGACGATGGCGAGCACGCGCCACAACGGGCTGACGCCCGTTGTGCGGGCAGGGGTGGTTTCGGTGGTCATGGTCCAGAGTGTGCCGCAGCCGTGTCAAGCCCGGCTGACGGCCCCGTGCGAAGGGCTCACGCGGTCGGGAACGTGCCGGGCAACAAGATGCTGCGATCGACTTGGGTGATTTGCGTGCGACCGCAAAACGCCATCGTCAGGTCCAGCTCGTTGTGGATGATCTGCAGCGCCTTGGCCACACCGGCTTCGCCCATCGCACCCAGACCGTAGAGGAAGGCGCGGCCAATGTAGGTGCCGCGCGCGCCCAGGGCGTAGGCCTTGAGCACGTCTTGGCCACTGCGGATGCCGCCGTCCATGTGCACCTCGATTTGCGAGCCCACTTCGGAGACGATGGCGGGCAGCGCCTCGATGCTGCTTTGAGCGCCGTCGAGCTGACGCCCGCCGTGGTTGGAGACGATCAGCGCATCGGCCCCCGACTTCACGGCCAGCCGCGCGTCCTCGACATCCTGAATGCCCTTGAGGATGAGCTTGCCGCCCCAGCGGTCCTTGATCCATTGCACATCGTCCCAGTTCAGCGCCGGGTCGAACTGCTGCGCGGTCCAGGCAGAGAGCGAACTCATGTTCTCGACGCCACTGACATGGCCGACGATGTTGCCGAACTGGCGGCGCTTCGTGCCCAGCATGTTCAGGCACCAGCGCGGCTTGGTGGTGAGGTTGATGAGGTTGGCCAGCGTGGGCTTGGGCGGCGCCGACAAACCGTTTTTCAAGTCCTTGTGGCGCTGCCCCAGGATTTGCAGGTCCAGCGTCAACACCAGGGCCTGGCACTTTGCCGCTTTGGCGCGGTCGATCAGGCGCTCGATGAAGGCGCGGTCCTTCATCACATAGAGCTGGAACCAGAAGCCCTCGCCCGCGTGTTGCGCCACGTCCTCGATGGAGCAAATGCTCATGGTCGAGAGCGTGAACGGGATGCCAAATTTCCGCGCCGCGCGCGCCGCCAGGATCTCGCCATTGGCGTGCTGCATGCCGGTCAACCCAGTGGGCGCAATGGCCACGGGCATGGCGACGTTTTGACCAATCATCTGCGTCGCGGTGCTGCGGCCTTCCATGTTGACGGCCACGCGCTGGCGCAGCTTGATCTTCTGAAAGTCGCTTTCGTTGGCGCGGTAGGTGCTCTCGGTCCACGAGCCGCTGTCGGCGTAGTCGTAGAACATGCGTGGCACACGACGCTGGGCCAGGCGGCGCAGGTCTTCGATGGTGGTGATGACGGTCATGGGGGTCTCCTCGTCAAGCATGTTAGCCCGCAGGGCGCGTGCGACCTGTGAAGCCTGCGACGCGGCCCTTGAAAAAAATTGCACCCCGTGCGCGGCCGCTTCGGTAGCCGGTGTCCGGGGCGCTCACACAGGCGCGATCTGCACCTCGGGCCGCAGCCGATGCACATCGGCGCTTTGGCACAAGGCCGTGCCCGGGGCGAGCAAGGCGGCGGCGCTGGCGGCCACGGCCCAGCGCAGGGTCTCGGCGGCGGGCTCGTGACGCAACCAAGCCCACAGCATGCCGGCCACAAAGCTGTCGCCCGCGCCGATGGTGGTTTGCACCGGCACCGACAGGGCCCGGGCGCGCCAGGCTTCCTGCGCGGTGACCAGCATCGCGCCAGACTCACCCAGCGACACGGCCACGCGTTGCGCGTGCCCTTGCGCGATCAGCGACTGTGCGGCGCGCGCGATGTCGGCGTCGTTGGCCAAGGCCTCGCCCGTCAGTTGTTGCAACTCGCGCAGGCTGGGCTTGAACAAAGCCACACCGCCCGTTTGCAGGGCCAGCGCCAGCGGTTCGCCATTGCTGTCGATCACCACAGGCACGCCAACGGCCTGTGCCTCGCGCACCAGTTGCGCGTACAGGTCCTCGGGCATGCCCGGTGCCAGGCCGCCGCTGAGCACCAGAAAGCGCTTCGGCCAGTGCTGGCGCAAGTGCGTCAGCGCGGCCTGCCATTCGGACGTCTGCACGCGCGGGCCAGGCAACACGAAGCGGTAGTCCGAGCCGGTGTCCGTCTCGAACACCGAAAAGCTTTCGCGTGTCTCTTGTGTGATGGGCACGACGTGGCTGCGCACGCCCTCCAGGTGCAGCAGCCGGTGATGCCGCTCGCCCGTGGCCCCGCCGCTGGTGTAGACCGCTGTGACCTTGGCCCCGAGCCGATGCAGCACGCGCGCCACATTGACGCCACCGCCGCCCGGGTGTTGCATCGGTGTCTCGCAGCGCATCTTGTGATCGGGCGTGACCCGCGCGATGCTGCTGCGCACATCCAGCGCCGGGTTGGGGGTGAAGGTGACGACGTCGCTCATGCCGACATTGTGTCCATGTCGCCCCGCCGCTGTTGCCGCACATGCCACAGCAGGTAGGCGACGATGGCGGCGTTGAGCGCGATCACCCCGCTGGTCAGCCAGCCCGGTTGCTGCCACCACTCGTACAGCTCGAAAGGGATGTACAGGCCGCCCGAGCCCGCGCCCAGGTATTGGGCCCAGGTCCGTGTGTGCCACAGACCCCAGGCCTCGACCCAGCGGATGACGGCATAGGCCAGTGCCAGCAGCCCGAAGCTGCGCAGATCGACCAGGGGCACTTGCTCCGCGTAGTGGAGCAGCAATTCGCTCAGGTGCTCTTGCGGCGCCAGCCCCAGCCACGCGATCAGTTCGTTGGCCAGCGACTGCACATCGTGGCGCAGCAAGTCCAGCAGGGCCAGCCAGGCCAGCACCGCGATCACGCCCTTGACGGCCTCGAACAGCGCGATGGCCCGCAGCCCGTGGTCGCCAGGGCGAGGCGTCATGCCGTGCCCAACTGCTGGCGGATGTGGGCCAGCACCGCGTCGTGGTCGCCGCGAAACACGATGCGCGAGGCCTTTTGCTGTTGCTGGTAGGCGTACATCGGGTCGTAGTACTCGCGCAGCAAGCCCTCGATCCAGACGCGGTGCAGGCCCGTGTCGCCGCTGCGCGATTGCTCGTCCAGCGCCGCCTGCAAGACCACCTGCAAACGCGCGTGGCGCTCCAGGCCCAGGCGCTTGCGGATGTTGTGCAGGCTTTGCAGCAAGCCTTGCGCGAAGCGGGCAAAGCCATCGTCCGCACCGTGCAGCGCGACATGTTCTTGGCATTGGCTGGTGACGTACTGGTGCAGGATGCGGTCCACGCGCTCTTCGAATGGGGCTTCCAGCCAGATCACCGGGCTGGCCTGCATGCGCTGGTACAGCGGCTGGGGCAGGGCGCATTGGCCGATGCAGCGGCTCTCGTCCTCCACCAGCCAGGCCGACTGGCCTTGCGCTTCGCGGCGCAGCAGTTCGGTGCCGAGGGTGTTTTCAAAATCGATTGGCGTGGGCTGCGGCAAGGCGCGCCAGCCAAAGCTCGAGCCCCGGTGGTGCGCCAGGCCTTCGAGGTCGATGGCCGCTTCGACCTGCGCGATGACCTCGGTCTTGCCGGTGCCGGTCATGCCGCCCAGCACCCACCAGGTCGCGTGTTGCGACAACCGCTCCAGCGTCTGCGTGATGCAGGTGCGCAGCGCCTTGTAGCCGCCCAGCACCAAGGGGTAGTCGATGCCCGCTTCCTCGCGCAACCAGCGTTGCACGGTTTGCGAGCGCAGGCCGCCGCGAAAGCAGTACAGATAGCCCTCGGGATGGGCGCGCGCAAAGTCGGCCCACGCCGCCAGTCGCTCGGCCTTGAGGGGGCCCGACACCAGTTGATGCCCCAGCTCGATGGCCGCCGCTTGACCGCGCTGCTTGTAGCAAAGGCCGACGCGGTGGCGCTCGTCGTCGCTCATCAGCGGGTGGTTGGTGGCGGCCGCGAACGTGCCCTTGGCGAACTCGACGGGCGAGCGCACGTCCAGAAGCGGCACGCCGCTGAGCAGCACGTGGCGGTGATCGTCGGTGTTGTGGCGCATGCGGGCTCAGCGCACGCACACCGCGTGGGCGTCGCGTGCGCGCAAGTGACCGATGGGGTGCAGGTCCAGACCGGCGTCGCGCGTGACACGCAAAAACTCGGCCTCCGCCTCGGGTGCCACCGCCGCGAGCAGACCGCCGCTGGTTTGCGGGTCGCACAGCAACAGCCGGTCGGCTTCGGACAAGGCGGCGACGCGGTGACCGTAGCTGTCGAAGTTGCGGTGGGTGCCGCCGGGCACGCAGCCCTCGGCCAGGTAATGCGCGACGTGCGGCAGGCGTGGCACGGTGGCGGCGTCGATGTCGGCGGTCAAGCCGCTGCCGTCCGCCATCTCGATCAGGTGGCCGAGCAGGCCAAAGCCCGTCACGTCGGTGAGGGCGCGCACGCCGGCCATGCCGCCCAGCGTCGTGCCGATGCGGTTGAGCTGGCACATCCAGTCGCGTGCCACGCCCACGTCCTGCGGGCGCAGCTTGGCTTTTTTCTCGGCCGTGGTGTAGATGCCAATGCCCAGTGGCTTGGTGAGGTAGAGGCGACAGCCGTCGGTGGCGGTGTCGTTGCGCTTCATCTGCGCCTTGTCCACCAGCCCGGTGACGGCGAGGCCGAAGATGGGCTCGGGCGCGTCGATGGAGTGACCGCCCGCCAGCGGGATGCCCGCCGCATCGCAGGCCGCACGGCCACCGCGCACCACCTCGCGCGCGACCTCGGGGGGCAACACATTGATCGGCCAGCCCAGGATGGCAATTGCCATCAGCGGCGTGCCGCCCATGGCATAGATGTCGCTGATGGCGTTGGTGGCGGCGATGCGGCCAAAGTCGAACGCATCGTCCACGATCGGCATGAAGAAGTCGGTGGTCGAGACCACGCCGCGTGTGTCGTCGATGCCATACACGGCGGCGTCGTCGCGCGAGGCGTTGCCCACCCACAGGCGCGGGTCCAGGTGTTGCGCGCCGCTGCCGGCGAGGATGACGTCGAGCACCTGGGGCGAGATCTTGCAACCGCAGCCCGCGCCGTGGCTGTATTGGGTGAGGCGAATGGGTTCAGACATGAGGGCTTTCGAGGCAGACGCTGGCTGTGTGGCCGAGCGTTCAGGCCAAGCGCGCGCGATGACGCGCGATCTGGGCCTGCACCTGGGCCGGCGCGGTGCCGCCCAGCGTGTTGCGCGCATTGAGCGAGCCGCGCAGGCTCAAGGCCTCGTACACGTCTTTCTCGATGGACGGGTGAAAGCCTTGCAGCACCGACAGCGGCAGTTCGGACAGGTCGCAGTTGTGGCTGCTGGCGGCCTTGACCGCATGGGCCACGCACTCGTGCGCGTCGCGAAACGGCAGACCCTTCTTGACCAGGTAGTCGGCCAGATCGGTGGCGGTGGCAAAGCCTTTTTGCGCAGCGGCTTGCATCGCGGCGGCGTTGACCGTGATACCGCCCTCTTTGACGCCCGTGGCCGGGTTCACTTGACCACCCACCATCTCGCTGAAGATGCGCAGCGTGTCTTTCAAGGTGTCCACCGTGTCGAACAGCGGCTCCTTGTCTTCCTGGTTGTCCTTGTTGTAGGCCAGGGGTTGGCCCTTCATCAAGGTGATGAGGCCCATCAGGTGACCGACCACACGGCCCGTCTTGCCGCGCGCGAGTTCGGGCACGTCCGGGTTTTTCTTTTGCGGCATGATGGACGAGCCGGTGGTGAAGCGGTCGGCAATCTTCACGAAGCCGAAGTTCTGGCTCATCCACAGAATCAGTTCTTCGCTGAAGCGGCTGATGTGCACCATGCACAGCGACGCAGCGGCACTGAATTCGATGGCGAAGTCGCGGTCGCTCACGCCGTCGAGGCTGTTTTGGCACACCTGCGCCACACCGTGTTCATCGACCATGCCCAGGCTGCGGGCCACACGCTCGCGGTCCAGCGGGTAAGTGGTGCCGGCGAGGGCGGCGCTGCCCAGCGGCAAGCGGTTGGTGCGGCGGCGCACATCTCGCAGGCGCTCTTCGTCGCGGGCGAACATCTCGACATAGGCCAGCAGGTGGTGCGCAAAGCTCACGGGTTGCGCCACCTGCAAATGCGTGAAGCCGGGCAGGATGACGTCGACGTTGCGCTCGGCCACATCGACCAGCGCGGTTTGCAGCTCGCGCAGCAGGCCCAGGATGAGGTCGATCTCGTCGCGCAGCCACAGGCGCACGTCGGTGGCCACTTGGTCGTTGCGGCTGCGCCCCGTGTGCAGGCGCTTGCCGGCGTCGCCGACGAGTTGCGTCAGGCGGGCCTCGATGTTGAGGTGCACGTCTTCGAGGTCGAGCTTCCATTCGAACTGGCCCGACCCGATCTCGTCGCGGATGGTTTGCATGCCGCGCTGGATGTCCGCCAAGTCTTGGGCGGCGATGATGCCTTGCGCGGCCAGCATCTCGGCGTGGGCCAGGCTGCCGGTGATGTCGGCCTGCCACAGGCGTTTGTCAAAGAACACGCTGGCGGTGTAACGCTTGACCAACTCGCTCATCGGTTCCGAGAAGAGGGCAGACCAGGCCTGGGATTTTTTGTCGAGTTGGTTCGTCATGGTGGGCCGATTTTATCGGTTGGGGTTTCGACAGCGACGCACCGCGGTGCGCCAGACCCCGCGTGCTAGCATCCCCCGCGTTTTGGAGAGATTGCCCGTGCCTGCCGCCCCAACGCCCGCTTCCCTTGTGATCGCCACCCGCGAAAGCCGCCTCGCCCTGTGGCAGGCCGAGCATGTGCAGGCTTTGTTGCGAGCACGCGGTCACACCGTGCAGTTGCTGGGCATGACGACCCAGGGCGACCAGATCCTGGACCGCTCGCTGAGCAAGGTCGGCGGCAAGGGCTTGTTTGTCAAAGAACTCGAAGTCGCGCTCGAAGAAGGCCGTGCCGATCTAGCGGTGCATTCGCTCAAGGACGTGCCGATGGAGCTGCCCGAGGGCTTTGCCCTGGCCTGTGTCATGGTGCGCGAAGACCCGCGCGACGCCTGGGTGTCCTCGCGCTACGCCCGCCTGCAAGATCTGCCGCCAGGCGCGGTGGTGGGCACGTCGAGCTTGCGCCGCACCGTGCTGCTGCGCGCACTGCGGCCCGATCTGCGCATCGAGCCGCTGCGCGGCAACCTCGACACCCGGCTGCGCAAACTGGACGAAGGCCAGTACGACGGCATCGTGCTGGCCGCCGCTGGCCTCAAGCGCCTGGGCTTGGGCGAGCGCATTCGCCACATCTTTGGCATCGATGAGATGCTGCCCGCCGCCGGTCAAGGCGCTTTGGGCATCGAGGTGCGCAGCCAACGCAGCGACGTGGCGCAAGCCCTGTCGCCGATGGCGGACGCCACCACTTGGCTCTGCGTCAGCGCCGAGCGCGGCGTCAGCCGCGCGATGGGGGGCAGTTGCTCCATGCCCTTGGCCGCGCATGCGGTGTGGCACGACGGCACGTTGCACATCCAAGCTGCTTGGGGTGAGCCCGAAGGACCGCCCCGATTGGTGCGGGCCGAGGCCCGGCAGGCGATCCAGCCCACGGATCCGCACGCCCTGAGCCAGGCCGAGGCCTTGGGTCAAGCAGTCGCCCAGCAGTTGCGGGACCAAGGCGCGCACTGAACCCGATGCGCGTCATCGTCACCCGACCGGAACACGAAGCCGCCCCTTGGGTGAGCGGTCTGCAAGCGGCGGGACACGGGGCACTGGCCTGGCCCTTGATCGAGTTGGGCGCCCTGGCCGACCCGCTGCCGCTGCAAGCCGCTTGGCAGAACAAGGCGCAATGGCAAGCGGTGATGTTGGTCAGCGCGCAGGCGGTGCGTCATTTTTTTGCCGCGCGACCGCCGGCCCCGGCACAGGGGGCGATGGCCTCGGCGCGCTATTGGGTCACGGGCCCTGGCACGCAACGCGCCTTGTTGGAGGCGGGCGTGCCCGCCGACCAGATCGACGCCCCGGATGCCGCTGCGGCGCAATTTGATTCGGAGGCGCTGTGGCAGCGCGTGAACGCCCAGGTGCGTCCCGGTGCACCGGTGCTGATCGTGCGTGGTGCCGACGCCTTGGACGGCATGTCCGGCTCCGGCGAGGCGCAAGGACAAGGCCGCGACTGGCTGGGCCAGCAGTTGCAAGCGCGGGGCGTGCCCGTGCAATGGTTGGCTGCCTACGAACGCCGCTGCCCCAACTGGAACGAGGACCAGCGCCGTGCTGCGCGTGTGGCGGCGCACGACGGCAGCGTCTGGCTGTGGAGCAGCTCGCAGGCCCTGCGGCATCTGCAAGGCCTGCTGCCCGACACCGACTGGTCGACGGCGCGCGCCATCGTCACCCACCCGCGCATCGGCGAAGCCGCCATGGCCTTGGGTTTCGGCCGCGTGCTCGGTGTGCGTCCGGTGCTGGACGAGGTGTTGGCCTCATTAGAATCTTGGGCATGAATGCAGTGCCCGCCGACGATCCGCCCGTGAGCCCCGAGGCGGCTCGCGTTCCCGATCCCGTGTTGCCCGAACCGTCGCCACCGATGCGCCCCGGCAGCGCATCGGCTGGGTGGTCGCGCGGCGTGGCAGCCCTGGCCGTCATCGGTGCCGTCGGCAGTGTGACGCTGTGGTGGCAGCTCGATCAGATCCGTGAACAACTCGCGCGGCAGACCGCTGACAGCGGCTCGCAAGCGGTCGAGGCCCGTGCGGCGTCCAAGCAGGCCGAGGAGCTGGCCCGCGAAACGGCGGCCAAGCTGGCGGTCACCGATGCCAAGCTGGCCGAGGTGGCCTTGCAGCGCAGTCAGCTCGAAGAGTTGATGCAAAGCCTCTCGCGCTCACGCGACGAAAACCTGGTGGTGGACATCGAGTCCGCCTTGCGCCTGGCCCAGCAGCAATCGCAGCTGACGGGCAGCGTGCAGCCTCTGATGGCCGCCCTGAAATCTGCTGAGCAGCGCTTGGCCAAGGTGGCGCAGCCACGGCTGGCACCGTTGCAACGCGCGGTGGGGCGCGACATCGAGCGCATCAAGGCCAGCGCCGTCATCGACACGCCGGGCCTGCTGATGAAGCTCGACGAGTTGGTGCGTGCCGTCGATGCCTTGCCGCTGCTCAACGCCGTGGGCGTCACGCCGGCCAAGCCGCCTGCGCCTTCAGCCGAAGCACCCAGCAGTTGGGCACGCGCCATCAGCATGACCTGGTGGGAGCGGGTGCTGGGTGACATCTGGGACGATGCCCTGAGCCTGATCCGGGTCAGCCGCATCGACCGGCCCGAAGCCAGCTTGCTGACGCCGGAGCAAAGTTATTTTGTGCGCGAGAACATGAAGCTGCGACTGCTCAACGCGCGACTGGGTCTGATGGCGCGCCAGTTCGAGGCCGTGCACGCCGATCTGGCCCAGGCGGTGGCTGACTTGTCGAAGTACTTTGACACCCAAGGCCGTGCTGGGCAAAGCACGCTGGCGCTGGCGCGCGAGGTGCTGGCGCAGTCGCGCCAGACCGAGTTGCCCCGCATCGACGACACCCTGGCGGCCTTGACCACCGCTGCAGCCGGACGCTGAGCCATGCGCATGACTTTGTGGTTGGTGAGTCTGTTTGCCATCGCGGTGGGCGCGGCTTTGCTGGTCGGCGGCAACCAGAGCACGGTGACGGTGTTTTGGCCGCCGCACCGCGTCGATCTGTCGCTCAATTTCAGCCTGCTGTTGTTGTTCCTGTTGTTTGTGGTGCTGCACCTGGCTTTGCGCGCGCTGTCGGCTTTGTTTGAGTTGCCCCAGCACGCACGGCGCTGGCGTCTGCAACAAAAAGAGCGTGCCATGCACGCCATGCTGGTCGATGCACTCACGCAGTGGATGACCGGCCGCTACGTGCGGGCCATTCGCAGCGCCGAGCAGGCGCTGGCGCTGGAAGAGCTGCTCGCCTCGGTGCGCACCCCTGAAGATGCACCGCTGCGCCATGCGCCGCCGTTGCGGGCGCTGGCGCATTTGCTGGCCGCGGAAAGCGCACAGGCCTTGCGCGACCGTGAGACGCGCGAACGCCATTGGCAGGCCACGCGACAGATCGCCGCCTCACACACGGGCGAAGCGGCCCTGGATGCCGGCGAGGCGGCCGCTCTGGCCGCGGCCCGCTGGGCCTTGAACGATCGCGATGCCAGCGAGGCCTTGCGCTGGCTCGATGGTCTGCGACAGGGCACGGCGCGGCGCACCTTGACCCAGCGCATGCGCCTGAAAGCGGCGCGCTTGAGCCAGCAACCCCTGCAAGCCCTGGAGACCGCGCGTCAGTTGGCCAAACACGGGGCCTTCACGACCACGGCCGCGGACGCCTTGCTGCGCGAGCTGGCCCTGGCCACGCTCTCCCAGGCGCACGATGCGGCTCAGTTGCAACGTGCTTGGCAGCAACTCGGCGACGGCGAACGGCAACTGCCGGACGTGGTGCTGTTCGGGGCCGAGCGTCTGTTGCATTTGAGTTCAGACGTTCCCGCCGTGTTGTCCTGGCTGACGCCGTTGTGGAACCGCCTCCTGCAAGAACCCGACACCTTGGCCCCGTCGGTCCGCGAGCGCCTGGTGGCGCTGCTGTCACGCACGCTGGCGCAAGCGCCCGTCGATGCCCAATGGTTGGCCAGCATCGAGCGCGCCCAGCAGGCTTACCCGCGTTGGGGCGAGTTGCAGTTTCTGGCCGGCATGGTGTGCTGGCACCAGGCCCTGTGGGGCAAGTCCCAGCAATTGCTGGAGCAAGCGGTGGTGTCGGTGGAACACCCGGAACTGCGGCGACAAGCCTGGTGCACCCTGGCGCGTCTGGCCGAGCAGCGCGACGATGCCGCGCGGGCCCTGACCTGCTGGAAGCAGGCTGCCGACGTGCCCCGCACCTGATCGATCGATGCGCGCAGCGCGCAGGGCTTGACCCGCCCCATGACGCGCATGAAAAAAGGCAGCCCAACGGGCTGCCTTTTTCGTGGATGCCGCCAGGGACTCAGAGGTCTTTGCGGGTCTCGACCAACACCAGCGGGCCTTCGTCCACGATCACACGAGCCGGGCGCTCGCGCGGCACATGCACGGGTTTGGGCTCGGCGGCGATGGCGGCTTGCACCGCAGCCACGCGCTCGGGGTTGGAATTGACCCATTCCAGACCGCTGCTCTGGGCCACGGCTTGCATGTCCACCACGGGCAGCTCATAAGCCGCGATGCGCGGCATGGCGCGACTGGGCACGTTGGCTGTGCTCTCGGACGCCGCAGGGGCGACCGGCAGCGGCTCGGGTGCGGCCATGGAGGCGCTGTCTTGCGGCCAGCTCGGTGTGCTGCCGGCGCTGTCGCCGTCGCGTGGTGCGCGCTCGCGGCGATCCCGGCCATAGCGGTCGCGCGAACGGCGTTCGCGGCGCTCGCCGCCTTCAGCGGTCGGGGTGGATTCGGCGGTGCTGTCGACCGCGGGGGCCGCGGTGTTCAAGGGCAGTTCGGCCTGATCGGCGGGGCTGGCCAGCGGTGCGCGCTCGGCGCGTTCCGGACGTTCGCGACGCTCGCCGCGTTCACCGCGTTCACCGCGTTCACCGCGCGGGCTGCGCTCGCGGCGGCCTTCGCCACCCTCACGTTCTTCGCGCGGTGCGCGCTCAGCGCGTGCGGGTTTGGCGCCGCCCTCGGTGTTGGCGTCCTGGCTGGAGACCGGGGCCGCGTCGCGGTCCTGGCGCGGCGGGCGCTGGCGCTCGTTGCGTTCACCCCGCTCGGCACGCTCACCGCGTTCTGGGCGCTCGCCACGCTCAGCCCGTTCGCCGCGCGGCGGACGGGCTTCACCCCGAGCGCCTTGGCCTTCGCCACGCTCTTGACGATCGCCGCCACGGCCACCGCGACCGCCTCGGCCGCGACCACGGCCTTCACGCGGCTTGTCGTCTTTCTTGTCGGCAGCGGGCTTGTCCGCCGCTGCGGGGGCTGCGGGCTGACCCAGGCCGAACAGGCCTTTGAGCCAACCGATGAAGCCAGGGCTGGCCGGTGTCTGCGCTGCAGGGCGCTCGGCGGGCTTGGCGCTGGTCGGTTTGGCCGAAGCGGCCGCAGCGGGTTTGGGTTCGACCACCGGCGCGGGCGCGTCGGGCAACACGCCTTTGATGACGGGGGTTTGCTTGTTGGTCGGCTCTTGCGAGCGACGCGTCACGGCGGTGGGGTCTTCGAACTCCTCGGCCATCTTGTAGCTGGCGTCGATCTTGTCCAGGCGCGGATCGTCGTGCTTGAGGCGTTCGAGCTTGTAGTTCGGCGTCTCCAGGGTCTTGTTGGGCACCAGCAGCACGCTGATGCGTTGCTGCACTTCGATCTTGGCGATCTCGGTGCGCTTTTCGTTGAGCAGGAACGACGCCACTTCCACCGGCACTTGGGCGTGCACGGCGGCGGTGTTGTCCTTCATCGCCTCTTCCTGAATGATGCGCAGGATTTGCAGTGCCGAGCTTTCGGTGTCGCGCACATGGCCCGAACCGCCACAACGAGGGCAGGGGATGGATGCGCCTTCCGAGAGGGCCGGGCGCAGGCGCTGACGGCTCATTTCCATCAGGCCGAATTTGCTGATGGTGCCGAACTGCACGCGGGCGCGGTCCTGGCGCAGCGCGTCGCGCAGGCGGTTCTCGACCTCGCGGCGGTTCTTCGACTCTTCCATGTCGATGAAGTCGATGACGATCAGGCCACCCAGATCGCGCAGGCGCATCTGGCGTGCCACTTCGTCCGCGGCTTCCAGGTTGGTGCGGGTGGCGGTCTCTTCGATGTCGCCGCCCTTGATGGCACGCGCCGAGTTGACGTCCACCGACACCAGGGCTTCGGTGTGGTCGATGACGATGGCACCGCCGCTGGGCAGGGTCACCGTGCGGGCGTAGGCCGATTCGATCTGGTGCTCGATCTGGAAGCGCGAGAACAGCGGCGTCTCGTCGCGGTAGCGCTTGACCCGGCTGGCGTGCTCGGGCATGACGTGCGACATGAACTGCTGGGCTTGCTCGTAGATGTCGTCGGTGTCGATGAGGATGTCACCGATGTCGTTGTTGAAGTAGTCGCGGATGGCGCGGATGACCAAGCTCGACTCTTGATAAATCAGGAAGGCGCCCTTGGTCTTGGACGCGCCGTCGATGGCGCTCCACAGTTTGAGCAGGTAGTTCAGGTCCCATTGCAGTTCGGGCGCGGCGCGGCCGATGCCGGCGGTGCGCGCGATGATGGACATGCCTTTTGGGTATTCGAGCTGGTCCATCGCCTCTTTGAGCTCGGCCCGGTCGTCACCCTCGATGCGGCGGCTGACGCCACCGCCGCGCGGGTTGTTGGGCATCAGGACCACATAGCGGCCGGCCAGCGAAATGAAGGTGGTGAGGGCGGCGCCTTTGTTGCCGCGCTCTTCTTTCTCGACCTGGACCAAGAGCTCCTGGCCTTCGCGGATCGCATCTTGGATGCGGGCCTGGCTGGGCGAGACGCCCTCGGCAAAGTACTGTTTGGAGATTTCCTTGAATGGCAAGAAGCCGTGGCGGTCTTCGCCGTAGTCCACGAAACAGGCTTCGAGCGAGGGCTCGACGCGCGTGACGATGGCTTTGTAGATGTTGCCCTTGCGTTGTTCGCGGCCTTCGATCTCGATTTCGTAGTCGAGCAGTTTCTGACCGTCGACGATGGCCAGGCGGCGTTCTTCGACCTGGGTGGCGTTGATGAGCATCCGTTTCATGTGATGCCTCTCCTTCTGTTCAAAAAGCACAAGCCCTCTGGGGGCCAACGATGCCTGAACGAATGCCGGAAAACGAAGGGAATTGCCGCTGGAGCCCGGGCGTTCGCGCTGAAGATCAGTGCGAGCGGATCGGGTGGGGCGCGTGGATGGCGGCGAGAGGGGGTGCGGCGCTGTGACGTGGTCCGCTGGGCGCGGGGTGCGCGCCAGGCAAACTCAGGGACAGGCTTCGGTGCCGAGCCAGAGGGCGCGCGATGGCGGGCAGCGCAGGCGACGGCAAAAGCCGCAGCAGGCACGCTTGCATCCACATCACAACAGCCAACAGCATTCGGGTTTCTCGCGGTGATCCGCTGATGACAACCGGGGGTCTCATCAGCTTTGGGTATTCCGTTTCAGTGTTTTCTGGGGGTTCGCTCAACCGACGGGGTGCGGGCCACACCAGTCTCTCTGGGACTGGGTCTGCGCGCGGGGCCCGGCGGGGGCATCGACCTCACCGGCGATTGCGGTTCATGCTCTAATCTCAGTCAAATCAAGCACTTAGAACAATTCGCTGGTGAAGAACATTATAGGGGCAGCCCCGTCCCCCGCCACCCCCGCCGTGAAATGGCTGACGGTCGACGACGACGCGGCCGGGCAGCGCCTGGACAACTTCCTGCTGCGCCACCTCAAAGGCGTCCCCAAAACCCACATCTACCGCATCATCCGCTCCGGCGAGGTGCGGGTGAACAAGGCCCGTGCCAGCGCCGAGCAGCGCGTGCTCGCGGGTGACGAGGTACGGCTGCCGCCCTTGCGCCTGCCCGAGCGGGTGCAGGCCCGCGAACAGGGGCTGGCACCTGCGGTCCCGCCGCGCGACTTTCCCGTGCTCTGGGAGGACGACAGCCTGATGGCCATCGACAAACCCGCGGGTGTCGCGGTGCATGGCGGCAGTGGCGTGAGTTTTGGCGTCATCGAACAGCTGCGTCGCGCCCGTCCGGCGTGCCCGAACTTGGAGTTGGTGCATCGGCTGGACCGCGAAACCTCCGGCGTGTTGCTGGTGGCGAAAAAGCGCAGCGCCCTGCGCCAGCTGCAAGACCAGTTCCGCGACCGCGAAACCGGCAAGACCTACCTGGCCCTGGTGCTGGGCTTGTGGCCGTCGAACAAGAAAGTGATCGATCTGCCGCTGCACAAATACACGGTGGAGAACGGCACGGGCGAGGGCGAGCGCCGGGTGCGGGTGACGGGCAAGGACGATCCGCAGGGTATGCGTTCCATCACCCTGGTGCGGGTGTCGCGCATCGTCGGTCCCTACACCTTGCTGGAAGTGACGATCAAGACCGGGCGCACGCATCAGATCCGGGTGCACCTGGCCAGCCAGGGTCATCCAATCGCGGGTGACGACAAATACGGCGACTTCGAGCGCAACCGCGAGCTGCAAAAGCTCGGCCTCAAGCGCATGTTCCTGCACGCCTGGCAGCTGAAGTTTCAGCACCCGACCCACGGGCGGCCCTTGAGCGTGCAAGCGCCCCTGCCCGCCGAGTTGCAGCAATTCGTCGATGCCCTTCAACCCCGAGTCAGCCCATGAGCCAGCGCCCCCGCCAGTTTGATCTGATCGCTTTCGATTGGGACGGCACGCTGTTCGATTCGACGGCCATCATCGTGCGCTGCATCCAGCTCGCGGTGGCCGATGTGGGCGGCCAAGTGCCCAGCGACCAGGCGGCGGCCTATGTCATCGGCATGGCGCTGATGCCGGCGCTGGCGCACGCCGCACCCGATGTCCCGCCGGAGAAATACCCGCTGCTCAATGAGCGCTATCGCCACCATTACATGGCGCACCAGCATGACCTCAGCCTGTTTGAGGGCGTCTTGCCCCTGCTGCAAGACTTGCGCGCCCGTCACCACTGGCTGGCGGTGGCCACGGGCAAAAGCCGACGCGGTCTGGACGAGGCCTTGCACAGCGCCGAGCTGCACGGGGTGTTCGACGGCTCGCGCACGGCGGACGAAACGGCGGGCAAGCCCGATCCACGCATGTTGCTGGAGCTGATGCGCGAGTTCGGTGTCGAGCCCGAACGCACCCTGATGATTGGCGACACCACCCACGATCTGCAAATGGCGGTGCATGCCGGTTGCGCCAGCGTGGGCGTGAGCTACGGCGCGCACGACCACGGCGACTTTGAGCGTTTCCAGCCGCGCGCTGTGGTGCATTCGGTGCGCGAGCTGCACGATTGGTTGCTGGCCCATGCCTGAATCCACGCGCCAGCCGCTGTGCGCCAGCGGGGATCTGGTCGAAGGCGGTCTGGCCGTGCCCTTCGATGTGGTCTACGCGGGCCAGACCTGCCGCGCGTTTGCCATCCGCTTTGAAGGGCGGGTGCATGCCTACTTGAACCGCTGCGCCCATGTGGCGATGGAGATGGATTACCAGCCCAACCGTTTGTTCGACGACACCGGGCGCTGGTTGCTGTGCGCGACGCATGGTGCGGCCTATGCCCCGGACAGCGGCGAGTGTGCGGGCGGGCCGTGTCGCGGTGGTCTGGTGAAGATTGAAGTCAGCGAGGCCGATGGTGTGGTCTGCTGGCATACTGCCTACAACCTCCAACCCTTTGAGTTTCCGATCTGATGGCGCGTGCACGCGCCGCCCAAGAGCCCTGTGATGTCTGAGCACGAACCCCATCCCCCATCCACCGATTCGGCTGCGCCGCACCGCGCCCACACCGCCAGTTGGGAGCGCGAGACCTTGGAGCGCTTGGCGACGGCGCATTTGGTCGAGCAGCGCAGCGCGCGGCGCTGGCGCATCTTCTTTCGCCTGGCCTGGCTGGCACTGGCCGTGGTGGCGCTGTGGTTGGGCACGCACCGGGGCAGCAGCAACGACCCGAGCCAGCCGCACACCGCCATGATCGAGATCAAGGGTGAGATCGCCGACGGTGCCGTGGCCAGCGCCGAATGGGTGGTGTCGGCCTTGCGTTCCGCTTTCGAGGACGAGGGTGCGCAAGGCGTGGTGCTGCTCATCAACTCCCCCGGCGGCAGCCCGGTGCAGGCGGGCATCATCAACGACGAGATTCGCCGTCTCAAGGCCAAACACAACAAACCCATCTATGCCGTGGTCGAGGAGTCCTGTGCCTCGGCGGCCTACTACATCGCCGTGGCAACCGATGCCATTTACGTCGACAAGGCCAGCATCGTCGGCAGCATCGGTGTGCTGATGGATGGCTTTGGCTTCACCGGCCTGATGGACAAGGTGGGCATCGAACGGCGCTTGATGACGGCGGGTGAGAACAAGGGCTTTTTGGACCCCTTCAGTCCGCAGTCCAAGGCACAGCGCGCGCATGCACAAAAGTTGCTGGACCAGATCCACCAACAATTCATTCAGGTGGTGCGCGAGGGCCGTGGCCAGCGCTTGAAAGAAACCCCGGAGCTCTTCAGCGGTCTGTTCTGGAGTGGCGATCAAGCCGTGTCTTTGGGGCTGGCCGACGGCCTGGGCAATCTGGATTTTGTGGCGCGCGAGGTGGTCAAAGCCGAGGACGTGGTGGACTACACCCGCCATGAAAACGTGGCCGAACGCCTGGCCAAGCGCTTTGGTGCCGCCGTGGGCGAGGGGGCCGTGCGGGCCTTGCAATCCAACGTGTCGGTGCGCTGAACCGCTGGGGCGCATCGGCCCCGTCGCTGCCCGTGTTCAGACGCCGATGGAGAAGACCGTGGGCCGGTCCAAGGGCGGTGGTTCAGCCTGCCGCCACTCGCCCACACTCAGACAGCGCACATGGGCGTCGGGCAAGGTCAGGCCGCTGGCCAGAGCCACACGGGTACGGGCTTGCAAGCCTTGCAGCAAAGCGCTCCACAGGGCCGCGTTTCGATACGGCGTTTCAATGAACAGCTGCGTTTGACCGCCGCGCTGCGCCAGACCTTCGAGTTCGCGCAGGCGTTGCAGGCGTGCGTGGGCGTCTTGGGGCAGATAACCCACGAAGGCGAAGTTCTGGCCATTCAGGCCGCTGGCCGCCAGCGCCAACAGCAGCGAGACCGGGCCCACCAAGGGTTGCACCCGCAGCCCCAGCGCATGCGCCGCGCGCACCACCGATGAGCCGGGATCGGCGACCGCCGGCATGCCCGCCTCGCTGACCAGACCGATGTCGTCACCTTCCAGTGCGGCTTGCAACAGCGGACGCGCGTCGAACTCGCCCTGGTGATCGCCTTTCTTGTGCACGGCGCGCGGCAGTTCGGTGATGTGCAGGGCTTGCAGCGGCTGCGACAGCGCGTGGATGGCATCCACGCGCTTGAGGAAGGCCCGGGTGCTCTTGGCGTTTTCTGTGATCCAGTGACTCAGGCCGGCAGCCACCCGCAGGGTGGCATCGGGCAGAACCTCGGTCAGTGCGGTTGCGGTGTCGCAGCCAAAGTCGAGCGGGGTCGGCACTAGGTAAAGCGTGCCAGGCGCGCGGGCGTTGCTCATGGCACCGCCACGCCCGCGGCGCGCAGCAGCCGGCAGGTTCGGATCAGGGGGAGGCCGACGAGTGCTGTGGGATCGTCGCTGTCGATGGCGTCGAGCAGGGCGATGCCAAGCCCCTCGCTTTTGGCGCTGCCCGCGCAGTCGTAAGGCTGCTCGATGCGCAGGTAGCGATCGATCTCGGCGTCACTCAGGTCGCGAAAGCGCACCCGCACCGGCGCGAGGTCCTGTTGCGCGAAGCCGGTGGCCAGGCACACCACGGCCAGGGCCGTTTGAAAGACGACGGTTTGTCCGCGCATGCGCTGAAGCTGCGCCACGGCGCGCTCGTGGGTGCCCGGTTTGCCCAGGGGCTCGCCGGCGAGGTCGGCGACTTGGTCGGAGCCGATCACCACCGCATTCGGGTGGCGCTGCGCCACCGCGTGGGCCTTGGCCAGGGCCAAGCGAAGGGCCAAGGCTGATGGGGCTTCGCCGGGGAACGGTGTTTCGTCGACATCGGGCGCGACCACCTCAAAGGGCAGGTGTAGGCGTTGCAGCAGCTCACGCCGATAGCGGGACGTGGAGCCCAGAATCAGAGGGCGGGGCAGCGGGGTGGACATGCGGTGATTCTCTTACACTGCCCAACCATGAAAACCGATTGGGATCCCCGTCATCTCGACATCCGCGCCTTTGCGCAGGCACAAGCCACGTTGCAAGGCGCTGCCGCCTTGGGCGATTGGCTGCGTTTGCGTGAAGACGCGGTGCAGCCTCAGGGCGAGGTGCGTTGGCAATTGACGGGCCAGCAACGCGCGGTGGTGGGGGGCGAGGCCGAGGTCTGGTTGTCTTTGCAGGCACAGGTCCAGATCCCGTTGGTGTGCCAGCGTTGCCTGGCCCCCGTGGCTTGCGACGTGGCGGTTGAGCGGGACTTTCGTTTTGTCGCAGATGAGGCCCAGGCCCAGTTGCAAGACGAGCTGGCGGAAGAAGATGTGTTGGTCTGGAGCCGCAGTTTTGACGCGCTGGAGCTGGTTGAGGACGAGCTCATCATGGCGCTGCCCATGGTGCCGCTGCACGACCATTGCCCGACCCTGCCGTCGGCCATGACCTCTGCCGAGGACGTGCAACCCAATGAGCGTCCGAACCCGTTTGCCGTCTTGTCGGCGTTGCGCGATCGCAAAAGCTAGGGAAATCAAGGACTTGGTCTATAATCTCTGGCTTCGCGTCGGTCGAGCTGGTCGGGGATCCGCCCAGGCTATGACAGACCCCAGATTCAACCCATTGACACCGTCCAGGAGCCATCATGGCCGTCCAGCAAAACAAAAAATCTCCTTCCAAGCGCGGCATGCACCGCTCGCACAACGCGCTGACTGCGCCGAACACGGGTGTTGAGCCCACCACGGGTGAGGTGCATCTGCGTCACCACATCAGCCCCAACGGCTTTTACCGTGGTCGCAAAGTTCTGAAGTCCAAGACCGAAGCCTGATCGACGGACGTGCCCAATGGCCCGTGGCTCCTAGCGTGCCTCGGGCCTTTGTTTTGTATGTACCTTGATTCGATGCCCCGCCGGGGTCGCCAGGACCTGTGGCTCATGGCCGGAGTCCGCGCATGAGCGCCACCGTCGTGGCCGTGGATTGCATGGGTGGGGACCATGGTCCTGCCGTGACTCTGCCGGCTTGTCGGCATTTCCTCGACACCCACCCCGAGGCGCAACTGTTGCTGGTGGGCTTGCCTGAGCAACTGGCGGGCTTTGTGCATCCGCGGGCCCGTGTGGTGGAGGCCTCCGAGGTGGTGAGCATGGACGACCCGGTTGAGGTGGCCCTGCGGCGCAAGAAGCAATCGTCCATGCGCATCGCGATCGAGCAGGTGCGTGATGGCCACGCCCATGCAGCCGTATCTGCTGGCAACACGGGCGCTTTGATGGCCATCGCCCGCTATGTTCTGAAAACAATCGAGGGCATTGACCGGCCTGCGATTGCTGGGCGCATGCCGAATTTTCGCGGTGGTGGTACCACGATGCTGGATTTGGGGGCCAATGTCGATTGCTCTCCGGAGCACCTGTTCCAGTTCGCCGTCATGGGATCTGCGCTGGTTTCGGTGTTGGACAACAAGCCGAGTCCTTCGGTTGGTCTGCTCAACATTGGCGAAGAGGCGATCAAAGGCAATGAAGTCATCAAAAAGGCTGGCGAATTGTTGCGATCTGCGGCCAATTCCGGTGAATTGAATTTCTTTGGAAACGTTGAAGGCAACGACATTTATCAGGGTACGGTGGACCTGATTGTGTGCGATGGTTTCGTCGGGAATGTGGCGCTGAAGGCCAGTGAAGGTTTGGCTCAAAAGATCAGCGTGACCCTGAAAAACTCTTTTTCTCGCACCATTTTCACAAAAATAGCTGCCATTTGCGCCTATCCGGTTCTTTCTGATTTTAAAAATCAGGTGGACCATCGTCGGTACAACGGCGCCGCCTTGTTGGGCCTCAACGGCATCGTGTTCAAGAGTCACGGCTCCGCCGATGAGCTGGCATTTGGGGTCGCTTTGCAGCGCGCGTATGATGCGGCCCACCACAACTTGCTTGACCGAGTCCGGTCCCGAATTGCCCATGCCAGCGGATTGCTGGCCCTGGGGCAAGCGGCCACAGACCCGGTTGCCCTTGCGCCTTGATGACCCGTTTTTCTCGCATCACCGGTACCGGTAGTTTTCTCCCGCCGCGCCGGTTGACCAATGCCGATTTGGTGGCGGACTTGGCGGCCCGGGGTGTTGAAACTTCTGACGAATGGATCGTAGAGCGGACGGGCATCCATGCCCGGCACTTCGCCGACGATGCCATGACCACGAGCGATTTGGGCTTTGAGGCGGCTTGCCGGGCCTTGGATGCGGCAGGGCGTCGCCCCCAAGACATCGACCTCATCATCGTCGCGACTTCCACGCCGGACATGGTGTTCCCGTCCACCGCTGCGATCCTGCAACACAAGCTGGCCCAGCTGGATGAAGATGCCGCGGGCATCGCGGGCGCGGCGGCGTTCGATGTGCAGGCGGTATGCACCGGCTTCATCTACGCCTTGACCGTGGCCGACGCCATGATCCGCGCAGGCAATGCCCGTCGTGCGTTGGTGATCGGTGCAGAAGTGTTCTCCCGACTGCTGGATTTTCAAGATCGCACGACCTGTGTGCTGTTTGGCGACGGTGCGGGTGCGGTGGTGTTGGAGGCTTCCGAGCAGCCGGGCATTCGGTCCAGCGATATTCATGCCGACGGCAAACATGTGGGCATCCTGTGTGTGCCGGGTCATGTGCGCAACGGCGTGGTCAGCGGCGATCCGCTGCTCAAGATGGACGGGCAAGCGGTGTTCAAGCTGGCCGTTGGTTTGCTGGAAAGCGCCGCCCGTCAAGCCTTGGCCAAGGGCGGTCTGCAAGACAGCGACATCGACTGGTTGATCCCGCACCAAGCCAACATCCGCATCATCCAGAGCACGGCACGCAAGCTCAAGCTGCCGATGGAGAAAGTGGTTCTCACGGTGCACGACCATGGCAACACATCTGCGGCGTCGATTCCGTTGGCGCTGGACCACGGCGTGCGCACGGGCCTGGTCAAGCCAGGCCAGAACCTTTTGCTGGAAGGTGTCGGCGGTGGGTTCACCTGGGGTGCCGTGTTGCTGACCCTGTAAGCCCGGCGTCCACGATGTCTGCCACAGTCTTTGTGAATTTCCAATCATGAACAGTTTTGCATTTGTTTTCCCTGGGCAAGGGTCTCAATCCGTGGGCATGCTCGATGCCTGGGGCGATCACCCCGTGGTGGCGCAAACCCTGTCCGAGGCCAGCGACGCCCTGGGCGAGGACGTTGGACGCCTGATCCACGAGGGTCCCAAAGAGGCGCTGGCCCTGACCACCAACACCCAACCGGTGATGCTGGTGGCGGCCGTCGCCGCCTACCGCGTGTGGTTGTCTGAGGGCGGTGCCGTGCCCGCCGTGGTGGCGGGGCATTCCCTGGGCGAGTACTCGGCCCTGGTGGCGTCCGGTGTGTTGAGCTTGGCGCAGGCGGCTCCGCTGGTGCGCTTTCGCGCACAAGCCATGCAGGAGGCGGTGCCCGTTGGTACGGGGGCGATGGCTGCCATTCTGGGCATGGACGCTGCCAAGGTCATCGCGGGCTGCGCCGAGGCGCAGGCCACCTTCGCCGCGGATTCAGGCGAAGTGGTCGAGGCGGTGAATTTCAACGATCCGGCGCAAACCGTGATCGCCGGCAGCAAAGCGGCGGTGGACAAAGCCTGCGAAGTGCTCAAGGCCCATGGGGCCAAGCGCGCTCTGCCGTTGCCGGTGTCGGCACCGTTCCATTCCAGCCTGATGAAGCCCGCTGCTGAGCGTCTGAAGGAAAAATTGGCGACGACGTCGTTCGCACCGGCCAGCATCGACGTCATCAACAACATCGATGTCACGGTGCAGACCGATGCCGATGCGATCCGCGATGCGCTGTATCGCCAGGCCTTCGGTCCTGTGCGTTGGGTGGAGTGTGTGGCCGCCATCAAGGCGCGCGGCATTCAAACCCTGGTCGAATGTGGCCCGGGCAAGGTGCTGGCCGGCATGACCAAGCGCATCGACGCCGACCTGACTGGTTTGGCGCTGTTTGATCCGGCTTCGCTGGCCGATGTCCAGGCTGCGTTGGCCTGATCAGGAGACACAGTCCATGAGCGATGTGAAAAAAGTGGCGTTGGTGAGCGGGGCTTCGCGCGGCATTGGTGCGGCGATTGCCCTGGAGCTGGCCCAGCAAGGTTTGCAGGTGATTGGCACGGCCACCACCGACGCAGGTGCAGCCAAGATCACCCAGGCCTTGAGTGCGTTGGGCGGTCAAGGCATCAACCTGAACGTGACCGATGGCGCGGCCGTGGATGCAGCGGTGGATCAGATCATCAAAAGCCACGGTGGCCTGCATGTGCTGGTCAACAACGCGGGCATCACCCGTGACATGCTGACCATGCGCTTGAAAGACGAAGATTGGGACGCCGTGCTCGACACCAACCTGAAGGCGGTGTTCCGCCTGTCGCGTGCCGTCATGCGTCCGATGATGAAACAACGCTGGGGTCGCATCATCAACATCACCAGTGTGGTGGGGGCCTCTGGCAACCCGGGGCAGGCCAACTATGCCGCGGCCAAAGCGGGCGTTGCGGGCATGACCCGTGCGCTGGCGCGTGAACTCGGCAGTCGTGGCATCACCGTCAATTGCGTGGCGCCTGGCTTCATCGAGACCGACATGACCGCTGCCTTGCCCGAAGAGCAGCAAAAAGCCTTGTTGGCCCAAATTCCACTGGGGCACTTGGGCAAACCTGCGGATGTGGCGCATTTGGTCGCCTATCTGGCAGGTCCCCATGCGGGCTATGTCACCGGCCAAGAACTGCATGTCAATGGCGGCATGTTCATGTCCTGAGGGGCCGCAAGAGGCTGCGGGAAAATCCAATCCAAACGGTGTGTCTGCCCGGTTAAAATTGCAGACTTATTTCACAACCCTCTGAGGGAACCATGAGCGATATCGAAGCACGTGTCAAAAAAATCATTGCCGAACAACTCGGCGTGGAAGAGTCTCAAGTCACCAACGAAAAGGCTTTTGTGGCCGATCTGGGTGCCGACTCGCTGGACACGGTTGAACTGGTGATGGCACTCGAAGACGAATTCGGCATCGAAATTCCCGACGAAGACGCCGAGAAGATCACCACGGTGCAAAACGCGATCGACTACGCGTTGGCCCACAAAAAAGCCTGATCGTTAGGAACTCTCACCCATGAGCCGTCGTCGCGTTGTCGTGACCGGTCTGGGATGCATCAGCCCCGTGGGTAACACGGTGGCTGATTCCTGGGCCAACCTGCTCGCTGGCAAGTCGGGCATCGGGCGCATCACGCGCTTTGATGCTTCGGCCTTGGCCTGTCAAATCGCAGGCGAGGTCAAGGATTTCAATCTCGAGGCCTACATCTCCGCCAAAGAAGCCCGCACCATGGATACCTTCATCCATTACGGTGTCGCAGCGGCCATGCAGGCGGTCCAAGATTCCGGTTTGCCCACGGGCGAGTCACTGGGCGACGAAGAAGCCACCCGCGTCGGGGTGTTGATCGGTTCGGGCATTGGCGGTCTGCCATTGATCGAAGAAATGCACGCCGAGCTCACCAACCGTGGGCCGCGTCGCATTTCGCCATTCTTTGTCCCGGCATCGATCATCAACATGATCTCGGGCCATGTGTCCATGCGCTTTGGTTTCAAAGGCCCCAACTTGGCCGTGGTGACCGCATGCACGACGGGCTTGCACAGCATCGGCGAGGCAGGACGCATCATTGAGTACGGCGACGCCGATGTCATGGTGGCTGGCGGCTCGGAGTGCACCGTTTCTCCCTTGGGCGTGGGCGGCTTTGCGGCCATGCGTGCCCTATCCACCCGCAACGACGATCCGGCGACGGCTTCTCGCCCCTGGGACAAAGACCGCGATGGTTTCGTCCTGGGTGAGGGCGCGGGTGTGGTGGTGCTGGAAGAATACGAGCACGCCAAGCGCCGTGGCGCCAAGATCTACGCCGAGCTGGCGGGCTACGGCATGAGCGCCGATGCCGGACACATGACCGCGCCGAACATGGACGGTCCGCGTCGCGCCATGCTCAACGCCTTGCGCAACGCCGGTGTCAATGCCGATCAGGTTGACTTCCTCAATGCCCACGGCACCTCCACACCATTGGGGGACATCAACGAGACCAATGCCATCAAGGCGGCCTTGGGCGATCACGCCAAGAAGATCGTGGTCAACTCGACCAAGTCCATGACCGGGCATTTGTTGGGTGGCGCTGGTGGCGTCGAGAGCGTGTTCACCGTGTTGTCGGTGTATGAGCAAAAGAGCCCGCCCACCATCAACATCTTCGATCAAGATGCCGAGTGTGATCTGGACTACTGCGCCAACACGGCACGCGATCTCAAGATCGACGTGGCACTGAAGAACAATTTCGGTTTTGGTGGAACCAACGGCGCATTGGTGTTCAAGCGCATCTGAGGACCCCCCTTCATGCACAGCGCCCCATCGGTGTCCCACCCGGTGGGGCGTTTTGTTTTGCCGCTCTGGCTGTGGCGATTGCACGTGCTGCTCAACCTGGCTTTTCTGTCGCTGTGGGCCATGAGCCAACCGATCGGACCGCTGTGGTGCATCGCTGCCGCTGGGTGCGCCCTGGTCTGGGCCTTGGGTCGCAAAACCCTGCGGGATCAGGGTGGTTACCTGTGTTGGGACGGTGCGTTGTGGCGCTGGCGGTTAGATTCTCCTGACGATGGATCGACGCTGGGCCTGGAAGGTGTCGGCCAGGTAAATACCGTGTTGGATTGGCAAAACTTCTTGCTTTTGCGCTGGCAGCCATTAACTTACGAGAGCCGGCCCACGGTGCGCTGGCTGTGGTTGGGGCGCAGTGCGTCGCCTCAGAGTTGGCCGGCCTTGCGCCGCGCCGTGTGGATGCAGCGTCGATCAGGAGAGTGAATTCATGAAATTGCGTCGTTGGATGTGTGGTGTTGGATTGGGCGTGTGCGTGTCCATCGCAAGCGTGGGGCTGTGGCCCGTTCAGGCCTCGGCCCAAACCGCTGCCGCGCGGGGCTTGCCCGATTTCTCGGATCTGGTGGAGCAGGTGGGCCCTTCCGTGGTCAACATCCGCACCTTGGAGAAGGTCTCTGCACGCGATGTCGAAGCGGGGATGCCCGATGAGGAGATGCAAGAGCTGTTCCGACGCTTCTTCGGGGTGCCTATGCCCACACCGCCGCGCCAACCTCAGCGTCCCAACGGTCGCACGCCCGCGCCGCAAGAGCAGCCCCGTGGCGTCGGCTCGGGTTTCATCGTGTCGCCCGACGGCTTCATCATGACCAACGCCCATGTGGTGGACGGGGCTGACCAGGTCATCGTCACGCTCACCGACAAGCGCGAATTCAAAGCCCGCATCATTGGGGCCGACAAACGCAGCGACGTGGCGGTGGTGAAGATCGAGGCCACGGGACTGCCCAGCGTGAAGATGGGCGATGTCTCGCGCCTGCGGGTGGGCGAGTGGGTCATGGCCATTGGCTCGCCCTTCGGCTTGGACAACACCGTCACCGCGGGCATCGTCAGTGCCAAGCAGCGTGACACGGGCGAGTACCTGCCGTTCATCCAGACCGATGTGGCGATCAACCCGGGCAATTCGGGCGGGCCCCTCATCAACATGCGCGGCGAAGTCGTCGGCATCAACAGCCAGATTTATTCCCGCTCTGGCGGCTTCATGGGGATCTCGTTTGCCATTCCCATCGACGAGGCGATCCGGGTCAGCGACCAGTTGCGCACCAGTGGCCGTGTGCAGCGTGGGCGTCTCGGTGTGCAAATCGATCAGGTGAGCAAGGATGTGGCGGAATCTCTCGGCCTGAGCAAGGCGCAGGGCGCTCTGGTGCGCGCTGTCGAGCCGGGCTCTCCGGCAGACAAGGCGGGGCTGGAAGCGGGAGACATCATCCTGCGCTTTGATGGCAAGCCCATCGAGAAGTCCATCGATTTGCCCCGCTTGGTCGGCAACACCAAGCCAGGCAGTCGGGTCACGATTCAGGTGTGGCGGCGTGGCAGCAGCCGTGACCTGACGTTGACCGTGGGTGAGTTCGAACCCGAGAAGCCCGCCAAGAAAGCAGCTGCCACACCGGATCGGCCAGCCACGGCGGTGGCCAAGGCGCTGGGGTTGACGCTCAGTGAACTGAGCGAGACCCAGAAGCGAGAACTCAAGCTGCGTGGCGGCGTGCGCGTCGATGCCGTGACGGATGCGGCTGCCCGTGCAGGCATTCAGGAAGGCGATGTGGTGCTGGCTTTGGCCAACAACGAAACCCCTAACCTGCAGGCCTTTGAGGGCATTGTCGCCAAGCTCGACAAGACCAAGCCCGTGAGTCTGCTGATTCGCCGTGGAGACTGGGCACAGTACGTGGTCATTCGCCCCACACGCTGAATCTGCCAAAGTCACGCATACCCCCAAGCCTGAGTCGGATTTGAGGCTTTGAGCGTCGGAATGAGCCCCTTGAAAAAATTTTTCTGGGGCGCCGTCCGAAGTCAGCGAATGCCAACTTCAAGCGGGTTTTCAATCTCTTTTTATATAGAATCTAGGTGTTGATTGCGCTTTTGCGATATATCGCTGTCCTAACGATCCACGATACGGGATCGTTTTCAAGGTTCCACAAGCACTCCACAGTTCGCCCACAAGTTGTCCCACGAAAGCACCTGACAAATTGTGGTTAAGTTGTGAATAACTTTATGTTGTGGGGGTGCAACGAGCGGAAGTACGGCCGATTTCAGGTGGACGCGATGGGCGTTTTGCCTACAATGAAGTCCCAACTATCGCAGTTGCCATTGCTTGTTGGTTTCTGGGCGCGTCAGCAGTTGACGCGCCCTTTTTTCATGCGCACAGCCTTTTCGAATCAACCACTTAAGCGTTCCGATTGATGAACCACATCAGAAACTTTTCGATCATCGCCCACATCGATCATGGCAAATCCACGCTGGCCGATCGTCTCATTCAACGCTGTGGAGGACTCGAAGAACGCGAGATGGAGGCGCAGGTGCTCGACTCGATGGACATCGAGAAAGAGCGTGGGATAACCATCAAGGCCCAGACCGCTGCCCTGCAATACAAAGCGCGCGACGGTCAGGTCTACAACCTCAACCTCATCGACACACCGGGGCACGTGGACTTCTCCTATGAAGTCAGTCGTTCGCTCTCGGCATGCGAGGGAGCCTTGCTGGTGGTCGATGCCAGCCAGGGCGTCGAAGCGCAAACCGTCGCCAACTGCTACACCGCCCTCGACCTCAACGTCGAAGTGCTGCCCGTGCTGAACAAAATGGATTTGCCGCAGGCCGATCCAGAGACCGCCAAAGCCGAAGTCGAGGACGTCATCGGCATCGATGCCAGCGAGGCGATCCCATGCTCGGCCAAGACGGGCATGGGCGTGGACGACATCCTGGAGGCCATCGTCGCCAAGGTGCCCGCGCCGCGCGGCAAGACCGATGCCCCTCTGCGCGCCATGATCATCGACTCTTGGTTCGACAGCTACGTCGGCGTGGTCATGCTGGTGCGTGTCGTCGACGGCCGCCTGCTGAAGAACGAGCGCATCAAGCTGATGGCCACGGGCGCTTGCTACGAAGCGGGCAGCTTGGGTGTGTTCACCCCGGCCAACCAGCCGCGCGACAGCTTGCAGGCCGGCGAGGTGGGTTACATCATCGCCGGCATCAAGGAGCTGAAGGCCGCCAAAGTGGGCGACACCATCACGCTGGAGAAAAAACTCCCCAACAATTTGGGCTCGGCCACCGAGCCGTTGCCGGGCTTCAAGGAAATCCAGCCGCAGGTGTTTGCCGGTCTGTACCCGACGGAAGCGAACCAGTACGACGCGCTGCGCGACGCGCTGGAAAAGCTCCAACTCAACGACGCTTCGCTGCAATTCGAGCCCGAGGTGTCCCAGGCCCTGGGCTTTGGTTTCCGCTGTGGCTTTCTGGGCCTGCTGCACATGGAGATCGTGCAAGAGCGCCTGGAGCGCGAGTTTGACCAAGACCTCATCACCACCGCCCCCAGCGTGGTCTACCAGGTCGAGAAGGCCGATGGCGAGGTCATCCTGGTGGAAAACCCGTCCAAGATGCCCGAGCAAGGCCGCATCCAGGAAATCCGCGAACCCATCGTCACCGTGCACCTGTACATGCCGCAGGATTACGTCGGTCCAGTGATGACGCTGTGCAACCAAAAGCGCGGCGTGCAACTCAACATGGCCTACCACGGCCGCCAGGTCATGCTCACGTATGACCTGCCGCTGGGCGAAATCGTGCTCGACTTCTTCGACAAGCTCAAATCGGTCAGCCGGGGCTATGCCTCGATGGACTACGAGTTCAAGGAGTACCGCGCTTCCGACGTGGTCAAGGTGGACATCTTGCTCAACGGCGAAAAGGTCGATGCCTTGTCCATCATCGTGCACCGCACCCAGGCGCAATACCGTGGGCGTGCGGTGGCGGCCAAGATGCGCGAGATCATCAGCCGCCAGATGTTCGACGTGGCCATCCAGGCGGCCATCGGCGCCAACATCATCGCGCGCGAAACCATCAAGGCTTTGCGCAAGAACGTGCTGGCAAAATGCTACGGCGGTGACATCACCCGCAAACGCAAACTGCTCGAAAAGCAAAAGGCTGGCAAGAAACGCATGAAACAAATCGGTTCCGTCGAGGTGCCGCAAGAAGCCTTCCTCGCCATCTTGCAAGTCGAAGATTGATCGCCTCCATGCCCACCTTGACCGCTTTTGTCCTGGCCGCCTTTGTCGGCTACGCCGCCTCCTGGTATCTCGGCGTCATCGAGGGCAACTTCGCCCTGCTGATGTTCTCCGCCACCGTCGTCACCGGCATCTACTGGCTGGCCGAGCGTTACCACTTCCTGCCGCAACGCCGCGCCCAGGCGCAGGCGTTGGAGACCGAAGCCAATCGCCGTCGTGACGAGCTCAAGGCCATGGGCATCGAGAAGAACGACCTCGATGTGACCGAGGCCCAGCAACGCCTGCTCATGCAGCCGTGGTGGCTGGACTGGACCGCTGGCCTGTTTCCGGTCATCCTGGTCGTGTTCCTGCTGCGTTCCTTTTTGTTCGAGCCGTTCAAGATTCCGTCCGGCTCCATGATCCCGACCCTGCGCATCGGCGACCTCATCCTGGTCAACAAATTCCACTACGGCGTGCGCTTGCCCGTGCTCAACACCAAGATCACCAGTGGGAACCCAGTGCAACGCGGCGACGTGATGGTGTTTCGTTACCCGCCCAAGCCCAGCCTGGACTACATCAAGCGCGTGGTCGGCGTGCCCGGTGACGAGATCGCCTATCTGAACAAGCAGCTCACCGTCAACGGCCAGCCTGTCAGCAAGGCCGCCTTGCCCGACTTCTTCGAGCCCGATAGCCTGCGCTACATCAAGCAGTTCGAGGAGCAGCTGCCCATCGGTGCGGACCCAGCCGGCATGAGCCCGCTGCGCACCCACCGCATCCTCAACGATGCCGAACGACCTGCCTTCGTGCCGGGTGCCGATGACTTCCCGTTTCGCGACCACTGCCGCTACACCATCGAAGGCGTGACCTGCAAGGTGCCGCCCGGGCACTACTTCATGATGGGCGACAACCGCGACAACTCGCTGGACTCGCGCTACTGGGGCTTTGTGCCCGACGCCAACATCGTGGGCAAGGCCTTTTTTGTCTGGATGAATTTCGGCGACCTCAAGCGCATCGGCTCGTTCGAGTAAGCAGCTGCCATGGTCAAACCCGCCGCCTTGTCGCACCACCAGCAGCTCGATGCCCTGCAAGAACGACTGCAGCACCGCTTTGCTCAGCCCGCGTTGTTGCAACAAGCCCTGACGCACCGCAGCTTCAGTGCCGACCACAACGAGCGGCTCGAATTCCTGGGGGACTCGGTGCTCAACCTCGCGGTGGCACACCTGCTGTACGAGCGTCTGACCGACTTGCCCGAGGGCGATCTGTCGCGCGTGCGCGCCAACCTGGTCAAGCAAGAAACCTTGCACCAGTTGGCACTCGGCCTGGGGCTGTCGGGCATTTTGCGCTTGGGCGAGGGCGAGATGCGCTCGGGCGGACAAAAGCGCCCCTCCATCTTGGCCGACGCGTTGGAGGCCATCCTGGGCGCGGTGTACCTTGACGCCGGCTACCCGGCGGCCCAGGCCCTGGTGCGGCGCATCTTTGACCACGTCGAGATCACGCCCGCTCAGGCCGCGGCCAAGGACGCCAAGACCGAGTTGCAGGAGTGGCTGCAGGCGCGCAAGATGCAACTGCCCCTGTACCGCGTGGTCGCCACTTTGGGCGAGGCCCACCGTCAAACCTTTGACGTCGAGTGCGAAGTCATCGATCTCCAGCGCTGCGAGCGCGGCATTGGCGGATCCCGTCGCGCGGGTGAGCAAGCCGCTGCCGCTGCCATGCTCGAAGCTCTCAAGGCCCACCACCCATGAACCCTGATCAACCGCAAACCCCGCAAGACATCGACGCCATGCTGGCGGCCAGCCGCACGCCGCGCACGGCCTCCGCCGCGCCCGAAACCCCGGTGGTGCCTTCGGGGCTGCAACGCTGTGGCCTGATCGCCATCGTGGGCAAGCCCAACGTCGGCAAGTCCACGCTGCTCAATGCCCTGGTCGGGCAAAAAATCAGCATCACCTCGCGCAAGGCGCAGACCACGCGACATCGCATCACTGGCGTGCACACCCGCGAGGCGACCCAGTTCGTGTTCGTCGACACGCCGGGCTTTCAGACGGTGCATGGCAATGCCCTCAACAAGTCGCTCAACAAAACGGTGCAAGGTGCCGTCGGCGATGTGGACCTGGTGTTGCTGGTGTGCGAGGCCGGGCGTTTCACCCCGGCCGATGCCAAGGTGCTGTCCTTGCTTGATCGCCGCGTGCCCACGCTGCTGGTGGCCAACAAGCTCGACAACGTCAAACACCGCACCGAGCTCATGCCCTGGCTGCAACAGATGCAGGCCCAGCACCCGTTCGCCGAGCTGGTGCCCATGTCGGCCAAGAACAGCCGCGACATCGAGCGACTGCTGGGCATCTGCGAGAAATACCTGCCCGAGCAGCCCTGGTTCTACGACGCCGACGAACTGACCGACCGCAGCGAACGCTTCATGGCCGCTGAGATGGTGCGTGAAAAACTCTTTCGCCTCACGGGCGACGAGCTGCCCTACACCTCGACGGTGGTCATCGACAAGTTTGAGGAAGAGCCGGGCAAGTCCAAGAGCGTCAAGCGCCTGGTGCGCATCGCCGCCACGCTGATCGTCGAGCGCGATGGCCACAAGGCCATGGTCATCGGCGACAAGGGCGAGCGCTTGAAGCGCATCGGCATGGAAGCCCGCACCGAGCTTGAGCGGCTGTTCGATGCCAAGGTCTTCCTCGAACTGTGGGTCAAGGTCCGTTCGGGCTGGGCGGACGACGAGGCCCGGGTGCGCAGCTTTGGCTACGAATAAGCACCGCATCCACGACGAAGCGGCCTTTGTGCTGCACCGCTACGACTGGAGCGAGTCCAGCCTGATCCTGGAAGTCTTCACCCGCCACCATGGCCGTGTCGTGCTGGCGGCCAAAGGCGTCAAGCGCCCCAGCTCGCAATTCCGTCCCGTGCTCTTGCCCCTGCAACCGCTGCGCATCGGCTACAGCGGCGAGGCCGAGGTGCGCACCCTCAAGAGCGCCGAGTGGGTGGGCGGGCACATCATGCCCCAGGGCGAAGCCCTGCTGGCGGGCTACTACCTCAACGAACTGCTGATGCGGCTGCTGGCGCGCGATGACGCGCACCCGCGCTTGTTCGATGTGTATGCCCAGGTGGTGCACATCCTGGCCGATGGCCACGACGGCATGACCGCACCGGCCCTGCGTGCCTTCGAATTGCTGCTGTTGCGCGATCTGGGCGTGTTGCCGGACCTGTCCAGCCAGACGCTGACGCTCTCGTCCCTGAGCCCCGATACCGACTACTGCCTGCTGCCCGAAGCCGGGCTGCGCACGGCCAGCGACCAGGAGCGTGCCAGCCTGAGCGGCCAACATTGGCTGGCCTTGCAAGCCGCCCTCGACGACGAGGCCTGGCTCACGGCCACCTTGCGGCTGTGTGCCCAGTGGCCCGCCGAGACGCGCCAGGCCTTGCAGACGCAGTTGCGTCACTTGCTGCACTACCATTGCGGTGTGCAGACCTTGCGCACGCGTCAGGTGTGGATGGATCTGCAAGCCCTGTGATGTTTGCCATGTCGTCCTCTGTTTCCACGGTGCTCTCGGTCAACCTCAACAAGGTGGCCTTGGTGCGCAACACCCGCCACCTCGGCATCCCCAGCGTGACCCGCGCCGCCACCCTGTGCTTGCAAGCCGGGGCGGGTGGCATCACGGTGCATCCGCGCCCCGATGCCCGCCACATTCGCCACGACGATGTGATGGACCTCGCGGCCCTGCTGCACGACTGGCCCGATCGCGAGTTCAACATCGAGGGCAACCCGTTTCACAACCTGCTCGACATCGCCCGCGCGGTGCGGGACCACGGGGGCCGTGTGCACCAGCTCACCTTCGTGCCCGACAGCGTCGATCAATTCACCAGCGACCACGGCTGGCAGTTGCCCGCGGACCGCGAGCGCCTGCAACCCGTTGTTCGCGAGGCCCACGCCTTGGGCGCCCGCGTCAGCCTGTTCATGGACCCGGTGCCCGAGCCAATGGCCTTGGCCCGTGCGGTGGGTGCCGACCGCGTCGAGCTCTACACCGAGACTTATGCCGCCGCTTGGGGCACGCCCGAGCAAGACGCCACGCTGGCGCGCTTTGCCGCCGCGGCGCAGGCGGCCCTGGACGCCGGCTTGCAGGTCAATGCGGGCCACGATCTCAACCGCGACAACCTCGGCCCGTTCCTGCGCCGCGTCCCTGGCGTGCAAGAGGTCTCCATTGGCCACGCCCTCATCGCCGACGCGCTGGAGCTGGGCTACGAGGCCACGGTGCGCGCTTACTTGGGCTGCATGCCCCGCGCCGCATGATCTACGGCATTGGGACCGACATCTGCGATGTGCGCCGCATCCGCGCGGCCTGGCAGCGCCACGGCGAGCGCTTCGCCGCCAAGGTCTTGACCGAGGCCGAGTTGCAAACCTGGCGCGCGCGCAGCGCGCGCTGGCCCGAGCGCGGCGTGCGCTACCTGGCGACGCGTTTCTCGGCCAAGGAGGCCTTCAGCAAAGCCGTGGGCTTGGGCATGCGCATGCCCATGACCTGGCGTGCCTGCGAGATCGCCAAACTGCCCAGTGGCCAGCCCCACATCGTGCTGTATGGCACGCTCAAGGCGTGGTTCGAAGCCCGCCAGTTGCAAGCGCACATCAGCGTCAGTGACGAATCCGATTACGCCACCAGCTATTGCATCGTCGAAACCCGCTCCACCCGCGAATGACCCCTGCCATGACCCATCCCGCCCCCCTGATCCTCGACGTTGCCGGCACCTCACTCAGCGCGGTGGACCGCCGCCGCCTGGCCCATCCGCTGACGGGGGGTGTCATCTTGTTCGGTCGCAACTGGGTGGACCGGGCGCAGTTGTCAGCCCTGTGCGCCGAGATCAAAGCGGTGCGAGCCGACTTGCTGATTTGCATCGACCACGAAGGTGGGCGGGTGCAGCGCTGCCGCAGCGACGGCTTCACCCATGTGCCGCCGATGCGCGCGCTGGGCGAACGTTGGCTGCGCGACGCGCCGAATCAGCCGGGCAGCGGTGCGCTGGCGGCGATGGACGCGGCCAGTGCCTGCGGCTTTGTGCTGGCGAGCGAATTGCGCGCCTGCGGCGTGGACTTCAGCTTCACGCCCGTGCTCGACCTCGACCACGGCGGCAGCAGCGTCATTGGCGACCGCGCCTTTCACCGCGACGCGCGCGTTGTCACGGCCCTGGCCAAGAGCCTGATGCACGGTCTCTTGCAAGCCGGCATGGCCAACTGCGGCAAACACTTTCCCGGACACGGCTTCGTGAAGGCGGATTCGCACGTCGATGTGCCGGTCGATCGGCGCAGCCTGAAGGCCATCTTGAGCGATTGCGCGCTGCCCTATGGCTGGCTCTCCACTGTGCTCACCAGCGTCATGCCAGCCCACGTCATCTACCCCAAGGTCGATGCGCTGCCCGCTGGGTTTTCGCGCCGCTGGCTGCAAGACATCCTGCGCGGGCAACTGCATTTCAACGGCGCCATCTTCAGCGACGATTTGTCGATGGAAGGCGCGCGCTACATCAACGGGCGCTCGGTCAGCTACACCGAGGCGGCGGTGCTGGCGCTCAACGCCGGTTGCGACCTGGTCTTGCTGTGTAACCAGAGCCTGGGCGAGGGGCGTGCCGTGGATGAACTGCTCGACGGCCTGGCCGAGACCTTGCTCAAAGGCCAATGGCAGGCCAGCGACGCCAGCGAGTTGCGCCGCCGTGCCTTGCTGCCCAGCGCGCCCGCCTTGCCCTGGGACGAGTTGATGACCGACGCCCGCTACTTGCGCGCACTCGACCTCTTGCCCTGACCCCATTGATCCACGCCTCACGAGGAGCCCCCATGACCCTGTCACGCCGCCCATTCATTCGCCACCTTTTGCAAGCCAGTGCCGCGCTCGCGCTGGGTGCCAGCATCGGCCTGGCCCAGGCCCAGCCCCTCAAACCGATTCGCCTGCTGGTGGGTTTCCCACCGGGCGGTGGCAGCGATGCCGTGGCCCGTGTGCTGGCGGACAAGCTCAAGGACGAGTTGGGCGTGGCGGTGGTGGTTGAGAACAAACCCGGCGCGGGTGGACAGATCGCGGCGCAAGCCTTGAAGGCCGCACCCGCCGATGGCACGGTGCTGTTTGTCTCGCACGACCACACCATCTCCATCCTGCCGCAGGTGATGAAGAACCCGGGCTTTGATCCGGCGCAGGACTTCGTGCCCGTTGCCGGCTTCGCCAGCTTCGTCAATGCCTGGGCGGTGTCCGGTGGCACGCCGGCCAAGTCGTTCAACGACTACGTGGCCTGGGTGCGTCAGCAAGGCGGCAAGAGCGCCACGGGCATTCCGGCCCCAGCTTCGACGCCGGAGTTCCTGGTGAAACTGGTGGCGCAGAAATACAAGCTCGACCTGGTGGCCGCGCCGTACCGTGGCAGCGCGCCCATGATGGCGGACATGCTGGGCAATCAGATCGCCGCAGGCGTGGGCTCGGTGCCCGACTTCATCGAAAACCACAAGGCGGGCAAGCTGCGCGTGGTCGCGGTGCTGGGCAAGAACCGCCAGGCCGCCATGCCCGATGTGCCCACCTTCTCCGAGCTGGGCTTGCCGGGTCTGGAAGACCTGCCGTACTACGGTGTGTTTGCCCCGGCGGGCACGCCCAAAGCCTTCATCGAGGCGTTTGGCCAAGCCCTGCAAAAGGTGTTGGCCCTGCCCGACGTCCACCAGCACCTCACGCAGATGGGGTTGACCGTGGGCTACATGTCTTCGGCCCAATTGGCGCAGCGCGAGCGCGCCTACAGCCAGGTCTGGGCCAAGCTCATCAAGGACAGCGGCTTCCAGCCCCAGTGATGCAAACCGTCGCCCCGGCCCACGCCTATCGCCTGCTCAACCACGGCCCGACCGTGCTGGTGGGTGCCGCGCACGGCGGGCGGGTGAATGTCATGGCAGCGGCCTGGGCCATGCCGCTGGACTTTGACACGCCCAAAGTGGCGGTGGTGATCGACAAGGCCACCTTCACCCGCGAACTCATCGAAGCCAGCGGTGTGTTCAGCCTGCAGGTGCCTACCGTGGCCATGGCCGATGCGGTGGTGGCGCTGGGTTCCATGAGTGGCCGCGACCACGCGGACAAGCTGGCGCGTTGCGGTGTCACGGTGTCGATGGTCGATGTGCCGGGCATGGCCGAGCCCGCGCCGCAGTTGCCCTTGGTGCAAGGCTGCACCGCTTGGCTGGTCTGTCGCACCTTGCCTGCCACCGCCCAGGTGGCGGGGCTGCACGACTTGTTCTTGGGCGAGGTGATGGCGGCTGGGTCCGACCCGCGTGTTTTCTCTGACGGGCGTTGGCACTTTGAACAGGCCGACGACAGCCTGCGCAGCCTGCACCACATCGCGGGTGGGCAGTTCTACGCCACGGGCACGGGCGTGCGCGGGCAGGCACCCCAGGACTGAGGGCCGCGCTCCAGCCCGCACGGGGCTGCCGAAACCGCTCAGGCTTCGCGGCGCAGCGCGGGGAAGAGGATGACGTCGCGGATGCTGGGGCTGTCGGTGAGCAGCATCATCAAACGGTCGATGCCGATGCCGCAGCCGCCGGTGGGCGGCATGCCGTATTCCAGCGCACGCACGAAGTCGTGGTCGAAGAACATGGCCTCGTCGTCGCCGCTGTCCTTGGCCGCCACCTGCGCGTGAAAGCGCGCGGCTTGGTCTTCGGCGTCATTGAGTTCGGAGAAGCCATTGCCGAACTCGCGACCCGTGATGTAGATCTCAAAGCGCTCCGTCACGTCGGGGCGCGTGTCGCTGGCGCGGGCCAGGGGCGAAATCTCCACCGGGTGTTCGCAGATGAAGGTGGGTTGCCAGAGTTTTTCTTCCACCGTTTCTTCGAAGTACAGCACCTGCAGGCTGGCCAGGCTGCGGCTGGAGAGCTTGTCTTTCTCCTCGTTCATGCCGAGTTTTTTCAGCGCGCCGATTAGCCAGGCCGCATCGTCCACTTGCGCGCCGGCCTCGGTGTATTTGACGATGGCCTCGCGGATGGTGAGGCGCTCGAACGGCTGGCTCAGATCGACGGCCTTGCCGCCGTAGGTCAGCAACAGCGTGCCCACGGCTTTGAGGGCGGCGTCGCGCACCAGCTCTTCGGTGAAGTGCATCAGATCCTGGTAGTTCCAGTAAGCCGCATAGAACTCCATCATCGTGAACTCGGGGTTGTGGCGCACCGAGATGCCTTCGTTGCGGAAGTTGCGGTTGATCTCGAACACGCGTTCGAAGCCACCGACGATCAGGCGCTTGAGGTAGAGCTCGGGCGCGATGCGCAGGAACATCTCCTGGTCCAGCGCGTTGTGGTGCGTCACAAACGGACGCGCGTTGGCGCCGCCCGGGATGGGGTGCAGCATGGGCGTTTCGACTTCCAGAAAGCCGTGCTGCACCATGAAGTCGCGGATGCCGCTGACCGCCTTGCTGCGCGCCACGAAGCGCTTGCGCGCGGTCTCGTCGGTCATCAGGTCGACGTAGCGCTGACGGTATTTGATCTCTTGGTCGTGGATGCCGTGGAACTTGTCGGGCATCGGGCGCAGGCTCTTGGTGAGCAAGCGGATCTGCGTGGCGTGGATCGACAGCTCGCCAGTGCGCGTCTTGAACAGGCGACCTTCAGCGCCCACGATGTCGCCCAGGTCCCAGTGTTTGAAATCGCTGTACACGTCCTCGCCCACGTCGTCGCGGGCGATGTAGATCTGGATGCGACCGCTGGCGTCTTGCAGCGTGGCAAAGCTGGCCTTGCCCATCACGCGCTTGAGCATCATGCGACCGGCCACGCGGGCGATCTGGCCTTCTTCCACCAGCTGTTCGCCCGTCTTGCCGCCGTGTTGCTCGTGCAGGTCGTGGGCGTGGTGGGCGGGCTTGAAGTCGTTCGGAAACGCGACGCTGCCGCCCTGGTGTTGGCGCTCGCGCAAGGCCTTGAGTTTTTCGCGGCGCTCGGCGATGAGCTGGTTCTCGTCTTGGGGGGTGGCTTCGGGCGCGGCAGAGGTGGGTGCGTCGGACATGGCAGGCGCCGCGGCAGCGGCGGGTCGTTCATACAAAGAAGCCCGCCAAGGCGGGCCAGACAAGCCCCTATTTTAGGAGACGGTCGGAGGCGGATCGACCGGGTTGAGCAGATCGTGGATCAGCTCCAGCCGCAGCAGCGGATCGTCCAGCGCGAACAGCCGATAGCGCATGTCGCTGGGCAGGTTGAGCAGATCGCCCCAGCGGCACGACAACCAGTGGCAGTCGTCGAGCAACCACGGCTCGGGCCAGGGTGGCACGGGCAGCGCCTGGGTCTGCAACTGCTGCAAGGTGCGGATGATGGTGGCGCGCAGCGAGATCAGGCTCTCCGGGATGGGGATGGCGGGCGGTGCCGGCAGGGCTTCGATCTCGCCCAGCCACAGGCCATCGGCGCGTTGCTGCGGGCGGTGCACCCGCACGCGCTCCGTGGCACGGCACCAGATGTGCAGCAGGCCCGGTTGCGCCGAATCGACGTGCTCCATTTGCAAGCGACTGCCCAGCGGCTCGAACTGTTCCGGTGCGTCGCTCGGCGCGCGCACCTCGCGCCCACGCGTGAGGGTGACCAGCACGAAATCGCTGCCGTCGCGCTCGCACTGGCGCACCATGTGCAGGTAGCGCGGCTCAAAAATTTGCAGGGGCAGCAAACCGCCTTCGAACACCACGGTTCCCAGGGGAAACAGGGGCAGGGTGGGCAAGGAGACATCGGACATGGGCGAAATCATCGCATGCGCCGGGGGGCGTGCGCCCGGCGCGGCTGACGGATCGGGGACAATCGTGACATGAGCACCGATACCCCCCGTCCCGAGTTACCCGATCACCTGAGCACCGACCCCAAAAGCCCACACCACCACGCGGCGGTGTTCGAGCACGAGATTGGCATCCGCTTCAATGGCCGGGAGCGCCACGATGTCGAGGAATATTGCCTCAGCGAGGGCTGGATCAAGGTGCCTGCCGGCAAAACGCTGGACCGCAAGGGTCGGCCCCTGCTCATCAAGCTCAAGGGCCAAGTCGAGGCCTACTACCGCTGAGCGCGGGCTTCAGCTGACGGCGTCGGCGGGTTGGCGCTGCAACATGGCCAGCGTGCTGGCGATGGTCTTGCGCAGCTCACGGCGGTCACAGATGAAGTCGACCGCGCCTTTTTCCTGCAAGAACTCGGCGCGCTGAAAGCCCTCGGGCAGGGTCACGCGCACCGTGTTTTCGATCACGCGCGGACCCGCAAAGCCGATCAAGGCCTTGGGTTCGGCGATCACCACATCGCCCATGAAGGCAAAGCCGGCCGACACGCCGCCCATGGTCGGGTCGGTCAGCACGCTGATGTAGGGCAAGCCTTTCTTGGCCAGGCGCGTGAGCGCGGCATTGGTCTTGGCCATTTGCATGAGCGAGAGCAGGCCCTCTTGCATGCGCGCACCACCTGTGGCGGTGAAGCAGATGAAGGGCACTTTTTGCTCGATGGCGGTGTGCACGCCGCGCACGAAGCGCTCGCCCACGACCGAGCCCATCGAGCCGCCCATGAAGTCGAATTCAAAGCAGGCCACGACCACATGGATGCTGTGCACCGCACCGCCCATCACCACCAGCGCATCGGTCTCGCCAGTGCCGCTCATGGCCTCTTTCAGACGCTCAGGGTACTTGCGGCTGTCCTTGAACTTGAGGGCGTCCACGGGCACCACTTCCTGACCAATCTCGTAGCGGCCTTCGGCGTCGAGGAACAGGTCCAGCCGCGCCCGCGCGCCCACGCGGTGGTGGTGGCTGCACGTGGGGCAGACGTTGTGGTTTTGCTCGAGGTCCGTCTTGTAGAGCACGCTGTCGCAGCTCGGGCACTTGACCCACAGACCCTCGGGCACGCTGCGGCGCTCGGCGGGGTCGGTGTGTTGGATTTTTGGGGGGAGCAGTTTTTCGAGCCAACTCATGGTCAGTCCCTTTCAGGGCCGCACGCGGATGGGTGCGGCGGTTGGGCAACGGTCGTCGCGGGTTGGGGCCGAATTTTACCGGCTGGTGGCGCTGCGTCGGCCCTCAGGCGTCGAGGGCGTCACGCACGCCCCGCAGGAAGTCCTGCACGTCGGCGACGCGCCGCTCGGGTGTGGCCGCCTCCAGCAACTGGATGATGCGGCTGCCGATCACCACCGCGTCGGCCACGCGGCCAATGGCCTTGGCCGTGGCGGCATCGCGGATGCCAAAGCCCACGCCCACGGGGACGTGCACATGCTGGCGGATGCGCGGCAGCATGGCCTCGACCGCATCGGTGTCGAGGTGGCCGGCACCGGTCACGCCCTTGAGCGACACGTAGTACACATAGCCGCTGGCGACGCGCGCCACCAGGTCCATGCGGGCGTCCGTGCTGGTGGGCGCGAGCAGGAAGATCAGGTCCATGTCGTGCGCGCGCAGCTTGGCGGCAAAGGCTTCGCACTCTTCCGGCGGGTAGTCGACGATGAGCACGCCATCGACGCCCGACGCCGCCGCGTCTTTCACGAACGCGTCCGTGCCGTGGCGCAGGTCGTAGCACTCCACCGGGTTGGCGTAACCCATCAGCACCACGGGCGTGGTGGTGTTGGTCTGGCGAAAGGCCCGCACCATGGCCAGCACTTCGGGTGTGCCGATGTTCAGGCGCAGCGCGGCCTCGCCGGCTTTCTGGATCACCGGGCCGTCGGCCATCGGATCGCTGAAGGGCACGCCCAGTTCAATGATGTCGGCCCCCGCCGCCACCATGCCGTGCATCAGCTCGGGCGTGATGTCGGCACTGGGGAAGCCAGCCATGACATAGGGGATCAGTGCCTTGCGGCCCTGGGCTTTGAGTTGGGCGAGGGTGGTGTCGATGCGGCTCATGGCATGGCTTTCAGCGGCTGTTCAGTGCCGCCCTTGACCGATTGCCCACGGCAGCTCGGTCGGCAATAGAAATCGGCTTGGCTCAGGTCGGCGACGGTGCCGATGTCCTTGTCGCCCCGTCCGGACAAATTGACCAAGATGGATTGTTCGGGCTTCATCGTCTTGGCCAGTTTCATGGCGTAGGCGATGGCGTGGCTCGATTCGAGCGCCGGGATGATGCCCTCGGTGCGGCACAGGTAGTGAAACGCGTCGAGCGCCTCGCGGTCGGTGATGCCCACGTACTCGGCGCGGCCTGTGTCCTTGAGGTAGGCGTGCTCGGGACCGACGCCGGGGTAATCCAGGCCCGCGCTGACGCTGTGCGTCTCGGTGATCTGGCCGTTGGCGTCTTGCAGGATGTAGGTGCGGTTGCCGTGCAGCACGCCGGGCGCGCCCTTTTGCAACGAGGCCGAGTGCTTGCCGCTGTCGAGGCCTTCGCCCGCGGCTTCGACGCCAATCAGGCGCGTCTGCTCAAACGGGATGTAGGGGTGGAAGATGCCCATGGCATTGCTGCCGCCACCGACACAGGCGATCACGGCGTCGGGTTGCCCGCCATGCATGGCGGGCATCTGCGCGATGCACTCCTCGCCGATCACGCTTTGGAAGTCGCGCACCATCATCGGGTAGGGGTGCGGACCGGCCACCGTGCCGATGATGTAGAAGGTGTTTTCCACGTTCGTCACCCAGTCGCGCAAGGCCTCGTTGAGTGCGTCCTTCAAGGTCTTGCTGCCCGATTCGACGGGCACCACCGTGGCACCGAGCAGCTTCATGCGGTAGACGTTGGGACTTTGGCGCTTGACGTCTTCGGCCCCCATGTAGACCACGCACTCCAGACCGTAGCGCGCGCAGATGGTGGCGGTGGCGACACCGTGCTGACCGGCGCCGGTCTCGGCGATCACGCGCGGCTTGCCCATGCGCTTGGCGAGCATGGCCTGGCCGATGGTGTTGTTGATCTTGTGCGCACCCGTGTGATTCAGGTCTTCGCGCTTGAGGTAGATCTGCGCGCCGCCCATCTCGCGGCTCATGCGGTCGGCGTGGTAGATCGGCGAAGGGCGACCGACGAAGTGCGCCAGCTCGCGCTTGAACTCGGCGATGAAGTCGGGATCGTGCTGGTAGCGGGCGTAGGCCTCGCGCAGCTCGTTGATGGCGTAGGTGAGCGTCTCGCTCACGAAGCTGCCGCCGTAGATGCCAAAGTGGCCCTGGGCGTCGGGTTGTTGATAGGCAATGCTCATGGCAGGGTCCGCAAAGAAATTCAAGGTCGGTGACAAGGCCTGCTGGGCGGTACCGCGGCCACCGTCAGGCAGGGTGGGGCGCCGGGTCAGGCGGTGGATGTGTCGTGCACGCGCACAGCGGCGACGAACTGGGCGATCTTCTCGGGACTCTTGATGCCCTTGGCGACTTCAACGCCCGAGCTGACATCCACGCCCAGCGACAGGCCGCAGTGTTGCAGCGTGCGCAGACCCTCGGTCACGTTGGCAGCGTTGAGTCCACCAGACAAGACGAGGTGAGCGTTGACGTTTGTTGAAAGCTGTGACCAATTGAATGTCTTGCCACCGCCACCGTATCCCTCGACATGCGCGTCGAGCAAGATGGCCTGGGCCTCCTGGTAATCCTGGGCGTATTTTAGGAGGTCGAAGGCGGGCTCACCGGGCGCGGGCTCGCTGGGGATGCGCGCCGCGCGCAGCCAGCGCCGACCCAGCTCGCGCGCCAGCGTGGCGCACTGGGCGGGGCTTTCGTCTCCATGGAACTGCAACCACGCCCCCGGCACTTGTTGCGCGGCGTGGCGAATGAGGGCGTCGGATTCGTTGACGAACAGCAGCACGGGGGTGACAAAGGCGGGCAGACGCCGCGCCAGCGCCGCCGCGCGCTCGGCGCTCACGGCGCGGGCACTGGGCGGGTAGAGCACAAAGCCGATCGCGTCCACACCGGCTTGCACGGCGGCATCGACATCGGCTTCACGGGTCAGACCGCAGATCTTGATGCGGGTGCGCGGCTTCATGGCAACCAATCATACGCAGGCACGGTGCTGGGCAAGCCCCAATGCGCGTCGTAGGTCGGGCCCAGAAAGTACAGGCCGTTGGGACTGAAGGTGGGGGCGGCGGCATCGCGGCTGCGCGCGGCCAGCACCTCGGCCATCCAGTCGGGGTGGCGCAGGCCTTGGCCCACTTGCAGCAGGCAGCCCATGAGGTTGCGGATCATGTGGTGCAAAAACGCGTTGGCCTCGAAGTCGAAGCGCCAATAGGCGCTGTGCGCGTCGCGGCCCTTGCGCGCGATGTCGATGCGCAGCAAGGTCTTGACTGGGCTCAGTGCCTGGCAGGCCGCTGCGCGAAACGAGGAGAAGTCGTGCTCGCCCAGCAGGTGCGCGCTGGCTTGTTGCATCGCCGCTGGATCGAGCGGGCGAAACACCCAACCCACCCGACCGGCTTCGATGCTGGGGCGCACGGGCGACTCCAGCAACACATAGGCATAGCGCCGGGTCTTGGCGCTGGCGCGGCAATGAAAGGCGTCGGGCACTTCACGCACCCATTGCACGGCGATGTCGGACGGCAGCAGCGCATTGAGCCCCCGCAGCCACGAGTACTCGCGCCGCTGTACCCCGGTGTCGAAATGCACCACCTGCATCAGGCCATGCACCCCGGCATCGGTGCGACCCGCGCACAAGGTGCCGATGCGGTGGGTGGTGAACTCGGCCAGTGCGGCTTCGAGGCGGTCTTGCACGGTCTGGCCATCGGGCTGACTTTGCCAACCGTTGTAGGCCTGACCGTTGTAGCTCAGGCCCAGTGCCACGCGCATGGTGTCAACTCCGCTGCGCCAGCCACTGGCGGGCGCGTTCTTGCAATTCGCCCTGGGCCTCGGCGATGACCTCCTCCACCAAGGCACGGCTGGTGTGGTGCTGGCCCAGGTCCCAGAGCTGCTGGGCCAGTTCCAGTCGCACCTCCAGGGGGTGCGGGCTGCTCGGCTCCAGATCGAGTGAGATGTCGGGGATGCCCAGTCGGCTCAGGGGCGGTGCGGTGCGTGTGTCTGAGTGGGGTGCCGGCGTTGCGCCAGCGACCACGGCTGGACGGGCCTCGCCGGCTGGCTCAGGCGCAGGCGGCAGGTCGGGCAAGTCGAGGTCGAAATCGACGTTCAAAGGCGGCACCGCGGCCTGCGACGCAGTCCCGCGCTGGCGCCACAGGCCCACCAGAACCAACAGCGCGATCAGCGCACCGGCTGCCACGGGGGTCAGGGGGGTTTGGCTCCACTCGTCCAGCCAGGACGCATCGTGTGGTGGTGCGGCGAGCTTGGGGCCGTCGCCGCCAGCGGAGGCCACCTCGGCGGCCAGACGTTCCAACTCGCTGACGTTGCGGCCGAGTTCGGCAGCGCGCTGCGCCACCTCGCGCGCCTCTTTCTGGCGGGCGAGTTGCTCTTGTGCGCGTGCGTCCTGCGGACGGGTCAGGGTCAGTTGATCTTTGGCGTTGTTGCGGCTCGGGGCTTGCACCCGCGCGGAGACGGAACCACGGCTTTGGCGTTCGGCCTCGGCCTGCTCGCCGCGTCCTGCCCAAGTGGCCAGTTCGGCGCGGTAGCTGTTGAAGTTTTCGGTCTGCAGCAGCATTTCCTCGTGCGCTTCGCCCGCTGGGGTGGACAGGGCCTGCTCGGCACTGGGCACTTGCAACACGCTGCCTGCCTTGAGCCGGTGCACGTTGTGGTCGACGAAGGCATCGGGGTTTTGGCGCAGCAGGGCCAGCAGCATCTGGTCCAGCGACACGCTGGCGGGGCGCACCGGCGCGACCAGTGCGCTGGCCGTGTCGCCCGGCTTGACGCTCAGACGCGTGGGGCTCTGCGCGTCTGTGGCAGCGTCTGCAGCTGTGTCCGAGCTCGGACGCAGCGCAGCCGGATCGGCACGGCGGGCCACGGCCACGTCTTCCAGGGTGACGCTGAAGTCACGCAGCAACTGGCCATTGGCCCAGCGCAGCAGCAACAGCACGTCCAGTGTTTTTTGCTGCACGGCTTGCGTGCTGCTCAGCCGCAGGTAGGGGCGGCCATTGGGCCGTTGCAGCAACTCGAGCTGCAAGGGCACCGGCGGCGACTCCAGGCGCACCGCCTGGTAGGTATGGCCATCGGCCAGGCGCGCTTGCAGACCCGGCAGCTCGTCGGCGGCGATGTCGGCAAAGTCGATCTCGGCTTGGAAGGGTTCGCCCAGGTGCGAGAGCACCTGGGGCCGCGCCAGCGTCAGGGCCTGCGCGCCCGCCATCAGGGCCAAGGACAGCGTGACACCGACGACGGCACGCCGCAGTGGGGTCATGGCGGGATGAAGGACCTTGCGCATGACGGCCATCTTAAACGCGGGTGTGCGTCGCCGGGATCAACGCGCCTCGAGCAGGATGCGCAGCATGCGGCGCAGCGGCTCGGCGGCCCCCCACAGCAACTGGTCGCCCACGGTGAAGGCGCCCAGGTAGTCGTTGCCCATGGCCAGCTTGTGCAGGCGACCCACCGGCACGGTGAGCGTGCCGGTCACGGCGGCGGGGGTCAGTTCGCGCTCGGTGATCTCGCGCTCATTGGGCACCACTTTCACCCAGGCGTTGGCCTTGGCGATGATGTCGCTCACCTCGTCCAGCGGCACATCTTTCTTGAGCTTGATGGTCAAGCCCTGGCTGTGGCAGCGCATGGCACCGATGCGCACGCACAAACCGTCGATGGGGATGGAGCCGGCGCTGCGGAACGCGGGGTTGCCCAGAATCTTGTTGCACTCGGCGCCGCCTTTCCACTCTTCCTTGCTCTGGCCGTGTTCGACCGGCACGTCGATCCAGGGGATCAGGCTGCCGGCCAAAGCCGTGTTGCGGAAGTTCTTGGTCGGGAAGGACGCGTCGCGCATGGTGGCGGCCACCTTGCGGTCGATGTCGAGGATGGCGGAAGCCGGGTCGGCCAGCTCGGCCTTGACGGCGTCGTGCAGCGCGCCCATCTGCGACAGCAGCTCGCGCATGTTCTGTGCACCTGCGCCCGAAGCGGCTTGGTAGGTCATGGCCGACACCCACTCGACCAGCTTGTGCTGGAACAGGCCGCCCAGGCCCATGAGCATCAGGCTCACGGTGCAGTTGCCGCCGATCCAGTTCTTGCCGCCCTTGGCCAGGGCTTGGTCGATCACATGGCGGTTGACGGGGTCGAGGATGATGACGGCGTCATCGGCCATGCGCAGCGAGGACGCCGCGTCGATCCAGTGGCCATTCCAGCCGGCAGCGCGCAGCTTGGGGAAGACCTCTTTGGTGTAGTCGCCGCCCTGGCAGGTGATGATGATGTCGCAACGCTTCAGGGCGTCGATGTTGTGGGCGTCTTGCAGCGTGGTTTCGTTCTTCGCCATCGCGGGGGCTTTGCCGCCCGTGTTGGACGTGGAGAAAAAGACGGGCTCGATCAGGTCGAAGTCTTTCTCTTGCACCATGCGGTCCATCAACACCGAGCCGACCATGCCGCGCCAGCCGACCAAACCTACCAACTTGCTCATTTCATCGCCCTTTCAAAGTTAAACAGTGCCTCACACGACGGATCGCTGACTGTTTGCCCGGCTCGTCTGGCCGGGTGGGGCGCACGACGATACCGGAGCCGTTCAGCCCTGAATGGTCGTGGTTTTGGTGGAGATTGCGCACGCGCCAACAGCCACCCTGGCGGCGGCTGCGGAGTTCGGAGGGAACGGGCGAGCAGCAAACATGGCTCGCATTGTAGCCAACTGCCTTGAATCAGCCTGACGCGCTGGGCTGGCCCGCGCGTCGAGGCGATCAGCCCAAGGCCTTGACCACGGCATCCCCCATCTCGCGGGTGCCGACTTTCGTCGTGCCTTCGCTGTAGATGTCGGGGGTGCGCAGGCCTTGCGCCAGCACCTTTTTCACGGCGGTTTCGATGCGATCGGCAGCCTCGGCCTGGTTCAGGCTGAAGCGCAGCATCATGGCTGCGCTCAGGATGGTGGCCAGCGGGTTGGCCACGCCTTTGCCAGCGATGTCCGGGGCACTGCCGTGGCTGGGCTCGTACAGCCCCTGGTTCTTCGCATTCAGCGAGGCTGAGGGCAGCATGCCGATGGAGCCGGTCAGCATGGAGGCCTCATCGCTGAGGATGTCGCCAAACATGTTGCCGGTGACGATGACATCAAACGCCTTCGGTGCCTTGACCAGTTGCATGGCCGCGTTGTCCACGTACATGTGCTCCAGCGTCACGTCCGGGTATTGGGCGTGCACCTCGGTCACCACGTCTTTCCAGAACTGGAAGGTTTCCAGCACGTTGGCCTTGTCCACGCTGGTGACCTTTTTGTTGCGCTTGCGCGCGGCCTGGAACGCCACATGGGCGATGCGCTCGATCTCGGGCTTGCTGTAGCGCATGGTGTCGAAGGCTTCTTCCGCGCCAGGAAAGTGACCATCGACGGCGGTGCGGCGGCCGCGCGGCTGACCGAAATAGATGTCGCCCGTCAGCTCGCGGATGATGAGGATGTCCAAGCCCGCGATCAACTCGGGCTTGAGGCTGGATGCGCCCACCAGTTGCTCATAGCAAATGGCCGGGCGGAAGTTGGCAAACAGCCCGAGGTTTTTGCGCAAGCCCAGAATGGCTTGCTCGGGGCGCAGCGGGCGATCCAGCTTGTCGTACTTCCAGTCGCCCACGGCACCGAACAAAACGGCGTCCGCTTCTTTGGCCAGCTTCAGGGTGGATTCGGGCAGCGGGTGGCCGTGCGCTTCGTAGGCGGCACCGCCGACCAGAGCGGTCTCGCTCTCGAAGGACAGACCCAGGGCGTTCAAGACCTTGACCGCTTCGGCGACGATTTCGGTGCCGATGCCGTCACCGGGGAGGATGGCGATTTTCATGCGATGTGTTTCTGTGAATGGAAAAAGACGTTCGTTATTACATCGTGTGCGCCAGCCAGGGCTTGGTCGCCAGGCGCTGGGCTTCGAAGGTCTTGATCTTGTCGGCGTGGCGCAGGGTCAGGCCGATGTCGTCCAGGCCATTCATCAGGCAGTACTTGCGGAAGGCCTGGACCTCGAACGGGATCTCTTCGCCTTGCGGGCGCACCACCACCTGGCGTTCCAGGTCGATGGTGAGTTCGTAGCCGGGGAAGGCCGCCACTTCGTTGAACAGTTGGTCCACCACGCGCTCGGGCAAGACGATGGGCAGCAGGCCGTTCTTGAAGCAGTTGTTGAAGAAGATGTCGGCGTAGCTCGGCGCGATCAGGGCGCGAAAGCCGTATTGCTCGATGGCCCAGGGCGCGTGCTCGCGCGAGGAGCCGCAGCCGAAGTTCTTGCGCGCCAGCAGCACAGATGCGCCCTTGTAGCGCGGCTGGTTGAGCACGAAGTCCGGGTTGGGTTTGCGCTGGCTTTCGGGGATACCGGGTTCGCCGTGATCCAGGTAGCGCCACTCGTCAAACAGATTGGGGCCAAAGCCCGTGCGCTTGATCGACTTGAGGAATTGCTTGGGAATGATGGCGTCGGTGTCCACGTTCTCGCGGTCCATCGGCGCGACCAGGCCTTTGTGCAGGGTGAAAGGTTTCATGGGTGCCTCCTCAGGCGAATTTGCGAACGTCCACAAAGTGGCCGTGGATGGCGGCGGCAGCGGCCATCGCGGGGCTGACCAGGTGCGTGCGTCCGCCCGCGCCTTGGCGACCTTCGAAGTTGCGGTTGCTGGTGGAGGCGCAACGCTCACCCGCCCCCAGGCGGTCGGCGTTCATGGCCAGACACATGGAGCAGCCGGGCTCGCGCCACTCGAAGCCGGCGGCCTTGAAGATCTCGTGCAGGCCTTCGGCCTCGGCTTGCGCCTTGACCAGGCCCGAGCCCGGCACCACCAGGGCTTGGCGCACGTTCTTGGCCACTTTCTGGCCCAGCTTCTTGACCACGGCAGCGGCTTCGCGCATGTCTTCGATGCGGCTGTTGGTGCACGAGCCGATGAACACCTTGTCCACCGTGATGTCGGACAAGGCCTTGCCCGGCTCCAACCCCATGTAGGTCAGGGCGCGTTCGATGGCGCCGCGCTTGCTGGCGTCTTTTTCCTTGTCCGGATCGGGCACGCGACCGTCAATGCCCAGCACCATCTCGGGCGAAGTGCCCCAGGTCACCTGGGGCTGGATCTGCGCCGCGTCGAGCGTGACCACAGCATCGAAGGTGGCGTCGGCATCGGAGTGCAGGGTGCGCCAATAGGCCACGGCCTGGTCCCATTCAACACCCTGGGGAGAGAGGGGGCGGCCTTTCACATACTCGATGGTCTTGTCATCCACCGCCACCAGACCCGCACGCGCGCCGGCTTCGATGGCCATGTTGCACACCGTCATGCGGCCTTCCATCGACAGGCCACGGATGGCGCTGCCGGCAAACTCGATGGTGTAGCCGGTGCCGCCAGCGGTGCCGATCTTGCCGATGATGGCCAACACCACGTCTTTGGCCGTGACGCCGGGTGCCAGCGTGCCTTCGACCTGAATCAGCATGTTCTTGGCTTTTTTCGCCAGCAGCGTCTGGGTGGCCATGACGTGCTCGACCTCCGAGGTGCCGATGCCGTGGGCCAGCGCGCCAAACGCGCCATGCGTCGAGGTGTGGCTGTCGCCGCACACCACCGTCATGCCCGGCAGGGTGGCACCGGTTTCCGGGCCGATCACATGCACGATGCCTTGGCGCTTGGACAGGAACGGGAAGAACGCCGCCGCGCCAAAGGCTTGGATGTTGGCGTCCAGGGTGGTGATCTGTTCTTTGCTGATCGGGTCGGTGATGCCGTCGTAGCCCAGCTCCCAGCCCGTCGTCGGCGTGTTGTGGTCGGCGGTGGCGACGACCGAGCTCACGCGCCAGAGGGGGCGACCGGCTTCGCGCAGGCCCTCAAAGGCTTGTGGGCTGGTGACTTCGTGCACCAGATGGCGGTCGATGTAGAGGATGGCGGTGCCGTCCTCCTCGGTATGAACCACGTGTTCATCCCAGATCTTGTCGTAAAGCGTGCGTCCCATCGGCGATTCCCTTCAGCGAAGCCGCCAATTTTATGCGCCTGCCGCCGGCGACCCGGGTGGTTCGGGTCCGGGCGGCAGGCGCTTGAGCGACAAGGCGGGGTCTCAGGGCTTGCGCGTGGGGCCCGTCGGGCCGGAGAACCACGACACGTAGAGTGCCGGCAGCACCACCAGCGTGAGCAAGGTGGCGGTGAACAGGCCGCCAATGACCACGATGGCCAGCGGGCGCTGGGTCTCTGAGCCGATGTCATGGCTCAGGGCCATGGGCAGCAAGCCCAGCGCGGCCAACAGCGCCGTCATCAGCACGGTGCGCAGGCGTTGCAGCGCGCCTTCGCGCACCGCCTCCATCACGGTGTAGCCGGCGTTGCGCAACTGTTGGAACACCGACAGCATGACCACGCCGTTGAGCACGGCCTGTCCCGACAGCGCGATGAAGCCAATCGCCGCCGACACCGACAGCGGGATGTGCAGCAGCCACAGCGCCACAAAACCACCGATCAGGGCCAGGGGCACGTTGAGCAGGATCAGGCCCGCCGTCTTGATCGAGGCGAAGGCATCGAACAGCAGCACGAAGATGAGCAGCAGCGAAATCGGCACCACCACCGCCAGCCGTTGCATGGCGCGCTCCTGGTTCTCGAACTCGCCCGACCAGGTGACCGCGTAGCCGGCGGGGATCTGCACGTTCTTTTCGACCCGCGCCTTCATGTCGGCCACGATGGAGCCCATGTCGCGGCCCTTGACGAAGATGCCAATGGCCATGGTGCGCCGTCCGGCCTCGCGGGCGATGTTCATGGCGCCGCTGCCTTGGCGGATGCTGGCGACGTTCTCCAGCGTCGCATAGCCGCCCCCCGGCAGGGCAATCGGTGTGGCCGGTAGGTTCACCACGCTGCGCCGCTCGGCACTGGCGCGCACGACCACGGCGAACTTGCGCTCGCCCTCCCAGATCAGGGTGGTGGCGCGACCGGCCAGGGCCGTCTCGATCACGTCCTGGATGTCGCCCACGTTCAGCCCCAGTCGGGCCGCGCGGTCGCGGTCGATGTCGATGATGAGTTGCGGCACCTCGCCCAGGCGGTCGATCTCGGCGCGTTGCACCCCGATGACTTGCTTGAACTCGCTCTTCATGGCCTCGGTGATGTGGCGCAGCTCGTTCAAGTCGTCGCCCGAGACCTTGACCACGATCTGGCCCTTGATCTGCGAGATCGACTCCAGCACGTTGTCGCGGATGGGCATCGAAAACGCCGGGTCCACGCCAGGGATCACCGCCAGTTGCCGGTCCATCTCCTCGATGAGCTGATCGCGCGTGAGGCCATGGCGCCACTGCTCGACCGGCTTCACGTCGACGAACACCTCGGCCATGCTGAGGGTCTTGGGGTCGGTGCCGTCTTCGGGCTGACCGGCTTTGGACACCACGGTGCGCACCTCAGGGATTTGCAGCAACTGCAAGCGGGCCTTGCGCAAAATCTGCGCCGCTTCGTCTTGCGACACGCTGGAGGGCATGTCCCAGTTCACCCAGAACGTGCCCTCGTTGAGCTCGGGCAAAAACTCGGAGCCCAGCTGCGCCGCTGCCACCAATGACGCTGCGAAGCAAGCCAGCGCGATCTGCACCACCTTGCGCGGACGCGTCAACGCCCAGTCCAGCACCGGCGTGTAGATGCGCTTGGCCGTGGCCAACAGGCGGTTGTCGCCGTGTGGGATGTCCTTGCGCAGCATCCAGTACGCCAGCAGCGGCACCAGCGTGAGCGAAAAAATCAGCGAGCCCACCAGGGCCGTCGTCACCGACAGTGCCATCGGCTGGAAGATGCGACCCTCGTGGCGTTGCAGCGCAAAGATCGGGATGTGCGCGGCAATGATGATGAGCATGGAAAACAGCGTCGGTCGCCCCACCTCGTTGGCCGCGTTGGTGATGAGGGTGCGGCGCTCTTGTTCGTTCATGCCCTCGCCGCGTTCGGACAGGCGGTGCATGATGTTCTCGATCACGATCACCGCCCCGTCGACGATGATGCCGAAGTCCATCGCGCCCAGGCTTAGCAGGTTGGCGGGCACACCCATGATCTTCAAGCCCAAAAAGGTCGACAGCAGCGCCAGCGGAATGACCACCACCACCGCCAGCGAGGCGCGCAGGTTGGAGAGGAACAGGTACAGCACCAGCGACACCAGCAAGGCCCCTTCGACCAGGTTGCGAAACACCGTGGTCAGCGTCTTGCCCATCAGCCAGGTGCGGTCGTAAAACGGCACGATTTGCACGCCAGCGGGCAGCACGCGCGCGTTGAGATCGGCGATCTTGTCTTTCACGCCCTTGAGCACCACGCTCGGGTTCTCGCCCTTTCGCATGATGACGATGCCCGTCACCACATCGTCGTCCTGGTCCTGACCCACCGTGCCCAGACGCGGCACCGCGCCGATCACGACCCGCGCCACATCGCGCACCAGCACCGGCGTGTTGCCACGCGCCGTGATCACGATCTGGCCAATGTCATCCGGGCCGTGCAGCAAGCCGATGCCACGAATGGCGAACTGCTGCGTGCCTTGCGCCACGTAGCTGCCGCCCGCGTTGGCGTTGCCGCGCCCGAGCGCCGATTGCAGGTCTTGCAGCGTCAGCTTGTAAGCCCGCAGCTTTTGCAGGTCGGGTTGCACCTCGTATTGCTTGATGAAGCCACCCATGCCCACCACGTCGGCCACGCCGGGCACCTGACGCAGCGTGCGCTCGACACTCCAGTCCTGGATGGTGCGCAGCTCGGTCGAAGTCTTGCCGTCACCGCGCAGGCGGTAGCGCATGATTTCGCCCACCGGCGTGGCGTTGGGCATCACGTCCGCGCTCACGCCGTCGGGCAGGTCCACCCCGCGCAGGCGCTCGTTGACCTGCTGGCGTGCCAGGTTGACCTCGGCCTTGTCGTCGTAGGTGACGACGGTGAACGACAGACCAAACTGGGTGTGCGAGAACACGCGGATCGAATTGGGCAGGCCCGACAGCGCCACCTCGATGGGCAGCGTGACCTGCTTTTCCACCTCCTCGGCGGCGCGTCCCGGATAGAGCGCGATCACCGTCACCTGTGTGTCGGTGACATCGGGAAAGGCTTCGACGGACAGGTTCTTGAACGCCACCACCCCGGCCAGGATGAACAACAGCGTGCCCAGCAGGATGAACAGCGGCTGGGTCAGTGCGTACTGGATCAGGCGCTTCATTGCGGGGCCTTGATGCGCGCTTCTTCCTGCGCCACGCGGAATTCGCGCGCCAGCAGCAGGCTGTTGTCCTTGACCACTTGTTCACCGTCGCGCAAGCCGTCGATCACCAACACCTCTTGCACACCTTCGTAACCCAATTGGACTTGGCGCGACTCGAACACGCCGGGTGCGGTCTGCACAAAGCACCAGTGCTCGGTGCCGCGCAACTGCACCGCACTGGCGGGCACCAGCACGCCGGTCTGCACCGCGCGCTCAATGCGTGCCGTGCCCAGCATCTCGGCCTTGAGCAGGCGCTCGCGGTTGTCGATCACGCCGCGCACCTTGACCGTGCGGCTCTGGCTGTCGATGAAATCCCCCGTGGCCGCGATGCGGGCCTGAAACCGCCGGTCGGGGAAGTTGGGCAGGGTCAGGCTGAACGCGGTGCCCGGTCGCAGGGCTGCGACATCGGCCTCGCGCGCGTCGATCTCGATCCACAAGGAGCTGGGGTCGCTGATGACGAACAGCGGCGGGCCGCTCTGATCCGGACGCACCTCTTGGCCGGCGCTGAGGTTGCGTTCCACCACCACGCCTGGGATCAACGCACGCAATCCCAGGCTCTGGTTGACCTGGGTGTGGCTGCCGTAGAGCTGGGTGCGCGCCATGGCACGGGCCTGCTCGGCGCGCGCGCGCGCCAGATCGGCTTGCGCCAACTCCAGCTCCTTGCGCGAAATCACATCGGCGTCGAACAGGGTTTTCAGGCGCGCAAAGGCGCGCTCGGCCACTTCGGCGTCGGCTTGGGCCTTGGCGGCATCCGCCTGCGCGGCACCGAACTCGGGCGAGGCCAGTGTGGCCAGCACCTGTCCTGTTTGCACGCGCTGGCCCAGATCGGCTTGCATCTGCAACACCCGACCGGCAAAGGCGGGAAACAGCCGCTGCGTGCGTTCCTCGTTCCAGACCAGGCGTGCCGGTAGAGACAGTTGCAGCGACTGGGCGGTCACCGCCGGTACCGTGCCCAGCAGCGCGAGCTGGGGGTGGTTGGCGGGGAATCGCAACTGGTTGCCCTGCACGATGGGCTGGGGCAGGGTGGGTGTGGCGGGCGCTTCGTGGCTGGCGCTCCAGTGGTAGGCATAGCCCACCAGCGCGAGCGCCAACAGGGCTGCCGCACCGATGCGCACCGGCGGGCTCAACCACAGGGTGCGCGCATGTTCCTTCAGACGGGGAAATGACATCTTCGCTTTCTGACGTATCCTTTGGGATCGGTTTATCGCCGACCCAGCCTGACCAGTTCCTGACCACACCCCCAAGCCGCCGTGCGCATCCTGCTCATCGAAGACGACCCTGTGCTGCAACAGGTCATGCTGCGCAGCCTGAGCGATGCAGGCCATCGGGTGGATGCCGCCAGCCACATGGCCGATGCCGCGCATTACTGGCGGGTACAGCCCTACGACGCGGTCTTGCTCGACCTCAATTTGCCGCTCGACGGTCACAGCGGAGCCGGGCAGGGCAATGGTTTGCAACTGCTGCGCGAGGCGCGCGCGCGGGGCGACCGCACGCCGGTCATAGTGTTGACCGCACGCAACCGCACGGATGAGCGCATCGCCGGCTTGGACGCAGGCGCCGACGACTACCTGGGTAAGCCCTTTGATTTGCAGGAGGTCGAGGCCCGCTTGCGCGCGCTGGTGCGTCGCAGCCTCGGCGCCGACGACGTGGTGCAGGTGGGACGTTTGCGGCTGGACCGCGTGCAGCGGCGCTGGGCCATCGACGAGGCCGAGCTGGTGTTGCCCGCGCGCGAGTTCGAGGTGCTGTGGGAGTTGATGTCGCCGCCGGGACGCGCGGTCAGCAAACGGGTGCTGTCGGACAAGCTCTCGGGCTTTGACGACAGCCTGGGCGACAACGCGCTGGAGGCGTTCATTTCGCGCCTGCGCAAAAAACTCGCCGGCAGTGGCGCGGGCATCCGCACCCTGCGCGGCATTGGTTACCTGCTGGAGGAAACGACATGACATCCACCGTCACCGCGCCTGTGTCGCTGCGCAACCGCTTGTTGCGCCATGTGCTGGTGCCCGTGGCCGTGATGTGGCTGGTGGCCTCGGTGCTGGTGGTCAGTGTGGCGGGCTACTTCACCCAGCAAGCCTTTGACCGCGCCCTGGTCGACGACGCCTATGCCGTGGCCTCGCATGTGCGGCGCACGGCGGCCCTGGGCGACGAGGGCTTGGAACTGACCCTATCGGCGCAAGAGATGGGGACCTTGCTGTTTGACCAGAGCGAGTCGTTGTTCTTCGCCGTCATGCGGCCCGACGGCTCGCTGCTGGCCGGGCACCCGGGCCTGCGTCCGGCCTTGCCGGACGACAAGGCCCGCAGCGCGCCCAAGTTCGATGTCTTCGATTACCAAAACCTGCACCTGCGCACGGTCACGATTTATCGCCAGCAGCCGGCGGAGTTTTTCGTGGTCATGGCTCAGACCACCACCAGCCGAGACCGATTGATGCAGCGTCTGTTCACCTTCTCGGTCGCGCCCTTGCTGCTGCTCTTGGGCTGGCTGGCTCTGTGGTTGATGCGCGCCATCGACGACGAGTTGCGGCCCTTGGTGGCGCTGGAGCAAGCCGTGGAAGAGCGCGACGCGCACGACCTCACGCCGGTGCCCGTGTCCACCAGCACGCGCGACGTGGAGCGGTTGGGCCGCGCCATCAACGCGTTGCTGACGCGCATTGCGCGGGGTGTGCAGGCGCAGCGCGAGTTCTCGGGCAATGTGGCGCACGAGCTGCGCACGCCGTTGGCGGGCATCCGTGCATTGGCCGACTATGGCTTGCGCCACGACGACCCCGCCGTTTGGCGCGAGCAGCTCCAAGGCATCGCCGACAGCCAAGAGCGCGCCAGTCACCTCGTCGATCAGTTGCTGGCGCTGGCGCTGGCGGATGAGAGTCGCCAACAACTCGTCAAGGCACCGATGGCGCTCGATGCGGTGGTGCGCGACAGCGTGATGCGTTTCTTGCCCCGCGCCGATGCCCTGGGTGTGGACCTCGGTGCCGACGTGAGCGATGAGCCGACGGGCCAACCGGTGCGTGTGTTGGCGCACCAGGCCTTGATCGAGGGCGTGCTCAACAACCTGCTCGACAACGCCCTGCGTTACGGGCTGGCCAGCGAGGGCGAGCGCCGTGTCACCGTCATGCTGCGTGCCGATGCCAACACCGTCACCCTGTCGGTGCTCGACAACGGGCCGGGCGTCTCGCCCGAGCAATTGCGTTGTTTGACGCGTCGCTGGGTGCAGGGTGCGGCGGGTGAGGCCCTCAAGCAGGGCTCAGGTCTGGGGCTGGCCATCGTCAGCGAATACGCGCGGCTCATGAACGCACGCGTCTCGTTGCACAACGAAAGCCCGAGCGGTTTGCGCGTCAGTCTGGTGTTCGAGCGGCTGCCTCAGAACGCGTAACCGACCGACAGGGTCAGGGCCTGCAACTTGATCTTGGAGGCATAACCCAGCGTGCCGCTGGGTGGCGTCAGCACACGCTCTTGCGAGCGGATGGTGCTGTAGTCCAAGGTGTAGCTCAGCGGCGAGTTCTCATCCGGCTTGTGCCGCAGCCCCAATCCGAACAGTTGACCGTAGCGGTTGAGGTCCCCCCCAACGCAGAACCCGTGGCGGTGTCGGTCATGCTGCCGAACGACCACACGCTCTGCCCAAAGCGCAGGTATTGCAGCGTGTGCGGGCCGATGCGGTCGCCGATGGCGACATAGGCATCGCGGCGGCGGCTGATCTCCAAGCGGTAAGGGCCGCTGCCCGAGGACACCGTGGCATCGGACAGTGTGCGCGCGCCGCTCACATCCAGCCCCACCCAGCCGACAAAGTATTTGCCCATCGGCCAGCCATAGGTCATGCCGACCTTTGGTTGCCAGCCCAGGTGTTTGCTGTCGGCCACCGTGCCGTTGGGGCCGCTGCCCGTGTTCAGGTTGTACAGCCCGCCGCCCGTCCAGGTGGTTTTGGCATTGCTCAGGCCGAGGTTGAATTCGGGGCCGATGAAGTCGGTGGCGTGGGCTGTCCAAGAACAGAGCAACAGTGCGCTGAGAGCGAGTGCGTGTTGTTTCATCGAGGCCTCCAGTTGAAAGATCACTTGATTCGATAGGCCCACAAAATGGTGGGAGGGGTGCCGGTGGGTTGGCTGGTTTCTCCGCTGCCATTGCTGCCAACGGGAACCGCCTTGATGAGGTCCACGGTGCTGGTGCCAGAGATGACCTTGCCGAACACGGCGTAGCCGTTGCCAGGATCGGTCGTACCGCTGGCGTCCAGGGTGTGGCTGTTGTCCACCACGTTGATGAAAAACTGACTCGTGGCCGAATCGGGTGCACTGGTGCGGGCCAAGGCCACGGTGTATTGCGTGTTGCTCAGCCCGGTGCTACTGGTCCGTTCGAGCGCGACGGCGTTCAGCAAGCCGGTGGTTTTTTGCGAGTAAGTGCTGGGCTGAGTAAACGTGCTGCCACCCGCTTGCACCATGAAGTTGGACATCACGCGATGAAACACTGTGCCCGAATAGAAGTCGGCATTCACATAGGCTAGGAAGTTGTTCACGCTGATGGGCGCAGCAGGTTCCAGGCCGATCAGAATTTCTCCGCTGTGGTTCCCGTTGATTGCACCGACACCCAGACACACTACTTTGGCATAAGCATTGGCGTTGGCGAACGACTGTCCCTGCTCGGAGCATCGGTTGATGTCCACGGCGCGCGCGGTGCTGACGTTGCCTGCGGCGTCACGTGCCCAGACATACACCTTGGCGCTGGTGGTCAGCGTGCTGATATCAACGCTGATGGGTTGCGTGTTGGTGAAACAGCCATCGGTGGCTGAAGGTGTGACCGAGCTGACCTTGGCGCAGTACCCAGTCACCAGTCCGTTGTCACTGGCGTCGGCGCTGACCAAAGCTACGTCTGGGCTGGGTTTGGTGGCGCTGGCCGAGTTAAAGGTCGGGCCTGTCGTGTCGGGCAATCCATGCGGCGGCTGTTGCCCGCCCCCACAGGCAGACAGCCACGCTGTCCACAACAGCACTGAGCCGATAAGGGCGCGCGACGACCAGCGCTGAGAGAGCCAAGACATGAATCGGGAGGGGGAGTGGACAGCCAGAAGAGGGCGCAAGCTTAGCCACGCACACCCGGCAGAACCGTCTTGGCGGAACTATGTCGCGGCAAAACTCGGCGCGCGCAAAGGGCCCGTGGCGGCCCGCCGCGACGGGGTTGCGCGAATGCCGTTCAGGGCTGATCGGCAGAGCCTGCGAAAGCCGACAGGCCGACGATGCCCATCTTTTGCACGCCCTCGCGCTGGGCGCTGGCCATCACGGCGGCGACGGCTTGGTAACGCGCTTGGCCGTCGACGCGGATGTGCAGCTCGGGCTGAGGTTGCACGGCGGCGGCGCCTTGCAGCAGGGCTTGCAGGCGGGCGCTGTCGGCCACGGCCTCGCCATTCCAGCGCACTTGGCTGCGGGCGTCGATGTCAACGCGCACCACCGATGGCTTGGCTTGCGGTGTGCGGGCGGCGCTGCCCACGTCGAGGTGAATGGCGTGCAACTGCATCGGGATGGTGATGATGAGCATGATGAGCAGCACCAGCATCACGTCGATCAAGGGCGTGGTGTTGATGTCGAGCATCACCTCGGGCTCGTCGCTGCGCGTGGGCAAGGGCATGGCCATGTCAGGGCTCCTGCGCGCTGCCGGGGGCAGTGACGAAACGGACCTTGTTCACGCCTGCGCTCTGTGCCGCGTGCAACACCCGGCCCACGGCTTCGAACGGCGCTTGCGCGTCGCCGCGGATGTGCAACTCGGGCTGTGGCTGCCGCGCAGCCAGGGCCTGCATCTGCGCGGCCACATCGCGCGGCTGGCGCAACGGTGTGTCAAACACAAACACCTGGCCGCGTGCATCGACCGAGACGATCACGGTGTCCGGTCGCGCCTCGATGGCTTGCTGGCGTTCCTGCGGCAACTGCACCGGCACCGACGTCGTGACCACCGGGATGGTGATGAGGAAGATGATGAGTAGCACCAACATCACGTCCACCAGGGGCGTGGTGTTGATGGTGCCCAGCAGTTCGTCCTCCGCCTCGGGGACCCGGGGTTGCATGGCCATGGGCTTACTTCTGCGAGCCCGCCAGCAGCACGGCGTGCAAGTCGGCACCGAAGGCTTGCACCTCTTCCATCGCAGCCTTGTTGCGACGCACCAGCCAGTTGTAGCCCAGCACCGCCGGCACCGCCACCGCCAAACCAATCGCGGTCATGATGAGGGCCTCGCCCACGGGACCGGCCACCTTGTCGATGCTGGCTTGGCCGCTCATCCCGATCTTGACCAGGGCGTTGTAGATGCCCCAGACGGTGCCAAACAAACCCACAAAGGGCGCGGTCGAGCCCACCGTGGCCAACAAGGCCAGGCCGTCTTGCATGCGGCTTTGTACCTGACCCATGGCACGTTGGATGCTCATGGTGACCCAGGTGTTGAAGTCCACGCTGCCGAGCATGCCGTCGTGTTTGCTGGCCCCCTCCAAACCCTTTTCGGCGATGAAGCGAAACGGGCTCGCCGCGTCGAGCGCATCGGCACCTTGGCGCACCGTGCCGGCGCTCCAGAAGCGATCCTGCGCTTCGCGCGCCAGGCGTAGCACACGCGACTGCTCCAACAGCTTGGTGACGATCACATACCAACTGGCCATGCTCATCAGCACCAGGATCAGCAACGTGCCTTTGGCGACCCAGTCGCCTTGGGCCCAGAGTGCGGCGAGGCCATACGGGTTGTCGGTCATGGAATGTTCCTTGTGTGGGTGTTCTCAGAGGGCGACGTCATTCGAGTCGCCAGGTGTATTGGATGCTGGCCCAGCTCGACTCGGGCTTGCCGTCGACGGTGCCCGGCCGAAACTGGCATTTGGCCAGTGCGTTGCGCGCGGCCTCGTCCAGGCGCACAAAGCCGGAGGACTTCACCACTTCGGACTGCAGCACGCTGCCGTCGGCACCAATCAGAAAACGCAGACTCACTGTGCCTTCTTCTTCGAGCCGGCGCGAGGCCGGCGGGTAACTCGGTTTGGCGCAGTTCGCACCGGGGGCCACGCTGGCGCCGACGCGCACAGGCGTCGTGTTGGCGGTAGCAGTCGGCGCGGCAGCGGGCGCCACCGGCGCACTGATGCTCGTGGCCGATGGTGCGACGGCGCTGGCTGTGCTCGGGGTCGGCACGGGCGTTGGCGGTGGGGGCGGTGCCTTGGGTGGGGGCGGGGTTTTGACGGCGGGCGGCGGTGTGGGTGCGACGACGGGCGGCGCGTCGGCGATCAGCAGGGCCTCGACCGTGTGGTGCGTGGCGCGCACCACGTCGCGCGCCAAACCCGACAACAAGGCCCACAGCAACAAGGCGTGCAAGCCCAGCACCCAGGCGATGCCGATGAGTTGGGGCTGGCGCTGGCGTTGCGCGTAAGAGTGGGTGGTGCTCACGGGGCGGTGATGCGTTGCAGGGCGGGGGGATTTTAGGTCGCCATGAAAAAACCCCGCCGGTTCGCGGCGGGGTTGTGTCTCAAGCGTGGGCCGATCAGTGGTTGTCGGTCAGCTGCGACAAGATGGCTGGGTTCTCCAGCGTCGAGGTGTCTTGCGTGATGGCCTCGTTCTTGGCCAGCGAGCGCAGCAGACGGCGCATGATCTTGCCCGAGCGGGTCTTGGGCAGGTTGTCGCCGAAGCGAATGTCCTTGGGCTTGGCGATGGGGCCGATTTCCTTGCCCACATGGTCGCGCAGGATCTTGGCGATCTGCTTGGCTTCGTCGCCGGTGGGGCGCGGGCGCTTCAACACCACGAAGGCGCAGATGGCCTCACCCGTGGTGTCGTCGGGACGACCGACCACGGCGGCTTCGGCCACCAGCTCGGTGCAGCTCACCAGCGCCGATTCGATTTCCATCGTGCCCATGCGGTGGCCCGACACGTTGAGCACGTCGTCGATGCGGCCCGTGATGGTGAAGTAGCCCGTCTTCTCGTCGCGGATGGCACCGTCGCCGGCGAGGTAGTACTTGCCCTTGAAGTCGTCGGGGTAGTAGCTCTTCTTGAAGCGATCCGGGTCACCCCAGATGGTGCGGATCATCGACGGCCAGGGGCGCTTGACGACCAGAATGCCGCCTTGGCCATTGGGCATGTCCTCGCCCGTTTCGCTGACGATGGCGGCCTGGATGCCGGGGAAGGGCAGCGTGCACGAACCGGGCACCATCGGCGTCACGCCGGGCAGCGGGGTGATCATGTGGCCGCCGGTCTCGGTCTGCCAGAAGGTATCGACGATGGGGCAACGGCTGCCGCCGACGTGCTGGTAGTACCACTCCCAGGCCGCGGGGTTGATCGGCTCACCGACCGAACCCAGCAGGCGCAGGCTGGAGAGGTTGTAGCTCTTGGGGTGCACGGCCTCGTTGGACTCGGCGGCCTTGATGAGCGAGCGGATGGCGGTGGGGGCCGTGTAGAAGATGCTGACCTTGTGGTCTTGGATCATCTTCCAGAAGCGGCCGGCATCGGGGTAGGTGGGCACGCCCTCGAACACGATTTCGGTGCCGCCCAGAGCCAGCGGGCCATAGGTGATGTAAGTGTGGCCCGTGACCCAGCCGATGTCGGCGGTGCACCAGAACACATCGCTGTCCTTGAGGTCGAAGGTCCACTTGGTCGTCAGCGCCGCATGCAGCAAGTAGCCGCCCGTGCTGTGTTGCACGCCCTTGGGTTTGCCGGTCGAGCCCGAGGTGTAGAGCAAGAACAGCGGATGCTCGGCCTCGACCCACTCGGGTTCGCAGGTGGTGGCTTGCTGGTCGGCCACAGCGGACATCCACTGGTCACGACCCGCCGTCATGGCGATGTCTGCGCCCGTGCGCTTGACCACCAACACGTTCTTGACCGAGCCGCAGCCGCCCAGGGCGATGGCTTCGTCGACGATGGCCTTGAGGGGCAGTTGCTTGCCGCCGCGCACTTGCTGGTCGGCGGTGATGATGGCCACGGCACCCGTGTCCTCGATGCGGTCACGCAGCGACTGTGCCGAGAAACCACCGAACACCACCGAGTGGGTGGCGCCGATGCGGGCACAGGCTTGCATGGCGGCCACGCCTTCGATCGACATCGAGATGTAGATCATCACGCGGTCGCCCTTTTGGATGCCCAGGCTCTTGAGCGCGTTGGCGTACTGGCAGGTCTTGGCCAGCAATTGGCTGTAGGTGACCTTGGTGACTTCGCCGCCGTCGGCTTCAAAGATGATGGCGGTCTTGTCGCCCAGGCCGCGCTCGATGTTGCGGTCCAGACAGTTGTAGGAGACGTTGAGCGTGCCGTCCTCGAACCACTTGAAGAACGGGGCGTTGCTCTCGTTCAGGACTTTGGTGAACGGCTTTTTCCAGGTGATGAGCTCACGCGCCAGGTCTGCCCAATAGCCTTCGTAATCGGTTTCGGCTTTCTTGCACAGGGCTTCGTAGGCAGCCATGCCCGACACGGCAGCGTTTTTCACGAAGTCGGCGGACGGTTGATAGATGGTGAGTTCGCTCATTGAAATCGTCTCCTCGGGTGGACCAAACAAAACAGCCCGCTACTGTGGTGGGGGGCTCTTACAGGCTTCTGACGGTATGGGCTCGCACAAACCCCTGGTCCAAGAGGGCTTGCGCCAGATCAAGTGGGGCGCGCTGTGGGTTAACCCGGAGGGGTGTGGCCAGCCAAACCACCGCTGCGTTGCACCCGCTGCTGGCAGGCATGTTGCAACACAGCCAAGCTGGGTGCCCACAGCGTGAGTCGCTCGCGGGCGCGGGTCAGGCCGGTGTAGACCAACTCGCGTGTGAGCACGGGCGAGATTTGTTCGGGCAGCACCAGCAGCACCTGCTCGAACTCTGAGCCCTGCGATTTGTGCACCGTCATCGCCCACACCGTTTCCACCTGTCCCAACCGCGCGGTTTGCAGCCAGCGCACGCGCGTCTGTCCGCTGCCATCGGTGTCGGGGAAAGCGACGCGCCAGCCGCCGTCCGGGTGCGGCAGGCACAGGCCGATGTCGCCGTTCATCAAGCCCAGGGTGTGGTCGTTGCGGGTGACCATCACGGGGCGTCCGTTGTACCAGCCCAGGGCGTCGGCCACGGGCATGTGCAACAGACGCTCGATGCGCCGCGTTAGGCGCGCCACCCCCTGCGGGCCTTCGCGGGTGGCGCACAGCACACCGAAGCGGCTGAAGTCTCGGCACAAGGCCAGCGCGGTGGCATCGTCGCAACCGTGTGAGGTGTCCAGCGTGGCCATGCGCGCGCGCCAGTCGTGCCAGCCGTGGTGCAACAGACGCCGCCACTGCGCGTCGTCGGGTGCGGTGTCCAGGCGCGTCACATCGGGCCACGGCGCGTCGGGCGCCGGGATGCCCGGTGTGTGTGACCAGAGGGCTTGCAGCGCGTCGGCGCTGCCATCGCGGTTGACGGCTTGTGCCCACTGTCCGATGCCGCGCGTCGGGTCAAAGCGGTGGCTGTGCGTCAGGCGCACGGTGCACGCGGCCAGCTCGGGCATGTCGCACAGCTGCGCCATCACCGCGCCGGCCTCGACCGAGGCGAGTTGGTCGCGGTCGCCCAGCAGCACCAAGCGTGCTTGCGGCGGCACCGCGTGCAGCAGGCGCGCCATCATCTCCAGGTCGATCATCGAGGCTTCATCGACGATGACCACATCCACGCTCAGGCGCAGCGGCTGGTCACGCCCGACCTGCAACAAACGGTGCAGGGTCTGGGCCTGCGTCGGGACGCGCGCGCGCACGCTGTCGGGCAGGGTGCTCAGCGCCGCGCCAATCGATTCGCCCAAACGTGCGGCGGCCTTGCCCGTGGGCGCGGCCAGGGCGATGCGCAGATCGGCTTGCAGCCCCAGCAGCAAGGCCAACAGACGCGCCACGGTGGTGGTCTTGCCGGTGCCCGGACCGCCGGTGATGAGGCACAGGCTGTGCTGCGCGGCGATGGCGCAGGCCTCGCGCTGGCCATCGCGGGTGTGGGGTGGGGCCGTGGGAAACAGGGCGTCGAGTCGGTCTTGCCAGCCTTCGGGCAACGACAGGCGCGCGTGTGTCCGCGCCTGCACCGCCGCGCGGATGCCTTGCTCGGCCTGCCAGGCGCGGCGCAGGTACAGGCGTTGACCGTCGTCGCTCAGCACCAGCGGTGAGGCCGGGCCTGCGCACCACGGCAGGTCGTGCACGGCCTCGTGCAAGCCGTGGGGCAGGACACGGCGTGCGGCCTCGGTCCAGCCCAGCAGCGAGCCGGCGTCGTGACGCAGGGCGTCCAGGGCCAGGCAGGCGTGGCCGCGCGACCATTGGTGGCTGACCAGCGCGGCGAGCCAGCGGTGGCGTTCATCGTCGCTGGGTTGGCGCGTCTGCAAGGCGTTCGCCAGCGCCAGGTCCAGCGCGCTCAAGGGTGTTTGTGCGGCCTGGGGCAGTGGTGCCCACAGATCGGTCAAGCCCATGACAGCCCTCCCGGGAGGGCGACGGGGTCGCCCTCGAAAGCCGCATCGAGGGCGTCGATCAGTGCGCGCGGCAAGCGCTGCGCGTGCACGCCCGCGTGCGCCGTGTCGATGCCGCGCAAGAACACATACACCGCACCACCCATGTGTTGGTCGTAGTCGTAGCCGGGCAGACGCGCGCGCAGCAGGCGGTGCAAGGCCAGCACATACAGCGTGTACTGCACCTCGTAGCGTTTGCCCAGCACCGCGTCGGTCAGGGCCTGCGGGCCGTAGTCGGGCAAGAGGTTGGACTTGTAGTCCAGCACCCAGTAGCGTTCGCCGTGCTCGAACACCAGGTCCATGAAGCCGTTGAGCATGCCTTGCATCTCGCGCTCTTGCAGCGCGGCGCGCGGCTGGCCGGGAAAGAGGTGGGCTTGCACCAGGGCATCGAGCTGCGAGGCGCGCACGGCGTGAACCGGCAGGTTGAATTCCATCTCGGCCCACTGCGTGGTGAGGTCTTGCAAAGCCACACGCCCGCCAGCGGGCGCGGTCAGGGGCAAGGGCGTGGCGACGATGCGCGCCAGCCACTGCGCCATCGTCTGGCGCTGCGCCGGGTCGAGTTGCAACCATTGGGCCCGCCGCTCGACCAAGGCCTGCCAGTCGCGTTGTCGGGCGCTGCGCGCGCCGTCGTGCGGGTCCGTGGTGTGGGCCTCGCGCAGGGGCCAGTCGTGCTCGGCCTGCCATTGCAGCAAGTCGTGCAGCAAGGTGCCGTAGCGCGCGCCCGCCGGGAAGTCCTGCCAGTGCAAGGGCGTGGTGGCATCGCGTGGATCGGTCGCGGGGTCGCTGGCCGATGCGGCCGTGTCGGCGTTCGGCGGTTCCTCGTCGGACGACAGGGGCGCGTGCGGCAGCGCATCGAGCAGTGCGTCCACCAGCGGTTCGTCGTCGCCGCGTGTGTGCAAGCCGCGTGCGAGCGCGCTGAAGCTGGCGGTCCACCAGCGCCGTGGATGAACGCGCCTTGGCGTGCGCGCCTCCTGCGTCGGCGACGCGGGCACGTCGGGTTGCGCGCGCAGCATCGCATCGAGCGGCCCACCCGGCGCAGCGACGGCATCGGGTGCGGGGCCGAGACGGATGTCGGGACAGTCACCCCACAGGGCTTTCACCTGGTCGATCAGATCGCCGCGTCGCTGGCGTTGCAGCAGGTGCGAGACCGCGCTGCGTCGCAGTCCCGCGCTGTCGATGTCGTGGGTGGTTTCGGCCAGCCCCAGCCAGAGCGCCCGTTCGGCGCGCGTCAGCGCCACATAAATCAGACGCACGTCTTCTTCCACCGACGCGGTGAGCTCATCGTCTTGCGGGTTGTAGGCAAAGCTGCCCAGGTAGGGCACGAACACCAGCGGGAACTGCAAGCCCTTGCTCTTGTGATAGGTGATGACTTGTACGCATTGGGCGTCGGTTTCCAGGCGCATTTTTTGGGCGTCGGCTTGCAGCGGCGGGTGCGCGATCTGCTCGGCCAGCCAGCGCACCAGCGCCAGTGGCCCCTGCGTCGACACCGAGGCCTGTTGCAGCAACTCGCCCAGGTGCAACAAGCGCGCGATGCGGGCTTCGCCCTCGCGTTGCGACAGCAAGCGTTGCGCCACCCCGGCGTGGTGCAGCCAGTGATGCAGCATGGGCATCACGCCCTGGCTTTGCCAGCGCTGGTGCCAGTCGTGGCATTGCATCAGCAGCGTTTCCCAGCGCGCCTCGTCTTCCAGCAGCGCCGACACCGCATCGAGTGGCAAGGCCCACAGCGCACAGGCCAGGGCCGAGCGCACGGCACCGGGGTCGCGCGGCGAGGCCAGGGCCCGCAGCACCCGCCACAGATCGGTGGCCTCGGGGGTTTGGTAGACCGAGCTGCGCTCCGACAGGTAGACGCTGGCCATGCCGTGCGCGCGCAAGGCTGCACGCATGGCGTCGGCTTCGGCTTGCTGGCGCACCAGCACCGCCATTTGTCCCGGCTCGGCGAGTCCGCGCTGCCACAGGCGCGCCATCTGGCTGGCAAACACCTCGGCCATGTGCGCGAGGTGGGCCGGCTTGTTCCAGGCCTTGCCGTCCATGGGCAGCCACCACACGGTCATGGCGCGGCTGTCTTCCCCCTCGATCTGCCAGGGCGCAACCGCCGCGCGCGCCTGCACCGGCACGTAGTCGATGCGCGGTTGTGCGTCGGCGTCGAGGTGAAACGGGCGCGGCAGGCGCGTGAACAGGTGCTCGATGGCGCGCAGCAGCGGCGCACTGGAGCGGTGGTTGCCTTGCAGCGTGTGCAGGGCGTGCGGGTCATGCGCCCGTGCCAGTTCGCGTGCTTGCAAATACGTGTGCAGATCGGCCCCACGAAAACGGTAAATGGCCTGCTTGGGGTCGCCGATCATCACCAACAGGTGCGCGTCACCCATCGACGCGGGGTCGTAGATGCGGCGCAGGCTGCCGTATTGCCAGGGGTCGGTGTCTTGGAACTCATCGACCAAGGCCACCGGGTATTGCGCGCGCAAGGTGGCGGCCAAGGTGCGCGCCCCGTCGTCGTCGCGCGCCAGGGCGTCGTGGAGCTGGCGCAGCAGATCCTGAAAGTCAAACGCCCCCCGCTGCTGTTTGGCCTGCGCATAGGTCTGCGCCACCGCGTGCGCGGCGTGGTCGAGCAAGGCGGCGTCGATGTCGGGCGCTTGCGCCAGGGTGTCGAGGTAGTCGTCCAGGTGGGACAGGAAAGGATGGGCGTCCACGCGGGGCCATGACTTGTCGCGCAGCGTGCGTGCGCTGAAGCGTTGCAAGGTGGTGCGCAGCTCTTGATCGGGAACCGGCAACTCGGCCTGCGCCACCCAGGCTTGCAGTTGTTGCACCCAACTCTGCTGGTGCGCGGCTTGCGCACGCGGGATGCGGTGCGTGTTCAAGTCCTCCAACAGGGCCGTGGTCCAGCTCGGGCGCAGGCGCTGCGCCACCGCGTGCAGGCGCGCTTGCCAGTCTTGCACCGCGCTCACCAACTCGGTGGGCGTGTCCACGGGTTGGGTGTCCAGTCCCGGGCTGCGGTCCCATTCGGCCCAGCGCTCTTGGATGCGTGCCAGCCAGTCGTCGGGTGTGGCACCGATCACGGGCAGCAAGGCTTGCAAGGTGTTCGCGGGCAGGGGGTAGAACCAATGCCGCCAATAGTCCTGCACCAGCTCGCGTTGCAGTTCGCGTGCGTCCTCCAGATGGGTTTGCTCGAACAGCCGACCGCTGGCCAGGGCGTGCTGGCTGAGCATGCGGTGGCACCAGCCGTGGATGGTGTGGATGGCCGCTTCGTCCATCCAATCGGCGGCGGTGCTCAGTTGCAAGGCGCACGCCGGCCACTGCGCGGTGGGGATGGATTCGCGCAGCGTGCGGGTGAAGTCGTCTTCCGTCACACCCGTGGGCAGGGCCGCACCCCGGGCGTGGGCATCGAAGCACTGCGCGGCCACGCTCAGCCGGGCACGGATGCGTTCGCGCAACTCGGCGGTGGCGGCGTCGGTGAAGGTCATGACCAGAATCGATGGCGGCAGCAAACCGCCTTCGGGGCGGCCATGACCGAGCACCAGGCGCAGGTACAGCGCGGCCAGGGTCCAGGTCTTGCCCGTGCCGGCGCTGGCCTCGATCACCTGCCAGCCGCGCAGCGGCATGCACAGTGGCAAGTGCAAGGGGTGGTCGTTGGGCAGCGAGACCGTGTTCATGCCGCTTCTCCCTCGCGGACCGGGCTCTGCACCGCGTCGAGCAGCGGGCCATACAAGGCCGGTGCCCAGTCGGGCAGCCAGGCACGCACGGCCTCGAAGTCGGCAACCAGGCGTTGCAGGCCGAGTTGCCGTTGCCATTCACCCTCTTGCTGCCCGTGGCCTTCAAACACCGCGCGCGCGGCGTCGTCGGCATCGGCGTTTTCGCGCTGTGCCAGCAGCCAGGCGCAGGCGGTTTGGCGTGGCACGGGCACGGGGCTGTGCCAGGCCTGCAGCCACAACCGCACCAAGGTGTGCCACTGCGCGGTGGCGGCGTCGGCGGTGAGGGGTGCGAGCGTGACGCGCCCATCGAGCCCGATCAGCACGCTGGTGGTGGGTGTGCCACTGGCACACGACGCCAGATGCCCCAGCCACAGATCGACCAGGGCATCAAGTCGCGGCTGGCGGCGCTGACGCCCTTGCCAGACATTGCCGCGTCGCCATTGCGCTTGCAGGCGCTGGCCGTCCTCGCGGCAACGCCACACGGGATGCGCGGACTCGCCCCACGACAGGTGCAGGTGTTGCACGGGGGCGCTGTCTGGCAAGGCCAAGATGAGGCTGTCGGCAGGCAAGGGGTGCGGCCAGCGGGCGTCCAGATCGTCCCAATGGCTGCGCAGCGTTTCGCGCTCGCGCAGCAAGGACAGGGTCTGCAACTGACCAAAGCCGCCCAGCGCGAGTTCGCCGCCCAGGCGCAGCAGGTCCAGCGCCTGCTCGGCCGACTCGGCTTGCGCCACGCGCTGCGAGAGCCGGTAGCGTTCCAGGCCCTGAGGCGCGAAGGGTTCGTCCTCCAGCGCTGGGGCCTGTGGCGTGAGCCAGCGCACCCGCAGACGTTCGCGCCAGAACACCTCGCAAGGTTGTTGCAACACCCAGCGCAACGACGACAGGCTCAGTTCACTCGGCGGTGCCGATGCAGGCGATGCCGGCCCCGCGCCCGCAGCGGGGACCGACGCCGTGCCGGTGGCAGTCGACGTGGATACCGACGTGGACGCGCCCGGGGTGCGCGCGCGTTGCCAGTCGTGGTCGTAGGTGAAGAAGCCGCTGTCGGCTTGAAAGTAGCGCGGCGAAAACGCTTGCAAGGGTTGCAGCACGGCGGGGCGCTCGGGTGTCCAGCCCCGACGCAGGTGGTCTTGCCATTGCGCCACCAGCACCGAGGGCGGCAAGGGTTCGTGGTCGGTGCTGCGACGGCCTTGCCAGCTCACATAGAGTCGCTCGCGCGCCGACAGCAAGGCTTCGAGGAACAGGTAGCGGTCGTCGTCGCGGCGCGAGCGATCGCCCGCGCGCCACTGCGCGTCCAGCGTCATCAGGTCGAAGTCGCGTGGGGTTTGGCGGCGCGGGTAGTCGGCCTCGTTCATGCCCAGCAGACAGACGATGCGAAACGGGATGGTGCGCATGGGCATGAGCGTGGCGAACTGCACGCCGCCGCCGAGGAAGCGCCGATGCAGCGCGGGCGACGCCCATTGCGCGGTCCACTGCGCCCGCACCACGCTCAGGGGCAGGGTCTGTTCCAGACCGGCCAGCTCACAGTCGAGCAGCCAGGCGTCCAGCGGGGCCAGCACCTGCTCGATGAGCCGCGCCTCGTCGTCACTCTGGGCGCGGAAAAACGCCGCCACCAAGTCTTGCAAGCCCTGCACCCATTCGACGGGCGTGTGGTCTTGCGCCAGCCAAGCCTGCGCGCGCACGACCTGGCGCAGCCAGTCGAGCAGGCCCTGCATCAGCGGCGCATCGAGGCCACCCACGCCCGGCGCGGGCAAGGTGTCTTGCCAGGCTTGCGGCGCTTCGTGGGGCATCGCGCCGTGGGCATAGCCCAGCAGCAGGCGTTCCAGCCCTTGCAGCCAACTGTTGCGCTCGGCGTCGTCGCCGGCGTCGTGCAGGCCCCAGGGGCGGCGGTGCTCGGCGTCCAGACCCCAGCGCACGGCGGCGTGGTCCAGCCATTGGGCGATGCGCGCCACGTCGGTTTCGTCCAAACCAAAGCGCTGGCGCAGCGCCGGCACGTCGAAGGCGTTTTGCCATTGCAGGCGCGTCACGCGCAGTTGCGGCAATTGCAGCAGTTGCTCCAGCGCCTGCACCAGCGGTTCGCTGCGCGGCGTGTCGTCGGCGACGGCATAGGGCACCTGGCGGGCATCGCCCGGCGCAAAGCGACCGAACACCGCATGGATGTGCGCGGCCATGCGCGCCATGTCGGGCACCATGACCATGATGTCTTGCGGCGTCAGGCTGTCGTCGGCGTCGAGCCAGGCCAGGATCTGGTCGTGCAGCACCTCGACCTCGCGCAGCGCACCGTGCGTTTGCACCAGCACCACGCTGGTGTCGTCGGCGGCCAGCGGGCGCGGCGTGGCGGGCAGGGGCTCCAGGTTCAGGATGTCCGATTGCACCTGTTCAAGCTGCGTCGGTGCGCGGCCCTGCTGCTGCGCTTCTAGCACCGGATCGATGAACACGTCGACGCGCTGGAAGTGGTGCCGGTAGCGCGCCACGTCGTCCCAGGCGTCGAGCTGGTGCAGGTAGTCGCGGCCTTGCTTGCCCCAGGCCGCGAGCAGCGGATGGCCTTGCGTGTGCAGCGCGTGGCGCGTGGCGTCGCTGAGCGGCGTGCTGTGGTCGACAGGGTCGTGGGCGAGCGGCCAGCCGGGCTTGCGGGCCTGACGCCCGCGCGTGCCAGTCGGCAGCGGGCGGCGGCTGTCCACCAGATCGCCCCAGTGGTGCTGGCAAGGGTTGTGCACCAGCATCAGCACCTGACAAAAGCGCCCCAGCGCGGCCAGCGCCTGCACGGTTTGCTGCGGCAAGGCGGTGATGCCAAACACCAGGATGCGCTGTGGCAACCCGGGCAGGGGCTGCCCCTCGGGCCAGCGTGCCAGGGCCTCGATGAAGGCCTCGTGCACCTGCGAGCGCGCGGCCAGGCGTGCGTCCTCGGGCAGGCTCGCCAGCAGACGACGCCACAAGGCCGCTTGCCAGCGTTGCGACTCGGGCAGCGGCGTGCGCTGACCCTGGGCGTTGCGCAACACGTCGCGGCCCTGCGCCCAGTCGTGCAGCCAGTCCGAGCGGTAGTTTTGATAGCCGTCGTACACATCGGCCAGTTGCTGGGCCAGTTGGTACAGTCGCATCGCGTCGGTCGTGCCGGGGTCATCGGCCTGCACGTAGTGGCGCAGCGACTCGAAACCGTCTTGCTCCAGCAAATCGGGCAGCAGGTGCATGAGGCGCCAACCCAAGCTGGCTTTGTCGAGCGCCATGCGCTCGGGCACGCGCTCGGCCCCCAGTACTTGGCGGTACACACGCCACAGCAAGGCCGAGGGCAGTTCGATGCGGGTGGCGGCGCAGATGCCCAGTTGCTGGGCCAGCGCGATCTCCAGCCACTGCTTCATGCCGTTGCTCTGCACCAGCACCACGTCCGGCGACAGCGGCGGCAGCGGATGCTCGCGCACAAACTGCACCAGCAAATCGCGCAGCCCTTCCAGCCGGTTGCTGTGCAACACCATGAAGCCGGGTGGCAGGGGCGAGGTCATGCGGGATCGGGGCGGATGGGCGGGGCGGGCTGCCGATTATGCGATGCGGTTGATGCCGCCCAGCCGGGACCATGCCCCCATCTTTTGACGACATTTTTACGCCCACCCCGTGTTTGTCGAGACGTTGTTGAGAGCGCTTGGATTAGGCTTGCCACACCTGCTGCCCGACCTTCACACGATGATGTCCAAGCCCACTGCCCCGTCCCTTCGCTCCCGTGCACAACGGTGGACTGCCTGGCAACGCCAGGGCGTGACGGTGGGTGTGTGTTTCTTGACCACGGCGTTGCTGCTGCCGTTTCCCGACACCCTGGATCGGGCCAACATCATCATGGTGTTTTTGCTGGTGGTGCTGGGCGTGTCGGTGACGCTGGGACGCTCCTCGGCGGTGTTGGCCGCGGTGCTGTCGGTGTTGCTGTTTGACGTGGCGTTTGTGCCGCCGCGCTTTTCGCTCAGCGTCAACGATCCGCAATACCTGCTGACCTTTGCGGTCATGTTGCTGGTGGCGTTGACCACGGCGCGCTTGGCCTCGGGGCTGCAACTCGCCGCCGAGCGCGCGCAGCAACGCGAGCAGCGCACGCAGGCCCTGTACGCGCTGGCGCATGCGCTGTCGGGCGAGTTGACGCAAGCCGGTGCCTTGGCCCGCATCCAGGACTTCGTGTCCGCGCAGATGCCGGTGCGCGTGGCACCTGTGCTGGCTCTCGATGGGCAACCGATCACCGAATCGGTTCAGGGCGGCTTGCACATCGAGCCGCATCTGGCGACGCTGGCCATGGCGCAGTCGCGGGTGGTGTCGAGCCAGGCCATGCAGTCGCCAGGCTGGGCCTCGATCTACATCGCGCTGCAAGGGGCGACCACGGTGCGCGGTGTGCTCGCTGTCGGTTGGAACGAGCCCGAAGGCGCGTTGGCGACCCAGGACTTGGCCTTGCTGGAAGCGGTGGCGTCCTTGCTGGCGATCACGTTGGAGCGACTGCACTACGTCGAGGTGGCCCATGCCAGCCAGTTGGGTGAGGCCTCGGAGCGTTTGCGCAGCGCCATCTTGTCGGCGCTGTCGCACGACCTGCGCACGCCCTTGACGGTGCTGGTCGGTTTGGCCGATGCCCTGCAGGGCATCAAGCCCCCCTTGTCCGAGAACGCGCGCGAGATGGCCGAAGCGATCCACCGCCAAGCGCTGCAACTCTCGCACTTGGTGGTCAACTTGCTGGAGATGGCGCGCTGGAGCGCGGGTCAGGTGCGTCCGCGCCTGGAGTGGCACGCCTGGGCCGAGGTGATCGAGGCGAGCTTGCGCCACTTGGGCGAGGCCCTGGCCGGGCATGCGGTGTCGGTGCAGGTCAGCGCCACGCTGCCCCTGGTTGAAATGGATGCGGTGCTGATGGAACGGGTGGTGTCCAACCTGCTCGAAAACGCGGCCAAGTACGCCCCCGAGGGCAGCCGCATCACCGTCAGCGTGCGCGAGTGCGACACCGCAGTGGTCTTGTCGGTCGAGGACGAGGGGCCGGGTTTTGATCCGCAGCGCATCGAGGCCATGTTCGATTTGTTCGCACGCGGTGAGCGTGAGTCCAGCGTGCGCGGCTTTGGCCTGGGGCTGGCGATTTGCCGCCACATCGTCGAGGCGCATGGGGGGCGCATCACGGCGCACAACCGCAGCGGGGGCGGTGCGTGCCTGGAGGTCAGCTTGCCCAAAGGCACGCCACCGGACATCGCGGAGGAGCTGTGATGGCGGTGGTCACGCGCGTTTTGTTGGTCGAGGACGAAGCACAGATCCGACGCTTCGTGCGTTTGGCGCTGCAAGGCGAAGGCTGGCTGGTGTTGGAGAGCGACACGCTGGCGGGTGGCATCCTGGCTGCGGGCACGCAGATGCCAGATCTGATCGTGCTCGATCTGGGCCTGCCCGATGGCGACGGCATCGACCTCGTGCGCGAGGTGCGGGCCTGGTCCGATGTGCCCATCCTCATCTTGTCGGCGCGCTTTCAGGAGGCCGAGCGCATCGTGGCGCTCGATGCCGGGGCCGACGACTTTTTGAGCAAGCCCTTTGGCGTGGGCGAGATGCTGGCCCGCCTGCGTGCTTTGCTGCGTCGGCGCCACCGCACCAGCGACGAGGCCTCGTCGCTGGTGAGCTTTGGGGTCAACGAAGTCGATCTGGCCTTGCGCCGTGTGCGGCATGGCGGCCAGGAGGTGCACCTCACGCCCAAGGAATACCGCTTGCTGTGCCTGCTCATCCGCCAGCCCGGCAAGGTATTGACCCAGCAGCATTTGCTGCGCGAGGTGTGGGGGCCGACGTTCGAGGGCAGCGGCCACTACCTGCGCATTTACATCCGCCGCTTGCGACAAAAGCTCGAACCCGACGCCACCCAACCCCAACACTTCCTGACCGAGATCGGGGTTGGCTACCGATTCCTACCCTGACCCTGTGTGCCCATGTCCTCCTCCACTGCATCCGACACCTCGCTGACTTCGCCCGCGCACTCGACCCAGGCGGCACTGACCTTGGCCGCCTTGGGTGTCGTGTACGGCGACATCGGCACCAGCCCCCTGTATGCGCTCAAGGAGGTGTTTGCCAGCAGCCACGCGCCCGTGCCCATCACCGAGGCGAATGTGCTGGGCGTGTTGTCGCTGTTTTTCTGGTCGCTCATGGTGGTGGTGACGCTCAAGTACGTGTGGTTCATCCTGCGCGCCAACAACCGGGGCGAGGGTGGCATCATGGCCTTGATGACGCTGGCCTTGCAGGGAGGGCGCGAGGGCACATGGACGCAGCGGGCGCTGGTGGTCCTGGGCCTGTGCGGTGCGGCGTTCTTCTATGGTGATGGGGTGGTGACACCGGCCATCTCGGTGCTGTCGGCGGTGGAGGGGCTGGAGCTGGTGACGCCGGCTTTTCAGCCCTACATCGTGCCGTTGTCGATCGCCATCATCGTGGGCTTGTTCATGGTGCAGCGACGCGGTACAGCCCAGGTGGGGGCCTGGTTTGGTCCCATCATGGTGCTGTGGTTCGTGGTGCTGGCGCTGTTGGGACTGCGCGCCATCGTGGTCCAGCCCGAAGTGTTGCGTGCGCTCGATCCCTCGTACGCCCTGGGCTACTGGCAGCACAACCCGATGCTGGGTTTTTTGTCGCTGGGCTCGGTGGTGTTGTGCCTGACCGGCGCCGAAGCCTTGTATGCCGACATGGGGCATTTTGGCATTCGTCCCATTCGCCGAGGTTGGATGGCGGGGGTCATGCCCTCGTTGGTGCTGAACTATTTCGGCCAAGGTGCCTTGTTGCTGTCCGACCCGGCGACGCTGGAGAACCCGTTTTATCTGCTGGCACCCGAGGCCCTGCGCTATCCGCTGGTGGCGTTGGCGACCGTGGCGACGGTGATCGCCTCGCAAGCCGTGATCTCGGGCGCGTTTTCCATGTCCAAGCAGGCCATGCAACTGGGCTACACGCCACGGCTGGACATTCGGTACACCTCCAGCAGCGAGATGGGGCAGATCTACGTCCCCGCCATCAACAGCCTGATGCTGGTCGTCATCGTGGCGCTGATTCTGGGCTTTCAGTCGTCGGGTCATCTGGCGGCGGCGTATGGCATCGCGGTCACGGGCACCATGCTCATCACGAATGTGCTGGCCATTGCGGTGGCCTTGCGGGTGTGGCGCTGGCATCCGTGGCGCGCGGTGCTGGGGGCCTTGCCGTTTCTGGTCATCGAGGCTGTTTCTTCGCCGCCAACTCGCTCAAGATTCGCGACGGCGGCTGGTTCCCGCTCGTTTTTGGCGCGGCGGTGTTTGTGCTCTTTGTCACCTGGAAGCGTGGGCGCGAGCTGTTGCACCACCGTCTGGCCGAGGACGCCTTGCCGCTGGAGGCCTTTGCCGAGAGCTTGGCCTTTGGTGGCACCACCACCATCGAAGGCACAGCGGTGTTCTTGTGCAACGACGCGCGCTTTGTGCCGCAAGCCATGCTGCACAGCCTCAAGCACTTCAAGGCCCTGCACGCGCAGGTGCTGGTGGTCAGCGTGCGTTTGCGCGAAGTGCCGCAAGTGCCCGCGTCCGAGCGCGTGTGTGCCGAGACGTTGGCACCAGGCTTTTGGCGCGTGTTCCTGGACTACGGCTTCAAGGACGACATCGACTTGCCGCAGGCCCTGGCCCAGGCCTTGCTGCCCGGTGTGGACTTGGATCCGATGCAGGTGTCGTACTTCCTCGGGCGCGAGACGCTGATCCCGCGCATGGGCTCGGAGATGGCGTATTGGCGCGAGCTGTTGTTCGTGGCGCTGTTTCGCAACGCAGGCAGTGCGACCGCCTTTTATCGCCTGCCCAGCAACCGGGTGATTGAGCTGGGCTCTCAAGTGGTGTTGTGAGGCGGGCAGGGCGCGCGCGCCTTTAAACTTCGGTCCTCGTCAATCACCCTGCAGGAGAGCGCCCCGATGGAAGCCCACGAAGCCCACGAGACCCACGAGCATTTGGAACACCACGCATCGGCCGACAGCGGCTTCAAAACGCGCGCGGCTTTGCTGGTGTCGGTGCTGGCCATGGTGCTGGCGCTGGCCAGCCTGGGCGGCTCGGACGCCACCAAAGAGGCGACGTACCACAACCTGATGGCCTCCAACGCCTACAGCTTCTACCAAGCCAAGAACATCCGCCAGACCGCCTACAAGGTGGCGGCGGACGAGCTGGAGATCACGCTGGCCAAAGACGAGAAGTTGAGCGCGGCATCGCGCGAGCTGGTGGGCAAGAAGCTGGAGGCGTATCGCAAGAACATCGAGCGCTACGAGTCCGAGCCCGACACCGGCGAGGGCAAGAAAGAATTGATGGCCCGCGCCAAAGAGCACGAGCACGAGCGCGACACCGCGCTGCGCCGCGACCCCTGGTTCGATTACGCCGAAGCCTTGCTGCAAATCGCCATCGTGCTCACCTCGGTGGCCATCATCACCTCGCGCCGCCAGTTGCTGTGGGGCGCGCTGGGCCTGGGCCTGATGGGGGCCCTGTCGACCGTCAACGGCTTTTTGCTGTTGATCTGAGCCAGGTTCAGGCGGCCTTGGCCGCCTTTTCCTGTTCGACCTGGGCGGCAATCGCGGCCACTTGCTCGTCGGACATGCCGTATTTGGCTTGCAGGTGTTGCAGGTGGCGTTTCTCTTCGTCGCTCACCACGCCATCGGCCAGCACCTCGCGCACTTCCATCTCGTACATCGATTCGCGCCCCTGCACCTGGGCCGCGTAAGCGGTCGCCACCACACCCGTGAGGATGGCCGCCAGCGCGATGGCCAGCAGCTGCGTGATGACCACCAGCACGACACCAAAGTAGGTCGCCGGGTCGACGTTGCCCCAGCCCGAGATGATGGTCAGCATGAACCAGTGCATGGCCGCCGGGATGGACGGGAAGACATCCGGTTGCTCGTGGCCTTCGACGATGTAGATCAGCGATGAAAACAGCAGACAACTGATGAACAGCAGGAAGATGGCCGAGGAAAACGAGTCGCGCTCGGCCTTGACGGCCTCGACCATGTCTTCCATCGCGCTGTTGTAGCGCGAGAGCTTGAAGATCCGCATGAGTCGGAACATGCGCAGCACGCGCAGGTCGGCACCGGGGAAGAGCAGTTGCAAGTAGAACGGCACGGTGCTGAAGAAGTCCACCAGGCCGAAGGTGCTGAAGATGTATTCCTTGCGTCCGCGCCAGGCTTGGCCGGCGTGCTTTTGGCCGTAGGACCACACCCGCAGCACGTATTCGATGGAGAAGACGATGACGCTGAAGACGTCAAAGGCGTGGAATTCGGCGTGATAGGCCTCGTGCAACGAGGGCACGGATTCCAGGATGATGGAAATGACGTTGAGCACCACCAGCCCGGCGATGAAGTATTCGCAGATGCGGCTGGCGCGGTCGGTGACGTCACCTTCGAGGATGTGATAGATGCGGCTTTGAAGGCGTTGGTAAGTGGAGACGGTCATGGCTCAGATCTCCTTGCCTTCGCGGGCGCGTTCCATCATGCCCTGAACCTCGGCATCCGACAGGCGGAAGCGCTGTTGCAAGCGCTTCAAGCTTTCTTGTTCGGCCTCCGACATCACGCCGTCGGCGAGCACCTTCATCAGTTGCGACTTGTAGGCCGCTTTCTTGCGCGACATCTGGTTGGAAAAGGCCGAGGCCACGATGCCGGTCATGACCGCGGCCATGCACACGCCCAGAAAACCCGTCAGCAGGGCGATCACCTCGCCCGCGCGCGTGACTGGGGTGACGTTGCCATAGCCCGAGGTGATGGTGACGATGGACCAGTAGATGGCGTGCGGAATGGAGCCGAAGTATTCGGGCTGCTCATGGCCTTCGGCGAAGTGCATCAACGAAGCCGACACGATGGTCGCGATGAGCAGCAAAAAGCTGGCCGAGCCAAAAGCGCGGCGCTCCGAGTGCACCGCATGAAACAGGTCTTGCAGCGCGGTGTTGTACTTGGAGAGCTTGAGGATTCGCAGCAAGCGCAGCACGCGCAGGATGCGCAGGTCCAGGCCCGGCAGAAAAGCCTGGATGTAGTGCGGCATGGTGGCGAAGAAATCGATCAGGCCAAAGGGGCTGAGGATGTATTCCTTGCGGCCCCGCCAGGCCCCGCCTTCGCCGGCGGCGTATTTGCAGCCCAGCGTCCACACGCGCAGCACGTATTCGAGGGTGAAGAACATCACGCTCCAGAATTCGAGCTCATGAAACAGCTCACGGTAGACGGCGTGGACTTCGGGGATCGAATCCAGGATCACGGCGCTGCAATTGATGAGCACCACGACCGTGATGAGGAGTTCGACGTAGTGGCTGGCACGGTGTTTGGGAGAGCCCTCCAGGATTTCCATCAGGGCGATTTGTAACGGCTTCATGTTCTTGGGTGGCGTCGAACAGGCGGGGGCCTGAGCCCCCGCGATTCATCGGTGTGTGTGTATCGGTCTGGCGGTGTTCAGGAATGACCCTGGATTTGTTTCCACAGGGCGTAGTCCTGCTCGGACAAGCGCTGGCCTTGTTGCGCCACGGAATCAAAGCGTTGCGCGTCGGTGAGCAGGCCCAACTGCCGGATCTGGCCCAGCAGCGACTTGTAGTGCTCCATCGCCAACTCGGGTTTCTCGGCGATCTTGTGCAGCGGCAAGGCACCGTCCTCGATGCTGTTTTCCTTGATGATCAACTCGATCAAGGCATTGACCTCCGCCACCGTGAGGTGCAGCCGTTTGGCCTCTTCACGAATGACGTCGGCTTCCGAGGGGTCGATCTCACCGTCTTTCAACATCGAGAACAGGTTGGCTTTGAGTGCCTCGCGCTCCTTGATGAGCTGGTCGCTGTAGGCCGAGGACAGCAAGGCGGCCGGGATGGCGAAGATGCCGATGCCCAGCAGCGCCAGCACCATGGTCATGGCGCGCCCGACCGGGGTCACGGGCGAGATGTCGCCATAACCCACCGAGGCCAAGGTGATGACGGCCCAGTAAATCGAGGCCGGGATGTTCTCGAACTTGTCCGGCTGCGCGTCGTGCTCGAACAGATAGCCCAGACTGGCGGTGAGCACCACCAGCAGCATCATGATGAAGGCCGAAGCACTCATCACTGGCCATTCGCGCACCACCACCTTGGCCAAGATGGCGGTGGCGTCGTTGTAGCGCGTGAGTTTCAGCAGTCGCGCCAATCGGAACACCCGCAAGAACCGCAGGTCGATCAGGTGGTGCAGGAAGGCTTCCAGAAAGAACGGCACGATGGCCAAAAAGTCGATGATGGACGAGGGCGCTTTGGCCTGGCGAAGGCGTCCGATCACGCGGTGTTGCATGCCCGGTTCTTCCACGCAGGCATACAGGCGCAGGCAGTATTCGATGGTGAAGATGCCCACCGCCACGGCGTCGAGGATGACAAATTGCAGGTTCAGCACGTAGTGCACACCGGCAATCGATTCCAGCACCACTGCGATCACCGACAGCATCACCCACAAGGCGATGAAGGTGTCGAAGATCTCGTGCATCACCCCGCCGTAATGGCCGGGAAACACCAGGGCGTGGACTTTCTGGCGGAAGGTGCGGCCCTGGTTGAGCTGCTTGAACTCCTGCACGGCGGGCACCAGGATGCGAAACAGCTTGAGGATCCGCAGCAGTCGCAGGAACCGCAGCACGCGCAGGTCGATGGGCAGGAAAGCCTGGAAATAAAACGGTGCCACCGCCAGGAAGTCGATGATGGCAAACGGGCTGCTGACAAACGCCAGCCGCGCGTTCTTGCGACGCTTGAACTCCTCGTCCTCGGGCGCGAGGTAAAAGCGCATGGCGTATTCGAGGGTGAACACCGCCACCGAGAACACGTCAAAGGCATGGAACCAGAGCTTGTAGGGTTCGAACACCGCCGGCACGTGTTCGAACAACAGTGTGAACAGGTTGGCAACGATCAGAATGCCAATCCACTTGTCGATGGCCTTTTGGTAATTGCCGGGGGTGTTGGGGTCCAGCAGCCAGGCATACAGCCATTGGCGGCGTGGCAAATCATCGGGGATGCGAGCCTCGCCTTGCTGTCCCAGCAAGAGGTTGATGTCGAGGTCCTTGATGTATTGTTTTTGCGCTTGTGTCATGGGGCACCTCAGAACTCGACTTCGCCGATCTTCACGGCATCGCTGCCTTTGTCACAGATGGTGATGCGCACCTGGATCTTCTTTTCGATCGGGTCCTCATCCACCAGTTGCGAGGCCACGAACGGCACGGGCGAGCCCGGCGGTGTGGGGGCCAGGTCTTCCAGCAACAAGCCACCGACCAAGCTGCGGTCCGAGGGGTTGCAGCCGGCCACGAACTGCGGGGCCTGACCGGTGAAGGGGTTCACCAAGTCTTTGAGCTCGGTCTCGCTCATCAGGTATTTGACGCACGCCCCCCAAGTGCCCTCAGCGGGCTGATCCGGGGCCGTGGCGGTGCCGGCCTTGACCCCGCTGGCACAGGCCTTGTGAGCGAAGTTGGCCTCGCCCCGATGCTGTCCCGCCTCGGCCAGCCAAGCCATCCAGGCCTCGCCATTGCGTTTGGAGCCCTCGGTTTTCAGGCCTTCTTTGTAATTCAAGACCCCCAGCCACGTGACCATGGCCACCACGACCACCAGAAAGGTCACAAACAATTTATCCGCCGCCGTCATGGCGGGCGACAGCGCCGCATCGGCGTTGCGTGTATCCATGCATCCACTCCTCAAGACTTGCAAGAGTTGGCCGCCGATGAGGGCCAGCCCTTACGTAGGATGCCGATATTCCCAGAAAAATCGGTAATTAATTCGTCAGAAATGCAAAAAACGGCGCCGAGGCGCCGTTTTGTGGGGTAAATGCAAGGGTAAACCCTTGGATCTGTCCGTTGCTGACCCTTCAGTGCCCTTGCGAGCCGCGATGGGCCCAGGCGGTGGTGTGCTTTTCGACGTAGCTGAACAGCTCGTACATCACCATGGCCATGGCACCCACCACCACCAGACCGGCAAAAGCCAGACCCATTTGCATGGCCGAGCCGGCGCTGATGAGCAAGTAGCCAATGCCTTCGTTGGCCGCGGTCATCTCGGACACCGTGGTGCCGACAAAGGCCAGCGTGATGGCCACCTTGAGCGAGCCGTAAAAGTAGGGCATGGAGCGCGGCAGCCCGACCTTGACCAACACGTCCCAGCGCTTGGCGCCGAGCACGCGCAACACGTCTTCCAGCTCGGGTTCGAGCGTGGCCAGGCCGGTGGCGATGTTGACCATGATGGGGAAGAAGCTGATCAAGAACGCGGTCAGGATGGCCGGGCCAATGCCGATGCCGAACCACACCACCAGGATGGGCACAAAGGCGGCCTTGGGCAGGGCGTTGAAGGCGGTCATCAGCGGGTAGACGGCGGCGTAGGCGATGCGCGAACTGCCGATCACGAAACCCAACAGCACGCCAACGACGATGGCCAAGCCAAAGCCGGCCATGGTGACCCAGTAGGTGCGCCAGGCGTGGGCGGCGATGACGCCGCGAAACTCCAGCAGTTGCTCCCAGATCCGCAGCGGGCTGGGGAACACAAATTCGGAGACGTTGAAGGCCGAGCACAGGCCCTGCCAGATGAGCAGGGTGATGACCAGCAAGATCCAGGAGGACCAGCGTTCGAGGTTTTTGGAATTCATGCTTGGCCTCGCTTCACTGCTGGATGGCTGCGCCGTCTTTGCGCATGGCCCCGATGTGACCGCGCAGCTCGTGCACGATGTCGGTGAACTCGGGCGTGTAGGTGATCTCCAGATCACGCGGGCGCGGCAGGTCGATGTCGCGGCGCACCACGAAGCGGCCCGGGCTCTTGCTCATCACATACACGGTGTCGGCGAGGAACACCGATTCGCGCAGATCGTGCGTGACCAGGATGACGTTGAACTTCTGCTCGGTCCAGAGGTCGCGCAGGATGCACCACAGCTCTTCGCGGGTGAACGCATCGAGCGCGCCAAAGGGCTCGTCGAGCAACAGCATCTTGGGCTCGTGGATCAGCGCACGGCAGATGCTCGCGCGCTGCTGCATGCCGCCCGACAGTTGCCAGGGAAACTTGCGCTCGTAGCCACCCAGCCCCACACTCTTGAGCAGGTCAATCGCACGCGCTTCGTATTCGGCGCGCTTGGCCTTGAAGCTGGAGCGGTAGGGCTCGACGATCTCCAACGGCAACAGCACGTTGTCCAGGGTCGTGCGCCAGGGCAGCAGCGACGGGGCCTGAAACGCCATGCCACTGATCTTGAGCGGACCGGTGACCGGTTGGCCATCGACGTGGATGGTGCCCCGGCTGGGCTTTTTCAGGCCCGTGGTCAGCTTCATGAAGGTCGATTTGCCGCAGCCCGACGGGCCGACGATGGCGATGAACTCGCCTTGTCGGACCTGCAGGTTGATGTCTTCCACCGCAAAGTGGTTCTGGGCCAGCAACTCCTCGTTGTAGGCCAGCCAGACGTCGCGGAAATCGACGAAAAGTTCGGTCGTGGCAGTCATGCGTTCAGGCGCTCGTGGGCTTATTTTTTCTTCGGCAGGATGTCGAGCTCTTTGGCGCTGGGCAGGTAGCTGCCGTTCCAGATGTCATCGGCTTTGACGCGGGTCTTGGTGTTGAAGGCGTCTGACACCTGCGACGCCATCAGCGACAGGCGGCCCGGGTTGATCTGGCCAAAGCCTTCGGCGCGCGCGTCGGGGCTGACGATCACGGTGTCGATGGCCAGCTTGAGGCGACGCACTTCCAGTTCGGTGTTGATGATGCCGTCGCGGGCCTTGACCGCTTCGATGGCCTTGGCCGGATCGGCGATCACGTCCTTGGCACCTTTGGTGAAGGCTTGCAGGAAGGCTTTGACCGCTTGCGGGTTCTCTTTCAGGATCTTGGGCGAGGCGATGATGGCGTTGCCGTACAGCTTGACGCCGTAGTCGGGGTACTGCATCACCACCACGTCGTCGGCCTTGACGCCGCGTGCTTCGATGTTGAGCAGCGAGGTGAAGGTGAAGCCGGTGATGGCGTCCACATCACCGCGCACCAGCATGGTTTCGCGCAGCGGCGGGTCCATGCTGATCCAGTTGGCACCGCTGACGTTGTTGGCCTTGGCAAAGATCGGGAAGGCACGGCGACCGGCGTCAAACACCGGCGCGCCGAGTTTTTTGCCGTTCAGGTCGGCGGGCGTCTTGATGCCCGACTTCTTGAGCGCCATGACCGAGGCCGGGGTGTTGTTGTAGACCATCATGACGGCCACGGGTTTGTTGGGCGCGTCGGGGTTGTTGGCGTGGAATTCCATCAGCGCGGCCAGGTCGGCAAAGCCCAGGTCGTAGGTGCCCGAAGCCACGCGGTTGACGGCACCGCCCGAACCGTTGCCGGCGTCCACCGACACATCGAGCTTGGCGTCCTTGAAATAGCCCTTGGCCACGGGCACCAGGAACAGGGCGGAGGGGCCCTCAAAGCGCCAGTCCAGTTGGAACTTGATCGGGGTGGTTTGGGCTTGGGCCAGACCCATGGTCGCGGTGGCGGCGATGGCCAGGGCCGATTTCAGGAAAGCGCGTTTGCTCATCTTGGAACTCCGTTAAAGATCGTGGACAAAGTTGTATGCAGTGGCTTTGCAAGAAAGGTGCCTGCCCGGCAAGGCCAAATGAACCAACAAGGGGCAAATTGTGCGTGAGTTTAATTTGTATACAAGCGGGCATGCCCGATGTCGGCGCATCCGCGCACACCGGCGGTGCGCCGGGATCGCTGTCTTGCGGGCGTCACGCTACGCAGTAATACCAACGTGCCCATCCTGACACGACCGTTACACTGCCGCCTCTGCTATTTCTTTACACCTGACAAGCACGGAGACTTCCTCATGGACATGCTGCAAAGCACCGATTTCTGGCTCGGCCTGCTGATGATCATCTGGATCAACATCATCTTGTCCGGCGACAACGCGGTGGTGATTGCCCTGGCGGCACGCGGCCTGCCCCCGGAACAGCAAAAGAAAGCCATCTTCTGGGGCTCGGGTGCGGCGGTGGTGCTGCGGGTGGTGCTGACTGTGGTGGCGGCCAAGCTGCTGGAGCTGCCCTACTTGCAAATCATTGGCGGCTTGTTGCTGCTGTGGATCGGCGCTCAACTGCTGAGCGAGGAAGACGAAGAAGAGGGCGAGGCCCACGAAGGCGGTGGTCTCATGGCAGCGGTGCGCACCATCTTGATCGCTGACCTGGTCATGAGCCTGGACAACGTGATTGCCGTCGCTGCGGCGGCCAAGGGCAATGACGTGCTGCTCATCATCGGTCTGGCCATCAGCATCCCGCTGGTGATTTTTGGCAGCACCTTGATGATCAAGCTCATGGAACGCTACCCCGTCATCGTGCTGTTGGGTGCCGCCTTGATCGGCTGGGTCGGTGGCGAGACCATCGCCCACGATGTGGCCCTGCGCGAATTCAAAGAGGCCAACAGCTGGCTGGGCTTGGCCTGTGCCGCGGCCGGTGCCTTGATCGTCATTGGCTGGGGCAAGCTCTCGGCCCGCAAGGCCCAGCGTCACGACGACTGAGTCGTTGGTCGCCGTCCACGAAAAAGCCGCCCTCGGGCGGCTTTTTCGTGGGGTGTGGCTGGGGGGCTTAGCGTGTCCCGCTGCGCCGCTGGGCCAGCAGCTTCAACACCTCAAACTCGGCGGTCGCGGGACCGCTGATGTCCGACAGGGTGCGGTGCAGCGTTTGCTCGCCCGTGGCTTGCAACAGCAAATTGAGTTGCGCCACGAGGATGCGGAACTGTTCGGCCGCGAACTCGGGGTGCACCTTGGCGTCCAGCAACAGGTGCCCGAATTGCAGTTGCTGCGCCGCCGTCTTTTCCGCGAATTCCAGGCGGGCTTCCTCAATCAGGTGCTCGTACTCCTCGCGTGTGAGGTGCAGGCGCTCGGCCTCGGCCACGATCTCCTCTCGTTCGCCCGGACTGAGCTCGCCGTCTTCCAACGCCCGCAAGATGCTGCGCTTGAAGGCCTCGCGGTCGATGCGCAACTGGTCGGTGAAGGCCGACGCCAGCAAGCCCGCTGGAATGGCGAAGATGCCGATGCCCACCAGTGCCAGGATGACCGTGAGCGCGCGTCCCATCGGCGTCACGGGTGAGATGTCGCCATAACCCACCGACGCCAGCGTGATGACGGCCCAGTAAATCGACTGCGGGATGTTTTCGAACTTGTCCGGCTGCGCCTCGTGCTCGAACAAATAGCCGATGCTCGCGGTCAGCACCACCAGCAGCATCATCACGAACACCGAGGCGAACACCACCTGCCACTCGCGGCGCACGACCTTGAACAAGGTCTCGGTGGCGGAGGTGTAGCGCGTGAGTTTGAGCATCCGCGTGAGCCGGAACACGCGCAGGAAACGCAGATCCACGGGGTAGGGCAGGAAATGTTCGAGCAGAAACGGCAGGATGGTCAGCAGGTCGATCAGGGCCGAGCCACTGCGCGCATAGGCCCAGCGCCGCCAACGCAGGTGCTTGAACGCTGGGTTCTCGGGCGCGCAGTACAGCCGCGCCGCGTATTCCAGCGTGAACACCGTGAAGGCCATGATGTCGATCCAATGAAATTGGGTGGCGAACACCGCATGCAGCGAATCCACCGACTCCAGCACCACGCACACGATCGACAGTGCGATCCAGAACACCACGAAGTTGTCGACGTAAAAATGCAGACGGCCCGAATGCCCCGTCGGCTCCAGCAAGGCAAACACCTTGGCGCGCCAGCTGCGGTGGCGGTTGAGTTCGCGAAACTCCTGCCACGCCGGGATGAGCTGGCGCGAGAGCTTGAGCATTCGCATCAGCCGCAGCATCCGCAGCACGCGCAGCATCTCCACATCCACCGCCACGAATTGGGCGAAGTAAAACGGCGCAATCGCCACCAGATCGATCAGCGCATAAAAACTGAAGGTGTGGCGCAAACGCGGCCAGGCGCGCCCGGCATACGCGGGGTCCGCGCCCGCCGCGATCCAGCGCAGCGCGTACTCCAGCGTGAACACGCCCACGGTGACGATGTCAAACCAGTGGAAGTACAGCGCGTTGGGCTCGTACACCTCGGGCACATGCTCCAGCACCACCGCGCACACGCTGGCGACGATGAGCAGCGCGATCAGGCGCTCCAGGGTTTGGGCATAGCCGTGGGGGTGGTCGGTGTCAAACAGCCCGCGATAAAGGCCAGCGATGAAGCCCGAGGGCGCGGGGTGTGGGGTTGTTTGGGGATGCATGTCAGGTACAGCTTGGCAAGACCCGATCAGCTTAACAAACAAAAAGGCCCGCCAGCGGCGGGCCCTTCGGGGCAGCTTGCGCTGCGTCAACTCAGTGGCTGTCGGCTTGGCGCGCTGCTTCGATGGCGGCCGAGTCGTCCTTGGCCGCGCCGTTGAAGTACAGGTTCAGCAGCACCGCGCAAAGCGAGGCCAGCAAGATGCCCGACTCGATCAGCGGGTGGATGCCGTGCGGCATCCACTGCTTGAAGTTGGGGGCGATCAGCGGAATCATGCCCACGCCAATCGAGATGGCCACGATCAGGCTATTGAAACGGTTGTTCTTGAAATCCACACCGGCCAGGATGCGGATGCCCGTGGCTGCGACCATGCCGAACATCACCAGACCGGCACCGCCGAGCACCACTGTCGGCAGCGACTCGACCAGGGCGGCCATCTTCGGGATGATGCCCAGCAGGATCAGGATGATGCCGCCGGCCACGCACACAAAGCGGCTCTTCACGCCCGTCACCGCCACCAGACCCACGTTTTGCGAGAAGCTGGTGTAGGGGAAGGTGTTGAAGATGCCGCCGATCAGCGTGCCCAGACCGTCGGTGCGCAGACCGCGCGACAGCGCCGCCTGGTCCACCTTGCGGTCGGTCATCTCGCCCAGCGCCAGGAACATGCCCGTCGATTCGATCATCACCACGATCATCACCAGCGTCATGGTCAGGATCAGGATCGGGTCAAACGTGGGCATGCCAAACGAGAACGGTGTCACGACGCCGAACCATGAGGCCTTGGCGACCTTGTCGAAATTCATCAGGCCCATGCCCGTGGCGACCACGCCGCCGATGACGATGCCCAACAGCACCGAGATGTTGGCGATGAAGCCCTTGGCGAACTTGCTGATCAGCAGGATGGACGCCAGCACGATGGCCGCAATGCCCACGCCCGTCAGGTCGGCGTACTTGGGATTGGGCACCTTGGGCAGCAGCGCCAAGTCTTTCGGGATCGGCGGCAGCACCGATCCGGGTGCGCTGGCCGCAGCGGCGGCAGCGTCGAGCCATTGCTTGTGCTCGGGGTTGACGATGCTCGGTGCGGTCGGCCCCACGGGGGTGCCAAAGATCCAGTTGATGCCGATGCGCATCAGGCTGATGCCGATCACGGCAATGATGGTGCCCGTCACGACTGGCGGGAAAAACCGCAGCATGCGACTGACCACGGGCGCGATGAGGATCGAGATGATGCCCGCGCCAATGATGGCGCCAAAGATCATCTGTGCGCCGGCTTCGCCCGGATTGGCGTTGGCCATCGACACCATCGGTGCCACGGCGGCAAAGGTCACGCCCATCATCACGGGCAGGCGGATGCCAAACCACTGCGTGGCGCCCCAGGACTGAATGAGCGTGACCAGGCCACACACAAACAGGTCGGCAGAAATCAGCATCGCCACTTGCTCGGGGCTGAGCTTGAGGGCGCGGCCGACGATCAACGGCACGGCCACGGCACCGGCATACATCACCAGCACGTGTTGCAGGCCGAGCGCGGTCAGTTTGCCGGTGGGCAACTGCTCGTCGACGGGATGAACGGATTGGGTCATAACGGGCTCCATATGAACGTTATGGGCGAAACTGTATACAGTTTTGTATGGAATCCATCTCCATGGAAACCCGCAATCGGTCGCCGGTCATTCCACGCTTTTGTTATCAATAAATCGATGCCTGTGTCGCGCTTAAATATTGATTCGACCACCATGCCTGCTTTGCAACACCCGCCACACGTCCTGGTCTCGGCCAGGGTTCTGCTGCCAAGCAGACGTGCAAAAGGCGGGTTTTCTTTGGGCCCCTGCAGGGTTTCAACCTCTGTGCGACAGTCTGCGCCGTAGCAAACACACACGGCCCAACAGCCGGAGGCAAACCATGGAAGACGATCGCTGCTGCGGCACGGGCACCTGCATCATCAACGCCGAGGGCTATTGCTGGTGCGGGCAAAAGTGGGACGGCCAAAAGATGTGCTTCCCCGACCCACCCGAGCCAGCCGCGCCCGCGTCCGAGCCCAGTGCCCAAGACGAGTGACGGGCCCGCGCGTGCCCACGGCTTTGTTGGAATCGCTCAAGACCCTGGCCGCCGACGCCATCGGCCAGCGGTTGCGTGCGGTCACTGGCTCGACCGCTTCCTTGCAAGACTTCGCCCAGCCCGCCGGGGATCGGGGTCTGTTCGGCCCGGAGTCGATGGCGTGGCGCGTGCACGACCACTTCGCCGCGATGATGGTGGGCGGCTTGTCCTCGTTGATGGTGCAAGCCCTGCACCCGCGCGCGTTGGCAGCGGTGTGGGACCACTCGGACTTTCGGCACGACCTCAAGGGCCGCTTGGGACGCACCGCGTATTTCGTGGCGGCCACCACGTACGGCGGACAGGCGCAGGCCCTGCGGACCATCGAGCGGGTCAACACCATCCACGCCCGTGTGGCGGGGGTGGATCAGCAAGGACAGCCGTACGTCGCCAACGAGCCGCACCTGATCCGCTGGGTGCATCTGGTGGAGGTGACGTCGTTTCTGGCCGCCTACCAGCACTTGTCGCGCAGCCCCTTGAGCGCCGCCGAGTGCGACCAGTACATCGCCGAGATGACGCAGATCGGGCACTTGCTGGGCGCCGAGGACCTGCCCACGACCTTGCGCGACAGTGAGCAAGCGCTGGCGGCGTATCGGGACGAGCTGGCCTTTGATGCGCGCACGCGAGAGATCATGCAGGTCATCGAGTCTTACCCGGTGGATGGCTGGGACCAGCCGTTCATGGCGATGGTGTTGCAAGCCGCGTTCGACGTGATGCCCGCCTGGGCCTTGGGCTTGCTGCACAAGACACCGGTTTGCGCGCTGCAACAGCAAGCGCTGCGACGGGCCTTGCAAGCCGGGGCCGAGCCCGTGCAGTGGATGCTGGGCCGCCAGGGCGTTGCGGCCACCGCGCGGCGACGCGTTCAGGGCGTGGCCCACAGCGCGGTGTAAGCGCCGTCCGGGTCGTAGGTCTGAGCTTGCAAGGCGGTGTTGAAGCGCCGGTTCGGGCGGGGATCGGTGCCGCGCCCACTCAGGTAGAGCCAATTGCCTTGGTTGCTGTACACGTCGTGGTCGATGAGAGTTGCTTCAAACCACGCCGCCCCCGCGCGCCAGTCGCAGGCCAGGTCGTGTACCAGGAAACTGGCGACGTTTTGGCGCATGCGATTGGACAGGTAGCCGGTGCGGGCCAACTCACGCATCCCCGCATCGATGAACGCGTGGCCGGTTTGCCCGTGGCGCCAGCGCTCAAAAGCGGCGGGGTTGTGCGGCACGCGGGCGGGTGCTTTGAGGCCGCTCGCTGCATAGAGCCGCCGTCCGTATTTGTGGTGCAACCAGCGAAAGTAATCGCGCCACAGCAACTCGAAGTGCAACCACTCGGTGCCCTCGTTGGCGCCGTGCTCGGCTTCGAAGGCTGCGACAGCCGCCCAAGCCGTGCGCGCCGACAAGGCCCCTGTGGCCAGCCACGGTGACCATTTGCTGGAGTAGTCCACACCGATCAGTCCGTTGCGGGTGGCTTTGTAGGTGTGGGGCAAGCCTCGGCGGCAGTATCGATCCAGATGCGCCAGTGCGGCGCGCTCGCCGCCGTGAAAGTCGGGACGGTCCCACGGGAATGCCGCGCGTGCGTCGATGGTGGGTAGGGGCACATCGGCAGGTGAAGCGGCCCCGCCCAGGCGGCGGCGACCGGCTTGCAGCGCTGGCTCGACCGGCAGGGGCGGCAGGGCGGTGATGCGCGGCAAGGGCGCCGACGCACGCACACCGTGTCGGGCCAGACTTTGGCGGAACGATGTGAAGACATCGGCCAGCGCGTCGGGCGTGAAGGGCAGCGACTCGGGGGCCATGCAGGTGGACTGCCACACGGTCTCGACCACCACACCGCTGCGGCGCAGGGCATCGACCTGCGCCTGCTCTTCGGGGGCCGCGATGTCTTCGCACACCACCGTGGCCGCGCCGAGGGCCTGCGCCAGATCGCTCAGGATGCGAACCGGATCGCCCTGCGCTTCGAACAGCGTGCTGCCCAGTGCCGTGATCTGCGCGGACAGGTCTTGCATCGCCATGCGCGTCCAGGCCTCGCGCAGCGGACCGATACGGCGAAAGCCCCAGGCGGTGAGCGCCTGTCCGCGCGCGTCGTGCACCCACACCGGCAGCAGCCAGGTGCCGCGCGCGTTCGCCAGGGCGATGGCCTGCGTGAGGGCAGGCTGGTCCTGCAAGCGCAGGTCGTTGCGAAACCAGAAGAGGACGCCGGGTGGGGAGGGCGGGGTCACGAACATCGATTCAGGTCGAAGGCCCGGCCCTGTCAGACACGTCGTTGGGGATCTTGCAAAACGTCCATGATCTCGATGGCTTTGCGCCGAAAGAGCAAGGGGTCGTCGATCATGCGAATGGGCTCATGCGTAGCGCCCGTGCCAACGATGATCAAGTCGCCAAAGCCCAGCAGGCGACCCAGGATGGACTGGTCCACTTGGTAGCTCTCAATCTTGGCGTGGTTGAGCTCCAAGGTGCTGCGCGAAATCAGCCCGGTTTTGACAATCACCCGCTTGTTGGTGATGGCCATTTCGACCGACCAGACGGCGATGAGAGCCTTGAGGCCCAGCCAGGCGCTGGCCAAGATGAACACCATACCGAGCGCTTGAGCGCCCTCTGCGCCGGCGATCAAGATGCCGATGCCCACCAACAGGCAGACCGCACTGGGGACATAGATGAACCAGTGCAGGCGGGCCTGGTGCAGCACCGTTTCACCTTGGATCAGGTTGTTGTGGACGTAGCTCATGGGGGTGATTCCTAAGCTCGCAGCTTAGCATTGACGTGGGACATCCTTCGGTGGGCCATGTGTCGCCAATTCTTCATTTTTCTGTCGTGTCGATGAAATAGTCGAACAGAACAATTCCGATGTTTTTAACCAAGGAGTTGTTCTCATGAAGTCAAACAAGGTCCCTTATGTCGCTGGCGTGCTGGCGATTGCTGCCACGCAGGTCATCGCACAAGAGGTCAAAACGGCCAGTCCCTGGGAGTTTTATGGGCGAGCCCATTTGTCCGTTGATCAACTCAACGATGGCAAAGACTACAACAAGATGAATTTGTCCAACAACTCGTCGCGCATCGGGTTTCGTGGTGCCAAATCGTTTGGTGATCTGAAAGGCATTTGGCAAATCGAAACAGAGATCCAGTTCAACCGCAACCCGGATACCAGTGTGCCCGTCAGCGGTAGCACAGGCACGCAAGACACGGCCAACACCTTGGCGACGCGCGACACGTTCGCTGGCTTGGAGGGCGGTTGGGGTACGTTCCGCATCGGTAAATTCGATACGCCGATGAAGGTGGCGCGCGAGCCCGCCAATTTGTTCGGCGATCAGCTGGGCGATATGCGCAACATCACACGCGCCAGCCTGAAGTTTGACGAGCGCCCGGCCAACATCCTGGAATACAAATCGCCGGCCATGGGCGGTTTGCAGCTCATGTTGGCGTATGTGCCGCACGATGGGAAAACCGCAACTGCTGGAAAAGACAACGGACTGACCAGCTATGGGCTCACCTACAAGTCTGGCAATCTTGATTTGGCCGCCGCGCAGGAGTCATATCAACAAGACAACGCTGACGGTAAGCGTGATGGCAGCCGATTCGCAGCGTCCTACAAGATGAGCTCGAATTTCCGAGTGGTAGGCTTTTATCAGGATGCAACCGACAAAGCTTCGGCGACAGCGGGTACTGCCAATGACAAAAGCGCAAAAACCACGGGCTATGGTGCCGAGTACGCCATCACCCCCGGCAAAACCTTCATCAAGTTCCACAGCATGAAGCAAGACGCCAAAAAAGCCGACAGCAATGCCACCCTGAACGCCATTGGCATTGAGCACTTGATTGACAAGCAGTTGCGCTTTTATGTGAACTACGCTTCGATCAGCAACGACGCCGCGGCAAAAGTGACGCCTTGGAAAGAAGGTCGTTCCACGGATGTTTCTGGTGTAGTGGGTAAGAGCGCCTCTGGCATTTCGATTGGCATGCGCTACGACTTCTGATCCAGCCGCACTTCCTCCAAGGTGATCTTCACCGCTTTGCCCGCAAGTGTGAGCTTGCGGGCTTTTTGTATGCTGCGATCAATACGCGCAGCCAATGAATTTATAGATCGCGCGCCTGCAGCGCGACATCAATCAGCTTGGTTTTGCCTTCGTAATAACGATCCAGACGCCATTCTTGAAGCACTTCAATCGCAAGGTCAAAGTCTTTCAGATCAAGTTGATATAAGCGGTGCAAGGGAAAACCTGACTCTGTTTCAAGACTCAGAATCAGTTGAGTCAACGCCTCAGCGGTGGGGTGCTTGGGATTCGCAACGATGAATTGCCGTGCTTTTTTGATTGCGCGCATGATGCACTCCGGGATATGGTTTTGAAGCGCTGATAAGTTTATGCAATTGCCGAAAAATTTTTCGTTGTCATCCATTTTTATTTTGTCCTAAACGTGAAATATTTATGTCGGATTGATGTCGATGCATGAATGCATGCTCGATTGGATTTCAGTGAGGTCATTGCTTCAAATCAGGTTCGAATTTCCAACTAACCCATGCATTGCAACGATGTTTCTGCCTGCCAGGCTTGAGCGATTTGCAGCCATGGCGGCTGGATTCGAAGGCATGGATCTTGGTTCGTCAAAAAAATTTCATCACCCAGTCACTCTGCTTTCATGCTGCATTTCCATACTGCGGCGGTCTATTCAACCTGCTGCTCAAGGAGATCATCCGCATGAATGCCCCCACATCACGTCGTCGTCTTTTGCAACTCCTGGGCGGTGCGCCGTTATTGCCTTTGTCGTCCACCCTGGCTGGCGTAGCGCCTTTGCTCACGGCCTGCGGCGACTCTGGAAGCTCTGCGGCTGCGGTGTACCGCAGCGTGAGTTTCAGCAGCATGGATGCGCCCACCCTGACCAATGCCGCACAAATGGCGACCACCAGCGTTGGGTCGGTGATGACCGTGAACTTCAGCGACGGCACGAACACGGCTTACACCTTGTCCTACGACACCTTCTTTCAAACGGGTACCCAGGCGCCGGACGGCAACGGTGGTACCACCCTCGCTGGTGGTTACTACAACATCTGGGCAAATCCCATCATGGACACCAGCGTTAGCAGCCCGGGCCGCCAGTTCTTCTCGGACTGTCCCGATGGCACCTCGCTGCTCAAGCTGGATGCGCCGTCCACCGTCAGTGGCATCACGGGCAACGCCGTCTATGCGGTCGTTCAGTTTGAATACGCCACGCGCAATTTGGCCGGTACCAACGATGCCATCGGTGTTCAGACAAATTCGATGTACGGCAAGCTGCCTTCGCCCATTGCGGTGCTGACGCTGGATCAAAATCCAAGCACCGGCAAGCTGACGTTGAAGAAATACGCCACGGTTGATACATCGTCGGCGCACGGTCTTTGGATCACCTGTGGCTCCAGTCTGTCGCCCTGGAACACGCACTTGTCGAGCGAAGAATACGAACCCGATGCGCGCACCATCGCCAGCAACACCCAATTTCAGGCCTTCATTCAAAACCTGTATGGTGATGTCAACGCGTCGAGCGATCCGCGCAAAGCCAATCCGTATCTCTACGGGCACTTGCCCGAAGTGACGGTCCGCCCGGACGGCACGGGCAGCATCGTCAAGCATTACTGCCTGGGTCGAATTTCCCACGAGCTGGTTCAAGTGCTGCCGGACAACCGCACTGTGCTGATGGGTGACGATGCCACCAATGGCGGTTACTTCATGTTTGTGGCCGACACGGCGAAGGACTTGTCGGCAGGGACGCTGTATGTGGCGCAATTGGCCACTTCGTTGACCAGTGTTGATCCAGCCACGGCTGCGACCACGCTGAACTGGGTCAAGCTCGGACACGCCACCAGTGCCGAAGTGGAGGCGCTGGCGAGCACGCTGAGCTTCACCGACATCATGGACTACAGCGCGACCGATCCGGGCGATGCCACTTACAGCAAGATTTATCTTGGGGGCTCAGCTCAGTGGGTGCGTGTCAAGTCGGGGATGGACAAAGCAGCGGCCTTCTTGGAAACCCACCGCTACGCGGCCATCAAGGGCGGTTCCATGGGTTTCAGCAAGATGGAGGGGACCACGCTCAACGCGGCCGACAAGGTGGTGTACTCGGCCCTGTCGTACTGCAAGGATTCGATGGTGGCGAGCAACAGCAAGCATGACCCCAACTCCAAAGTGGACCTGGCCGCCGCGTTGAATGCGGGGGCCGTGATGGCGCTGAAGTTGGGCGGAGGTGTCAGGGACACAGCTGGCACCGCGATTGACAGTGTCTGGGTGCCCACCTCCATTCAGTCATTGCTGACCGGCGTGGATCTGAGCAGTGCCGATGCGCTGGGCAACACGGCCGACGCCAACAAGATTGCCAACCCAGACAACCTGAAGTTCTCGGAGGCGATGCGCGTGCTTTTCATCGGTGAAGACAGCGGCATGCACGTCAACAATTTCTTGTGGGCGTACCACGTGGACACCAAAGCTTTGTCGCGTGTTCTCTCGTGCCCATCGGGTGCGGAGTCCACGGGTTTGCATGCTGCGGATTCGCTCAATGGGTGGACGTACATCATGAGTAACTTCCAGCATCCCGGTGACTGGGAGGCGCCCTTGCACAACGTGGTGAAACCCACGCTCGATCCGCTCATCCGGGCCAATTACAACGATCGCTACGGCGCTGCCGTGGGTTATCTCACGGCGAGCCCCAAGCAGCCCAAGCTCAATCCTTGAGGCCCAAGGCTCGGCAGCGCCGCCGGGTTGTTGTGCGCCGGTATCGACCACCCGCCTCAGACAAGGCGGGGAGGTGATCCAGCCAAGACAGCAGCGGCGCGCCGTTTGCGCTACAGTCACGCCTCAGTGGGGACGTAGCTCAGCTGGGAGAGCGTCGCGTTCGCAATGCGAAGGTCGGGAGTTCGATCCTCCTCGTCTCCACCACCTCTGACCCAATGCGCGGCCAAGGTGTTCTCAAAGATCCTCCAAACGCGCCAGATGACGCGCCGCCTGCTCGCGCAGCGCCTGCAGTTGTTCGGCCGGCATGCGCTCCAGTTGCCGATAGGCCATGCCGATGCGCGGGTTGCGGCCCAGGCGTTCGCGGTGACGATCCAGAAAATCCCAGTACAAGGCGTTGAAGGGGCAGGCGTTCTCGCCCGTTCGCTCCTTGGCTTTGTAGTGACAGCCCTGGCAGTGGTCGCCCATGCGGCCCAGATAGGCGGCGGTGCTGACATAAGGTTTGGTGGCGAGCCGACCGCCGTCGGCGAACTGGCTCATGCCCAAGGTGTTGGGTGCCTCGACCCACTCGAAGGCGTCGATGTAGACACCCAAGTACCAGCGGTGCAGCTGCTGCGGGTCCAAGCCCGCCAGCAAGGCAAAGTTGCCAATGACCATGAGCCGCTGGATGTGGTGTGCATAGGCCATGTCCAGTGACTGACCGATGGCGCTGGCCAGGCAGGCCATGCGGGTCTGACCGTCCCAAAACCAGTGCGGCAGTGCACGCTGGTGTTCTAGCGCATTGGCCTCGGTGTAGCCGGGCATGTGCGCCCAATACACGCCGCGCACGTATTCGCGCCACCCCAGAATTTGCCGGATGAAGCCTTCCACCGCGTGCAGCTGGGCGACGCCATCGCGCCAGGCTTGCTCGGCGCGTTGCACCACCTCGCGCGGGTTCAACATCTTGGTGTTGAGTGCGAACGACAACAAAGAGTGAAAGAGGATGGTGCTGCGTTTGGACAAGGCATCTTGGTAGTCGCCAAAGTGCGGCAGGCCATGCACGATGAAGTGATCGAGTTGCCGCAACGCTTCATCGCGGTTGAGCGGCCAGCGAAAGTGCTCGGCCTGTGCATCGCCAAAGGTGTCGACGCCTGCCGCCTGAATGGCGTGCCACAGCGCGCTGTGATCGTGGTCGGGCCGCGTGTCGGCAGGGGCGGGCGGTGTGCCGCTCCAGGGCTGGCGGTTGTCGGCGTCGAAGTTCCAGCGCTCGCCCTCGGGCTGACCGTCTTCGCGCAGCAGCACGCGGTGCAAGCGGCGTTGCTGGCGATAAAAGCTCTCCATGAGCCACTGCTTTTTGCCCGCAAAAAGGCGCTGCACCGCATCGCGCTCGGTGAAGAAGTGCTCGCTGTCCACGGCGCGCACCGGCACATCGGCCTGCGCGGCCCACTGTTGCAGCTGCTGGTCGAGCCGCCATTCGTCCGGCTGCTGGTATTCAACCGCCGAAGCGCCGTAGTGCTGCACCAAGGCTTGCAGGTTGTCGCACACCGTGTGGCGATTACTCGCATCGTCGATGGCGATGTAGCGCACGCGGTGTCCTGCGGCCTTGAGCTGGTGGGCAAAGTCGCGCAGCGCGGCGAAGATGGCGATGACCTTTTGCGCATGGTGGCGCACATAGTCGGTTTCGCTGCGCACCTCCATCAACACATGGACGACGTGTGGATCGACGCGCTCGAACCAGCTGTGCCGGGGATTGAGTTGATCGCCCAGCACCAGCCGCAACAGCGGTCCGGTGGATTCGGCAGGGGTGGGTGGCTGCATGGCGATCAGAGGTCCAGCGAGAGTTGGTGAGAGGCGACGTCACGACTGGCGCGTGAGCGTGTGCGCGGGCCAGAGCCCGTGGCGTTGCCGGTGGTGCGCCGCGAACCGTGGCGTTGCACCACCTCGGCCTTGGCCGCGCGCACCTGCGGATCGCGACGCAGGGCATAGACCCGTTCCTTGGCGCGTCGGGTGGCGCTGTCGAGATCGACCAAGGGCACGGGGAGATCCTGCCCCGGTTGCAAACCGCAGCGACGTTGCACGTCGTCGGGCATGTGCCAAGGCTCGAACAACCAGGTGTCGGGGACGCGGCGCATGGCCGGCAGCCAGCGTCGCACGAAGCGGCCTTGTGGGTCGTGGTCATGCGCTTGTTTGATGGGGTTGTAGACGCGGGTGGTGTTGATGCCCGTGGTGCCCGACTGCATTTGCAGTTGCGACCAGTGGATGCCCGGCTCGTAGTCCAGAAACTGCCGTGCCAGCCACAGCCCCACCTCGCGCCAATGCAACCACAGCGGATAGGCCGCGACCGAGACCAGCATGGCGCGCATGCGAAAGTTGAGCCAGCCCGTCTCGCGCAGCATGGCCACGCACGCGTCGACCATCGGCCAGCCGGTGCGCCCGTCCATCAGCGCTTGCCAGTGGGCCGGGTTGTGATCGTGTTCGCGCAGGCCGTCGTAGCCGCGATGCAGGTTGCGCCACTCCAACTCCGGTTCGCTTTCGAGCTTCTGGATGAAATGGCAGTGCCAGTACAGGCGACTCATGAAGGCTTGTAGGCCCATGCGGTGGCGACGTAGCGCGGGGTCGGTGTGTTGCAACTGCGCCCTGGTGCCTTGCACCACTTCGCGCAGACTCAGACAGCCGTAGGCCAGATAAGGCGACAGGCGCGAACACGCGTCGGGCGCACTCAAGGGCGAAGAGATGCCACCCCGGTAACGAGCGCAGCGGTCGTCCCAAAAATCGTGCAGCACGGCTTCGGCGCGGTCACGCCCACCTCGCTGGCGCCGTGGCGGTTCGAACGGGTCCAGCCCCAACGAAGCGGGGGTGGGCCAAGTCGCTTGGACCAGCGGGACGACACCGGGTGCCGACCCCGCGCCCACCAGAGGGCGCAGTCTGTCGGGCATGCGCCCAATGGGCTGGCGCATGTGCTGCTCCCAGTGCGCCGACCAATGGTTGCGATCACGCAAGCCACGCACGACTCCAAACTGCGGCCACTCGCGCCAAGCCACGCCTTGGTCGCGACACCAACGCGCCACGGCCCGGTCGCGGTCGTAGGTGAGGGCGTTGCCCGTTTCTTCGTGCGCGTGCAAGGCGGCGAAGGGGGCATGGGCGTGCAAGGCCGCGAGCACCTCGACGGCTTCACCCACCGCCACATGCAGTTGACTGCCCAGTGCCTGCAGTTGACGGTCCAACGTCACCAGCGACTCGCGGATGAAGTGGTAGTGCTGGGTGGCGGCGTCGGGCTGTCGCCACAGGCTGGGCTCGATCAGGTAGAGGCACAGCACCGGTCCCTGCTGCGCGGCCGCGTGCAAGGGTGCATGGTCATGCACCCGCAAATCGCGTTTGAACCAAACCACTCGATACGTCACGGGCCGTTGGCTTTCATCAGTGCATGCAGCCCACGCCAATGCGGGCCATGCCAGCGGCGCAGTGTATCGATCACCGCGCGGCGCGTGGGGTGTCGGTCAAACACCCTTCGAAGCTGTGCTAGAATCTCGACTTCGAAAGCGGCTGTAGCTCAGCTGGATAGAGTACTTGGCTACGAACCAAGGGGTCGTGGGTTCGATTCCTGCCAGCCGCACCATCTAAGAAGGACTTGATGCTCACAAGGCATCAAGTCCTTTTTTCTTTCCGCGCTCAGGCGCGCAAGTCCAACGCGATCTTGCCGAATTGTTGGCTGGCCGAGAGCATGTCCAACGCGGCATGTGCCTGCTGCATGGGAAACACGCGGTCGATGACGGGGCGGATCTGGTGGCGTTCGCAAAACGCGAGCAGATCCACCATCTCTTGCCGGTTGCCCAGCGTGGAGCCAATGATTTGCAACTGCCGGATGAAGATGCGGCGCAAATCCGCCGGCGGTTGATCGCCACTGGTGGCACCGCAAGTCACCAGACGCCCGCCGCGCACCAGCGACTTCATGGCTGCGCCCCACACCGCTTCGCCCACGTTTTCCACCACCACATCGACGCCACGCCCCCCCGTGAGCGCCATCACGGACTTGACCACATCCTCCTCGGGCGTGTGGATGCCGTGATCCGCCCCCAGCGCCTGAGCGCGTGCGAGCTTGTCGCGGTGGCGCGAAGTGACGATGGCGCGACAGCCCAGGGCCTTGGCCAGTTGCAGCGCAGCCACCGACACGCCGCCGCCGATGCCGAAGATGAGCACCGTCTCGCCCGGCTTCAGGCGCGCTTGTGTCATCAGCATGCGCCAGGCCGTCAAATGGGTCACGCCCAGAGCGGCGGCTTCGACGGGCTGCAGATAGGTGGGGGCGGGCAACACATTGCGCGCGGGCAGGCTCAGGTACTCCGACCACGCGCCATCGCGGTGTTCGCCGACCAGAGCGATGCGGGTGCACAGCACGTCGTCGCCGCGCTGGCAAAACTCACACACACCACAGGCAATGCCGGCGTGGATGAGCACCGGTTGTCCAACGGCAAAGCCACTGTCGGCATCGCAGGCGTGCACATGACCGAAGCCCTCAATGCCCATGACCTGCGGCAACTGGTGTGTGATGCCCGCACCGCTGTTGCGCATGTACAGATCGACCTGGTTGAGCGTGCTGGCCGACATGCGCAGCAAGACCTCACCGGGCTGGCGCTCGGGCGTGGGACGCTCGCCGATCTGCACCACCTCGTTACCGCCGTGGCCATTGAGAAAAACTGCTTTCATCGAAGCTTGCCTGTGTCTGGTTGTGTGACAGGGCAAAATCATAGGCGACATGAACAAGGCCTTCACCCGAGAAACCGATGGCGACGAGGACGACGACGCCGGCCTGCCGCCGCTGCCGGCGGGCGGCAAGAACTACATCACGCCCCAGGGCTACGCGCGTTTGCGCGCCGAGCTGCTTGACCTCATCGACAACGAGCGCCCGCGCGTGGTCGAGATCGTGCACTGGGCGGCGAGCAATGGCGATCGCTCTGAAAACGGCGACTACCTGTACGGCAAAAAGCGCTTGCGCGAAATCGATCGCCGCATCCGCTTCTTGACCAAGCGCCTGGAAATCGCCGAGGTCACCGATCCGAGCCGCCACCATGGCAACGATCAGGTGTTTTTTGGTGCCACCGTCACCTATGCCGACGAGCAGGGCGATGAGCGCACGGTGACGATCCTGGGCATCGACGAGGCCGACCCGCTGCGTGGCGAGGTGAGTTGGATCTCGCCCGTGGCACGCGCTTTGTTGAAGGCGCGCGAAGGCGATGCAGTGAAGTTGGTCACGCCAGCGGGCGTGCAGGAGATCGAGGTGTTGTCCGTGACTTACCCGGCCGAGGCGTTCACACCCGAGATCACGCGCTGAGCGTTGCTGACCGAGGGCACCCGTTTGAGATTGCCCAGCACCGTTTCCAAGTGCGCGCGGTCGCGCACCGCCACCACAAAGCGCAGATCGGTGGCCTCTTGCCCGGTGACCTCATCGGCCATGCTGACCAAGGTGATGTCGGCTTCCGCCGAGGTGATGGCCGAAGCCACCCGGGCCAGCACGCCCTTGCCATTGCGCACCGTGACCACGATGGCGGCCTCAAAGGCACGCGTCGGATCGTCCGACCACTCGACGGTGATGAAACGTTCGCTGTCTTTGTGCCGCAGGCGTTGGCCCACGCCGCAGGACTCGGTGTGTACCACCAAGCCCTCGCCGCGCCCCAAGTAGCCGACGATGGCGTCGTCGGGAATGGGGCGGCAGCAATGCGCGTATTGCACCGAAGCGTTTTCGCTGCCATCGACGATGACACTGCCTTGCGACAGCGTTTCGTGTGCGGTGAAGCGTTCGCGGCTGAGCAGCAGCACATCGGGCTTCTGGCCGTGCTCGGCCAACAGGCTGGCCAGCTTCTTGGCCACGATGCCGGCCACACGCTTGCCCAGACCGATGTCCATCAACAACTCGTCTTGTGACTTGCTGCCGGTGAAGCGCAGCAACTTGTCCCACAGGCCTTGGTGGGCGGCGTCGCTGGTGGGCATGTCGCCGATGCCTTCGGCGCGCAGGGCCTGGGCCAGCAACTTTTCGCCCAGATCCCGCGACTCGGTGTGCGCCATCGTTTTCAGGTGGTGGCGGATCTTGGAGCGCGCACGCCCCGTGCGCACAAAACCCAGCCAAGCCGGGTTGGGCGCAGCTTCGGGCTCGGTGATGACTTCCACCACATCGCCATTGCGCAGCTCGGTGCGCAGCGGCACTTCTTCGCCGTTGACCCGAGCCGCCACGGTGTGGTCGCCGACATCGCTGTGCACCGCATAGGCAAAGTCCACCACCGTGGCACCGCGCGGCATGGCCATGATGCGGCTCTTGGGCGTGAAGACATAGACCGCATCGGGAAAGAGATCGACCTTGACGTGGTCCCAGAACTCGGTGGCGTCGCGGGTTTCGTTTTGAATGTCGAGCAACGATTGCAACCACTGGTTGCCCAGCGTGTCGGCGGCATTGACGCTCTGTCCCGGCGCGCTCTTGTAGAGCCAGTGCGCCGCCACACCCGACTCGGCCACCAGGTGCATGGCCTGGGTGCGCATCTGGAACTCGACGTTCAGGCCTGAGGGGCCGACCACGGTGGTGTGCAGCGACTGGTAGCCGTTGATCTTGGCAATGGCGATGTGGTCTTTGAACTTGCCCGGCACCGGCTTGTAGAGCTGGTGCAGCACGCCCAGTGCCGTGTAGCAGTCCACCACCTCGGGCACGATGACCCGAAAGCCATAGATGTCCGTGACCTGCGCGAAGCTCAGGTGCTTGCTGTCCATCTTCTTGTAGATGGAATACAGCGTCTTTTCCCGGCCATGGACCCGAACGCTCAGGCCGATCTTGGCAAAGGCTGTTTCCACCTCTTGCTGCACGCGTTTCATCAAATCGCGTCGGCGTTGGCGTGCGCGTTGCACTGCCTTGGACAGCACCTTGTAGCGCCAGGGCATCAGGTGCTGGAAGGCCAGCTCCTGCAATTCGCGGTAGGTCTGGTTCAAACCCAGGCGGTGCGCGATGGGAACATAGATCTCCAGTGTCTCGCGCGAGATGCGGCCCCACTTGCTGCGCGGCATGTCGCCCATGGTGCGCATGTTGTGGCTGCGGTCGGCCAGCTTGATGAGGATGACGCGCACATCGCGCGCCATGGCCAGCAGCATCTTGCGAAACGACTCAGCCTGGTTTTCCTCGCGGGTGTTGAACTCCAGCTTGTCGAGTTTGGTCAGACCATCGACCAGCTCGGCCACCGGGCTGCCAAAGCGTTCGATCAAATCGGTCTTGGTGATGCTGCAATCTTCCAGCGCGTCGTGCAGCAAGGCGGCGCACAGCGCCTGGGCGTCCAGTTTCCACTCCGCACACTGCGCTGCCACCGCAATCGGGTGCGTGATGTAAGGCTCGCCGCTGTTGCGCAGCTGGCCCAGATGGGCCTGGTCGGCGTAGCGATAGGCGCGCCGCACCTGCTCCAGCCCCTCAGGGGTCAGGTAAGCCAGTTTCTCGGTCAACGCGGCAAAGCTCGCGGCCGCTGCATTGGCCGCAGCCGTACCCGGCGCTGGCGACGGGGCAAGCGGTGGGTTGGACGGCTGGGCGAGTGTCATGGCCTGAACTTTAACTGCAATAAAAAAGCACCGACAAGGCGGTGCTTTTCAGAGGATGCGAAAGGGTTTCAGCCCGGCACTTTTTTGAGCATTTCGGTGCCCACGTGACCAGCGGCGATTTCACGCAGCGCCGTCACGCCCGGCTTGTTCTTGCTCTCAACCTTGGCCGTGTGACCCTGGCTGAGCATGCGAGCGCGGTAAGTGGCGCACAAAACCAGCTGGAAGCGGTTGGGGATTTTTTCGAGGCAATCTTCAACGGTGATGCGGGCCATGGATGCTCCAGAAATCGGTTCAGGTGAGGTGCAAGGCGGTGAATACATCCGCCCGGGCCCGGCGCTGTGCCGGGTACTTGAGTCGCTGCGCATGGACGACGGCTTTCAGGTCAAACAAGGCGCGCTCAAACAGTTCGTTGATTATAACGAAGTCGAATTCGCTCACCTGGGCCATCTCCTCGGCGGCGTTCTTCAGCCGCAGGGCAATGATGTCGGCCGCGTCCTCGCCCCGGTTGTGCAGCCGCGACTCCAGCTCGTTCCAGCTCGGCGGCAGGATGAAGATCAGCACCGCGTTGGCAAACAGGCGTTTGATTTGCAGGGCCCCCTGGTAGTCGATTTCCAGCACCACGTCCGAGCCTTCGGCAATGCGGTCCTCGATGGCCTTGCGCGAGGTGCCGTAGCGTTGGCCATGCACATGCGCCCATTCCACAAAGGCATTGGCCTGCACCATCTGGTCGAACTCGTCGTTGGAGACAAAGAAGTACTCGCGCCCGTGCTTTTCCTGGCCGCGCGGTGCGCGCGTGGTGTGTGACACCGAAGGTCGCACGCGGGCGTCGACCTCCATCAGCGCCTTCACCAGGCTGGATTTGCCAGCCCCGCTGGGGGCCGCGACCACAAAGAGGTTGCCAGGGTAGTTGTCCATCATTCGAGATTTTGTACCTGCTCGCGCAGTTGTTCGATCAGCACCTTCATGTCCACCGAGATGCGGGTGAGTTCCATCGTCGCGGATTTGGAGCCCAGGGTGTTGGCCTCGCGGTGCAGCTCCTGAATCAGGAAGTCCAGTCGCTTGCCCACACCCTCGGTCTTGCCGCCTTGGGCGAGCAAGTCGTCGATCTCGGCCAGGTGCGCGGCCAAACGCGACAGCTCTTCGGCCACGTCGATGCGGATGGCAAACGCGGTGGCTTCGCTCAGGGCACGCTCTTGCACCGCGTCGGTGGGCAGGCCAGCCTCGGCCTGCGCCAGGGCGTCGCGCCAGCGCTCCAGAAAGCGCAGGCGCTGTTGCTCGACGAGTTGTGGAATGAGCGGTGCAGCGCGTTGTGCCAGTTCGCGCAATTGGGTCAAGCGTTCGCGCAGCATGGCACTCAGACGTTCGCCTTCGCGCGCACGCGCAGCTTGCAGGGCCTGCACCACCTCGCGGGCCAGGGCCACCAAGGGCGTGCCGACATCGGCGGGGGCGGGGCTGGCGCTTTGCCCCAGCCGCAGCGCGTCAGCCACCGACAGCGGGGTCGCTTGCGGCAAGACCGCATGGACCTGGGTTTGCGCTTGCGCCAATTGCTGCAACCACGTCGGCGAGGGCAGGGCCAGGCCCGAGGCCGAGGCCGACTCCAGTTGCACGCGCACCTCCACCTTGCCCCGGCGCAGTTGCGCGGTCACCAGCTCACGCAGCGCGGTTTCGTGCGCGCGCAGCTCGTCGGGCATCTTGAAGCTCAGGTCCAGAAAGCGGCTGTTGACCGAGCGGATTTCCAGCCCCAAGCGCCAGCCAGCGGTGCCGGAGTCGGGATCGGGGGGTAGCTGCGCCTGGCTGCTGGCGTAGCCGGTCATGCTGTGGATGGGCATGGGCAAGGGACGAGGTCAAAAGCCGATTATCTCAGGCTGGCCACAGCACATGCCCGACAATGCCGGCTTTGCCTGCCCTTGACGAAAGCCCTCATGAGCCAAGCCCTGCCCGAATCCCGCCGCCACCGCGCGCCCAACGCCCTGCGCCCGGTGCGCATCACCCGCCGCTACACCATCCACGCCGAAGGTTCGGTGCTGATCGAGTTCGGCCAGACCAAGGTCTTGTGCACCGCATCGGTGGAAGAAAAGGTGCCGGGCCACAAGCGGGGCTCCGGCGAAGGCTGGGTGACGGCCGAGTACGGCATGTTGCCGCGTGCCACCCACACCCGCAGCGACCGCGAGGCCGCGCGCGGCAAGCAATCCGGTCGCACGCAAGAAATCCAGCGCCTGATTGGCCGCTCGCTGCGCGCCGTGTTTGATCTGCAGAAGCTGGGCGAGCGCACCATCCACCTCGACTGCGATGTGTTGCAAGCCGACGGTGGCACGCGCACCGCCAGCATCACTGGTGCCTTTGTGGCCGCGCAGGATGCGGTCAACCAGTTGCTCGCCAGCGGCAAGATCAGCGAGAGCCCCATCCTGCAACCCGTGGCCGCCATCTCGGTGGGCCTGCTGGGCGAGTTGGCGCTGCTGGACCTTGAATACACCGAAGACTCGGCCTGCGACACCGACATGAACGTGGTGATGACGGGGGCCGGCCACTACGTGGAAGTGCAGGGCACGGCCGAGGGCGCGGCGTTCACCCGCGAACAAATGAACACCTTGTTGGCCCTGGCTGAAAAAGGCATTGGCGAGTTGATGCAGGCCCAGCGCGAGGCCCTGAGCCGGGATTGAGCACCATGCAGCGCATCGTTTTGGCCTCCAACAACGCAGGCAAGCTGGCCGAGTTGCAAGCCCTGTTTGCGCCGCTGGGTGTGCAACTGGTGCGCCAGGCCGAGCTGGGCATTGGCGAGGCGGAGGAGCCTTTTCACACCTTCGTTGAAAACGCCTTGGCCAAAGCCCGCCACGCCAGCCGCGCCAGCGGCTTGCCAGCCGTGGCCGACGACGCGGGCCTGTGCGTGGACGCCTTTGGTGGCTTGCCCGGCGTGCAAACCGCGCACTACGCCACGCAATTCGGTTACCCCAAAGGGGACGATCAGAACGTGCGGGCTTTGCTGGAGCAAATGGCGCACATCGACAACCGCCGTGCCGCCTTGGTCAGCACCTTGGTGGCGGTGCGCCACCCGGACGATCCGGAGCCCTTGATCGCCGTGGGCCGCGCCGTGGGGGAGATCACGCGCGCGCCGCGCGGCGACAACGGCTTTGGCTTTGATCCAGTGATGTTCATCCCGCGTTTTGGCAAAACCTTTGCTGAATTGCCGGTCGAGGTCAAGAACGCCAACAGCCATCGCGGTCAGGCCGCGCAGCAGATGCTCGCCTTGATGCGCGAGCGCTGGTTTGCCGCATGAGCGCTGCGCCGTTTGACGTGGTGCACCTGATGCGCCCAGGCGTCGTCAGCCTGGGCAGCTTGCCGCCGCTGTCGATCTATGTGCACCTGCCCTGGTGTCTGCGCAAGTGCCCGTACTGCGATTTCAATTCCCACGAGTCGAGTGGCGAGTTGCCCGAGGCCCCATACCTCGACGCCCTGTGCGCCGATCTGGAGCAGAGCCTGCCGCTGATTTGGGGGCGCACGGTGCACAGCGTGTTCATCGGCGGTGGCACGCCGAGTCTGTTCTCGCCCGCCGGCATCGAACGCTTGATCGGCGACATTCGGGCGCGGGTGCGGCTGGCGGCCGATGCCGAGATCACGCTGGAGGCCAACCCCGGCACCTTCGAGACCGATCGCTTTCGGGCCTTTCGCACCGCCGGTGTGACGCGGCTGTCGGTGGGCGTGCAAAGCTTTGACGACGCCCACCTGCGTGCCCTCGGGCGTGTGCACGATCGCGCGCAGGCTCTGGCCGCTGTGGACGAGGCCGCGCGCGTGTTCGACACCTTCAACCTCGACTTGATGTACGCCTTGCCGGGGCAGACGCTGGCGCAAATCGACGATGACCTGGACCGGGCGCTGGGCTTCGCCCCACCGCACCTGTCGGTCTACCACCTGACCATCGAACCCAACACGGTGTTCGCCAAGTTCCCACCCGCCTTGCCCGAGGACGACACGGCCTACGCCATGCTGGACCGCATCACCGAGCGCACCACGCAGGCGGGCCTGTGGCGTTATGAGGTGTCCGCTTACGCCCGCGATGGGCATCGGTGTTGGCACAACCTCAATTACTGGCAGTTCGGCGACTACCTCGGCCTGGGCGCGGGCGCGCACAGCAAGCTGAGTTTCGCGCACCGCATCGTGCGTCAGGTGCGCAACCGCGACCCGCGCCTGTACATGGCCCACGCCGTCGATGCCGCGCGGCCCGAGCGCGCTGTGGCCCAGCACCACGAGGTGCGGCGCGATGAATTGCCGTTCGAGTTCATGCTCAATGCCTTGCGCTTGCGCCACGGTTTTTCGCTCGACGACTTCACCGAACGCACGGGTTTGCCGCCGAGTGCGGTGCAGGCGGCGTTGCAAACGGCCGAGCGCCAAGGGCTGATCACCCGTGAGGGCCAGCGCATCACACCCACCGAGCGCGGCTTTGATTTTTTGAGTGACTTGCAGGCGCTGTTTTTGCCGGACGCCGATTGAGCACGGCGTCGCTGGCTGCACGAGTCGCGGCGTCGTGGGTCCGGTCGATCACCAAGGGCCAGCCTTTACAATGCGGGCCATTCGACTGGAAGCGTGGCAGAGTGGTTGAATGCACCGGTCTTGAAAACCGGCGAAGGTTTGCGCCTTCCGTGAGTTCGAATCTCACCGCTTCCGCCAAGTCCTCCATCCAGACGCGCCCATCGGCGCGTTTTTTGTTCTCAGGGGCAGGCATGCAGCTTTCTTTGCCGCAGGGGTTCAAGGCCTTGGTCGTGGGTGCCAGCGGAGCGCTGGGACAGGCCTTTGTGCAGCATTTCGAGCGTGACCCGGCTTGCGCCGAAGTGATCGGCGTGTCGCGCTCGACGTCACCCGGGTTTGATCTGGAAGACGCGGCCAGCATCGAGCGGCTCGCGCAGGCGCTGCTGCCACGAGGGCCGTTTCACTGGATCGTGGATGCCACCGGCGCGTTGACCGTGGACGGTGTTGGGCCCGAGAAGTCCTTGGCCATGCTCGATGCGACGGCTTTGCAACGCAGCTTTGCCATCAACACCATCGGGCCGGCCTTGTTGTTGCGCCACCTGGCAGCGGCCTTGCCCAAAGGCGACGCCATCTACGCCAAGCTTTCGGCCCGCGTGGGCAGCATCAGCGACAACCGCAAGGGCGGCTGGTATGGCTACCGGGCGTCCAAGGCGGCGATGAACATGGTCTTGCAAACGGCGGCCATCGAGCTGCAGCGCCGCCATCCGCGCTTACGCGTGGTCGCCCTCCAGCCGGGTACGGTCCGCTCCCATTTGTCTGCGCCGTTTCAGGCGGGTGTGCCGCTGCTGCTGGAGCCCGCGGAATCGGTGGCTGGTATGGTGCAGGCCATGCAAGGGCTGTCGGTCAAGGCCGGCGCGCATTTCGTGGACTTCCAAGGCCAAGACATTCCCTGGTGAGGCTATGCCGACCGACTTCAAAGGCAACAAACGCGATTTACCCAGCAAGCTGTGCTGCGTGTGTCAGCGCCCCATGACTTGGCGCAAGGCCTGGGCCAAGAATTGGGACTCGGTGAAGTACTGTTCTGAGGCCTGTCGCCGGGTAGCCAAGCGTCAATCGCATGCGGCCCCATCCGATCCATCGTCGTCCTAGAAAGAGTTCATCTCATGAATCCAACCGTTCTGACCGTCTTGATCGTCGCCGTGTTGCCCATCGTCTGTGCTGGCATCGCCAAATGGGGGGCACGCGGCTACAACAACCACGAGCCGCGTGCCTGGCTGGCCGCCCAAGCAGGCTGGCGCGCGCGCGCCAACGCGGCACAACAAAACAGCTTCGAGGCGTTTCCGATGTTTGCGGCGGGGGTCATCTTGGCCAGCCTGCAGGGCGTTGATGCCGATGCCATCGCGTGGTGCTGCTGGAGCTTTGTGGCGATGCGCCTGCTCTACATCTACTGCTATGTGGTGGACTGGTCGACGCTGCGTTCCATCGCCTGGCTGCTGGGGCTGATCGCCGTCATCCGCTTGTACGTGTTGGCGCTGTGAGCGCGCACGCTGCGTGCTAGGGCTGGGCGTCGTCCAGCACCGAGGCTGGACCGATGCGCCGGGCACGCTGATCGACGTAATAGCCACCGAACTCGGTGTAGCGCAACACCGTCTGCTGGCAGCGTTGACACGCAAAAACCTCGCAGCGGTTGTACGGGAAGAACTTCAGCGCCACAGGGGCATCGGCGCTTTCGTAGCGCGTGCCTTGGGGATGGTGTTCGGCAAAGGTGGGCTCGTCGATGCGGGGATCACGCAGACTCGCCACGGCCTGGAGTTGGTCGCTCGGCCATTCGGCGTCGCTGAGGCTGTCCCAGCCCGCGCAGCGTTGCAAAGCGCATGGGCACGGCGCGGGGGACGCCGCCATCCGGTCCCGCAGGGCCTGGGCTGTATCGAGAAAGGGGAGCGTCGACATGGGGCATGAGCCTACCATCGCGCCCATGAAAAACCCCGCCGAGGCGGGGTGGGACAGTCACCCATGCGCAAGCGCGCATGGGGCTGGGCCGGGTATCAACCGCGGTTGGCGGCGACGTCGCGACGCGGCGAACCCGAGAAGAGCTGGCGCGGACGGCCGATCTTGTACTCGGGGTCGCTGATCATCTCGTTGAGCTGGGCGATCCAGCCCACGGTACGAGCCAGCGCAAAGATGCCGGTGAACAGGTTGACCGGGATGCCGATGGCGCGTTGCACGATGCCCGAATAGAAGTCGACGTTCGGGTAGAGCTTGCGCTGCACGAAGTAGTCGTCTTCCAGCGCGATTTTTTCCAGCGCCTTGGCCAGCTTGAACAGCGGGTCGTTTTCCAGACCGAGTTCGGCCAGCACTTCGTTGCAGGTTTCCTGCATGAGTTTGGCACGGGGGTCGTAGTTCTTGTAGACGCGGTGACCGAAACCCATCAGCTTGACGCCGGAGTTCTTGTCCTTGACCTTCTCCATGAACTCGCCCACTTTGGCCACGCCGCCCATTTGCTGGATTTCTTCCAGCATGTTCAGGCAGGCCTCGTTGGCACCGCCATGGGCCGGGCCCCACAGACAGGCCACGCCGGCTGCGATGGCGGCGAACGGGTTGGTGCCCGAGGAGCCGCACAGGCGCACGGTCGAGGTCGAGGCGTTTTGCTCGTGGTCGGCGTGCAGGATGAAGATGCGGTCCAGGGCGCGTTCGAGCACCGGGTTGACCTTGTACTCTTCGCACGGGGTGGCAAACATCATGCGCAGGAAGTTGCCGGCATAGCTCAGGTCGTTGCGCGGATAGATGTAGGGCTGACCCATGCCGTATTTGTAGGCCATGGCCACCAGCGTGGGCATCTTGGCGATCAGGCGGATGGCTGCAATCTCACGGTGCTCCGGGTTGTTGATGTCGGTGCTGTCGTGATAGAAGGCCGACAGAGCGCCCACCAGGCCGGTCAACACGGCCATCGGGTGGGCATCACGGCGGAAGCCGCGCAGGAAGAACTGCATCTGCTCGTTGACCATGGTGTGGTTGGTCACGGTCTGGACGAACTGCGCTTTCTCGGCGGCGTTGGGCAGCTCGCCCTTGAGCAGCAGGTAGCAGGTTTCGAGGTAGTCGCAGTGTGTGGCGAGTTGCTCGATGGGGTAGCCGCGGTACAGCAGCTCGCCCTTGTCGCCGTCGATGTAGGTGATGCCCGACTGGCACGAAGCCGTGGAGAGGAAGCCCGGGTCATAGGTGAACATGCCGGTTTGACCATAGAGCTTGCGAATGTCGATCACATCCGGGCCGATGCTGCCGTGGTAGACGGGCATGTCGATGCTGGGCGCGCCGTTGCTGAACGACAGCGTGGCTTTGTTATCGGAGAGTTTCATGGTCGGGTCCTCGAAAGGGGCGGGTAACAGGTCTGTGGTTCAGGTTCTCAACAGCTCGAGCACCTGGCATGCATCGTCGGAGAGGGATTTTCCCGGTCTTTCCTTTCGCCTAAGTAACAGGTCGAGCAGATCGTTGTCGGACAAATCCATCAGTTCGTACAAGCCGCGGGCATGCCCCACCGTTAAGCGAGATTCATGCCGCTCGAAAAAGCGCTGGATGAACAAATCGTTCTCCAGCAAGCCGCGCCGGCTGCGCCAGTGCAGTTTGCTCAGAGCCGGGGCGCTCAGCGCTTGCTGGGCATCCAGGCCATCGAGCGAAGGATCCCCCACGGACGTGTCGCGAAACGGTGCGCTGGCGTCCATGGTGGCTCCAGTGTGGTGCAAAGCGCCTCAGATGGCGCGACGCACCATCAGTTCCTTGATCTTGCCGATGGCCTTGGTGGGGTTCAAACCCTTGGGGCAGACATCGACGCAGTTCATGATGGTGTGGCAGCGGAACAAGCGGTACGGATCTTCCAGGTTGTCCAGACGCTCGGCGGTGGCCTGGTCGCGGCTGTCGGCGATGAAGCGGTAGGCCTGCAACAGACCGGCCGGGCCGACGAACTTGTCCGGGTTCCACCAGAACGAGGGGCAGCTGGTCGAGCAGCTCGCGCACAAGATGCACTCGTACAGACCGTTCAACTCGTCGCGCTCTTCGGGCGACTGCAGACGCTCGCGCTCGGGCGCGGGCGTGTGGTTGATGAGGTAGGGCTTGATCGAGTGGTATTGCTTGAAGAACTGCGTCATGTCCACGATCAGGTCGCGGATGACCGGCAGGCCCGGCAGCGGCTTCAAGACGATGGTCTCGGGCAGCGTGCGCAGGTTGGTCAGGCAGGCCAGACCGTTCTTGCCGTTGATGTTCATGGCGTCGGAGCCGCACACGCCTTCACGGCAGGAGCGGCGGAACGACAGCGTCGGGTCCACGGCCTTGAGCTTGACCAAGGCGTCGAGCAGCATGCGCTCGGAGCCGTCGAGTTCGATCTCGAGGGTCTGCATGTAGGGCTTGGCGTCCTGGTCCGGGTCGTAGCGGTAGATCTTGAATGTACGTTTTGCCATGGGTCAGATTCCTTTTCGTCGCGCGGGGGGCATCTCAGAAAGTACGTGGCTTCGGGGGCACGGTGTCGACCGTGAGCGGCTTCATGCGCACCGGCTTGTAGTCCAGGCGGTTGCCGTCCATGAACCACAGCGTGTGCTTCATCCACTCGGCGTCGTTGCGACCCAGCGGGCAGGTCGGGTGGGTGACATCGTGTTCGTAGTCGCGCACCAAGTGGGCACCACGGCATTCCTTGCGGGCGGCGGCACTTTCCATGGTGGCTTGGGCGGCTTCCATCAGGTTTTCGACTTCCAGCGCTTCGATGCGCGCGGTGTTGAAGACCTTGGAGTTGTCCTTGAGACCGATGTTGGCCACGCGTGCGCGCAGTTCAGCGATCTTGCGCACGCCTTCGTCCATCGACTCTTGGCTGCGGAACACGCCGGCATGGGCTTGCATGATGGCGCGCATGTCGTTGGCGATGTCTTGGGCGTATTCGCCATTGGGGTTGTTGTCCAGACGGGCCAGGCGCGCCAGCGTGTAGTCGGCGGCGTTGGCGGGCAGCTCGGCCTGGGTGGCACCGGGCTTGACGTTGGCCACGATGTGGTCACCGGCAGCCTTGCCGAATACCAGCAGGTCCAGCAGCGAGTTGGTGCCCAGGCGGTTGGCGCCGTGCACCGACACGCAGGAGCATTCGCCCACGGCGTACAGGCCTTTGATGGGGCGGTCTTGACCGTTGACGGTCTCGACCACTTGGCCGTGGATGTTGGTCGGGATGCCGCCCATCTGGTAATGGATGGTGGGCACCACGGGGATGGGCTGCTTGGTGATGTCGACGTTGGCAAAGTTGATGCCGATCTCGTACACCGAGGGCAGGCGCTTGTGGATGGTCTCGGCCCCGAGGTGGTCGAGCTTCATGTGGATGTAGTCCTTGTTGGGACCACAGCCACGGCCTTCCAGAATTTCCTGGCCCATGCAGCGCGAGACGAAGTCGCGCGGGGCCAGGTCTTTCAGCGTGGGCGCATAGCGCTCCATGAAGCGTTCGCCTTCGCTGTTGAGCAAGATGGCGCCTTCGCCACGGCAACCTTCGGTCAGCAACACGCCAGCACCGGCCACGCCGGTGGGGTGGAACTGCCAGAACTCCATGTCTTGCAGGGCGATGCCCGCGCGAGCGGCCATGCCCAGACCGTCGCCGGTGTTGATGAAGGCGTTGGTCGACGATTGGTAGATGCGACCCGCGCCGCCCGTGGCAAACAGCACGGTTTGCGCTTGCAGCGTGTAGACGTCGCCGGTTTCCATTTCCAGAGCGGTCACGCCCACCACATCGCCGTCGGCGTTGCGGATCAGGTCGAGCGCCATCCATTCCACGAAGAAGGTCGTGCGTGCAGCCACGTTGGCTTGGTACAGTGTGTGCAGCATGGCGTGGCCCGTGCGGTCGGCCGCGGCGCAGGCGCGCTGCACGGGCTTCTCGCCGAAGTTGGCGGTGTGGCCCCCAAACGGACGCTGGTAAATCGTGCCATCGGGGTTGCGGTCAAAGGGCATGCCCATGTGTTCCAGCTCGTACACCACTTTCGGGGCTTCGCGGCACATGAACTCGATGGCGTCTTGGTCGCCCAGCCAGTCGGAGCCCTTGACGGTGTCGTAGAAGTGGTATTCCCAGCTGTCCTCGGACATGTTGCCCAGCGAGGCGGACACGCCACCTTGCGCGGCCACGGTGTGCGAACGCGTCGGGAACACCTTGGACAGGACGGCCACGTTCAGGCCCGCGCGCGACAGTTGCAGCGAGGCGCGCATGCCGGAACCACCGGCACCGACGATGACCACGTCAAACTTGCGACGGGCGACGGAACTCTTTGTTGTCATGACTCACAGCCTCCACAGAACCTGAATGGCCCAACCGATGCACGACACCAGCCAGACGATGGTAAAAACTTGCAGGACCAGACGCACGCCGACGGGCTTGACGTAGTCCATCCAAATGTCGCGCACGCCGACCCAGACGTGCCAGGCAAACGCCACCAGCACCGAGAAGGTCAGGGCCTTCATCCATTGGGTGCTGAAGATGCCAGCCCATTTGTCGTAACCGATCTCGCCACTGCTGAGCAGCACCTGGGCCAGCAGGACCACGGTGAACAAAGCCATCAGACCCGCAGTGACACGCTGCACCAGCCAGTCGCGCAGGCCGTAGTGCGCGCCCACGACGACGCGCTTGGAGCCGTAATTCACGGACATGTTGTTACTCCTTGGAAATCAGTACAGACCAAACAGCTTGGCGCCCAGGACGGCCGTCAGGCCCAGGCTCAGCACCAGCGTGACGATGGCGGAGGACTTGCCAAACTCTTTGCTCACGGCGTGCTGGACGTCCATGTACAGGTGACGCACGCCCGCGATCAGGTGGTGCAGGTAGGCCCAGATCAGCGCCAGCACCAGCAGCTTGACGAACCAGCCCGGCGCGATGCCGATGCCAACGTTGAAGGCGGCTTTGAACTTGGCGAACGAAATTTCGGACGACACCGAGGTATCGAAGAGCCAAACGATGAGGGGCAACAGCAGGAACATCACGGCGCCGCTGATGCGGTGCAGGATGGACACGATGCCAGCCGCCGGCAGGCGGTAGGTTGGCAAGTCGGTGAGCGCATGGATGTTGCGGAACTCAGGCCGCTTTTTGGCAAGCTCGGTCATGGGCGGGGACTTCCTCTCGTGGGTTTTTGAAGGTCAAAAGAGTTTCGGATTCTATTGCACTGCATCAAACTGACATGGGGGTTTCAGGAGGTCAGCTGAGGGCGTTGCGGTAATGGTGCGTGTCCGTGCGATACAGGCCACGGCGCAGCTCCATCGGCGTGTCGTGGTAGGTGTAGGCAATGCGCTCAACGCTGAGCAGTGGCGTGCGGGTGTCGACCTGCAACAGTGCCGCCTGGGGGGCATCCGGGTTGACCGCGCGGAGTCGCTCGTCGGCACGCACCATGCGCACACCGAATTCGGTTTCGAACAGGGCATACATCGGGCCATGGTACTCACTCAGACGCTCGGCGGTCAGGCCCTTGAACGGAGCCCCTGGCAGCCACAGGTCTTCCAAGATGGTGGGCACGCCGCCAAACGCGAGCACGCGCCGCACCTGCAACACCGTGTCGCCCGTGCGCAGGCTCAGGGCGCGGGCGATCTCGGCGCTGGCGCGCAGGCGCTTGCAGTCGATGATGCTGCGCTCGGCCGGTCCTTCGCTTTGCACGTCACCCGTGTCGGGTTGCAACTTCAGGAAGCGGTATTGCACCTGCTGCTCGGCATGGGTGGCCACAAAAGTTCCCTTGCCTTGGCGTCGAACCACCAGGTTTTCGGCCGAAAGTTCATCAATGGCTTTGCGCACCGTGCCTTGGCTCACGCGGTAGCGTGCGGCCAAGTCCATCTCGCTGGGGATGACCTCGCCGGGTTTCCATTCGCCGCTTTGCAGGCTTTGCAGGATCAGCCCCTTGATCTGTTGATACAGAGGGCTGAAGGCCGGAGTCGCACCCCCAGCCGCAGCCAGATCGAGGCTGGCAGCCAGCGTGGACGAGGGGGAGGAGGTGGCCATGGGAGCGAGCGTCAGGTCGTTGTCAACCTCCGATCATATCTTCTATAAGACATAAGACAGACCGTCTCGCGGGTTTTCGAGGGTAAACTCTGTCGCATCCATTTCATCAACTTTTCTGGAGTCATCCCATGAGCAAAAAGCCCGTTCGCGTGGCCGTCACCGGCGCTGCTGGCCAAATCGGTTATGCCCTGTTGTTCCGCATCGCCTCGGGCGAAATGTTGGGCAAGGACCAGCCCGTCATCCTGCAATTGCTCGAAATCCCGGATGAGAAAGCCCAAAAAGCCCTCAAGGGCGTGATGATGGAGCTGGAAGACTGCGCCTTCCCGCTGCTGGCCGGCATGGAAGCCCACGCCGACGCCATGACCGCGTTCAAGGACACCGACTACGCTTTGCTGGTCGGCGCCCGTCCCCGTGGCCCCGGCATGGAGCGCGCCGACTTGCTGGCCGCCAACGCCCAGATCTTCACGGCCCAGGGCAAGGCCCTCAACGCCGTGGCCTCGCGCAATGTCAAGGTGCTGGTGGTCGGCAACCCCGCCAACACCAACGCCTACATCGCCATGAAGTCGGCCCCCGACCTCAAGCCGGGCAACTTCACCGCCATGCTGCGTCTGGACCACAACCGCGCTGCGTCGCAAATCGCTGCCAAGACCGGCAAAGCCGTGGCCGAGATCGAGAAACTGGCCGTGTGGGGCAACCACTCGCCCACCATGTACGCCGACTACCGTTTCGCCACCATCGGCGGCCAGTCCGTCAAGGACATGATCAACGACCAGGTCTGGAACGAAACCGTGTTCCTGCCCACCGTCGGCAAGCGCGGCGCGGCCATCATCGAAGCGCGTGGCCTGTCCTCGGCCGCCTCGGCCGCCAACGCAGCCATCGACCACATGCGCGACTGGGCCCTGGGCACCAACGGCAAGTGGGTCACCATGGGCATCCCGTCGCAGGGCTGGTATGGCATTCCGAAGGAAGTCATGTTCGGCTTCCCCGTCACCTGCGCCAACGGTGAGTACACCGTGGTTGAAGGTCTGCCCATCGACGAGTTCAGCCAAGCTTGCATCAACAAGACCCTCAAGGAATTGCAAGACGAGCAAGCCGGCGTGGCCCACCTCCTGTAATCCTCACTGGACAGGAAACCGCCACCCATGAACGCCCCCGCTGCCGCCACCGATCGTGTGGGCGCGGGGGTGCATCCGCGACAGGTGTTGCTGGGTGCGCAGGCGGGTGCACACGCGCTGCCGGTGTGCGATCACTACAGCGGCGTCGAAGTGCGCATGCGCAAGAGCCTGCAATTGCAGGCCGAGATGGCGCAAGAGTTCGGCACCTGCGTGTTTGACGTCACCCTCGATTGCGAGGATGGTGCGCCCGTGGGCGGCGAGGCCGAACACGCGGCCCTGGTGACCGAACTGGCCCTCGCGGCGGCCCCCCAGGCGCGTGTCGCGGTGCGGGTCCATCCGGTCGACCACCCGGCGTTCGAAGCCGATGTGGCCCACATCGTCGGGCAGGCCGGGCATCGCCTGTGCCATGTCATGGTGCCCAAGGTCGAATCCGTCGCCGATGTGGCGCGCGCTGCCGCCGCGCTGGATGCGGCCGGTGCCCCGCACTTGGCCCTGCAAGTGCTGATCGAGTCGCCCGCAGCGGTGCATCGCGCTTTCGACATCGCGGCCCATGCGCGCGTGCAGTCGCTCAGCTTTGGTCTCATGGACTTCGTGTCGGCCCACGGGGGTGCGATTCCCTCGGCAGGCATGTCCTCGGCGGGGCAATTCACGCACCCCTTGGTGCTGCGCGCCAAGGTCGAGATCGCCAGCGCCTGTCATGCCCACGGCAAGGTGCCCTCGCATTGCGTGGTCACCGAATTCAGCGACGTCGATGCCATGCGCGCGGCCGCCCGCCGTGCCGCCCACGAGCTGGGTTACACCCGCATGTGGAGCATCCATCCTGCCCAGATCCGTCCCATCCTGGAGGCCATGGCGCCGCCAGCAGCGGACATCGATCTGGCCAGCGACATCATCCTGGCCGCGCAGGCTGCCGATTGGGCCCCCATCAGCCACCGGGGTCAGTTGCACGACCGCGCCAGCTACCGCCTGTATTGGCAGGTGCTGGAGCGTGCCCATCACACGGGGGCTGTGCTACCCGAGCCCGTGCGGCTATTCTTCAGGGATTGACACAGGAGACCTCGCATGCGCATCCGCCACCTGCTCAGTTGCTGTCTGATCCCTATGGTCGCTGGGGCGGCCGAACCTGCGCCCACCGGCACAGCCTCCGGCAAGACCCCGGTCCCGGCCGCCAAGGCCACTCACCAACCCGCCCACAAGCCCGCGCAAAAGGTCCGCCACAAGGCGGCGACCGTCGCGCCGGCACTCGCCTCTACGGTGACCGAGGTGGTGCCCGAAGAGCACAAGCTCGCCGTGGCCGGTGAGGTCCACACGGGCCGCATGGCCTGTGAGCTGGGCGTGCACGTCAGCGTGAACGCCGATCCGCAAAAACCAGGCGAGTTTGTGTTGCAGATGCAGCAGCACACCTACCGCATGACCCCGGTGGTCTCGTCCACGGGCGCGGTGCGCTTGGAGGATGCGAAAGCCGGCGCCATGTGGCTGCAACTGGCCAACAAGTCGATGTTGATGAACACCAAGCTTGGCCAGCGCATGGCCGACGAATGCCAAAGCCCGGCGCAGATGGCCGTGGCCGAACAAATGAAACTCAACCCACCCCCGAGCCTGCTGGACGACCCCGGCGTGGCGCGGAAGTGATTCCCGCATCCCAGATACGAACCTAGTCAGGAGAAAGCACCATGTTGAAAGCCTACCGTGAACACGCCGCCGAGCGCGCCGCCTTGGGCATCCCGCCGCTGCCGCTGGATGCCAAGCAAGTGGCCGAGCTCATCGAGCTCATCAAGAACCCGCCCGCCGGCGAAGACCAGTTCCTGCTGGACCTGCTGACGCACCGCGTGCCCCCGGGCGTGGACGATGCCGCCAAGGTCAAGGCCTCCTTCCTCGCCGCCGTGGCACACGGCGACCTGAAGGTCGGTCTGATCTCCAAGGCCAAGGCCACCGAGCTGCTGGGCACCATGGTCGGTGGCTACAACGTCAAGCCGCTGATCGACTTGCTCGACGACCAGGACGTCGCCGCTGTGGCCGCCGAAGGCCTGAAGAAAACCCTGCTCATGTTCGACGCTTTCCACGACGTGGCCGAGAAAGTGACAGCGGGCAACGCCAAGGCCAAGGAAGTCATGCAGTCCTGGGCCGATGCCGAGTGGTTCACCAGCCGCCCCGAAGTGCCCAAGAGCATCACCGTGACCGTGTTCAAAGTGCCCGGCGAAACCAACACCGATGACCTGTCGCCCGCGCCCGACGCCTGGAGCCGCCCGGACATCCCGATGCACTACCTGGCCATGCTCAAGAACACCCGTCCGGACGCGGCGTTCAAGCCCGAAGAAGACGGCAAGCGCGGTCCGATCCAGTTCATCGAAGACCTCAAGAAAAAAGGCCACCTGGTCGCCTACGTGGGTGACGTGGTCGGCACCGGCTCCAGCCGCAAGTCCGCCACCAACAGCGTGATCTGGGCCACGGGTCAAGACATTCCGTTCGTGCCCAACAAGCGCTTTGGCGGCGTCACGCTCGGCGGCAAGATCGCCCCCATCTTCTACAACACGCAGGAAGACTCCGGCTCGCTGCCCATCGAAGTCGATGTGAGCAAGCTCGAGATGGGCGACGTGATCGAGGTGCTGCCCTACGACGGCAAGATCACCAAGGCTGGCGCGACGTTGGCTGAGTTCCAGCTCAAGAGCGAGGTGCTGTTTGACGAAGTGCGCGCCGGTGGCCGCATCAACCTCATCATCGGTCGCAGCCTGACGGGCAAGGCCCGTGAGTTCCTGGGTCTGCCCGCATCCACGCTGTTCCGCCTGCCCAAGGCCCCCAAGGACACGGGCAAGGGCTTCACGCTGGCACAAAAGATGGTCGGTCGCGCCTGCGGTCTGCCCGAAGGCCAAGGCATTCGTCCCGGCACTTATTGCGAGCCGAAGATGACCACCGTGGGTTCGCAAGACACCACCGGCCCGATGACCCGCGACGAGCTGAAGGACCTGGCTTGCCTGGGCTTCTCTGCCGACATGGTGATGCAGTCCTTCTGCCACACCGCCGCCTACCCCAAGGCCGTGGACGTGAAGATGCACCGCGAACTGCCCACTTTCATCAGCAACCGTGGTGGCGTGGCCCTGCGTCCGGGCGACGGCGTGATCCACTCCTGGCTCAACCGCTTGCTGTTGCCCGACACCGTCGGCACCGGCGGTGACTCGCACACCCGTTTCCCCATCGGCATTTCGTTCCCGGCGGGTTCGGGCCTGGTGGCCTTCGGTGCCGCCACCGGCGTCATGCCGCTCGATATGCCCGAGTCGGTGCTGGTGCGCTTCAAGGGCCAGATGCAACCGGGCGTCACCCTGCGTGACCTGGTGCATGCCATCCCGCTGTACGCCATCAAGGCCGGTTTGCTGACCGTCGAGAAAAAGGGCAAGAAGAACATCTTCTCGGGCCGCATCCTCGAAATCGAAGGCCTGCCCGACCTCAAGGTCGAGCAAGCGTTCGAACTCTCCGACGCTTCGGCCGAGCGCTCGGCGGCGGGTTGCACCATCAAGCTCAACAAAGAGCCGGTGGCTGAGTACCTGAAGTCCAACATCGTGTTGATGAAGAACATGATCGCCGACGGCTACGCGGACAAGCGCACGCTGGAGCGCCGCATCAAGGCCGTTGAAGCTTGGCTGGCCAAGCCGCAACTGCTCGAAGCCGACAAGGACGCCGAATACGCCGCGGTCATCGACATCGACCTGGCCGACATCAAAGAGCCCATCGTCTGCTGCCCGAACGATCCGGACGACGCCAAGTTCATGTCCGAAGTCGCTGGCACCAAGATCGACGAAGCCTTCATCGGTTCGTGCATGACCAACATCGGCCACTTCCGTGCTGCGTCCAAAGTGTTGGGCGGCGCGCGCGACATCCCGGTCAAGCTGTGGGTGGCACCGCCGACCAAGATGGACGAGACCGAGCTCATCAAGGAAGGCCACTACGCCACCTTCGGTGCTGCCGGTGCCCGCACCGAAATGCCCGGCTGCTCGCTGTGCATGGGCAACCAGGCGCAAGTGCGTGAAGGCGCGACCGTGGTCTCGACCTCGACCCGCAACTTCCCCAACCGCCTGGGCAAGAACACCAATGTGTTCCTGACCAGTGCTGAGCTGGCGGCGGTGTGCTCCAAGCTCGGTCGCATCCCGACCGTGGCCGAGTACCAGGAGGCCGTGGGCATCATCAATCAGGATGCGGCCAACGTCTACAAGTACATGAACTTCGACCAGATCGAAGAGTACGCCGACGTGGCCAAGGGCGTGTCGGTCTAAGCCCGCATCGCTGCCACGTCACAACGGCCCCGCGAGGGGCCGTTGTCGTTGGTGCCAACGAACCGTTGTCGGGCTCAGAGTTTGAGGCGAAACGGCGAGAAGTCGGTGTCGCGGTCGTAGTGGTCTTCGTGCTCGACGCGTTTGAGCCAAGCCACCACGCGGTAGGTCAGCGGTGTGGCGAGCACTTCCCAGCCGGTCTTCAACACATACTGCGCCAGGGCCACGTGCACGATTTGCTCGGAGGGCCAGATGCCGTAGAAGGCGATCACGTAAAACAGCGACGAGTCCACCGCTTCGCCCACGGCGGTCGAGCCGATGGTGCGCATCCACAGATGACGCCCGTCGCTCCAGACCTTCATGCGCGCCAGCACATAGCTGTTGACCAGACTGCCGGCCCAAAACGCCAGCATCGACCCGAGCACGATGCGCCAGGTGTTGCCAAACACCAGCTCCAGCCCCGATTGCAGCTGCGTGTTGTAGTCGCCGGGTGCGGCGGGCAGCGCCACCACCACGGCGGCCATCAGGGCCGCGAAGGCCAGCGCCGCAAAGCCGCACCACACAGCACGGCGGTCGTGCGCGTAGCCATACACCTCGGTCAGGATGTCGCCGAACAAATACGAGATCGGAAAGAACAACACCCCGGCACCAAAGGTCACCGTGCCGATGAAGGGCAGGTCCATCTGCGCCGCCTTGGCCGCGCCGATCAGGTTCGAGCACAGCAGCACCGTCACGAAGGCGGCGACGATGAGGTCGTAGTGGCGGTAGCGGCGCGGTGTCATGCGCGTCAGTCTAAGGCACGCATGCCCATCGAGGTGCGCGGCATTCACATGCCATCGGGGCGCGGGTCGAAGTCTGACAATTCGCAGATGTCATTGAGTGGTGCGGCTTGGTCTTTTTTGACGTAATGAAAGTAGTGTCGAAAGCAGGCCCGCATCGCCATCGTGTGGGCGTCAAACAAACCATGCAATTGAGCCGTAGGACGCAGGGTTTTGCTGCGGGCGTCGTTCGCGCAACCTTCCAAAGCCAATAGCTTGAGCTTTTCAAACTCGCGCATGCGCCGCCGCATGGCCTTGTCGGTCAAATCCACGGTGAAGCTTTTCAGTGGAATGGATGCCGACGGATCGGGCGAGAGCAGGAAATGCTTGACGAGCAGGAAATACAAATCCCGTCCCGAGGTGGACTTGATGAAGGGCATGTGGACGCGCTCCCACTCGTTGAGCACGGCCAGGCAGCGCAGACCGCGGCCGATGTTGAGAGGGCTTGAGCCGTTGCTGGCGGCAGGCGTGACTGAGACTGTGGACCCCTCCATGGAGCTTCCTATCGTTGATGAAAACGATGAGAATTTTCGAAGAGGCCTTTGTCAGATTGAAATCAGTTTGCACCTCGGCGACAGGCCCTCAGGCCATCGCGATTTGCATCAGGTTGGTGCTGCCACTTTGACCAAAGGGCATGCCGGCCAGCACCACCACCGCATGCCCCGCGCGTGCAAAACCCTGCTCACGCGCCACCTCGGTGGCGATCTCGGTCAGGTGTTGCGTGTCCTGTGGATCGGGCACCTGCACCGAGTGCACACCCCAGGCCAGGGCCAGGCGGCGAGCGACGCCGAGGTGTGGCGAGATGCCCAGGATGGGGGCCTCCGGACGCTCGCGCGCCGCGCGCAAGGCGGTGTGGCCCGAGCTGGTGTAGCTGACGATGGCGTCGGCCTGCAACAGCGCCGAGGCACGTCGCATGGCGCAGCACACGGCTTGCGTCACATCGCGGGTGCTGGTGTCGGCGGCGGCGTGCGAGGCATCGATGAGCTGGCGGTACAAGGCGTCGCCCTCCGTGCCCTCGATGATGCGGTTCATCATCGTCACCGCTTCGATGGGGTATTGCCCGGCCGCCGATTCGGCCGACAGCATCACCGCATCGGCACCGTCGTAGATGGCGGTGGCGACGTCCGAGGCTTCGGCGCGCGTGGGCACCGGGCTGGCGATCATCGATTCCAGCATTTGCGTGGCCACGATGACCGGCTTGCCCTTTTTGCGGCACAAGCCAACGATGCGTTTTTGGATGGCGGGCACGCGCTCGGCGGGCATCTCCACGCCGAGGTCGCCGCGCGCGACCATGATGGCGTCGGCGGCCTCGATCACGTCGTCCAGCCGCTCGATGGCCGAGGGCTTTTCGAGTTTGGCCAACACCGCCGCGCGGCCTTGGATCAGGGCGCGCGCTTGTGCAATGTCTTCGGGGCGCTGCACAAAGGACAGCGCGATCCAGTCAGCACCCAATTGCAAGGCCACTTCCAAATCGGCGCGATCCTTGGCGGTCAACGCCGAAATCGGCAACACCACGCCCGGCACGTTCACGCCCTTGCGCTCGGACAGGCGTCCGCCCACCAGCACCGTGGTGTCGGCACTGTTGGCGTCGCAGCGATCCACGCGCACACGCAGCTTGCCGTCGTCGAGCAGCAACTCGGCACCCGGCACCAAGGCCGCAAAGATTTCCGGGTGCGGCAGTGGCACGCGCGTGGCGCTGCCCGGTGTGTCGTCGAGGTCAAAGCGAAACGCCTGGCCAGGCACGAGCTGCACCGGGCCGTCGGCAAAGCGACCCACGCGCAGCTTGGGGCCTTGCAAGTCGGCCAGGATGCCGATGGGACGCCCGGTGTCGCGCTCGACATCGCGCACCGCCTGAAAGCGCGCGGCGTGGCTGGCGAAATCGCCGTGGCTGAAGTTCATGCGAAACACATCGACGCCAGCGTCGAACAGCTGGCGAATGACCTCAGGGCTGGCGCTGGCGGGGCCGAGGGTGGCCACGATCTTGGCGCGGCGGGTGCGATGGGTCATGCGGGGTCTCCGGGGGCGTCGATCAAGATGACGCGAAAGTCGTTGACATTGGTGCGCGTGGGACCGGTGATGACCGAGTCGCCCAACGCTTGAAAAAATCCGTGGCCGTCGTTGGCATCGAGGTGCTGACGCGGGTGGAGGCCAGCGGCAAATGCACGGGCGAGCGTGTCGGGTCCGACGTGCGCACCCGCGATTTCTTCCACGCCGTCCACGCCATCGGTGTCGCCCATCAAGGCGTGGATGCGTGGCTGGCCTTGCGTGGCCAAGGCGAACGACAGCAGACACTCGACGTTGCGGCCACCGCGTCCCTTGCCGCGCAACGTGACCGTGGTCTCGCCGCCCGAGAGCAAGGCGCATGGCGTCTGAAACGGCATGCCCCGAGTCGCGGTTTGCAGAGCCAGTGCGCCCAGCACTTGGCCCACATCGCGGGCTTCGCCTTCGATGGCGTCGCTCAGGATGTGGGGTGTGTAGCCGTGCGCCTGCGCCACGTCGGCAGCCGCTTGCAGGGCTTGCTGCGGCGTCGCCACCAGGCGTGTGTCCAGCGGCGGCAGGCGTGGGTCATCCGGTTTGACCGATTCTCCCGCGCCGCTGCGCAGCACCTGCATCACCGATGCCGGCAAGCTCATGCCATGGCGTTCGACGATGGCCAGGGCATCGGCGCAAGTGGTGGGGTCGGGCACGGTGGGGCCGGAGGCAATGTCCAAGGGTTGATCGCCCGGCACGTCCGACAACAGCAGTGTGATGACGCGCGCCGGATGACAGGCCGCGGCCAAGCGCCCGCCCTTGATGGCGGACAGGTGTCGGCGCACCGTGTTCATCTCGCTGATCGTGGCGCCACTGGCCAGCAGTGCGCGGTTGACGGCTTGCTTGTCCTCCAGCGTGATACCCGGCAAGGGCAGCGGCAGCAGCGCAGAGCCGCCGCCCGAAATCAGGCACAGCACCACATCGTCGGCGCTCAAGCCTTGCACGGTGTCGAGCACGCGTTGTGCGGCCCGCAAGCCCGCAGCGTCGGGCACCGGGTGGGCCGCCTGCACGATCTCGATGCGCTCACACGCCACCTCGTAGCCATAGCGCGTCACCACCAAGCCACTGAGGGGGCCGTGCCAATGGTCTTCCACCGCGCGTGCCATGGCGGCGGAGGCCTTGCCCGCACCAATGACCACGAGACGGCCCTTGACGTCCTCGGGTTGGGGCAGGTGCGGTGGCACGCACCGTGCAGGCTGCGCCGAGTCAATCGCCGCCGCCAACATCTGGCGCATGAGCTCGGTGGCGGCCATGCTCAAGCCTGGGGGGCGATTTCAAAGTTGGCCATCTTCTCCAGCGCGCGCACCATGGCCGAGTGGTCCCAGGCCTTGCCACCGTGCGCGGCGCAGGCGTTGAACAACTCTTGCGCGGTGGCGGTGTTGGGCAGCGACACACCCAGCGCACGGGCGCTGGCGAGAGCCAGGTTCAAGTCCTTTTGGTGCAGCTCGATGCGAAAGCCCGGATCGAAGGTGCGGCGGATCATGCGCTCGCCGTGCACTTCCAAAATCTTGCTGGAGGCAAAGCCACCCATCAGCGCCTGGCGCACCTTGGCCGGATCGGCGCCGGCCTTGGCGGCAAACAGCAGCGCTTCGGCCACGGCTTCGATGTTGAGCGCGACGATGATTTGGTTCGCCACCTTGGCCGTCTGACCGTCACCGCAATCGCCCACCAAGGTGATGTTCTTGCCCAGGTGCTCGAACAGCGGCTTGACGCGCTCGAACGTGTCGGGCTTTCCGCCGACCATGATCGACAGCGTGGCGTTCTTGGCACCGACCTCGCCCCCCGAGACGGGCGCGTCCAGGTACTCACAACCCAGGGCGCGGATCTTGGCGGCGAACTCCTTCGTGGCGATGGGTGAGATGGAACTCATGTCCACCACCACCTTGCCCGGCGTCAAACCGGCGGCCACACCGTCGGCGTCGAACAGCACCTCTTGCACCTGCGGCGTGTCGGGCACCATGAGGAAGATGATGTCCGCGCGCTCGGCCACGCCCTTGTTGGTGGTGCACAGTGTCGCGCCACCGCTGGCAAACGATTCGGGCGTCTTGCCCCGCGTGTGGGTGAACAGCTTGTAGCCCGCGTTCATCAAATGGCTCGCCATCGGCGCGCCCATGATGCCCAGGCCGATGAATCCGATCTTCAGGTCGTGTGTGCTCATGGTGTGTCCTCCTTCAATGGGTGAGTGTTTTCAGCCAGCCCAGACCGTCTTCGGTGTTGGCGGCGGGTTTGTATTCGCAACCGATCCAACCCGTGTAGCCGATGGCGTCGAGGTGCTGGAAGACGAAGCGGTCGTTGAGTTCGCCCGTGCCCGGTTCATGGCGGCCCGGGTTGCTGGCGGTTTGCACATGCGCGATGCGCGGCAGGTGCTGGCTCAGCGTGGCGGTGATCTCGCCTTCCATGCGCTGCATGTGGTAGATGTCGTATTGCAGAAACAGGTTGTCCGAACCCACTTTGTCGATCAGGGCCAGGGCCTGCGCCGTGTGGTGCAAATCAAAGCCGGGGATGTCCATGGTGTTGATGGGTTCGATGAGCAAGCGAATGCCGTGCGCCTTCAGCTCGTGGGCGGCATAGCGCAGGTTCTCGATCACCGTCTGGTCGATCTGCAAGCGACTGGCGTCGTTGGGCGTTTTGCCGATCAGGCAATTCAGTTGGGTCACGCCCAGGGTCTTGGCATAGCCGATGGCCTGGGCCACGCCGTCGCGGAACTCCGTCACGCGGCGCGGATGGCAAGCGATGCCGCGCTCGCCCGCGTCCCAGTCGCCTGCGGGCAGGTTGTGCAACACCAGTTGCAATTGGTGTTCATCCAGCAAAGCCTTGATCTGCTCGGCTGGCCAGGCGTAGGGAAACAAAAATTCCACCGCATCGAAGCCGGCCGCGCGGGCAGCGGCAAAGCGTTCCAGAAACGGCCGCTCGGTGAACAGCATGGTGAGGTTGGCGGCAAAACGGGGCATGGTGTGGGCTCCTGGGTGTCAGTCCAGCATGGACGCGGCCGTCGAGGTGGGGGCGTCGTTTTTGCTGTGGGCGAGTTCTTCGAACTCGGTGATGTTGTCGATCTCGGTGCCCATGGCGATGTTGGTCACGCGCTCCAGGATCACCTCGATCACCACCGGCACTTGGTGTTCGGCCATCCAGGCACGGGCCTGTGCGATGGCCGGGGCCATCTCCTCCTGGCGCAGGACGCGAATGGCTTTGCAGCCCAGGCCCTCGACCACCTTGACGTGATCGACGCCGTAACCCTGTGCGGCGGGGTCGCCGCTGGGGGCGTTGATGTTTTCGAAACCCAGTTGCACGCAGTAATCCATCGAGAAGCCGCGCTGCGACTGGCGGATCAAGCCCAGGTAGCTGTTGTTGACCAGGATGTGGATGTAGGGCAGCTTGAACTGCGCGCCCACCGCCAGCTCTTCGATCATGAACTGGAAGTCGTAGTCGCCGGACAAGGCCACGATGTCGCGCGTGGGGTCGGCCGCACGCACGCCCAAGGCGGCGGGCACCGTCCAACCCAGCGGGCCGGCCTGACCGCAGTTGATCCAATGGCGGGGGTGGTAAACGTGCAGGAACTGCGCGCCCGCGATCTGGCTCAGGCCGATGGTGGACACATAGGTGGTGTCGCGGCCAAAGGCGTTGTTCATGCATTGGTAGACGCGCTGGGGCTTCATCGGCACGCTGTCGAAATGGGTCTTGCGCAGGAACTCGACCGACTGTTTGCGACCGAGGCATTCCTGGGCCCAGCCGGACCAGTCGGGCAAGGCGTTCATGGCCTTCAACTCGCGCGCGACCGCCACGAACTGTTGCAGCGCGGCTTTGGCATCCGAGACGATGCCGTAGTCCGGCGCGAACACGCGGCCAATTTGCGTTGGCTCGATGTCCACATGGATGAAGCGACGGCCCTTGCAATACACCTCGGTCGAGCCCGTGTGGCGATTCGCCCAGCGGTTGCCAATGCCCAGCACAAAGTCGCTGGCGAGCAGGTTGGCGTTGCCGTAGCGCTGGCTGGTTTGCAGGCCGCACATGCCGGCCATCAGGGGGTGATCGTCTGCGATGCTGCCCCAGCCCATCAGCGTGGGGATGACCGGGATGCCCAGCACTTCGGCGAACTCGACCAGCAGCTCGGACGCGTCGGCGTTGATGATGCCGCCGCCGGCCACGATGAGCGGGCGCTGGCTGGTGCACAGCATGGCGATGGCTTTCTCGACTTGCTTGCGCGTGGCCTGCGGCTTGTAGACGGGCAGCGGCTCATAGGTCTCGATGTCGAAGTCGATCTCGGTCTGCATCACATCAAACGGCAAATCGATGAGCACGGGACCGGGACGGCCCGAGCGCATCAGATGAAACGCTTGCTGGAACACACCGGGCACTTGCGCGGGTTCAAGCACCGTGGTCGCCCACTTGGTCACGGGCTTGGCGATGCTGGCGATGTCCACCGCCTGGAAGTCTTCCTTGTGCAGGCGCGCACGCGGTGCTTGGCCCGTGATGCACAGGATGGGGATGGAGTCGGCTTGTGCCGAATACAGGCCCGTGATCATGTCGGTGCCTGCAGGCCCCGACGTGCCGATGCACACACCGATGTTGCCCGCCTGGGCACGGGTGTAGCCCTCGGCCATGTGCGACGCGCCTTCGACGTGCCGGGCCAGGATGTGGCCAATCGTGCCGCGCTCCCTGAGCTGGGCATACAAAGGGTTGATGGCGGCACCGGGCACACCAAAGGCTTGGGTGATGCCTTCTTTCTCCATCACCAGCACGGCGGCCATTGCGGCCTTCATCTTTGCCATGGGTTTTCTCCTGCGGTCATTGCGATTTGGAATGACGCGAATGGTGCTCGTCGGAGAAAACTTCGGGAAGACCTGCGTTGCGCATGATGCTTATTCCATGATGGAATGACCCTATGGAACGCATCCAAGCCATCAAGCTCTTTGTCCGGGTCGTCGACCTGGGCTCGTTCAGCAAAGCCGCGGCCGAGGCCGGCATCGGTCAGCCCGCCGTGACCAAACAGATTGGGCGCATGGAGCAGCAGCTCGGCGCACGGCTGTTGCACCGCACGACACACGGCGTGAGCCCGACCGAGATCGGCTTGCTCTACTACGACAAGTGCAAGCTCATCTGCCACCACGTCGACGAGGCCGAGTCGGTGGGCACGCTCTTGCAGACGCAGGCCCAAGGGGCCATCCGCATCAGCTCGTCCGTGGCTTTTGGCCGGCGCGTCATGGCGCCGTTGGTGATGCAGTTCATGCGCATGAACCCGCAGTTGCAGATCGAGCTCAACTGCGAGGACCGTTATGTGAACCTGGTGGAGCAGGGCGTGGACGTGGCCATCCGTTTGGGCAAGCTGGCGGACTCCACGCTGGGGGCGGCGTATCTGGGCCTCAACCCTTGGGTGATGGTGGCGTCACCGGCCTACCTGAAAGCGCAGGGGCGACCCAAAAAGCCGCAGGATCTGGCGCAACACGATGCCCTCATCTACAGCTCGGTGCAGGGTGACGAACGTTGGCAACTCACGGGGGGCGATGGCAAACGCGCCAGTGTGCCGGTGCGCGGACGCCTGCGCTCCAACAACCTGTCCATGCTGCTGGCGGCGGCGCGCTCGGGTTTTGGCATCGCGGCGCTGCCGCGCTATGTGGCCCACACCTCGTTGCAGAGCAAGGCCGTGGTCAGTGTGCTCGACGACTGGCAATTGCCGCACCAAGAGGTGCATGCGGTGTTCCCGTCGCCGCGCCTGGTGCCGGCCAAGGTCAAGCTCTTCATCAGTTGGTTGCAGGGCCAGTTCGGCCCGCAGTGGTGGGCCAGCTTGCAAGACGACCGCTTGTGAGCGGTGAGCGTCAGCGTTTGAGCTTTTGGTAGAAGTTTTCGTGTGAGCCCAGCAGCAGGAGCATTCGCGTGCCAGGGTCGTATTCATAGGCCAGCAGCATCAGGTGTTGCTGGCTTTTGTACTTGTGCACAAACACACCCGACAAATCCCCCTTTTTCGCTTCACCGATGGCGGGATCGGCCACGATGGCTGCCACCGCCCGGTCGGCGTCGATTTGCTGCTGGCGGTGGAGCTTTTTGTAGGCCCTGGCAAAAGCGGCGCTTTGCAGAACCTGCACCTGTTTCATCTTGTTTCGCTCACGGGAACAAAAGGCGTCGCCAGGACGGGTCCTTCCGCCCGGGCGATCATCAACTCGCGCACAAAGTCGATGGGCAGGTCGGGATTGTCCAGAGCGGCTTTGCCCACCAAGGCCCAAAACTCAATCTGTCCTGCGATGGTGCGCCGCTCGGCACTGGCATGTGCCTTGGCTTGTTCGTACAGCGTGTCGTCAATGCGGACGGGCATGCCCATTTTGCTCACCTTGAAGTCGTTTGCTACAAATGTAGCAAACGACCGCTGGCCAGGTCAAGTGGCGTTGAGGTCTTGACGGTCACGCTCTGAGCGTCAGCCCAGCAAGTCCAGCAATGTGCGCGCGATCACCTTGGTCGCGCGGCGCAGGTCTTCCAAGTCCAGGCGCTCATCGGCGCGCTTGGCATGGCTTTCCAGCACGGTGCGCGGACCGGCACCGTAGATGACGCCGGGGATGCCGCGCTCGACGTACAGGCGCACATCGGTGTAGAGCGGCGTGCCCACGGCGGGGATGGGCTCACCAAAGAGTTGTTCACCGTGTTTCTGGATGGCCTGCACCAGCGGCTGGTTGCCCGCCAGCGGCACCATGGCGTGGGCCAACAACAGGCGGCGGATGTCCACCTTGAGTTCGCGTCCGCCACGCGGCGGCCGAAAGCTCGCAGCCGCGCGCGCAATCGTCTCGCGGATGCTGGCTTCGACCTCGGCCGGGTTTTCTTCGGGGATCATGCGGCGGTCGAGCTTGAACACCACCTTGCCCGGCACGACGTTGGTGTTGGTGCCGCCGACGATTTGGCCGACGTTCAGGTAGGGGTGGGTGATGCCTTCGATCTTCGAGGTGGTCTTTTGGTACTCGGCGTTGAGCGCGTGCAAGGCTTGCAGGATGTGCACCGCACCTTGCAGCGCATCGGTGCCGCTGTCGGGGATGGCGGCATGTGCCATCTCGCCTTGCACCGTCACCTCCATTTGCAAGCAGCCGTTGTGGGCCGTGACCACTTGGTAGCTGAAGCCGGCCGCGATCATCAAGTCGGGCTTCGTCAAGTTGTTTTTCAGCAGCCAGCCCGGGCCCATCTCGCCACCGAATTCCTCGTCGTAGGTGAAGTGCAGTTCGAGCTGGCCTTTCAGCGCTTGTCCGCTGGCAGCACTCACCGCTTCGAGGGCGCGGGTGGCAAAGGTGAAGGTCGAGAAGTCGCACTTGCTCACGGCCGCGGCACGGCCGTAGATCTTGCCGTCCACCACCTCACCACCATACGGGTCGTGCGTCCAGCCTTCGCCCGGCGGCACCACGTCGCCGTGGGCGTTGAGGGCAATGGTGCGGCCCTCGCCGTAGCGGCGGCGCACGATCAGGTTGGTGATGCTCTCCAAGCCATAGGCCCGCACCTCGTCGCTGGGCACGCTGTGCTTTTCGGCTTCAAAGCCAAAGGCGCGGATCAGATCCGCTGTGCGCTCGGCATGCGGTGCGTTGTTGCCCGGCGGCGTGTCCGTGGGCACACGGATGAGCTCTTGCAAAAAAGCCACTTGTTCATCGAAGTGGGCGTCGATCCAGGCGTCGAGGGCGGCGTAAGAGGCGTTCATGGTCATGCGTGGGCGATGTGTTGCAAGAGGTGATCGAAGGCATCGACGGCGAGCTGCATGTCGTCGCTGGTGGTGCTCTCCAGGGGGTTGTGGCTGATGCCCGCGTTTTCACCGCGCACGAACAGCATGGCCTGGGGCATGACTTCGTGCAGCTTCATGGCGTCGTGGCCAGCGCCGCTGGGCAACTTGAACGGGGGCAGTCCCATCGCAGTGACGGCCTTTTCCCAGCGTGCCATCCAGGTCGGGTCGCTGGGGGCGGCGCTCGCGCTCAGGGTTTGTTCGGCGCGGTGGCGCACACCCCGACGCTCGCAGATGGCAGCGAGCTCGGCCAGCACATCGCGCGCCAGTGCGTCGCGCTGTTCGTTGGTGGGGGCGCGCAGGTCCAGCGTGAACTGGCATTCACCGGGCACCACATTGATCGAGCCGTTGGGCACTTGCAGTTGGCCGATGGTGGCCACGCTGTCGCCGTCTTGCGCCGCGCGGCGCTCCAGGTACAGCGCGAGTTCGGCCACGGCGCAGGCGGCGTCGCGGCGGCGGTTCATGGGGGTGGTGCCGGCGTGGCTGGCCATGCCGATGACCGCGCACTGGTAGCGCACGCTGCCATTGATCGAGCTGACCACACCCAGCGGCAGATTCAGTTCGTTGAGCACCGGGCCTTGCTCGATGTGCACTTCGACAAAGCCCAGGTAGCGCGCCGGATCGCGGCGAATGTTGGCAATGTCGTCGATGCACAGGCCGGCATGCTGCATGGCCTCACGCATCGTGATGCCGTCGGCGTCCTTTTGCGCCAGCCACTCGGCCTGGAAGTCGCCTACCAAGGCACCGGAGCCCAGAAAAGTGGCTTTGTAGCGCTGGCCTTCTTCTTCGGCAAAGGCCACGACCTCGATGCCAAAGGGCAAGCGTTGGCCTTGGCGCGCGAGCTTTTGCACGCAAGCCATGGGCACAAAGATGCCCAGCCGACCGTCGTACTTGCCGCCGTTGCGCACCGTGTCGTAGTGGCTGCCCGTCATCAGGTAGCGACCCTTGGCCTTGGCGGGGTGGTAGCGCCCCACCACATTGCCCACGGCGTCGATCTCGATCTCGTCAAAGCCGCAGTCCTTCATCCAGTGGCTGATGCGCTGTGCACAGGCGCGGTGGGCGTCCGTGAGGTAGGTCACGGTGAGTTGGCCTTTCTCGGCAAAGCCCGGGTCGCTGTGCTGGGCGAGTTTTTCCTGCCAGTCCCAGACCTGATGGCCGTCGACCGGCTCGACGCCAAACTTGTCGTTGAGCCGGATCTCGGCGATGCGGTGGATGTTGCGCAGGCACTCTTGAAACTCAAAGTCGGGGTGTCCGTGCAGACGCCGCTCGAAGGTGTCGATGATGTGCTGCTTGCTCAAGCCCAGACCGCGCGGACCGCGCACCGCCAGGATGAAGGGCCAGCCAAATTTGGCGTTGTAATCGGCGTTGAGTTGCTGAATCTTGGCGAACTCCTCGGGCGTGCAATCGGTCAGACCGGCCTTGGTTTGTTCGTTCGTCGATTCGGCGGTGAGGGTCTTGCTGACCATGGCCTTGCCCGCGAGCTCGGGGTGGGCACGGATCAGGGCCAACTGTGCGGCGTGTCCCGCGCCTTCGAGCACCTGCGCCATGGCGTGCTTGATGTGCGCCAGTGATTTGAAGGGGCGCTCGCTCAGGGCTTGTTCGCTGATCCAGGGCGAGTGCTCGTAAAGGCCTTCGAGCAGTTGCGCGGCCTCGATGAGCGAGGCGCGGTTGATTTGTTCCAGGGTCAGGGCCATGGGGCGTGTCTCCAGTGTCATTGTGAGAGAGCCAATTCGCAAGGATGGGTGGCCTTCCAGTGCCGCGCGATGTCCAGGCGGCGGGCCACCCAGACGCCTTCGTGCGACTGGATGTGATCGAGAAAACGCTGCAAGGCGGTGATGCGCCCCGGGCGACCGAGCAGGCGGCAGTGCATGCCGATGCTCATCATCTTGGGGCGGTTCAGCCCCTCGGGGTCGCCTTCGGCGTACAGCGCATCGAAGCTGTCCTTCATGTACTGGAAGAACGGATCGGCGTGCGAGTAACCCTGCGGCAAGGCAAAGCGCATGTCGTTGCAGTCCAGCGTGTAGGGCACGATGAGTTGCGGCACGCAAGAGCCATCGCTCTTTTGCACCTTCATCCAAAACGGCAGGTCATCGCCGTAGTAGTCGCTGTCGTATTCGAAGCCGCCAAAGTCGGCCACCAGACGCCGGGTGTTGGGGCTGTCGCGCCCCGTGTACCAGCCCAGTGGCCGCTCGCCCGTCAGCTCGGTGAGGATCTGCATCGCCTCGTGCAGGTGAGCACGCTCGGTGGCTTCGTCCACGTTCTGGTAGTGGATCCACTTCAGGCCGTGACAACAGATGTCGGCCTGGTGCTCGCGAAAGGCGGCCACCAATTCGGGGTAGCGCTGCAAGGCGGTGGCGACGCCGAACACGGTGAAGGGCAGTTGGCGTTGCTCAAACTCGCGCAGGATGCGCCACACGCCCGCGCGCGAGCCGTATTCGTAGATGCCTTCCATGCTGATGTGGCGGGCCTCGAACGCGGCGGGGTTGAACATCTCGGACAAAAACTGCTCGCTGGCGCGGTCGCCATGCAGCACGCAGTTCTCGCCGCCCTCTTCATAGTTGAGGACAAATTGCACGGCGATGCGCGCGCCACCCGGCCAACGCGCGTGCGGCACGTCGCGGCCATGGCCTTTCAGATCGCGGGGGTAGGGCAGGGTGCTGTCGTACAGGGTCATGGGGTTCTCGAAGGGAGGTCAGGCCAGGGCCATGGCAATGTCGCTGCTGGGCAGCTTGCGGTCGAGCGCCAGGTTTTCTTCAACATGGCGCAGGTGTTCGTCCATCAGGCGCACGGCGGCCTCTTCGTCGCGCGCAGCGATGGCCTTGATGATTTCGGCATGCTCGTCCACCGAGTGCTGGGCCGCATTGGTGGTTTGGTACATCAGCGTGATGAGCGCACAGCGCGAGATCAGTTCGCCCAGCAGTTGCGCCAGCACCTGGTTGCCCATCAACTCGGCCATGAAGACGTGGAAGTCACCGAGCAAGTCGGTGCGGCCGGCCACGTCGTTGTTGCTCACAGCGGCCTTCTCTTTCGCCAGGTGGTCTTTCAGCGACTTGATCTGGTGGGGGGTGACGTGGCGCACAAAGTTGCGCGTCATCTCGATCTCGATCATGCGCCGCACCGCGAACACCTGACGCGCCTCATCGGCGGAGGGCGTGGCCACGAAGGCCCCGCGCGCGGGCTCCATGCGGATCAGGCGCTTTTGCGCCAGCTGGAACAAGGCCTGGCGCACCAAGGTGCGCGACACGCCAAAGTGATCGGCGAGCTTTTGCTCGGCCAACTTGGTGCCCGGGTGCAGGCGATGCTCGACGATGGCTTTGGTCAGCGCGTCCACGATGGCGCGCGTGGCGGTGGAACTGTCCATGGACCTGTCTCCTCCTGGTCGTTGCGAGGCATGATAGCCGTGTTTGGAAAAATCGTATACACTTTCGGAAACCAAATTGGTTGCCAAGCTTCACAGGAGACATGCATGGGATTGAGCACACACGTTCTGGACACGATGCACGGCGGCCCTGCCGCCGGCATGCGCGTGAGCCTGTACACCACCGATGGCGGACAGGCCACGCTGGTCAAGTCTTTTGCCTTGAACCACGACGGGCGCAACCCGGACGGTCCCCTCTACGACAACGACAGCCTGAAAAAAGGCACCTATCGCCTGGTGTTCGATGTGAAGGGTTATTTCGCGGCGCGCGGGGTTGCCTTGCCCGAGCCCAACTTCCTCGACCAGGTCAGCCTGGACTTCGGCGTGGCACACACCGATCAGCATTACCACGTGCCCCTCTTGGTCAGTCCTTGGAGTTACTCGACCTACCGCGGCTCCTGAGCCGCCACTGGCTTAGCCGCTGCCACGGTATACCGCCTCGGCAACAGGGGCGGTCGCCTGTGATCGGCCCTGGTTGTCGCCGCCGTCGGCTCCTAAAATCGGAGCCTTTTCCACCTGCACCATTCCACCCATGACCCAAGTCACGAACACCGTGCGCTTCGTGCTCGACGGCCAGATCGTCGAGGCCCAAGGCGAGCGTCGCACCACCACCGTACTCGATTACCTGCGCGAGCAGCTGCATCGCACCGGCACCAAGGAAGGCTGCGCCGAAGGCGATTGCGGCGCTTGCGTGGTGATGGTCGGTGAACTCAACGCCGCGGGCGACGCCATCGACTATGTGGCCGTCAACAGTTGCATCCAGTTGCTGCCCACGCTCGACGGCAAGTCGGTCAAGACGGTGGAGAGCCTGCAAGCGGCTGACGGCACGCTGCACCCGGTGCAAGACGAGATGGTGCGTTGCCACGGGTCGCAATGCGGTTTTTGCACGCCGGGCATCGTGATGAGTTTGGTCAACTTGGTGCAGCTCAACCCCAGCCCCAGCCGCCAGCAGATCACCGATTCGCTCAGCGGCAACCTGTGCCGTTGTACGGGTTACAAGCCCATCGTCGAAGCGGCCGAGCGTGCCTGCTCGCGTCAAACCGGCCTCAAGCTCGATGACCGCGCCGACATCGCGCTGCTCCAAGAGATCCAACGCGCCAAGACGCCGACGCTGAGCCTGGACGGCGACATCATCGTGCAGCCGGTGGTGCGCACCCGCAAGGGCAACGAGTTCGTGTCCCCCGCGACCCTGGCTGAGGTGGCGGACTATTTGGTCAAGCATCCAGAGACCACACTGCTCGCGGGCAGCACCGAAATCGGCTTGCAGGTCAACAAGCAGTTCAGCCGCCCCGAGCACATCATGTACCTGGGCAACGTGACCGAGCTGCGCCAAGTCGCCGACAGCGCCAAGTCTTGGCGCATCGGCGCTGCGGTGTCGCTGACCCAGGTCGAGGCTCTGGTGGCCGAGGCCTATCCCGATTTCGCCGAGGTGTTGCGTCGCTTTGGCTCGCCGCCGATCCGTTCCACCGCCACGCTGGCCGGCAACATCGCCAATGGCTCGCCCATCGGCGACACCATGCCCTGCCTGATGGCCCTCGGTGCCACCTTGCTGCTGCGTCGCGGTGACAAGACGCGCAGCGTGGCGCTCGATCAGTTCTACACCGGCCAAAAACAAAACGTGTTGCAAGCGGGCGAGTTCATCGAAGCCATCGAGCTGCCCAAGCCGCAAGCCGGCGTGGTGTTTCGCGCGCACAAAGTCAGCAAGCGTTTCGAGCAAGACATCTCCGCCACCTGTGCGGCCATGACCTACCGCGTCTCCGGCGGCAAGCTCCAAGGCGTGCGTTTGGCGTACAACGGTTTGGCGCCGTCGCCGTGCCGTGCCCCCAAGATCGAGGCGGTGCTCGAAGGCAAAGCCCCGGATGCGGTGTCCGCCGCCGAGCTGGACGCCGCCATCGCCGCCAGCTTCACCGCACGCGACGGTTTGCGGGCCACCTGGGCGTATCGCTCGCTGGTCGCACGCAATCTGGTGCTCGAATTTTTGGAAGAACCCAGCCAAGCAGAGGTGGCCTGATGAACGCTCCGACCCAACTCAAGAACCTGTTGCCGTCTTCCGGCTTGCAGCAAGGCCAGGACATCGTGCACGAGTCCGCCCGCCTGCACGTCACGGGTGGCGCCACCTACACCGACGACATTCCCGAACTGGCGGGCACGCTGTATGCCGCGCTGGTGCTCTCGGCCGTGGCGCATGGCGAGCTCATCGGTGAAGGCATCGATCGCGAGGCCTTGCTGAAAGAGCACGGCGTGGTGGCGGTGTTCACCGCGCGCGACATTCCGGGTGAGAACAACTGCGGCCCCATCGTGCACGACGATCCCTTCTTAGCGCAAGGCAAGGTCGAGTTCGTCGGCCAGCCCATCGCCGTCGTGGTGGCGCGCGAGATGATCTACGCCCGCGAGGCGGCCAAGAAGGCGCGCGTGCAGGTGCGTGAACTCACGCCCATCCTGACCATCGAAGAGGCCATGGCGGCGCAGAGCTTTGTCATGCCGCCCAAGGGCTTCAACCGGGGCAACGCCCGTGACGCCATCGCGCAGGCACCGCACACCATTCAGGGCACGGTGCGCACCGGCCAGCAAGAACAGTTCTACCTCGAAGGCCAGATCACCTACGCCGTGCCGCGCGAAGACCAGCAGATCACGCTGTACTGCTCGACCCAGCACCCGGATGGCAACCAGCGCGAGGCCGCCGCCGCGCTGAACCTCAGCACCAAGGATGTGGAAGTGATCTGCCGCCGCATGGGCGGTGGTTTTGGGGGCAAAGAGGGCAACGCCAGCATCTTCAGCCAGAGCGCCGCGCTGGCCGCGTTCAAGTTGCAAAAGCCGGTCAAGCTGCGCGTCAACCGCGACGACGACATGACCATCACGGGCAAGCGCCATGACTTCCGCATCGACTACGAAGTCGGCTTTGATGCCCAAGGCCACATCCTCGGTGCCGACATCGTGCTCATGTCGCGTTGCGGTTACAGCACCGACTACTCGGGCCCGGTCAACGACCGCGCCTGCCTGCACATCGACAACTGTTACTACATCCCCAACCTGCAACTCATCAGCCACCGCTGCAAAACCAACACCCAAAGCGCCACCGCCTTCCGTGGCTTCGGCGGTCCGCAGGGCATGTTCGGCATCGAGACGGTGATCGCTGAAATCGCCGACACCTTGGGTCTGGACGAATTGGAGGTGCGCAAGCGCAATCTCTACCGCGACCCGGCTGTCAGCGGTGATGCGCAGAGCATGACCACGCAATACGGCCAGACCATCGAGGACTGGTGTGGCGATCAAGTCATCGCGCAGGTCGAGACCAACGCCTGCTACGCCGAGCGCCGCGCCGCGGTCAATGCCTTCAACGCCCAGCACAAGAGCCGCAAGCGCGGCCTGGCCCTGGTGCCGCTCAAATTCGGCATCAGCTTCACCGCCACCCACCTCAACCAGGGCGGTGCGCTGCTGGTCATTTACATGGACGGCTCGGTCAGCGTGAACCACGGTGGCACCGAGATGGGCCAGGGCCTGAACACCAAGATGGCGCAGGTCTGCGCCGATGGCTTGGGCATCAGCGTGGACAAGGTGCGCGTTACCGCCACCGACTCGCAAAAAGTGCCCAACGCTTCGGCCACCTCGGCGTCCAGCGGCGCCGACATCAACGGCGCGGCCATCATGAACGCCACCGCACAAATGCGTGAGCGCCTGCAACCGGTGGCAGCGCGCCTGCTGGGCTGCCAGCCCGAGGACGTGACTTTCGCCAACAACCAGGCGCATGGCGGCGGCAAGTCGGTGGATTGGTCGGCGCTGACCAAGCAAGCCTGGCTCGACCGCGTGGGCCTGTCGGTGACCGGCTTTTACATGACGCCCGAAATCAAATACGACTTTGCCACGCTGCAAGGCCGGGCCTTCTACTACTACTGCTACGGCGCGGCGGTCAGCGAGGTCGAGATCGACACCCGCACCGGCGAGTGGTGGCTCAAGGCCGTGGACATCGTGCACGACGTGGGCACCAGCATCAACCCGGCCATCGATCGCGGTCAGGTCGAGGGCGCTTACATCCAGGGCATGGGCTGGCTGACGATGGAAGAGTGCATCTGGGACAAAAAGGGCAAGCTGCTCACCCACGGGCCCAGCACCTACAAGATCCCAGTGGCGGGCGATGTGCCCGAGCACTTCAACGTGACCTTGTTCAACGGCAAGAACATCAAGCCCACGCCGTTCAACAGCAAAGCCACGGGTGAGCCGCCGCTGATGCTGGGTCTGTCGGCTTTCTTTGCCTTGCGCGATGCGGTCTCGGCCAGTGCCGATCACCAGCGCGTGGTGCACCTGGACGCCCCGGCCACGCCGGAGCGCATCTTGCTGGCGTGCGAGCAGGCCCGGGCGGCGGCCTGAGGGCTGCGCCTCAGGTTTGTCCTTCGGTGAGCGTGTCGAGCTGGAAGCGACCGCTCTTGTGCCACAACCAGGTCTCGGTGTAGGTCACCGCGCCCAAGTGACGCGCCGCCGGAAACGGCGCGGCCTCGCGCAGGGTGCGTTCGATCTCGGCCACCACTTCGGGTGCGTGCTTGGGCTGGCGCATCCAGTCGATGTCTTGCAGATCGCCGTTGGCGCTCAAGTGCACGCGCACCACGCCCACCGCATACAGCAGCGGCGGCAGACGGCCACTGAAGATGCGTTCGCGGTTGCGCTGGTACAGATGCCGCGCCGCATCGGTTCGGTACTCGCGTGGATGGCGCGCCGCCGAGGGGGTGGGTCGCAGCGGATCGTCCTGCGGCGTGACGCGAGGCGGGGCCGTGGACGCACTGGGCGGGGTGGAGCAGCCGCTGAGCCAGCCCAGGCCCAGCAGGCTCAGGCTGGAGCCCAGCCACAGGGTTCGACGTCGGGACAAGGACTGCAGGACCATCGAAGTCTCCTTCGCGCAGTGCAACGCGGATGCGGCGCTTATTATTCTGCTTGCCCCTTCGCTGTCAAAGATCGTTTTCCATGAAGCATCTCCAAACCCTGGCCCTGCTGGCACGTCAACCCGGCGTGTTGGTGACCGTCGAGCAGGTGCAGGGCTCGGGGCCACGCGAGCAGGGCGCTTGGATGGCGGTGTTTGCCGACACCGTGGTCAACACCATTGGCGGCGGCCATCTGGAGTTTCAGGCGCTGGCGCAAGCGCGCGCTTGGCTGGCGCGGGGCGACGCCACGTCAGCGCCGCAACGCTTGCGCTATGCCCTGGGGCCAGCGCTGGGCCAGTGCTGCGGCGGCGTGGTGCACGTCCTTCTGGAATGGATCACCCTGGCCGATGCGCCGAGGCTGCGCGAGCAACTGTGCCCCCCCTTGTTGCCCGTGGCCTTGTTCGGCGGCGGCCATGTGGGGCGGGCCCTGGTGCAGACCCTGGCGGCGCTGCCGTTTGCGGTGCGCTGGATCGACAGCCGCGACGAGATCTTTCCCGAGCCAGTGCCCGCGCACGTGGTGTGCGAGCACTCCGACCCGGTGCAGTCCGCCGTGGCCGACCTGCCGCCGCACAGCGCGGTCCTCATCATGAGCTTCAGCCACGCCGAAGACCTCGATGTGGTGGCCGCGTGTCTGAAGCGCCAGCGCGTGCAGGGCGATGTGTCCTTCATCGGCTTGATTGGCAGCCGCACCAAGTGGGCGACCTTTCGGCATCGGCTGGCGTCGCGCGGTTTCAGTGACGATGAACTGGCCCGGGTGACCTGTCCGATTGGCGTGCCTGGCATCACCGGCAAAGAGCCCGAGGTGATCGCTGTGGCCGTGGCCGCGCAGTTGCTGCAATGGCGCGATTCACACGCCCAGGATGGCGCGCACCTGCTCGCGCCAGGACGCCAGCAGGGGTGAGGCCGAGCGCGAACCCACGGTGACGATGCCATAGCGTGCTGTGGCCGTGAGCTTGGGTTGCACCGGCAAGGCTTGCAAGTCGGGTGCGGCGGCGCGCACGGCCAGCACCACGGTGTCGCTTTGGCGGGCCACCTCGGCCAGTTGTGAAATCTCGTCGCAGCGCAGGCTGACCCAGTGGTCCGGATGGGCCTGCGGGCCATAGCGCTCCACGAGCAGTCGCGCCACCTCGTCGCTCAGCGGGGTCGAGGCCAGTGGGTACTGGTTCAACTGCGACAGCCGCACGCTGCGCTCGCGCAACAGGGGGTGACCTGGGCGCACCAGAAAACCCGCGGCCATTTCGGGCAAGGCCTCCACGTGCAGATCCGGTGACGGCTTGAGCGCGCGCACATCGATCACCAGCGCGTCGAGATCGCGCTCGCGCAGCGCTTGCACCAGCAAGTCGGTGCTGCCGCGAGAGATGTGCAGTTGCACTTGGGGCGTGAGCTGCGCCATGCCCAGCAGCAGCGGCGTCGTCAGCAACGCGCCCGGCCCCGAGCCCAGCCCGATGCGCAGTCTCCCGCGCAAACCTTGACGCGCCTGCTGGGTGTTGTGCCGCAGCGTGTCGGCCAGATCGACCAGGCTGCGGGCGTGGGTTTGCAACTGTTGACCGAAGGCCGTGATTTCGATGCGCCGCCCCAGGCGGTCGAACAAGGGCTGCCCCAGCTCATCTTCCAGGGCCTTGATGCTGCGGCTCAGCGCCGGCTGCGTGATGTGCAGCCGCATGGCCGACTGGCTGAACGAGCCGGTCTGGGCCAGGTCGATGAAGTGACGCAACTGGGTGAGGGTCATGCTCTATCCATGCAGAGATGTTATGCATTCTGTCATTAAGAATCATTGGACGTTATGGATGTTGGCCCCTAGCATCCGTTCCAAATCACCACAACAGACCCAGGAGACAAACCATGCGAGTCCTTTTCAAAGCCGTCGTGAGTGGCTTGTGCAGTGCCCTGATCGCTGGCGCCGCGCTGGCCCAATCGTTTCCCAACAAGACCGTCACGCTGGTTGTGCCCTATCCGGCGGGGGGGCCTTCGGACTTCTTCGCGCGCAAAGTGCAGCCTGACACGCAAGCCAAGCTCGGCCAAACCGTGATCATCGAAAACGTGGGCGGTGCCGGTGGGTCGATCGGCCTGTCCAAGGTGCTCAACGCCCCCGCCGATGGCCATACCCTGGCTTTGGGCAGCCCGATGGAGTTGGTGTTGGCCCCCCTGGCCATTCAAGGGGTCAAGTACAAGCCGGAAGATTTCAAGATGGTGGCCCAATTCGCCACCACCAACACGATCCTGGCGGTTCGCAGCACGCTGGGGGTGAAGACGCTGGATGAGTTGCTGGCCTATGCCCGCAAGAACCCCGGCACGCCCCTGAGCTATGGCAGTGTGGGCCCCGGTTCGCTGTACCACCTGATTGGCGAAAAATTCACGCAGCTGACCAAAATCAACACGCTGCATGTGCCCTACAAAGGCATCGCCCCCTTGCTCAATGAGCTCATGGGCGGGCAAATTGACATGGCCTTCTTGCCTTTGGCGGGGTCCATCCCCGCCACCATCAAAGACGGCAAGATTCAGGGCTTGGCCGTGACCGCCAAGACCCCCCATCCGCTGTTCAAACAATACCCCGCCATGGCCGCCATCAAAGGCATGGAGGGCATGGATTTTGAAATTTGGTCTGGCATCCAGGTCCATAAAAACACACCCGATGAGGTCGTGGCTGTGTTGAACAAGGCCTTTTATGCCGCGGCGGAAGTGCCCGAAACCCGCACGGCATTTGAAGCCAGTGGCAACGTGGTGCTGCCTTCGCGCACCCCTGCTGAATTGGCGCGCATTTACCAAAACGAAATTCAGCGCTACACAGGCATTGCCAAGTCCATCAATCTGCAACCGCAATGAGGCCAGGGACCGACGCATGAGCACCGCCACCTACCTCGGCCAGTCGCTGAGCGCGCGTGTGGGCGAATTCATCGCCTTGCGCCGCGACATCCACGCGAACCCCGAGCTCGGGTTTGAGGAGCACCGCACCGCCGCGCTGGTCGCCGACAAGCTGCGCCAGTGGGGCTACGAGGTGCACACGGGCATCGGTGGCACGGGTGTGGTGGGTCGCTTGCAGCGCGGTCAAGGCACACGCCGCTTGGGGTTGCGTGCCGACATGGATGCCTTGCCGATCCAAGAGACGGGTGCGCGCGATTGGCGCAGCACCCGCGCTGGCCTGATGCACGCGTGCGGCCACGACGGTCACACCGCCATGCTGCTGGCCGCCGCGCGCCAGATCGCCGAAGACGGCGACTTCGACGGCACGCTGCACCTGATTTTTCAACCCGCCGAAGAAGGCGGTGGCGGCGCGCTGCGCATGATGGCCGACGGCTTGTTCGAGCGCTTTCCCTGCGACGCGGTGTTCGCCATGCACAACATGCCGGGCATCCCCGCCGGTCATCTGGTGTTTCGCGATGGCGCGACCATGGCGTCGAGCGACTACGTCAGCATCACTTTGCAAGGGCGCGGCGGCCACGGCGCCATGCCGCACCGCGCCACCGACCCGCTGGTGGCAGCGGCTTCCACCGTCATGGCCTTGCAGACCATCGTCTCGCGCAACGTCGATCCGCAGCACACCGCGGTGGTGACGGTGGGGGCGTTGCAGGCCGGGCAGGCCAACAACGTCATCCCCGATCAGGCTCGGCTCGAACTGAGCGTGCGTGCGCTGGACCCGCAAGTGCGTGTGCTGCTGCGCGAGCGCATCCACGCGCTGGTGGCGGCGCAGGCCGAGAGCTTTGGCGTGCAGGCGCACATCGATTGGCGCGAAGGTTATTGCGTGCTGGTCAACACCCCGGCCGAGACCGCGTTGGCGCGCGAGGTGGGCCTGGCCCTGGTCGGGCCCGAGCGCGTGCAATTGCACGGCGACGCACTCACGGGCAGCGAGGACTTTGCCTTCATGCTGCGCAAGGTACCCGGCAGTTATGTGTTCATTGGCAACGGCGACGCACCGGGCAATTGCATGGTGCATCACCCGCAATACGACTTCAACGACGACATCTTGGCCGTCGGTGCCAGCTATTGGGTGGCCCTGACGCGGAGGTTTTTGAGTCACGGATGATTTCGACGCGACCGTGTGTCGCCACCCGATCGGGAGAGTCTGACGCGCAGCTGCGGTCAGCGCCGAAGGAGCAACCGCCCCGGAATCTCTCAGGTACCCAGGACCGATCGGGCGTGTTTCTCTGAAGAGCGGCGGATGCATCGTCCATCCGCCCACCGAAGGAGCAAGCCCCCAGCCGGGGGTGAATCTCTCAGGTTCCAGACAGAGGGGGCGCTTGATGTGCCGACCATTCGGGTCGGCATGCGGGCTCTCTGTTCTGACGTCTTGAGAGGAAGCTTTCCATGAAATCCATCGCAATCGTTGGTGGCGGCATCACCGGGGTCACCACCGCCTACGTCCTGGCCCGTCGTGGCTTTGCCGTCACCTTGTTCGAGCGCCATCGCTATGCCGCCATGGACACCTCGTTTGCCAACGGCGGTCAGCTCTCGGCCTCCAACGCCGAAGTCTGGACGCACCCGTCCACGCTGCTCAAGGGCCTGAAGTGGATGCTCAAGAGCGACGCACCCCTGCTGGTCAACCCGAAGCCGAGTTGGCACAAGCTGTCGTGGTTTGCCGAGTTCATCGCTTCCATCCCGAAGTACGAACGCAACACCATCGAGACCGCGCGCCTGGCCGTGGCCGCGCGCCAGCATTTGTTCCAGTGGGCCGAGGAAGAGGGCATCGCCTTTGACCTCAAGCGGGAAGGCATCCTGCACATCTACCGCAACCGACAAGGTTTCGAACACGCCGGCCGCGTCTCCAAGCTGCTGGCCCAAGGCGGTCTGCCGCGCCGTGCCGTGACGCCCGAGGAGATGAAGGCCATCGAGCCGACCCTGGCCGGCAACTACTACGGCGGCTATTTCACCGAGAGCGATTCGACCGGCGACATCCACAAGTTCACGAACGGTTTGGCCGCCGCCGCCGTGCGTCGCGGCGCACGCATCCTGTACGGCCAGGAGGTGACGGGCGTGGCTTCGAGTGGCCAGCAAGCCACCGTGACCGTGGGCCATGGCCCTGAGGCCGAGTTGCACCGCTTCGACAGCGTGGTGGTGTGTGCGGGCGTGGGTAGCCGCGCCCTGGCCGCGCAATTGGGCGACCGCATCAACGTCTACCCGGTCAAGGGCTACTCGATCACCGTCAATTTGCTCGACGCAGAGAGCCAGCAGGGCGCGCCGCAGGTCAGTCTGCTCGACGACGAGACCAAGCTCGTCACCAGCCGCTTGGGTGTGGATCGTTTCCGCGTCGCCGGCACCGCCGAGTTCAACGGCTTCAACCGCGACATCCGCTCCGACCGCATCCGTCCGCTCATCGACTGGGTGGCCGAGTGCTTCCCGCGTGTGAGCACGCGCCAAGTCGTGCCTTGGGCCGGTTTGCGCCCCATGATGCCGGACATGATGCCGCGCGTCGGTCGCGGCAGCCTGCCCAATGTGTTCTACAACACCGGCCACGGGCATTTGGGCTGGACGCTGTCGGCGGTGACCGCCGACATGCTGGGGCACCTCGTGACCGAAGGGCTGGAGCAGCAGCGTCCAGTGCGACTGGCCACGCAGGCCTTGGCCGGCTGAAGGCGCGGCGGCGCGGTCCGCGCTGCCGTCTCCCCGTCGAACGGACCCGCGGGCGCTAGGGTTTGTCTGTATCCCGAGCCCGCTTGTCCTTGGCGACCAAAACTGTATACACTTTAGGCTCCTGTCGCAGCGGAGCAGTTTCAGCCCCCGGTTGACCCAGTTCGCGACTCTTGCGTCTCTCACAGCGCCCGCAGTGGTGAGAGACATCACAAGGAGCCGACATGGACGCATACCTCCTCGATTGGGCCAATCTGCTGCTGCGCTGGGTGCATGTCATCACCGCCATCGCCTGGATTGGCTCCTCCTTCTACTTCGTCTTTCTCGACAACAACCTCATCAAGCCGACCTCGCCCGATCTGTTGGAAAAGGGTGTGGATGGCGCCATGTGGGCGGTGCACGGTGGCGGTTTCTACAACCCGCAGAAGTACATGGTCGCGCCCAAGAAGATCCACACCAAGCTGCATTGGTTCTATTGGGAGAGCTATTCCACCTGGCTGTCGGGCTTTGCGCTCTTCACCGTGCTCTACCTCTGGAACGCGGGCACTTTTCTGATCGACAAGTCGCTGCTGGACTGGACGCCCGCAGCGGCCATCACGGCGGCCCTGGGTTTTCTGGTGGCGTTTTGGTTCATCTACGACACGGTGTGCCGCGTGTTTGGCTTCCGTGAAAACGGCGAGGCCATCGTGGCGGGCATCTTGTTGGGGGTGGTCACCTTCGCGGCCTGGTTGGCGTGCCAGTTGTTCGCCGGGCGTGCTGCTTTCTTGCTGGTGGGCGCGATGATCGCCACCGCCATGAGCGCCAACGTGTTCTTCTGGATCATTCCCGGGCAACGCAAGGTGGTGGCGGCCATGACCAGCGGCGAGAAATACGACGCGGCATCGCTGGCGATCCACGGCAAGCGCGGCAAGCAGCGCAGCGTGCACAACACCTATTTCACGTTGCCCGTGATCTTCGCCATGCTGAGCAACCACTACAGCTTTCTGTACACGCACGAACACCACTGGGTCATCCTGGTGTTGATGATGCTGGCGGGGGCGCTGATTCGCCAGTTCTTTGTGCAACGCCACGGTTACCACCTCGGCCGCGCCAAGAACCCACTGCCCTTTGCCATCGCCGGTGTGGTCGCCATCCTGGCGGTGATCGTGTGGATGCGCCCCGCGCCCTCAAGCACCAGCGCCACGGCCAACGCCGCGCCAGTGACGTTTGCGCAGGTGCAAGGCGTGCTGGCGCAGCGTTGCTACCTGTGCCACGGCGAGCAGGTGCAGATGAAGAACGTTCGTCTGGACAGCCACGAGCTGGTCAAGCAACACGCGCTCAACGTGTACCAGCAGGTGGTGGTGACGCGTCAGATGCCGATGAACAACGCCACCGGCATCACCGACGACGAGCGCGGCCTCATCAAGCGCTGGTACGAAGCGGGCGCGAAGATCGACTGATCGCCGCGCGGCGGTCGCTCGCGCGGCGTTCTCGCTGGCTGCGGTCAGCGCGCGCCTTGAGCGAGCTGCCGGGCCAGCGTGTTGTGCCGCTCCACCAGCGGCCCCAGGTCCACTGTGGTGAGCTGTCCTTGGCGCACCACCACGCGGCCATGAACCACGGTGTAGTCGGCGTTTTGACTGGCGCACAGCATGAGCGCGCCCACGGGGTCGTGCACCGCGCCCCCTGCCATCGCCAGCGTGTCCGTGCGAAACAGCGCCACGTCGGCGCAATAGCCCGCCCGCAACTGACCAATCTCCTGGGCACGGCCCAACACCTCGGCCCCTCCGCGCGTGGCCAGGCGCAAAGCGTCGCGCGGCGTCATCTCGGCCGGGCCGTGGTCGCAGCCGAACGGATCGAGCGCGCGCCCGACCCGCGCCAGCAACATCGCTTGGCGCGCCTCGTTGAGCAGGTGCGCTGCGTCGTTGCTCGCGCTGCCGTCCACCCCCAGTCCCACGGGCACACCCGCATCGAGCAGCCGGCGCAGCGGCAAGATGCCACTGGCCAGGCGCATGTTGCTGCACGGGCAGTGCGCGATGCCCGTGCGGGTGCGGGCAAACAAATACGTGCCGGCTTCGTCGATCTTGACGCCGTGGGCATGCCATACATCGTCACCGACCCAACCCAAGTCTTCGGCGTATTGCGCAGGCGTGCAACCAAACTTCTCCTGGCTGTAGGCCACGTCGTGGTCGTTCTCGGCCAGGTGCGTGTGCAGCCGCACGCCGTGGGCGCGGGCCAGTTGCGCGGCCTCGCGCATGAGGTCGCGGCTGACCGAAAACGGTGAACACGGTGCGACCCCGATGTGCAGCAGGGCACCGAAGGAGGCGTCGTGCCAACGCTCGATCAGGCGTTGCGTCTCTTTCAGGATGTCGGCTTCGCGCTCGACCACCGCATCGGGCGGCAGACCGCCTTGCGATTGGCCCACGCTCATGCTGCCGCGCGTGGCGGTGAAACGCATGCCGATGGCCTGCGCGGCCTCGATGCTGTCCTCCAGGTTCACGCCATTGGGGTAGATGTAGAGGTGATCGCTGCTGGTGGTGCAGCCGCTGAGCAGCAGCTCGGCCATCGCCACCTGGGTCGACACCCGCACCATCTCGGGTGTCAGGCCGGCCCAGATCGGGTACAGCCCTTGCAGCCACGAAAACAGCTCGGCGTTTTGCACGCCGGGAATGGCCCGTGTCAGCGACTGCACCATGTGGTGGTGGGTGTTGACGAGGCCAGGCACCACCACATGGTGGCGCGCATCGATGACCTCATCGACCGCGCCCGGCGTGAGCCAAGCCGACAGGTCTTCGCCTTTCGCGAACAGGCGTTCGATGCGACCGTCGCGGATCAACAATGAGCCGCCGGGCAGTTCGGTCTGGGCATCGTCTTGGGTGGCGATGCAGTGGGCTTGGTGAATGAGCAGTGTGGACATGGTTGAACTTTAATGGCTTGGGCACAATGCAGCCCCATGTCTGCCACGCTTCCTCTGACCGATCCGTTGGCCCTGCTGCGCCAGCTCTACGACGCGGCGGTGCAGCGCGCCTTGCCGCTGCACAGCATGGCCGCGCACCTGCCCGCGCCACCCAAAGGCCGCACCGTGGTGCTGGGCGCGGGCAAGGCCGGGGCGTCGATGGCACAGGCCCTTGAAGCCCTGTGGCCACAGGACGCGCCGCTCGAAGGCCTGGTCGTGACCCGCTATGGCCACATCCCGCCCCGTCCTGCGGGCGTCGCCGCGCGCATCGAGGTGGTCGAGGCCGCGCACCCCGTGCCCGATGCCGCGGGCCTGGCCGCTGCCGAGCGCATGCTGGCGCTGGCGCAGACACTGGGGCCGGACGATCTGGCGCTGTGCCTGATTTCGGGCGGTGGCTCGGCGCTGTTGACCTTGCCCGCCGAGGACCTGACGCTGGCCGAAAAGCAGCGCATCAACCGTGCTTTGCTCGACAGCGGTGCCCACATCGGCGAGATGAACACGGTGCGCAAGCACCTCTCGCGCATCAAGGGCGGACGCTTGGCGCAAGCCTGTGGTGCGGCGCAAGTGGTGACGCTGACCATCAGCGATGTGCCGGGCGACGACCCCTCGGTCATCGCCAGCGGCCCCACCGTGCCCGACGAGACCACCTGCGCGGACGCGCTGGCCATCTTGCAGCGCTACCGCATCGCGGTGCCGCCGGCCATCGAAGCGGCCTTGCGCGAGGGGCGGCTGGAGACACCCAAGCCCGGCCCCGCCTGGACGAACAGCCCCGTGCATTTGATCGCCACGTCGCAGCAGTCGCTGCAAGCCGCCGCCGAGCTGGCGCGTCGCCACGGTCTGAACGCCTACATCCTGAGCGATGAGGTGGAAGGTGAGTCGCGCGAAGTCGGCAAGGTGCACGCCGCACTCGCGCGTGCGGCGGCGCGCGGCCAAGGGCCGTTCACCCGACCTTGCGTCATTTTGAGTGGCGGTGAGACCACCGTCACCGTGCGCCCCCAGCCCGAGGGCACACCCCGAGGGCGCGGCGGGCGCGCGGGCGAGTTCGCGTTGGGACTGGCGCAGGCGCTGCAAGGGCAGCCCGGCGTCTGGGCCTTGGCTGCGGACACCGACGGCATCGACGGTGTGGAGGACAACGCCGGCGCGCACGTCAGCCCCGACACCTTGGCGCGGGCGCAGGCGCTGGGCTTGAAGCTGACGGACCATTTGGATCGCAACGACGCCTACGGTTTTTTTGCCGCACTCGGTGATCTGGTCATCACGGGCCCCACGCATACCAACGTCAACGACTTTCGGGCGCTGCTGGTGCAGTGAGTGGCGCCACCTGTGCTTGCACCACGGTGTGGGCAACCAAGCGGTCGTCGCCCAGCACGATCATGGCGAACAGCCATTCATCCAGGCTGTCGGCTTGCGCGGTGCGGCGTGCCAGCAAGGGCGTGGCTTGCGGCTTGAGGATCACAAAGTCCGCCTCGCAGCCCGGGCCCAGATGGCCGACCTCCTTGCCCAGTCCGAGCGCCTGCGCGGCGCCGGCCGTGTGCTGCCACCACAGGTGTTGCGGTGACAGGCTCAGGCCTGCGCGTCCCACGCTTTGACGCGCCACGGTGTATGCCGCGTGCATGGTGTGGAACGGACTGAAGCTGGTGCCACCGCCCACATCGCTGGCCAGACCGTAGCGCAGCCCCACGGCATCGGCGCGCGCGTAGTCAAAGAAGCCGCTGCCCAAGAACAGGTTGCTGGTGGGACTGACGGCGATCACGCTGCCATGGTCACGCAACAAGGCGCGCTCCTCATCATCGAGGTGGATGCCATGGGCATAGACCGCGCGCGGGCGCAACAAGCCCGCGCGGTGATAGACATCGGTGTAGTGCGCTGCCTGCGGGTGCAGTTCACGCACCCAGCGGATTTCGTCCGTGTTCTCCGACAGGTGCGACTGGATCCACACATCCGGATGGGCCTGCGCCAATTCACCCGCGCCGTGCAATTGGGCCGGTGTGCTGGTGGGGGCAAAGCGTGGGGTGATCGCGTAACCGAGTCGGTCACGGCCATGCCAGCGGTGAATCAAGCTTTCGGTTTGTTGCAGGCTCAGTTCGGCACTGGCGTCGCGCAAACCGTCGGGACTGTGGCGGTCTTGCAGCACCTTGCCCGCGATCAGGCGCATGCTGCGGGTTTGCGCGGCTTCGAGCACCGCGTCCACCGAGGCGGGATGCAGCGTGGCGAAGCACAGGGCCGTGGTGACGCCGTGGCGCAGCAATTCGTCGACAAAGAAATCGGCCACCACGCGCGCATGCACCGGATCGTCAAAGCGCATTTCGTGCGGGAAGGTGTAGTCGTTCAGCCAGGGCAGCAAGCCCTCGGCGGGCGAGCCGATCACATCCGTCTGCGCGTAGTGGCAGTGCAGATCGACAAAGCCGGGCGCGATGCAGTGCCCGGGCCAATGCGTGACGGGCAGCGTTGGGTATTGCGGGTGCAGCGCGGCGTACGGACCCAAGGCGTGCACGCGCTCGATTCCCTGATCGTCGGGCGCCGTGACCAGCAAGGCGTCTGTCACATGCTGCAACTCGGGGCGTGCGGGATCGGGGAACCACAGCAGGTCGGCGCGCCAGCCGCGCGCCTGTGAGTCGGCACGTCCCGTGCGTGTGTCTGACAAGGCCAAGCCACTCATGATCGCGCTGCCGCTTCAAGGGCGCGCAGCACCCGCTCAGGGGTGGCGGGTGCATCCAGCCGCACCGGCGTGCGCGAGGGCGTCACTGCGCCGACCGCGTCGCGCAGGGCTTCAAACACGCTGATGCCGAGCATGAACGGGGGCTCACCCACGGCCTTGCTGCCGCCAATGTTGTCGATGCGGTTGGGTTCGTGCCACAGCCGCACATGGAACTCGGCAGGCACATCGGCGGCGGTGGGGATCTTGTAGGTGCTTGCGCCTTGCGTCATGAGGCGCCCTTGCTCGTTCCACACCAACTCTTCGGTGGTCAGCCAGCCCACGCCCTGGATGAAGCCACCCTCGATTTGCCCGATGTCGATGGCCGGATGCAAGGAGTGCCCCACGTCGTGCAGGATGTCTGTGCGCAACAGCCGGTACTCGCCGGTGAGCGTGTCGATGGCGACCTCGCTGCAGGCGGCGCCGTAGGCGAAGTAGTAAAACGGTCGGCCACTGAGGGTGTGCTTGTCGTAGTTGATCTGCGGCGTGGCATAAAAGCCGTCGCTCCACAGTTGCACCCGCTGGGCATAGGCCCACTGCACCGCCTCGACAAACGTGCGCGTGCGTGCAGGGGTCAGCACCTGACCGTTCTCAAGCCGCACCGCCTCGGCCGCACAGCCATCGGCTTGGGCCAAGCAGCAGGTCAGGTTGGTGCGCACCTGCAGGGCCGCGCGCTCGGCGGCGCGGCCATTCAGATCGGTGCCGCTGGAGGCGGCGGTGGCGCTGGCGTTGGCCACCTTGTCGGTGTCGCTGGCGCTGATGCGAACCTGCGACAGCGGCAGCCCCAGCACACGGGCGACCACGCCACAGACCTTGGTGTGCAGACCTTGGCCCATCTCGGTGCCGCCGTGGTTGACCAGCACACTGCCATCGGTGAACACGCTCACCAGCGCACCCGCTTGGTTGAATTGGGTGGCGGTGAAGCTGATGCCGAACTTGACCGGCGTGAGCGCGAGTCCGCGTTTGATCGTGGTGTGCCGCTCGTTCCAGTCGCGCACGGCCTTGCGTCGCGCGCGGTAGTCGCTGTCGCGGGCCAGTTGTTCGATCAGGGGTCGCAGGATGTTGTCTTCCACCGTCATGCCGTAGGGCGTGATGTTGTGTGAATCCACCCCATACAGATTGGCCAGGCGAACGTCCAGTGCGTCGCGGCCCAGGGCGCGGGCGATGTCGCCCATCAGGGTTTCGATGAGGATCACACCCTGCGGGCCGCCGAAGCCGCGAAAGGCGGTGTGGCTTTGCGTGTGGGTTTGGCAGCGGTGCGAGTCGATGCGCAACGCGGGCAGCCAATACGCGTTGTCGGTGTGGAAGATGGCCCGATCCGCCACCGGACCACTCAGATCGGCACTGTGCCCACAGTGCGCGTATTGCGTGGACGCCAGGGCCTGCACCCGTCCCTCGTCGTCAAAACCGACGCGCCAGTCGTGGCTGAATGGGTGGCGTTTGCCCGTGATGAGCAGGTCGTCCGCGCGATCCAGCCGCATCTTCACTGGCCGCTTGAATGTGTGGGCTGCCAACGCGGCCCAGACCGCCAAGTGACCGGCTTGGGTTTCCTTGCCGCCAAAGCCACCGCCCATGCGCCGGCACAGCACGCGGACCTGGTGCAGCGGCAGGTGCAGCGCGTGCGCCACCCAGTGCTGCACCTCGCCCGGATGCTGGGTGCTCGAATGAATCAGCCATGGCCCATCGGCTGGCGGGATGGCGTAGGCGATCTGTCCTTCCAGATAAAAATGTTCCTGGCCACCAACTTCCAGCGAGCCCTCCAGGATGTGCGCGCTGGCGGCCCACCCTGCGTCGAGTGCACCGCGCTGCACCGTGACCGAGGGCAACACATGCTGCCCCCGCGCATGGGCTTGCCGTGCGTCGAGCACAGGCGCGTCGGCGCTCACCTGCATCGGCACAGCGCGCGCGATGCGCCGCGCCAGTGCCCGGTCACGGGCCACCACCAGGCCCAGCACCTGCCCATGGTGTGCCACGCGGTCGGTGGCAAAAATGGACTCGTCGTGAACATGGGTGGCGAACCGCCGTTCGCCCGGAATGTCGTCCGCTGTGACCACCCCCTCGATGCCCGGCTGTTGCCGGGCCCAGTCCCAATCGATGTGTTGCACCACGCCGTGCGCGATCGGGCTGATGACTGCCACCGCATGCAGCGTGCCCTCGGTCAAGGGCAGGTCGTCGATGTAGGCGGCGGTGCCTTGCACCTGCGCAATGGCGCTCTCGTGCGGATCGCGCGCCAGCGGAAACGGGCTGTGTTGGCTGCTCTTCATGCCAAGGCCTCCAGACGGGTGTGGGGTTCGCCCCGTCGTTCGAGCCGGGCGCGTTCCATCAGGTTGTGCAAGACGCGGCGACGGTAGTGGCTGCTGGCACGCAGATCCGATAGGGGGGAGAACTCGCCCGCCAGCGTGTCGCGGGCCTGTGTCCAGATGCGATCCTCATCGGGCTGACCCTGCATCACCGATTCGGTTTGCAGGGCCCGTGCGGGCGTGGCCGCCACCCCGCCGACACCGATGCGAACGGTGTGCAATTGCCCGCCCTCACCCTCGATGCGCAGGGCCAGGCACACGGCGGAGATGTCGTCTTCCACGCGCTTGGCGATTTTGTACAGACCCAACCATTCGTGGCGCTGGGGATGGGCCACCTTGATCCAGGCCAGCACCTCGTCGCGGGCCATCACGTTTTGGCGGTAACCGGTGTAGAAGTCGGCGAGCGGCACCTCGCGGTGCACTTGGCGGCCATCGCGCCAAGCCATCAGCACCAGATGGGCATCGAGCGCGAGCAACAGCGGCATGGCGTCGCCAATGGGCGAGCCGTTGGCCACATTGCCGGCCAGCGTGCCGGACTGACGGATCGGCCAACCGGCGAAGCGCTGCGCGAACGCGGTGATCGCCGGGCGGTCTTGCGCCAGCGCCTCGAATGCTTCTTGCAACGGCACAGCGGCACCGATGGCGAGGTGATGGGGATAGCGCTCGACGGCACGCAGCGCCTGCACCCGGGTCAAGTCGATGATGCTGGGCATGCGCTGCAAGCCTTGCGTGATCCACAGGCCTGCGTCGGTGGCGCCGGCGATGAGTTGCGCCTCGGGACGGTTTGCCCGCAGTTGCAGCAACTCGTTCAAGGTGGTGGGCAAGGCGTAGTCCGCTTGTGCGTTGTCGCGTGCGGGCAGCGCGCGCAGTTGGTGTGCGAGGGTGCTCTCATCGCCACCTGGCACGGCCAGGGGTGCGGCTGTCTGTCCCAGTTGCCGTGCGGCGTCGAGGATGGCGCGGTATCCGGTGCAACGGCACAGGTTGCCCGACAAGGCATCGTGGATCTCGGTTTCGGTGGGGGCGCGTCCGCGCGCGACGGTGCGCTGGTACAGCGAGAACAGACTCATCACGAAGCCCGGTGTGCAAAAACCGCATTGCGTGGCATGCTGATCGACCAGTGCCTGCTGCACCGGATGCAGCGTGCCATCGGGCGAGGGCAGGTCGGCAGCGGTCCACAGCGCCAGGCCATCGATGGCGTGTGCCGGGCGGATACAGCTGTTGATGGCGCGGTAGTTCAGGTGCTCGCCGTCGGGGCTGTCGGCAACCACCACGGTGCAGGCACCACAGTCACCAGCGGCACAGCCTTCCTTGGTGTCGCAGGCGCGCAAGTCCTCACGCAGCAGCTCCAGCAGCGTGCGCTCGGGTGTTACATTGCTCACGCAAACAATCTCGCCTCGACGCCAGAAACGCAGCGGCTGAGAGGAATCACAAGTGGATGATTTCACGGACATAAGCATCGGGGATGATGAAAACCCGGAACGGGTCAGACAAGGTTAGGCCCAAGTTGTAGGGGCGAAACGATTTCTTTTGAATAACCTTTATCCGGGATTCAATATGAAAGATGCACAACTTTTCGACAAGATTGACCTCCAACTCATACGGACGCTTCATACCTTGTTGACCGAACGCAGTGTTTCCAAAACCGCTCTCCGACTGGGGCAGCACCAACCCGCGATCTCGCTGGCGCTCAAGCGCTTGCGCGACTTGGTGGGAGACCCCCTGTTGGTTCGCTCGGGCACCGGCATGGTGCCCACCGAGTTCGGTTTGACCTTGTTGGAGCCTTCTGCGCACATCCTGCGTGCGGCACAGTCCATGTTCAGCAAGAGCCATGCCTTCGATCCGGCCCAGGCCACGCGCACTTTTCGAGTCGCCGCCAGCGACACCCTCGACCCTTTGTTTCTGCCCTTGCTGGTCGGGCGCATCAAGTCGCTGGCACCGCACGCTCGCGTGGAGGTCCATTCCCTGTCACCGCAGGCGCAATACGCGCAGGAGTTGGCACAGGGCTTGGTCGATGTGGTGATTGGCAACTGGACCGACCCGAGCGAGGAGTTGCACCGTGCCCCCTTGTTTGAGGACCAGGTGGTGTGCATGGTCAGTGCCAAGCACCCGGCGGTGCGCCGGGGGTGGTCGACGCCGGAGTGGCTGGCCTGCGAGCACGTCGCGCCGACCCCGGCCTATCCGGGTTGGCGTGGTGTCATCGATCAGCATCTGGATGCTTTGGGTTTGGAGCGCCATGTGGCGGTGCGCTGTGCCCATTTCGGGTTGATGCCCGGCATGGTGGCCTCGTCCTTGCTTGTGCTCACCACCGGGCGCCACTACTGCCAACGTTATCTGAACGGCCACGGAGGCCCGCTGGATGTGCGTTTGCTGGATTGCCCCGTGGAGTTTCCCACCATGACCTATTACCAGTTGTGGCATGAGCGCAGCCACGCGTCGGCGAGCGGGCGGTGGCTGCGCAGCCAGATCCGCGCCTGTGCCGAGCAGTTGCCTCACCACCAACCCCTTGGGGCGCAATGACATGAGTGACACCGTTTTGGAACTGCAGGGCATCACCAAGCGCTACCCCGCCGTCGTGGCCAACGATGGTGTGAGCCTGAAGGTGGGCCGTGGCGACATCCACGCCGTGCTGGGCGAAAACGGCGCCGGCAAGTCCACCCTGATGAAGATCATCTACGGCAGCGTCAAGCCCGATGCCGGCGAGATGCACTTCAACGGTCAGCGTGTGCAGGTGCGCAACCCGCAAGAGGCACGGCATCTGGGCATCAGCATGGTGTTCCAGCACTTCAGCCTGTTCGACACCCTGAGCGTGGCCGAAAACGTCTGGCTGGGGTTGGACAAGTCGCTGTCGCTGGCCGAGGTGACCCAGCGCATCCACAGCATCGCCTCGCGCTACGGCCTGGACATCGAACCCGAGCGCCTGGTGCACACCCTGAGCGTGGGCGAGATGCAGCGCGTTGAGATCATCCGAGCGCTGTTGTCCGACCCGCAATTGCTGATCCTCGACGAACCCACCTCGGTGCTCACGCCGCAGGCGGTGGACAAGCTCTTTGTGGTGTTGCGCCAGTTGGCGCAGGAGGGGCGCAGCATCCTCTACATCAGCCACAAGCTGCACGAGATTCGCGCGCTGTGCACGCATTGCACCGTGTTGCGAGGCGGGCGTGTGACGGGCGAATGCAATCCGCGCAAGGAGACCAACGCTTCGTTGAGCCAGTTGATGATCGGCAGCCAGCCGCCCGAGTTGCAGGTGCGTGCGCACACCCCGGGTGCCGAGGTGTTGCGCGTCGGCGGGCTGAGCCTGCCAGCGCTCGATCCCTTCGGCGTCGATCTGCAAGGCATCGATCTGAGCGTGCGTGCGGGTGAGATCGTGGGAATTGCCGGTGTGTCGGGCAATGGGCAACGCGAATTGCTGTTTGCGCTCTCCGGCGAGGACACCCGCGCCCCGGCTGCCTCGATTCAGATCGAAGGCCAGCCGGTCGGTCGCCGGCACCCCAACACACGTCGCGCTTTGGGTCTGCACTTCGTGCCCGAGGAACGATTGGGGCGCGGCGCGGTGCCGTCGCTGAGCTTGGCGCAAAACCTGTTGCTCACGCGCCAGGAGGCGGTCGCCGACCATGGCTGGCGCGGCTGGATGGGCTGGCTCGATCTGGCGCGCTTGCGCGAGCAGGCGGCGGACATCATCGAGCGCTATCGCGTCAAGGCTGGCGGTCCGGACGCGGCGGCGCGTTCCTTGTCGGGTGGCAATTTGCAAAAGTTCATCGTGGGCCGCGAGATCGAAGCCGCACCGCGCGTGCTCATCGTCTCGCAACCCACCTGGGGGGTGGACGTGGGCGCGGCGGCGCAGATCCGCGCGGCCATCCTGGCCCTGCGCGACGCCGGCTGCGCCGTGCTGGTGGTGAGCGAAGAACTGGACGAGTTGTTGGAGCTGTCGGACCGCCTTCATGTGATGGCCCATGGGCGCTTGTCGCCCAGCCTGTCGCGTGGCGAGGCCGACGTGAGCCGCATCGGTGTGTGGATGAGTGGCTTGTGGCAACAGGAGGCAACCCATGCTGCGACTTGAACCCCGCGCCCAGACCTCGCGCTGGTGGCGCTATGCCTCACCCTTGCTGGCGTTGCTGGCCACGGTGCTGTTGGGGGTGCTGCTGTTTGTGGCGCTGGGCAAAGACCCGGTGCGTGGCCTGGGTGTGTTTTTCTGGGAGCCGATCAAGAGCGCCTACGCTTGGTCCGAGCTGTTGGTCAAGGCCACGCCCTTGCTGCTGATCGCGTTGGGCCTGGCTTTGTGTTTCCGCGCCAACATCTGGAACATCGGGGCCGAGGGGCAGTTCGTGATGGGGGCCGTCTTTGCGTCGGGCGTTGCTCTGCTGGCCGACGCGCAGAGTGCCCCCGGCTTCTGGATTCTCTGTGTGCTCGCGGGCGTGTTGGGTGGACTGTGTTGGGCGGCGTTGACGGCGGTGTTGCGGGACCGTTTCAATGCCAACGAAATCCTGGTCAGCCTGATGCTCGTCTATGTCGCGGTGCAGTGCCTGAATTACCTGGTCTATGGCCCGTGGAAAGACCCCATGGGCTACAACTTCCCGCAAACCAAAACCTTTGAGGCGGTGGCGCAGGTGCCCAAACTGTTCACCGGTCTGCGCGTGAACGTCGGTGTGCTGCTGGCCTTGTTGGGCGCGGGCGTGCTGTGGATGTTTTTGTTTCGCACCCGGGCCGGCTTCGCGCAGCAAGTCGGCGGCATGGCGCCGGATGCCGCGCGTTATGCGGGCTTTTCCGCACGGCGCGCGCTGTGGCTGGCCTTGCTGACCTCGGGCGCCACGGCGGGCCTGGCCGGCGGGCTGGAGGTGGCGGGTCCGTTGCGCCAGCTCACGCCGTATGTGCCGGTGGGCTACGGTTTTGCTGCCATCATCGTCGCCTTTGTCGGGCGCTTGCACCCGGTGGGCATGGTGTTGTCGGCCCTGTTGATGAGCATGTTCTACATCGGTGGCGAGTTGGCCCAATCCCGGTTGGGCTTGCCCCGATCACTGACCGGCGTGTTCCAGGGCCTGCTGTTGTTTTGTCTGTTGGCTTGCGACACGCTCATGCATTACCGCGTGCGCTGGGTCGGTATGCCTTCACGCACAGTCAGGAGTCACTGATGGAAACCTACGCACTGTTGTGGGCCTCTACCATGAACGCCGGCACCGTTTTGGCGCTGGCTGCGCTGGGCTTGCTCATCAATGAGAAGGCCGGCATCGTCAACCTCGGTGCCGAGGGCATGATGCTGTGCGCGGCCATCGCGGGCTTTGCCACCGTGTCGCACACGGGCAGCGATGTGCTGGGCTTTGCAGCCGGCATGGGCGCGGGCGCATTGATGGCGGCGGTGTTTGGCGCGCTGGTCATCTGGCTCAACACCAACCAGTACGCCACGGGGCTGGCGCTGTCGCTGTTTGGCGCGGGCTTCTCGGCTTTTGTCGGTACCTCGTATGTGCAGGCCAAGTTGCCCGAGCGCCTGCAATTTGCCGTGCCGTATCTGGCCGATGTGCCGCTGCTGGGCCCGGCCCTGTTTCGCCACCATCCGCTGGTTTATGGGGCGATTGGTCTGACGCTGGGACTGATCTGGTTCTTGTACCGCACGCGGGCGGGTCTGATCTTGCGGGCGGTGGGTGAGTCACCCGAGTCGGCCCATGCGCTGGGCTATTCGGTGCGCCGCATCCGCTGGCTGGCCGTGATCGTGGGCGGCGCACTGTGCGGTCTGTCTGGGGCCTACATCTCCATCGTCTACACGCCCCTGTGGGTCGAAGGCATGATCGCGGGCAAGGGCTGGATCGCGCTGGCCCTGACCACGTTCGCCACCTGGCGACCGGCACGTGTTTTGCTGGGAGCGTATCTGTTCGGCGGCGTGACCATGCTGCAATTTCATTTGCAGTCGGTGGGCGTTGATGTGCCCAGCCAGTTCTTGAGCATGCTCCCGTATATTTCCACCATCGTGGTGCTGGCCCTGATTTCGCGCAATCCCGCTTGGTTGCGCGTCAACATGCCAGCCTCGATTGGCAAGCCGTTTCATCCCGGCGCCTGATTTCTCGTCAACCTCACACAAAGGAAAACCCATGACCCCTCTGACCAAACGCCAATGGATTCGCACCGTGGCCCTGACCACCGTGGCTGCCGCCGCGCTGGTGGCTTGCGGCAAGAAAGAAGAGGCCAAGACCGCCGAGGCCCCCAAGGCCGAAGCCAAGTCCGAACCGCTGAAGGTGGCTTTCGCCTATGTCGGCCCGGTGGGCGATGGCGGCTGGACGTTCGCGCACGACCGCGCGCGCCAGGCCATCGAAAAAGAGTTTGCGGGCAAGGTCGTGACCAGCTTTGTCGAGAACGTGCCTGAGTCGGCCGACGCCGAGCGCGTGATCCGTGACATGGTGGGGCAGGGCAACCAACTGGTGTTTGGCACCACCTTCGGTTACATGGAGCCGATGATGAAGGTCGCCGCCGACAACCCCAACGTCAAGTTCGAGCACGCCACTGGCTACAAGCAAGCCGCCAACATGAACACCTACGACAGCCGCACCTATGAGGGCGCCTACCTCGCCGGTGTGATCGCGGGCAAGATGACCAAGAGCAACACCCTGGGTGTGGTGGCCTCGATCCCAATCCCTGAGGTGATCCGCAACATCAACAGCTTCACGCTGGGTGCGCAGTCGAGCAACCCCAAGATCAAGACCAAGGTCGTGTGGGTCAACGAGTGGTTCAACCCGCCCAAGGAAACCGAGGCCGCCACCTCGCTCATCAATGGCGGTGCTGACGTGCTGATGCAAAACACCGACTCACCCGCCGTGCTCAAGACCGCGCAAGACAAAGGCAAGCGCGCCTTCGGCTGGGATTCGGACATGACCGCCTACGGTCCCAAGGCGCACTTGGCGTCGGCCGTCATCAACTGGACCCCGTACTACGTGGGCGCCACGCGTGACGCGCTGGACGGCAAATGGGCTGGCGGCAAGCACACCTGGTGGGGCGTGAAAGAAGGTGCCATCGACATCGTCTCCATCGCCGACGATGTGCCCGCCGACACCAAGGCCAAGGTCGAAGACGTGAAGAAAGGCTTGAAAGACGGCAGCTTCGCCATCTGGAAAGGCCCCATCGTCGACAACGCCGGCAAGGAAGTGCTGGCCAAAGACCAAGTGGCCGACGACAAGTTCCTCAGCGGCATCAACTTCTTCGTCAAAGGCGTCGAAGGCAAGGTGCCGGGCGGCGACAAGAAGTAAAGCACCGACGCCGGGCCCGCTCGCGGCCCGGCATGACTGGCATTGGTCTTGCATTGCCAGCTCGGTTCATCCGTTTGATTCACCTGAAAGGAAACAACACCATGAAAAAACTCATTCCTGCCCTGATTCTGTGCGCGGCTGCGGGCGCGCAAGCAGCTGATTGGAGCGACAACGCCATCAGCTATCGCTATGCGCCGTCCCAATCCGAACCCGGCGTGTCGGACAAGGTCAGCAAGAACATCTACAACTTCACCCATGTCAGCGGCGACAAGCTGGGCATGAACCTGTTCACCATTGATCTGCTGCGTTCCAACGGTGCTGATCCCGCCAATGGTGGTGTGGGCGGTGCGCAAGAGTGGTATGGCTTTTACAAGCGCAGCTTCTCGATGGCCGCACTGGCTGGCGGCCCCAAAGGTTGGAACGCGAATGTGCGCTTTGACATGGGCACCAAGAACACAGAATTCGCCCCCGCGCCGCGCAAATTTCGCCCCGGTGTGAGCTACGACGTGCCCGTCGGCGCAGGTTTCTGGAATGTGGGCGTCGATGCTTACAAGGAAAACAACCACAACAGCTTCAGCGCGACCAACAAAGAAGTCAGCTTCAAGACCACCTGGGCCTTGACCTCGGCTTGGGCGATTCCTGCAGGCAACGGCACGTTCAGGGGCTTTCTGGATATCGTGGGGCCCAAGGGTAAAGACGGCGCTGGCGATGACACCAAAACAGAAACCCTGCTGCAGGCGACCTATATGTTCAACGTGGATGGTCCGAAAGGCAGCTGGAAGGCCGGTTTTGGCGCTGAGTACTGGGGCAACAAATTCGGTTGCAATAACGCGGCCTCTGGCGTGAAAAACAGCTGCAAAGCCACCACCCCCTTGTTGCTGGTCGAATACCACCTCTGATGGTTTGAACTCAAGGTTCTTCTTCACGACCGCCTTCGGGCGGTCTTTTTCTTTGTAGCATTGCCACCCTCAGGAGTTCGCCATGTTCAACCTCTACAAGATTCAGCCCGAGAACCGATTGGCCTTTGTGCGCGACATGCCCAAGGCCGAATTGCACATCCACATCGAAGGCTCGCTGGAGCCCGAGCTGATCTTTCAACTGGCGCAGCGCAACGGCGTGAGCTTGCCCTATGCCAGCGTGGAGGCCTTGCGCGCGGCCTATGCTTTCACCAACCTGCAAAGCTTTCTCGACATCTATTACGCCGGGGCCAGCGTGCTGTTGAAAGAGCAGGACTTCTACGACATGGCCTGGGCCTATCTGCAACGCGCCGCCGCCGACCATGTGGTGCATGCCGAACTCTTCTTCGATCCGCAAACCCACACTGCGCGTGGCGTGTCCATGCAAACCGTCATCGACGGCCTGCACCGCGCCTGCGTGGACGCCAAGGCCCAGCTCGGCGTCGACGCCAAGCTGATCCTGTGCTTCTTGCGCCATCTGTCCGAACAATCGGCGTTCGAGACGCTGGAGGACGCGCTGCCGTTTCGGGACAAGTTCATCGCCGTCGGCCTCGATTCCAGCGAGTTGGGCCATCCGCCGGAAAAATTCGCCCGCGTCTTCGCCAAGGCGCGCAGCCTGGGGCTCGAAGCCGTGGCCCACGCGGGCGAGGAGGGGCCGCCCGAGTACATCTGGCAGGCGCTGGACATCCTCAAAGTCGAACGCATCGACCACGGTGTGCAGGCCTTTCGCGACCCGGACCTGATCCGCCGCTTGGCCAACGACCGCATCCCGCTGACGGTGTGCCCGTTGTCCAACGTCAAGCTGTGCGTGTTCCCCGATCTGGCCGCGCACAACATCGACCGCTTTCTGGACCTGGGCCTGTGCGTCACGATCAACTCGGACGACCCGGCGTATTTCGGCGGTTATTTGAACGAGAACTTCGTGCAGACCTTCCAGGCCAAACCGGCGCTGGGTGTGACGCAGGCCTTTGCCTTGGCGAGCAACAGCTTCGCCGCCAGCTTCGCCACCTCGCAAGAGCGCGGCGCCTGGATGGAGCAGATGTTTGCCTGCATCGACCGCCACGCGGGTTGACCTCGATGCCGCCCCGCCCGGGGCCTGGGCGGGCCCCTGGGCCCGAGCGCCTAAAATGCGGGCATGAGCATCAAGTCAGACAAATGGATTCGCCGCATGGCCGAACAGCACGGCATGATCGAGCCGTTCGAGCCCAACCAGGTTCGCCATGCCGCCGACGGTCACAAGATCGTCAGCTACGGCACCAGCAGCTACGGCTACGACATCCGCTGCGCGCCCGAATTCAAGGTCTTCACCAACATCCACAGCACCGTGGTGGACCCGAAGAACTTTGACGAGAAAAGCTTTGTCGACATCGAGTCCGATGTATGCATCATTCCCCCCAACAGCTTCGCCCTGGCGCGCACTGTCGAGTACTTTCGCATCCCGCGCAATGTGCTGACCATCTGCTTGGGCAAGAGCACCTACGCCCGCTGCGGCATCATCGTCAACGTCACGCCCTTCGAGCCCGAGTGGGAAGGCTATGTGACGCTGGAGTTCTCCAACACCACCCCGCTGCCGGCCAAGATTTATGCCGGCGAGGGCTGCGCCCAGGTGTTGTTCTTCGAGAGCGACGAAGTGTGCGAAACCTCGTACCGCGACCGCGGCGGCAAATACCAGGGGCAAGTGGGCGTGACCCTGCCCAAAACCTAAACCCCTTATGAGTTCTTTTTCCAATTTGAACCTCGCGCCCAATCTGGCGCGGGCCGTGGCCGAGATGGGCTACGAGAGCATGACGCCGATTCAGGCGCAAGCCATTCCCGTGGTGTTGACCGGCCAGGACGTGATGGGCGCGGCCCAGACGGGCACCGGCAAGACGGCGGCGTTTTCGCTGCCGCTGTTGCAACGCCTGCTCAAGCACGAGAACACGTCCACCTCGCCCGCGCGCCATCCGGTGCGGGCGCTGGTGTTGTTGCCCACCCGCGAGCTGGCCGACCAGGTGGCGCAGCAGGTGGCGATGTACGCCAAGTACACCCAGTTGCGCAGCACCGTGGTGTTTGGCGGCATGGACATGAAACCGCAAACCGCCGAGCTGAAAAAAGGCGTCGAGGTGTTGGTGGCCACGCCCGGGCGTTTGCTGGACCACATCGAGGCCAAGAACGTGGTGCTCAACCAGGTGGAGTACGTGGTGCTCGACGAGGCCGACCGCATGCTCGACATCGGCTTTCTGCCCGACTTGCAGCGCATCCTGTCGTACCTGCCCAAGCAGCGCACCACGCTGCTGTTCTCGGCCACTTTCTCGCCCGAGATCAAGCGCCTCGCGGGCAGCTACTTGCAAAACCCGATCACCATCGAGGTGGCGCGCCCGAACGAGACGGCCACCACCATCACCCAGCATTTCTACAGCGTGGCCGAAGACGACAAGCGCCGCGCCCTGCGCCAGGCCGTGCGCCAGCAAGGCATCAGCCAGGCCTTTGTGTTTTGCAACAGCAAGCTCGGCTGCGCCCGACTGGCGCGCGCGCTCGAGCGCGATGGTTTGCGCACCAGTGCCTTGCATGGCGACAAGAGCCAGGACGAGCGCCTGAAGTCGCTCGAAGCCTTCAAGCGCGGCGAGGTCGATCTGCTGGTCTGTACCGACGTGGCCGCGCGCGGCCTGGACATCAAGGACGTGCCGGCGGTGTTCAACTACGACATCCCGTTCAATGCCGAAGACTATGTGCACCGCATCGGGCGCACGGGCCGTGCCGGCGCGACGGGCGTGGCCATCAGCTTCGCCAGCGGCCACAACGACCAGCGCCTGGTCAACGACATCGAAAAACTCATCAAGCGCAAGATCGAGCTCGAACCGTTCGAGTTCGAAGAAGACCGCCCGCGTGGGCGCATCAACACGGGCCGGCGCCACTGGGGTGAGGACGATCCGCGCGACTCACTCGAAGCGCCGCCACGCCGCGAGCCTCGCGAATCGCGCGCCCCCGCACCCAAGGTCTCGCGCGATCCCTTCTTCGACCAGCCCTATGTCGAACCGTCTGCCGACAGTGCGCCCGCGCCTGCGGCCGCCGCGCAGCCGGCCAACCGCCGCTCGGCCAACATCCGCAGCAAGCGCAAGGTCGCTGCGCTCTTCAAGAGCGGCGAGTAAGTCCGCTGCTCACAGCGCGGCTCAGGCGTGTGGATCGCGCGCGGGCTTGCAGCGCACGCTCAGACGCTCACTCCCCCGCGCATGCGGCAGGGCCGGGTCTGCCAACCGCAAGGCCGACAGACAGCCGCCCCACACACAGCCATCGTCCAGGCACACCACATCGTCGCGCGCGGGTGTGCCCAGCGTGGACCAGTGACCAAACGCCACCAGCACATCCTGCGTGCGCCGACCGGGCACCTCAAACCAGGGCATGAGGTGCGGCGGCGCTTTGTCGGCCCCTTCTTTCAGATGAAAGTCCATGGCGCCCTTGGCATCGCAAAAGCGCAAGCGGGTGAGGGCATTGACGATGATGCGCAGCCGATCCGCGCCTTGCAGCGCGTCGTCCCACACATTGGGCAGCGGGCCATACATCTGCGGCATGAACGACACCCACTCGGGGCTGCGCAGCACGGCTTGGACCTCGCCCGCCAAGGCCAGGGTTTGATGCGCATCCCAGCAGGGCAGCACGCCGGCGTGCACCATCAACACCCGATCCACTTGCAAGGCCAGGTGCTGCTGGCGCAGCCAATGCAACAACACCTCACGATCCGGCGCTTGCAACACATCGTGAAAGCTGTCGTCGGCGCGCACCGGGCGCACGCCCTGCGAGACCGCCAGCAGGTGCAAGTCGTGGTTGCCCAGCAAGCAGCGCGCACTGTCGCCCAGGGCCATGAGCCGGCGCAGCACACCGACGTTGTCGGGCCCCCGGTTGACCAGATCGCCCAGCACATACAGCGTGTCGCGGCTGGGCGAGAAAGCCATGTGTTGCAGCAGTCGGTCCAAGGCATCGTCGCAGCCCTGGATGTCGCCGATCAAGTAAAGTGCCATGCGTGTGATTGTCGCCAATCGAGCTGGGCCATTCGGACCGACGCGCGGCGCCCGACGGATTTTTCATGGACGTTGTTCTCATTGCTTTGTTGATCGTGCTCAATGGCGTGTTCGCCATGTCTGAGATGGCCTTGGCCGCCAGCCGCAAGGCGCGGCTGAGTGCCATGGCCGAGGCGGGCGACACGGCCTCGCAAGCGGCGCTGCGTTTGCTCGAGCAACCCACGCGGTTTTTGTCCACGGTGCAAATCGGCATCACCTCGATTGGTGTGCTCAACGGCATCGTCGGCGAGGCCGCGTTCAGCGACGACTTCTCGCTGTGGCTGCAAACCCAGGGTCTCTCGGAGTCGCTGGCGCAGGGTCTGGCCACGGCGTTCGTGGTCACGCTCATCACCTTCATCACCATCGTCTTTGGCGAATTGGTGCCCAAGCGCATCGGCCAGCTGTATCCCGAGACCGTGGCGCGCGTGATCGCGCCGTTGATGCTGGCCTTGGCCACGCTGGCCAATCCCTTTGTGCAACTGCTCTCGGCCAGCACCACGGCGGTGTTGCGCTTGTTGCAGGTGGACGTGCACCGCAGCCACACGGTGACGGAGGAAGAAATCAGCGCCAGCCTGGTCGAAGGGGTGGACGCGGGTTTGATCGAGGCGGGTGAGCACCGCATGGTGCAAAACGTGTTCAACCTCGACGATCGTTCCCTGGCGTCGATCATGGTGCCACGCTCGGACATCGAATGGCTCGACGCGCGCAGCACCGTGACCGAGGCCTTGGGGCAGGTGGGGCAGCAAGGCGCGCACTCTTGGTACCCGGTGTGTCGCGGTGGTTTGGACGATGTGCTGGGGGCGGTCAGTGTGGCGCAGTTGCTGCTGCAACCGTCGGGGCAGACGCAGACGCTCGATGCGCTGGTGCAGCCCGTGGCCTTTGTGCCCGAGACTCTGAGCGGACTCGATTTACTGGAGCAGTTCCGCCGCCCGCCCACCCGCGCCTCGGCCACGGGACGCTTGGTGATGGTGGTGGATGAATACGGCGTGGTGCAGGGCCTGATGACGCCGCGCGATCTGTTGGAGGCCATCACGGGCGAGCTGCTGCACACCAACGTCGCCGACGAGGCCTGGGCTACGCGCCGTGCCGATGGCAGTTGGCTGGTCGATGGTTTGATGCCGGTGAGTGAATTCAAGACCCAGTTGGGCATCCGCGACTTACCGGACGAAGACCGCGACCTCTACAACACCGTGGCTGGTCTGGTGATGGCGGTGGCCGGTCATTTGCCGCAAACCGGCGAGCGCTTTGAGATCGCCGGCTGGTCCATCGAGGTGGTGGACCTCGATGGGCGGCGCATCGACAAGTTGCTGGTCAGCCCGCTGGCTTGAAGGGCTGCTGGTACAGCCACAGCGTGCGGCCGTCCGCGCAGGCGATCACGGCGTCCGGCTGCAACGTGCGGGCTTCGAACTCCAGGCTCACCAGCCAGGCACCACGGCGCAAATCCAGACCGGCTTTTTGCACCGCGCGCGGCATGCTCTCGGGGCGCTGGAACAGGTACACCAGGTCGTAGTCGCTCCAATCGGCCAGCCAGATGTCGCCTTGCCGGATGTGTGCCCACGGGCAGCGCAGGGCGCTGAGCAGGCGCAGTGGCCAGCTCATCTCCAGGCCGTGCAGGCGCGCGTGTGGATAGGCTTGGCGCAAACCAATCAGGCCATCGCCCAGACCACTGCCGGCGTCGAGCACGCGGGCGTCGGGGCCGAGGGGGGCATGGGTGGGCAATTCGCGCAGGGCTTCGCGCGGCGTGGGGAACAGGGGTGCGTCGCTCCAGGCGCGGCGCGGGTAGATCAACCAGGCCAGCAGCAGCAGGGCCGGCCACAACCACAGCGGCCAGTCCCAGCGTGCGTTCGCGGCCAGCCAGGACAGTGGAAAGCCCACCGCGATCAGCAGCCGGCGCATCGGTGTCGCGCCATAGCGCATGAGGAAAAAGCCCCACAGTGTCGCCAGCAACCAGACCAGCAAGTCGGGCAGCAGGCCTTGCGCGCGCAGGACCAGGTACAGCAGCCAGGCCGTGACCCAGGTGAACAAGGCGGGCAGGGGCCAACGCAAGGTTTTCATGGGGGCGAATCATAAAACGCGAAAATACACCCATGTCGTCCCCAGCCACCTCCGTTCCCCTGTCCACCCCTGAAGACCTGCGCGCCACCTTGCGCCGCATCGCGCACCTCAAAGGTCGCCACGCCAGCGACGCTGCCGTGGTCACCGTGCGTGCGCGCATCGGTGACGGGCCGTATCGGCGCGATTTGCTGATCGAGTACCTGCACGCGCTCAACGATGCCGAAGGCGCGCTGCGCGAGGGCCATTTGGTGGCGCTGGCGCATCTGATGGGACTGTCCATGGTCGAGGTCTTTGAGGTGGCGAGCTTTTATCACCACTTCGAGGTGGTGGCCGACGACGCGGCGGTGCCGGCGCTGACGGTGCGGGTGTGCGACAGCATGAGTTGCAGCATGGCCGGTGCGCGTGGTCTGTTGGACCGCTTGCCCACCTTGCTCGGCAAGGGTGTGCGGGTGGTGCCCGTGCCCTGTGTGGGGCGTTGCGAGCACGCCCCGGTGGCGGTGGTGCATCAGCACGCGGTAGATCAGGCCACGCCCGAATCCGTGCAGGCGGCGGTGCAGTCCGGCCACACGCAAGCCCAGCAGCCGCCCCACACCGACTACGACGCCTACCGTGCGCAGGGCGGTTACGCGCTGGCGCGGGGCTTGTCCATCGGCGCGGTCGATGCCGAATCGGTGTTGACCACGCTGGAGGCGTCGGGCTTGCGGGGCTTGGGTGGTGCCGGTTTCCCAGCCGGGCGCAAGTGGCGCATCGTGCGCGGCATGGCCGCGTCGCGCCTGATGGCGGTCAACATCGACGAGGGCGAGCCCGGAACCTTCAAAGACCGCACCTACCTGGAGCGCGACCCGCACCGCTTTCTGGAAGGCGTGTTGGTGGCCGCGCAGGTGGTGGGCATCGATGCCGTCTACATCTACCTGCGCGACGAATACCACGGCTGCCGTGCCCTGCTGCAGCAGGAGCTGGCGCGACTGCAGGCCGATCCGCCCTGCGCGCTGCCGCACATCGAGCTGCGACGCGGTGCTGGTGCCTACGTGTGCGGCGAAGAGTCCGCCATGATCGAGAGCATCGAAGGCAAGCGCGGCGAGCCGCGCCTGCGCCCGCCCTACATCGCGGAGGTCGGTTTGTTTGGTCGGCCCACGCTGGAACACAACTTCGAGACACTGCACTGGGTGCGCGACATCGTCGAGAAGGGCGCCGACTGGTTCACCTCGCACGGTCGCCACGGACGCCAGGGTCTGCGCAGCTTCAGCGTCAGCGGTCGCGTGCGCGAGCCCGGGGTCAAGCTGGCACCGGCCGGCATCACCTTGCGCGAACTCATCGACGAATACTGTGGCGGCATGGCCGAGGGCCACACGCTGTACGGCTACTTTCCCGGCGGTGCTTCGGGCGGCATGTTGCCGGCCGCGCTGGCCGATGTGCCCTTGGACTTCGACACCTTGCAGCCGCATGGCTGCTTCATCGGATCGGCGGCGGTGGTGGTGTTCAGCCAGCACGACCGTGCGCGCGATCTGGCGCTCAACGCGATGCGCTTTTTTGCCCACGAGAGTTGCGGTCAATGCACGCCTTGTCGTGTGGGCACGGTCAAGGCCGAGCAACTCATGCAGGCCCCGCACTGGGACCACGCCACGCTGCAAGACCTGTCGCGCGTGATGATCGACGCCTCGATCTGCGGCCTCGGTCAGGCCGCGCCCAACCCGGTGCGTTCGGTGCAGCAGTATTTCCCGCAGGAGGTGGCGTGATGAGCACGTCCCAAACCCCGATTGAATTCACCCTCGATGGACAGCCCATCACGGCGCAGCCGGGCGAGACCCTCTGGCAAGCCGCGCAACGCCACGGTGTCGAGATCCCGCACCTGTGCCACAGCGATGGCCTGCGCCCCGACGGCAACTGCCGCGCCTGCGTGGTTGAGGTCCAGGGTGAGCGTGCCCTGAGTGCGAGCTGCTGCCGCCAGGCCACCCAGGGCCTGGAGGTGTTGCTGGAGACCGAGCGGGTGCGCCACAGTCAGAAGATGGTGCTGGAGCTGCTGCTGGCCGACATGCCCGACGCCGGCCACAAGTGGTCGTCCGACGAGGTCGGCCCGACGCCCGCCGCGCGCGACCAACACGGCGAGCTCAGCCACTGGGCACGCGCGCTCGACGTGCAGGTGCGCACGCCCTTGCAGGCGTTGCGCCGTGCGCAACCCGCGCCCGATCTGTCGCACCCGGCGATGGCGGTGAACCTGGACGCGTGCATCCAGTGCCGCCGCTGTGTGCGCGCCTGCCGCGAGGAGCAGGTCAACGACGTGCTGGGCTACGCCTTCCGGGGTGCGCACAGCGAAGTGGTGTTCGATTTGAACGATCCGATGGGGTTGAGCACCTGCGTGGCCTGCGGCGAATGCGTGCAGGCCTGCCCCACGGGCGCGCTCATGCCCAAGAGCCATGTGGGTGACCAGCGCGTGGACCGCGAGGTTGATTCGGTGTGTCCGTTCTGCGGCGTGGGTTGCCTGCTGACCTATCAGATCAAGGACGAGCGCATCGTCAACGTGGTCGGGCGCGACGGCCCGGCCAACCAAAGCCGGCTGTGCGTCAAGGGCCGCTTTGGCTTTGACTATGTGCACAACCCGCAGCGTTTGACGCGTCCGCTGATTCGCAAGCCCGGCGTGCCCAAGGACCCGGAGCAACTCAACCAACTCAACCGCGACCCCGCGCACTGGCAAACGGTGTTTCGCGAAGCCACCTGGGAAGAAGCCCTGGCTGCTGCTGCTGAACCCTTGAAACGCCTGCGCGACACACGCGGCAAGAAGTCGCTGGCGGGCTTTGGCTCGGCCAAGGGCAGCAACGAGGAAGCCTATTTGTTCCAGAAGCTGGTGCGCACCGGCTTTGGCTCCAACAACGTGGACCATTGCACGCGGCTGTGCCACGCCTCCAGCGTCGCGGCCTTGCTCGAAGGCGTGGGCTCGGGCGCGGTGACGAACCAGGTGAACGACGTGGCGCATGCCGATCTGGTGTTGGTGATCGGCTCCAACCCCACCTCCAACCACCCGGTGGCGGCGACCTGGATGAAGAACGCGGCCAAGCAGGGCACGCGCATCGTGCTGGCCGATCCGCGCGGCACCGATCTGGCGCGCCACGCTTGGCGCGTGCTGCCCTTCCATGCCGACACCGATGTGGCCATGCTCAACGCCATGATCCACGTCGTCATCGAAGAGGGCTTGATCGACGAGGCCTTTGTGCGCACGCGCACCGACAACTACGAGGCCATCCGCGACAGCGTGCGCGAGTGCACGCCCGAACGCATGGCCCCCATCTGCGGCATCGCCCCCGACACGCTGCGCGAGGTGGCGCGCGCCTTTGCCACCGCCAAAGCCGCCATGATTTTGTGGGGCATGGGCGTGAGCCAGCACGTGCACGGCACCGACAACGTGCGCAGCCTGATTGCGCTGTGCATGGTCACGGGCCAGGTCGGCAAGCCCGGCTCGGGCCTGCACCCGCTGCGCGGCCAGAACAACGTGCAAGGGGCCAGCGACGCAGGTCTGATCCCGATGATGTTCCCCAACTACCAACGGGTGAACAACGCCCAGGCCCACGCCTGGTTCGAGCAGTTCTGGGGCATGCCGCTGGACGACCAGCCGGGCTACACCGTGGTCGAGATCATGGGCAAGATCGTGGCGGACGAGCACGACCCGCACAAGGTGCGCGGCATGTACGTCATGGGCGAGAACCCGGCCATGAGCGACCCCAACCTCAACCACACACGCCACGCGCTGGCCTCGCTCGAACACCTGGTGGTGCAAGACATCTTCATGACCGAGACCGCGTGGCTGGCCGATGTGGTGCTGCCCGCGTCGGCCTGGCCCGAGAAGACGGGCACCGTCAGCAACACCGACCGCATGGTGCAACTCGGCTTGCAAGCCATCGAGCCGCCGGGCGAGGCGCGCGCCGATCTGTGGATCATCCAGCAGATGGCGCAGCGCATGGGTTTGAATTGGCACTACGCGGGTGAGTACCACGGCGTGGCCCAGGTGTACGAGGAAATGCGTCAGGCCATGCACGGCGCGATCGCTGGCATCACCTGGGCGCGCTTGCAGCGCGAGTCCAGCGTCACGTACCCGTGTTTGAGCGAAGACGATCCAGGGCATCCCACGGTGTTCATCGACCACTTCGCCACCGACGACGGGCGCGCGCATCTAGTGCCCACCCAGTTCACGCACGCCGACGAGTTGCCGGATGCCGACTACCCCTTCGTGCTCATCACCGGGCGGCAGTTGGAGCACTGGCACACGGGCAGCATGACGCGGCGTGCCACGGTGCTCGATGCCATCGAACCCATCGCCACCGCGTCGCTGTGTGGTGCCGACCTGCAACGCCTGGGTCTGCAAGCCGGCGATGTGCTCACCGTGCGTTCGCGCCGGGGCGAGGTGGTGCTGCGCGCGCGCCGTGACGACGGCACACCCGCTGGCACGGTGTTCATCCCGTTCGCCTACCACGAGGCCGCGGCCAACCTGATGACCAACCCCGCACTCGACCCCTTCGGCAAGATCGCCGAAGTCAAGTTCTGCGCGGTGTCGGTGGAGGCCGGTGGCGAGCTGGCCGAGGTGGCCGGCTACAACGTCGTTCGTTGAACCGATTCAACGCGGCCCGCGCGTGAACAGTTGCGCGATCTGTTGGCGCAGCCACTGGTTGCCCGCGTCGTGGTGGTAGCGCGCGTGCCAGCACTGCTTGACCACGAACTCGGGCAGGGTGATGGGCGCGGGCACAAAGTGCACCGTGTCCTGTGCCGCCAGCGACTCGGCCACGCTGCGTGGCACCAACGCCACCAGATCGGTGCTGCGCACGATGGCGGGCAGCACCAGAAAGTTCTGCACCTTGAGCGCGATGCGCTCGGCCAGACCCAGCTCGGTGAGTGTTTGTTCGACCAGGTTGTGCCCGGTGCCCGAAGGCAGCACCACCGCGTGGCTGGCTTGCAGAAAGCGCCGCTTGCTCAGACGCCCCTGTGCGTCGAGCAGCGGGTGGTCCGGCCCCACCAGGCACACATAGCGTTCCAGAAACAAGCGCTGCTGGTAGAAATCCGCGCCCATGTCGGGCAGGTGGCCGATGGCCAGATCGACTTCGCCGCGCTCCAGCGCCGCCGAGTGGTTGCGCTCGGGCATGGGCAAGGTGACCAGTCGCACGCCGGGGGCCAGTGCGCGCAGATGCGCCAGCAGGCGCGGCAGAAAGAACGCCTCGCCCAGATCGGTCAGGAACAGCGTGAAGGTGCGCGCGTCGCGCGCCGGGTCGAAAGTACGTGGGGCCAGCAAGGTGCTGCGCAGCGTGGCCAGGGCTTGGCGCAGCGGGGCTTCGATGGCGTCGGCATGCGGCGTGGGTTCCATGCCGCGCGCGGTGCGCACGAACAGCGGGTCACCCGTGATGCGGCGCAAGCGGTTGAGCGTGTGGCTCACCGTGGGCTGGGCCAGTCCCAGGCGCTCGGCGGCGCGCGAGACATGGCGCTCCTGGTACAGCGCGTCGAACACGATCAGCAGGTTCAGGTCCAGGCTGGCGCGCGGCACGGCGGGATGGGGCGGTGGTGAACTATTCTTCATGGCAATAAGGTCATTCTCGTTCATTGCTTGATGCCATGACGCAGGGCCACTAAATTCACGCCCTATCACAAGACGGAGACACCCCATGCTCGACGGGTTCACCCCCTGGCCAGACGACCTGGCGCGGCGCTACACCGAGCGCGGTCATTGGCAGGACACCACGCTGTGGGATCTGATGGCGCGCTGCGTGCAGCGCTGGCCCGACAAGGTCGCGCTGGTGGCGGGCGAGACCCGCCAGACCTATGCCGACCTGGACCGCATCACCGCGCAGCTCGGCGCGGGCTGGGTGGCGCGGGGCATCCGCCCGCTGGACCGTGTGGTGCTGCAACTGCCCAACACGCCGGAGTTCGTGCACCACTATCTGGCCTTGGTGCGCATCGGGGCCATTCCCGTGATGGCCTTGCGTGCGCACCGCCACACCGAGATCCGCCACTTCATCGGCGCTTCCGGCGCGGTGGCTTATGTCATTCCCGATGTGGCGCACAAGTTCGATTACCGCGACATGGCCGCCGAGATGCAGCACGCGTTCTCGCACCTGCGCCACGTGGTGGTCGTGGGACAGCCGCTCGCGGGGCAGGTGGCGCACGCCCATCTGCTCGACGCTGTGCCCGGGGCCGAGGTGCCCAGCTTGCTGGCCCGTGCCCGTGCGGGCTTTGGTCCGGGCGATGTGGCCACGATGCTGCTCTCGGGCGGCACCACCTCGGTGTCCAAGCTCATCCCGCGCACGCACCGCGATTACGCGCTCAATGCGCGCCTGTGTGGCGAGGCAGCGGGCTTTGACACCCACACCGTGTTCATGGCCATCTTGCCGCTGGGTCACAACTACAACCTGGCGTCGCCGGGCATGCTCGGCACCTTCCACCATGGCGGCACGGTGGTGCTGGCACCGTCCACCGACGCCGCCGACATCTTTGCCCTGGTGGCGCGCGAGCGCGTCAGTGTGATCGCCGCGGTGGTGCCACTCATCGCCGCGTGGATGAACTCCGACGAGCCCGAGCGCCATGACGTGTCATCGCTCAAGGTGGTGCAAAACGGCGGGGCACGTCTGGCGCCCGAATTGCGCCAGCGCCTCATCGATCGTCTGGGCTGCACGCCGCAGGAGATTTACGGCACGGCGGAAGGCCTCATCAACATGACGCGTTTGGACGACCCGCCGGAGATCTTGTTGCACAGCTCGGGACGCCCGGTGTGCGAGGACGACGAGATCCAGGTCGTGGACGACAACGGCCATGAGCTGCCGGATGGCGAGTTGGGTGAACTCGTCACGCGCGGGCCGTACACCATTCGCGGCTACTACCAAGCACCCGAGAAAAACCGCGAGGCCTTCACGCCGGACGGCTTTTATCGCATGGGCGATCTGGTGCGCAAACGTGGGCGCGACATCTACACCGAGGGCCGGCGCAAAGACCTCATCAACCGTGGCGGCGAGAAGATCAGTTGCGAGGAGGTGGAAGACCTCATCTTGCAACACCCGTCGGTCAAGTCGGTCAGTCTGGTGGCCATGCCCGACCCGGTCTTTGGCGAGCGGGCTTGCGCCTACGTCATCTTGAAAGAGGGCACGACGCTGGGCTTTGCCGAGTTGATCGACTTTCTGCGCGCCAAGCACATCGCCAGCTTCAAACTGCCCGAGCGGCTCGAAGTGGTGACGCAGTTTCCGCTCAGCCCGGTGGGCAAAATTTTGAAAAGCCAGTTGCGCAACGAGATTGCTGCCAAACTCGCGCACGAACAAGGAACACGCGTATGAAGATCAAGATTGTGGGCGCCGGTCCCGCCGGCCTGTATTTCGCTGCACTGATGAAGCGCCACGACCCGCGCCACGAGATCACGCTCTACGAGCGCAGCCCGCGCAACGCCACCTGGGGCTTTGGCGTGGTGTTCTCCGACCGCGCGCTGGAGTTCTTGCGCGCCGACGATGAAGAGCTTTACCAGTACCTCACGCCGCACATGGAGAACTGGACGCACCTCTCCATCCAGGTCAACGACACGCGCATTCCTATCACCGGCAATGGCTTTGCCGCCACCGGGCGGCTGGAGTTGTTGCAATTGCTGTACGCCTACGTCGAGCGGCTGGGTGTGCAGATCCACTTCGACACCGAGATCGACTCGCTGCAAGCCCTGGGCGAGGCCGACCTGATCGTCGGTGCCAATGGCGCGTTCTCCTGGGTGCGTGAACAAAACGCAGACCGCTTCGGCACCACCTGCGATTGGCGACCGAACAAGTTCATTTGGTACGGCACCAGCCAGGTCTTTGACAGCCTGTCGCTGACCTTTCGCGAGACCGAGTGGGGCGTGTTCTGCGCCCACCACTACCGCTACAGCCCGAGCATGAGCACCTTCCTGGTCGAGGTGCAAGACGACACCTGGCAGCGCGCGGGCTTCGAGACCCGCAGCCCCGAAGACACCATCGCCCTGTGCGAGCGCGTGTTTACCAACGACTTGGGCGGTCACCCCATCGTGTCCAACCACTCGCACTGGCGCAACTTCCCGGCCATCTGGAACGCGCACTGGAGTTTCGACAACGTGGTGTTGCTCGGCGACGCCTTGCGCACCGCGCACTTCAGCATCGGCTCGGGCACGCGCCTGGCGATGGAGGACGCGGTGGCGCTGTTCAAGGCCTTCAAGGCGCACGGCGACGATGTGCGCGCGGCGCTGGCGCATTTCCAGGACCTGCGTTTGCCGCCGATGAAGAAGATCTGGGACGCGGCCAACGTCAGCCTGCGCTGGTACGAGGACATGGACCACCTGGTGAAGACCTTGACGCCCGTCGAGTTCGCCTACAGCTACATGACCCGCACCGGACGCGTGAACCACGCTGAGGTGAAAAAGCGCGATCCGGGGCTGGCCGAGGCCTACGAGCAACTCCACCCCGAGGTGTTGGCTCAAGCCTGAATCTGAAAAATGTTGCAGGTTTTGGCGGTCTTGAGACCGTGGCTTATCCGGGTATATGCCGAGTGGTCGCCCTCAAAACAAGCAACATAATGCAGCTTTTCCATCTCACCAGGAGACCGATGTGAGCACCCATCTGAGCCCGAACCGCCGCCAACTGTTGTTGCAAGGAGCCGCGCTGGGCGCGACCGCTTCCGGCCTGTTGCTGCCCCAACATGTGCTGGCGCAGTCGTCCAAGATCCGCGTCGGTTTCATGCTGCCCTACACCGGCACCTTCGCACAGCTGGGTGTGGCCATCGAGAACGGTGTGCGCATGGCCATCAACGAGCAGGGCGGCAAGCTCGCGGGCCGCGAGATCGAGTGGTTCAAGGTCGATGACGAATCCGAGCCGTCCAAGGCGATCGAGAACGCCAACAAGCTGGTGCAACGCGACAAGGTCGATGTGCTGATCGGCACCGTGCACTCGGGTGTGCAAATGGGCATCCACCGCGTGGCGCGCGAGTCCGGCGTGCTCAACCTCATTCCCAACGCCGGTGTGCACGTGGCCACACGGGCGCAGTGCGCGCCCAACGTGTTTCGCACCAGCTTCAGCAACAGCCAGCCGACCACGGCGCTGGGCGAGGCCATGGTCAAGCGCGGTCACAAGAAGGCGGTCTGGATCACCTGGAAATACGCCGCGGGCGAGGAGGCTTTCGAAGGCTTCCGCGACAGCTACACCAAGGCGGGCGGCACCATCATCAAGGAGTTGGGCCTGCCATTCCCCAACGTCGAGTTCCAGGCGCTGCTGACCGAAATCGCCGCGCTCAAGCCCGACGCCGTGGCCTGCTTTTTCGCCGGAGGCGGTGCCGCCAAGTTCATGAAGGACTACGCCGCAGCCGGCCTGAAAGACAAGATCCCGCTGTACGGCTCGGGCTTCCTGACCGAAGGCGTGCTGGACGCCGCCGGTCCTGCAGCCGAGGGCGTGCTCTCAACGCTGCACTACGGTGACGGCATCGAGACCAAGCGCAACCAGGAGTTCCGCCTGAACTACGCCAAGACCTTCAAGATGCAGCCCGATGTGTACGCCGTGCAAGGCTACGACACCGGCTTGCTGCTGGTGCAAGGTGCCAACGCCGTCAAGGGCGACCTGTCGAAGAAAGCCGATCTGTACAAGGCCATGGAAGGCGCGGTCATCGACAGCCCGCGCGGCAAGTGGACCATGAGCAAAGCGCACAACCCGGTGCAGGACATTTACCTGCGCCAGGTGGTGGGCAAGGAAAACAAAGTGATCGGCGTGGCCGCCAAGGCCTTGTCCGATTCGGGCGCGGGCTGCCGCCTCTGAGCATCAGGATCGGATGACGCGGTGCTCCTTTCGGGGCACCCGCATGACGGGCGCAGCGCGCCCCGTCAGTGACACACCATGGACTTCACCAACTTTCTCATCCAGCTGCTCAACAGCGTGCAGTACGGCCTGCTGCTGTTCATGCTCGCGGCGGGGCTCACGCTGATCTTCGGCATCATGGGCGTGGTCAACCTCGCGCATGGCAGCTTCTACATGCTGGGGGCGTACCTGGCCTGGGCCTTGACCGGCGCGCTCGACAGCTTCGCGCTGGCGCTGGGCGCGGGCTTGGCGCTGTCGGTGTTGTTCGGTCTGCTGATGGAGCGGCTGCTGTTTCGCCACTTCTACCACCGCACGCACCTGGAGCAGGTGTTGCTGACCTTTGGTCTGATCTATGTGTTTGAAGAGCTGCGCTCCATGCTGTGGGGCGACGATGTGCATGGCTTGCCCGTGCCCGACTTGCTGGCCGGCTCCATCCCGCTGACCGACACGCTGTCGTATCCCGTCTATCGCCTGTTCATGTCCGGCGTGTGTGTGTTGATCGCGCTGGGCCTGTACCTGCTGATTTCCAAAACCCGCTTGGGCATGAAGATTCGCGCCGGCGCGTTCAACCACGAGATGACCGAGGCGCTGGGTGTCAACATCAAACTCATCCACGCCGTGGTGTTCGCGCTCGGTGTGGGCCTGGCGTCCATCGCGGGCATGCTGGCCACGCCGGTGGCGAGCGTCTATCCCAACATGGGCTCGCAGGTGCTCATCATGTGTTTCGTGGTGGTGGTCATCGGCGGCATCGGCTCGGTGCGCGGTGCCTTGATCGCGGCCTTGCTGGTCGGACTGGTCGACACCTTTGGCAAGGTGCTCTTGCCCCAGGTCTCGGGCATGCTGGTCTATGCCCTGATGGCGGCGGTGCTGCTGTACAAACCCGAAGGCCTGTTCAAGCAGTGATCCGCGCATGAGTGCCTCTCCCGTTCAAATCGAAACCCTGCCTGCCAGCGTGCGTCTGGTGCTGTGGCTGGGCTTGGTCGCCCTGGCGGCGTTCCCGTTCATGGCCAGCGACTTCTACCTCGCCATGGTCAACCGCATGATGATCCTGGCCATCTTCGCCATGAGCCTGGACGTGCTGCAAGGCCTCTCGGGCCTGGTGTCGCTGGGACACGCTGCCTACTTTGGCGTGGCGGGTTACGCACTGGCCTTTCTGACGCCGGCGGGCGAGCCGGTGAGTCTGTACACCAGCTTGCCGCTGGCGGTGGGCGCGGCGACGCTGACCGCGCTGGTGATTGGTTTTCTGGTGGTGCGCACGCACGGCATCTACTTCATCATGGTCACCATGGCCTTTGCCCAGATGCTGTACTACCTGTTCTTCGACAACAAAGCGCTGGGTGGCTCGGACGGGGTGTTCATCAACTTCCGACCGGACGCGGTGCTGTTCGATCTGGAGAACAAGCAAAACTTCTATTACTTCACCCTGGCGTGTTTGGTCGCGGTCTACCTGTACCTGCGCCATGTGCTGTGGACGCCGCTGGGGCGCGCGCTGGCGGGTCTGCGCGTCAACGAGCACCGCATGCGCGCGCTGGGTTATGGCACCTTCATCCACAAGCTGGCGGCCTTCACCTTTGCGGGTTCAATTGCGGGCTTGGCCGGGTATCTGTGGGCTGCGCAAACCGGCTTTGTGAATCCGGAGCTGCTGGGCTTTCACTTGAGCGCCCACGCCATCATGATGCTCATCCTCGGTGGCATGGGCAATTTCGCTGGTGCCATCCTCGGCGCGTTTTCGTTTGAGTACCTGATGCATGTGTTCAAGGACTTGCCCGTGGTCGGCGGTGTCGATCTGGGCAAGCACTGGCAGATGTGGATGGGTCTGTTGATCGTGCTGCTGGTGAGCTTTGCGCCCAAGGGTCTGGTGGGCTTGCTGGTGCGCCTGCGCCGCACGCGCGCGTCGGAGACCGACGATGTCTGAGGCCTTGTCCACCCGCCGCGTGCTGTTGCAGGCGCGTGAACTCACCAAACAGTTTGGCGGCCTGGCGGCGGTCAAGGATGTGTCGCTGGACCTGTGGGTCGATCACCTGCACGCGGTCATCGGCCCCAACGGTGCAGGCAAGTCCACGCTGACCAATTTGCTCTCGGGCGATCTGCCGCCCACGCGCGGCCGCATCACGCTCGATGGCGACGACATCACCGGCTGGACGCCCGAGGCCATCTCGCGCCACGGCTTGGGCCGCAGCTACCAAAAGACCAACATCTTCCCCAGCTTCACCGTGTGGGAAAACATCCGCCTGGCCGCGCAATCGCGCGAGCAGCCCATGCCGTTCAACCCGCTGGGTTGGATGCGCTCGGCGCTGACGCTGCGCAGCGTCAACGAACGCGCCGAACGCGCCATGGAGTTGGCGGGCTTGTCGGCACGCCGTGACCATTTGGCCGGTGCGGCCAGCCACGGCGAGCAGCGCCAGTTGGAGATCGCCATGACCCTGGCCACCGAGCCGGTGGTGCTGCTGCTCGACGAGCCGCTGGCCGGCATGGGCGTGGCCGAGGCCGAGCGCATGGTCGAGCTGCTGCTGCGGCTCAAGAAGGGGCACGCCATGATGCTGGTCGAGCACGACATCGACGCCATCTTCACGCTGGCCGATCACCTCACGGTGATGGTCAACGGCCAAGTCATCGCCAGCGACGCACCCTCGGTGGTGCGCGCCGATCCGGCAGTGCAGGCCGCTTACCTGGGCGAGGAGAGCCACCATGCGTGACGAGCTGCTCATCCGCGCCGACGGCGTGCACGCGTATTACGGCGCGAGTCACATCCTGCATGGCATCGACTTCTCGGTGCGCCGGGGCGAGACGATGGGTCTGATGGGCCGCAATGGCATGGGCAAGAGCACCTTGCTCAAGACGCTGATGGGCATCGTGCCCATGCGCCAGGGTGAGTTGCACATCAAGGGCCAGCGCATGAATGGCCGCGCCATTTTCGAAATCGCGCAGCAGGGCATCGCCTATGTGCCCGAAGGCCGTGGCATCTTCGGCAACCTGAGCGTCGAAGAAAACCTGCGCATGGCGGCGCGTCCGGGCACGCAAGGCCAATGCGACTGGACCTATGAACGCGTGTTGGAGACCTTCCCGCGCTTGCAAGAGCGCCTGGGCCACGGCGGCCAGCAACTCTCGGGCGGCGAGCAGCAAATGCTCACCATCGGCCGCGCCTTGATGACCAACCCCGATGTGCTCATCCTGGACGAAGCCACCGAAGGCCTGGCCCCGCTGATCGCGCGCGAGATCTGGCGCATCTGCGAAGTCATCAAGGCCAGCGGCATCAGTTCCATCATCGTGGACAAGAACTGGAAGCACGTGACCCAGATCACCGACCGCAATGTGATCCTGGTGAAAGGGCGCGTGGTGTTCGAGGGCAGCTCGCAGGCCCTGCACGACGACCCCCAGGTGCTGATGCAACACCTGGGTGTGTGACGCCGACGCGGCCTCAGTCGGGCACGACGGCGGTGGCCTCGATCTCGACCTGGGCGCGGTCTTCCACCAAGTCGGCCACCTGCAGCAGGGCCATGACGGGAAAGTTCTTGCCCATCACCTGCTGGTAGGCCTGGCCCAGCTCACGCGCGCGCGCTAGGTACTCGCGCTTGTCCTTCACATACCAAGTCAGCCGCACCACATGCTGTGGGCCCGCGCCGGCGCAAGCCAGGGTGTCGACGATGTTTTGCAGGGCTTGCCGGCATTGCGCGACGAAGTCGTCGCTCTCGAACACGCCTTGCCCGTTCCAGCCGATCATGCCGGCCACGTAAATCTGACGCCCCCGCGCTTCGATGCCATTGGCATAGCCCTTGGGTGGGGCCCAGCCTTCGGGTTGCAGGACATGGAACATCGGTGTCTCCCTTCAGGTCAGGTGGCGCAGCTTGAAGCGCTGCAATTTGCCGGTTTCGGTGCGGGGCAGGGCGTCGAGGTAGATGAGGCGACGCGGGTACTTGTAGGGCGCGATGCTGTTCTTGACGAACTGCTGCAGCGCCTCGGTCATGGTGGCGTCGCCGGTGTGGCCGGCTTTGAGCACCACATAGGCGGCCACCACCTGGCCACGCTCTTCGTCGGGTAAGCCCACCACGCCGCACTCGGCCACCGCCGGGTGTTGCAGCAAGGCGCTCTCGACCTCGGGGCCGGCGATGTTGTAGCCCGCCGAGACGATCATGTCGTCGTTGCGCGCCATGTAGCGGAAGTAGCCGTCGGCATCCATGACGAAGGTGTCGCCGGGCAGGTTCCAACCGTCTTTCACATAGTCGCGCTGGCGCGGATCGTCGAGGTAGCGACAGCCGGTGGGACCGCGCACCGCGAGACGCCCGGGTGTGCCCGGCGGTACGGGCTGCATGTCGTCGTCTACGATTTGCGCCACGTAACCGGGCACCACCTTGCCGATGTGGCCGGGCCGCACGTCGGCACCCGCGGCCGCGATGTAGATGTGGATGACCTCGGTGCCGCCAATGCCGTCGGTGATCTCCTGACCCGTGGCCTGCTTCCACAACTGGCGCGTGGCGTCGGGCAGGGCCTCGCCCGCCGACACCGGGTGGCGCAGGCTGGAGAGGTCAAAGCCCGAAGCCAGCGCCGCCATCTGCCGGTAAAACGTTGGCGCGGTGTAGCACTGCGTGGCACGGTGGTGCGCGATGGTTTCCAGCAGGCTTTGCGGCGTGTGTTTTTCCAGCAGCACGGTGGACGCGCCATGTCGCAGCGGGAACGCCAGCAGGCCGCCCAGACCAAAGGTGAAGGCGATGGGCGGTGTGCCACACACCACATCGTCGTCGCGCATCTGCAAGGTGTGGCGCGGGAACAGGTCGCACATGGCCAGCACGTCGCGGTGAAAGTGCATCGTGCCCTTGGGCTTGCCGGTGGTGCCGCTGGTGAAGGCGATCAGGCACACATCGTCGCGGCTGGTGGGGTGTGTGCTGAACGGTGCGCCGTGCGCGGCCATGCGCTGCTCCAGACCGCCTGTTGCGTCGGTGTGGAAGTGGATCACCTGCGCCAAGGTGGGCGTGTGGTGCGGGTGTTGCGGGTCCAGGCAATGCGACAGTTCTTCGGCCAGCGCGTCGGTGCACAAAGCCGCTTGCACCTGGGCCTTGTCGATGATGGCTTGCAATTCGGCCGAGCGCAGCAGGGGCATGGTCGGCACCACGACCAGGCCGGCCTTGACCGCGCCCAACCAGCACGCCGCCATCATGGGGCTGTTGCCGCCGCGCAGCAGCACGCGGTTGCCGCTGACCAGACCCATGTCGCGCGTCAGCACGTGGGCGATGCGGTCCACCCGGTCTTGCAAGTCGGCATAGGTCCAGGTGAACGGCCCTTGCGCGCCGTGACCGTGCAGCGCCGGGCGCGTCCCGCGTCCGGCGCGCACGTGGGCGTCCACCAACTCGGCGCTGGCATTGATCTGCTCGGGATATTGCACCTCGGGACGATCGAACACGAACACCGGCCACTGATCGGCGGGCGGCAGATGGTCGCGGGCGAAGGGGTCCTGGTGTGAGGACGGGGCCAAGGGCGAGGCAGTCGGGTTCATGGGCACAGCTCCTGGGGGCTCAGGCCTTGAGCAATTCGCGCGCGATGATGAGTTGCTGCACTTCGCTCGCGCCCTCGTAAATGCGCAGGGCGCGGATCTCGCGGTACAGCGACTCGACCATGCAGCCCTTCATCACGCCCAGGCCGCCGTGCAACTGCACCGCCATGTCGATGACGCGCTGGGCGTGCTCGGTGGCGGTGAGCTTGGCCATGGCCGCCTCTTGCGTGATGCGCTCGCCCTGGTCGCGCAGCCAGGCGGCGCGGTAGGTGAGCAGCCGCGCGGCATCCAGGCCGGTGGCCATGTCGGCGAGTTTGGCTTGGGTGAGCTGGAAGTCGGCCAGCATCTGGCCTTGCATGGCGCGCTGGCGCACATGGCGCAGCGACTCGTCGAGCGCCCGCTGGCCAAAGCCCAGTGCGGCTGCGGCGACCGAGGTGCGGAACACATCCAGTGTGGCCATCGCCACCTTGAAGCCCTGACCGGCGACGCCGAGCAATTGGTGGGCGGGCACACGGGCATTGTCAAAGTGCAGCCGCGCCAACGGGTGCGGCGCGACGACGTCGATGCGCTCGGCAATCGACAGGCCCGGCGTTTGCGCGTCGACGATCAGGGCATGGATGCCAGCCGTGCCGCGCGTCGGTGGCGTCACACCGGCTTCGACGCCGCGCACAAACACCACGTAGAAGTCGGCGATGCCGCCGTTGGAGATCCAGGTCTTGTCGCCGTTGAGCACATAGTGCCCGTCCTCCAGACGCGCGCTGCATTGCATCGCGGCCACGTCCGAGCCCGCTTGCGGCTCACTCAGCGCAAAGGCGGCAATCGCCGCACCACTGGCCACACGGGGCAGGTAGCGGGCTTGTTGCTCGGCGTTGCCAAACAGGCTGATGGCCCCCGAGCCCAGGCCCTGCATGGCAAAGGCGAAGTCGGCCAGGCCGTGGTGCCAGGCCAGGGTCTCGCGCAGCAGGCACAGGCTGCGCGTGTCCAGCGCGTCGTCGAGGCCGCCGTGTGCGCGCCCGGCGATGGCGTGGCGCAACCAGCCGCCTTGCCCCAGGGCCTGCACCAGCGCGCGGCAGGTGATGTCGACTTCACTGGCTTCGTGCGACACCGAGGCCAGGTTGCGCACCGACCAGTCTTGCAGTTCGGCCCGCAAGCGGCGATGGCGTTCCTCGAAGAAGGGCCAGCGCATCGTGCGCTGGTCGTCGGGCAGCGTGGGCGTGTGCATCTCAGTCGCCCTCGAACACCGGCGTCTGCTTGGCCACGAAGGCATGGTAGGCGCGGTGGAAGTCGTTGGTCATCATGCAAATGGCTTGCGCCTGGGCTTCGGCCTCGATGGCTTCGTCCACGCCCATGTTCCATTCCTGTTGCAGCATCTTCTTGGTCATGCCGTTGGCAAACGTCGGCCCCCCCGCGATCTGCCGCGCCATGCCGTGGGCTGCGTCGAGCAGTTCCTCGGGGCTGCACAGGCGGTTGTAAAAGCCCCAGCGCTCTGCCTCTGCGCCGCCCAAGCCACGCCCGGTGTAGAGCAACTCACTGGCACGGCCTTGGCCGATCACGCGCGGCAGCAAGGCACACGCGCCCATGTCGCAGCCGGCCAAGCCCACCTTGTTGAACAGGAAATAGGTCTTGCTGCGCTCGGTGCCGTAGCGCAGGTCCGAGCCCAGCGCCAGCAAGGCCCCGGCCCCCGCACAGATGCCATCGATGGCCGCCACGATGGGCTGTGGGCAAGCGCGCATGGCTTTGATGACATCGCCCGTCATGCGCGTGAAGGTCAGCAGACCGGGCATGTCGAGCTGGGTCAGGGGCCCGATGATCTCGTGCACGTCGCCACCCGAACAGAAGTTGCCACCCGAGCCGGTGAGCACGATGGCGTGCACATCGTCGGCGTACACCATGGCGCGAAACAGGTCGCGCAACTCGGCATACGACTCAAACGACAGTGGGTTTTTGCGCTCGGGGCGATTCAGTGCAATCGTGGCCACGCCATCGACACACTGGTAGAGGATGTGCTGGCCTTGGTAGTGGGCCAGCGGCATGCGGTGGCGCGGCAGTTGATGGGGTTGTCCCGGCAGGTGTTGTGTCATGGCGGACTCACATGTGTTGATGCAGACTGGTTTTGAGATGGCCCAGCAGGCTGTGCAACTGGGCTTGCTGGCGTGTGCTCAGACCCGAGAACAGATCGACCACCCATTGCTCGTGGCGGCTCGCCATGCGGGCAAAGGTTTTGCGCCCGACGGGCGTGAGCAGCACGCGAAACGAGCGTCGGTCGGTGGCGGCGACCTGGCGTTGCACCAGTTGCTCTTTTTCGAGTTGGTCCACGACGGCGGTGATGTTGCCGCCGCTGACCATCATGCGCCGCGACAGCTCGCCCATGGTCAAGCCTTCGGGGTGGCGTTCGAGTTGGGCCATCAGGTCAAAGCGCGCCAGGGTGATGTCAAAGCCGTGGCGCAGGCGTTGGCGGATCGCGTCTTCGACCAGGGTGGTGCACGACAGCAGGCGCAGCCACAGCCGCAGCGAGGCGTGGTGGTCTTCGTGGGCGCGCAGCTCCAGGTCTTCGGTGGGGGTGTCGGTGTGGGTGTTCATGGTGTCATCCTGCGAGTTCGCCGCCATCGAGCGCAATGGCCTGACCGTTGATGCCGCCACTGGCGCGCTGGCACAGCCACACCACGGTCTGCGCCACTTCGTCCGGCTGGATCATGCGTTGCTGCGGGTTGCGCGCGGCCAGCAGGGCGCGGGCCTGCTCGGGCGTCTTGCCCTTTTTCTGCACCAGATCGGCCACCGCACCAGCGGCGATGTCCGTCTCGGTGTAGCCCGGGCACACCGCGTTCACGGTGAGGTGTTGCTTGGCCAGCTCCAACGCGAGGGCTCGCGTGAGGCCGATCACCCCATGCTTGGCGGCCACATAAGCGCTGACCTGCGGATAGCCTTGCAGCCCCGCCGTGCTGGCGATGTTGATGATGCGCGACGGGTCGTCCGCGCTCGCGCTCTCGCGCAAGCTGGGCAACGCGGCCTGGATGCCATGGAAGACGCCAGTGAGGTTGACGTCGAGCATCTGCTGCCAGGTGCGCGCATCGGTGTGGTCGATGGCCCGCGCGACGGCTTGCCCGGCGTTGTTGATGAGATAGTGAATGGGCCCCAGGGCCGCCTGCGCGGTCTGCACGGCGGCTTGCATCGCGGCAGCATCCGTCACATCGGCCAGCACCACCTGATGGCGCACCGTGTTCGGCAGTTGGGCTGCGAGTTGGTTCAAGGCCTGTGCATCACGGCCGAGCAAGGTCACATCGGCACCGGCTTGGGCCAAGGCCTGCACCGTGGCCGCACCGATGCCGCGTGCCGCACCCGTGACCAGGGCATGTCCGCGCAGCGTGCTCATTTCACCCCCTGTGCGGCGAGCTGGTGCGCGCGTTCGAAGTTGGCTTCCATCTGGCGCTTGGCCGAGCCGTACTGGCGCGGCCAGGCGATGCCGGCGTAGCCAATGCGTGCGGCCTCGTTCAGCGTCCACGACGGATTCGCCAGGTGCGGGCGCGCCACCGCGCACAGATCGGCACGACCGGCGGCGATGATGCTGTTGACATGGTCGGCTTCGCTGATGGCACCGACGGCGATGGTGGCGATGCCCGCTTCCTGGCGGATGCGGTCGGCAAACGGCGTCTGGAACATGCGGCCATAGGTCGGCTTTTGATCCGGGCTGACCTGGCCCGACGAGCAGTCGATCAGGTCCGCGCCGGCATCCTTGAACGCGCGCGCGATCTCGACCGCGTCCGCCGGCGTGATGCCCCCTTCCACCCAGTCGTGCGCCGAGATGCGCACGCTCATCGGCAAGTGCGCGGGCCACGCCGCGCGCATGGCCTGAAACACCGCCAGCGGGAAGCGCAGCCGGTTGGCGAGCGAGCCGCCGTAGCCGTCGGTGCGGTGGTTGGTCAACGGCGAGATGAACGCGGACAGCAAATAGCCGTGCGCCGCGTGCAGCTCCAGCCAGTCAAAACCGGCGTCCGCCGCGCGGCGTGTGGCCGCCACGAAGTCGGCGATGAGGGCTTGCATGCCGGCCTCACTCAGCGACTGCGGGCACTGGCCATCGGGCAAATAGGGCTGGGCGCTGGCGGACACCAGCGGCCAGTTGCCGTGCGCGAGCGGCTGGTCGGCGCCGGCACCGTCCCACGGCGCGTTGGTGCTGCCCTTGGGACCGGCGTGGCCCAACTGGATGCCGATCTTGGCGTCGCTGTGGGTGTGCACCCAATCGACGATGCGGCCAAAGGCCTGGGTTTGCGTGTCGTTCCACAAGCCCGGACAGCCCGGGGTGATGCGGCCCTCGGCGTTCGGCGCGGTCATCTCGACCATCACCAGGCCGGCGCCACCTTGCGCGCGCGCGCCCAGGTGCACCAGGTGGTAATCACCGGGCACACCGTCGGTGGCCGAGTACTGGGCCATGGGCGAGACCACGACGCGGTTTTTCAGCGTCACCGAGCGCACGGTGTAGGGCGTGAACATGGGTGGCACGGGATGCGTGGTGGTCTTGGGCGCGGGCACACCCGCGAGCGCGAAGGCGCGCTCGGCAAACCAGCGCTCGTAGCCCTCCAGCCACTGCGCGTCGCGCAGGCGCAGGTTTTCGTGGCTGATGCGCTGGCTGCGGGTCAGCATGGAGTACATGAACTGCTCAGGATCGAGCTGGTCGCAGTAACGCGCGCCGCACACCTCGAACCACTCCATCGCGTTCCAGGCGGCGTTTTGCAAACGCAGGGTTTCGATGCGACGCGCTTCCTGATAGGCAGCCAACACCTCGGGCAGTTGGGCGCTGTCGTGGCCCAGGCGCTCGAACTGGCGCGTCAACTCGATGGCGTCTTCGAGCGCGAGCTTGGTGCCCGAGCCGATGGCGAAGTGGGCCGTGTGCACGGCGTCGCCCATCAACACCACGTGGCTGCCGTGGCGGCTTTTCAGCCACCACTGCTCGCACACCACGCGCTGGAAGTTGAGCCAGGCCGAGCCACGCAGGTGCCGCGCGTTGGTCATCAACGGCGCGCCTTGCAAGGTGTCGGCGAAGATCCGCTCGCAAAACGCGATCGACTGTTCCTGGTCGGCTTTGTCCAGACCGTGCGCCAGCCAGACGTGTTCGGGGCACTCGACGATGAAAGTGGTGGTGTTGGCGTCGAACTTGTAAATGTGGGACTGGAACCAGCCGTGCTCGGTTTTCTGGAAGTCGAAGGTGAAGGCGTCGAACAAGCGGTTCGTGCCCAGCCAGATGTAGCGGTTGGGGCGCGTCACGATGTCCGGCTTGAACACGTCGGCGTATTGGGTGCGCACCTTGGAGTTGATGCCGTCGCACGCGATGATGAGGTCGGCGTCGTCGTATTGCGTGTCGGAATCGACTTCGGTTTCAAAACGCAGGTTCACGCCCAAGGCCTCGCAGCGCGCTTGCAGGATGTTGAGCAGCTTCTTGCGGCCAATGCCCACAAAGCCGTGACCGCCGGAGCGGATGGTGCGGCCTTTGAAGCGCAGCTCGATGTCGTCCCAGTGGTTGAAGGCCTCCTGGATTTCGTTGGCCGTTTGCGCGTCCCATTGGCGCATGTTGTCCATGGTGGCGTTGGAGAACACCACGCCCCAGCCAAAGGTGTCGTAGGGCAGGTTGCGCTCGACCACGGTGATGTCGTGCTCGGGATGGCGCGACTTCATCAACAAACCGAAATACAGGCCGGCTGGGCCGCCTCCGATGCAGACGATTTTCATGGGGTCGCTTTCATTGATTTGGGTTTGAATAGTTCAAAACTGAAATAAATGTCCCGCAATTTGCAAACCCTGTCAAGCGGTACGGACAAGATCCCTCGGGTGACGCAGGAAAACCCTGAGGCTGGGGGGATGACGGGCTTGCGTCAGATCAAGATCCGGGCGTCCGCCCGTCTCAAGAATGGATGCCCAGACATCGGCCGTTGGTGCGCGATGTCTTACCCATCGAGAATTGCCATGGAACACCCCTGCATCCGCCTCATCCGCGATGAACACATCAGCATCGCCTCCATCCTCACGTCCATCCTGGCCATGATCCAGCGCGGCCCCGAGGACGACGCGGAGAACTTCTTCGACGTGCTGCGCGCCATGCTGTTCTACCTCGACGAGTTCCCGGCGCGCCTGCACCACCCGAAAGAAAGCGCGTACCTGTTCCAGCCGCTGCGCGACAAGGCCGCGCATTTGCAGGACTTGCTGACCCGCCTAGAGACCGACCACGCGCGTGAAGAAAGCGCGGTCCGTGAGTTGCAGCATTTGCTGGCGGCCTGGGAATACCTGGGCACGTCGCGGCGCGAGGCGTTCGAACAGCAGGCCCAGCGCTATGTGCGCTTTTACCGCGAGCACATGCAGATGGAGGAGAGCATTCTGATTCCCGAGGCCAAGAAGCTGCTCACCGACGCGCAGTGGCGCGAGCTCGATGCCCAGTTCGAAGCGCACCAGGATTTGTTCGCCGCGAATCGTCCGCGCGATCCGGCCTTTGATCGGCTGTTCACCAAGATCGTCATGAGCGCGCCCGCGCCCATCGGGCTGGGGCGCACCCACTGAGGCGGTCTCAGCCGATCAAGGCGGGCAGCCAGGTGGCGATGCCCGGCACGAAGAAGATGGCCGCCAGCAACAGCAGGCTCATCGTCACATAGGGCACGACGGCTTGCATGATGTGGCCCATGCGCACGCTCGGGGGTGCCACGCCGCGCATGGTCATCAACAGCAGGCCGTGCGGGGGTAGCAGCAGGCCCAATTGCATGCACACCAGAAACAGCACGCCAAACCACACCGGGTCGATGCCCAGCGAGTTCACGATGGGCATGAAGATGGGCAGGGTGATCATCATCATGCTGACCTGATCGACGAACACCCCCAGCAAGATGAGCACCACCATCATGCCGACCACAATCATTGAGGTGGATAGGCCCTGGCCGGTGATGAGTTGCACCAGCCCATTGCTCGCGCCCGAGAACGACAGGATTTGCGCAAAGGTGGTGGCCCCCAGGATGATGAACAGGATCATCCCCGAGATGCCCGCCGTGCCGCGCAGGGCCTTGAGCAGCGCCTCCCAGCTCAGGCTGCGGTAGAGCGCGGCCAGGATGAGGGTGGCAAAGGCACCGATGGCCGCGCACTCGGTGGGCGTGGCCCAGCCAGCCGCCAGCGCGCCCACCACCACGCCAAAAATCGACAGCGTCGGGATCACGTAGGCCACCAGCGGCTGCCAACGCGCCCAACCTTCGAAGTCTTCGGTTTGTCCGTCGTCGGCCGGGGCGAGTTCGGGGCGCATGCGCACGCGCACCACGATCCACAGCACGAAGGCCACGGACAGCATCACGCCGGGCAACACGCCGCCGATGAGCAGCTTGGAAATGGAGATGCCCGACAGCGACCCCAGCAACACGGTCAACGCCGAGGGCGGGATGAGCATGTCCACCGCGCCAATGGCCATGATGGGGCCAGTGGCCATGGTCGGGTGGTAGCCACGCTGGAGCATGACGGGCAGCATCAGCGAGCCCAGCATCGCCGTGGTGGCAATGGTCGAACCGGAGATGGCCGAGAACACCGTGCCCGCCACCACCGCCACCACCGCCAAGCGCCCGGGCACATGGCGGATGAGCCGCTCGATGCCCTCAATGACCTTGAAGGCCAGGCCAGTGTGAAAGAGGATCTCGCCCATCAACACAAACAGCGGAATGGGGGTGAGCGAAAACGCGGTCACCGAACTCACACTGCTGCGGATGAGCTGCACCAGCCCGGCGTCGCCGCCCATGTAGAGCTGCGCGCCCAGCAAGTTGACCGCCAAGAAGGTGAAGGCCACCGGCATGCCGATGAACAGCAACACCGTGGAGCCACCCAGCATCAACCAGGCGGCGAGCTCCCAATCGTTCATTGTTTGTCTTTCGAAGTCATGCGGCACTGACCGCATCGTGGCGCGGACCGTGCTCGCCTTGCGCGAGTCGGTGCATGCGGAACACCATTTCGAGGGCCAGCAGCGCAAAGGTGATGGGCAAGGGGGCGAGCGACCACCACTCGGGCGTCACCAGCGTCTTGATGCTCAAGGCCCCACCTTGGTAACTGGCGTAGGCGGCCAGCCAGCCGTAGCGGCACAGGGCCAGGCAGCACAGCAAGGCGAAGAGGTCACCGCACCACTCCAGCATCCAGGCCAGGCGCGGCGGGATGGCTTGCAGCAGGATGTCGACGCGGATGTGTTGCCCCTGGCGCAGCAGCCAGGGCGCGAGGCACATGGTGATGACATACAGCATCAGCTCGGAGACCTCGTTGCTCCAGGCCAGGCCTTGCGGCCAGCCGGGTAGGGCGAGGTTGCGCAGCAGCACATCGGCCACGATGATGAGCATCATGGCCAGCAGCACCAGGCAGCCCAGCAAAGCCAGGCCCTCGATGAAGCGGCCATACAGCCGCGACAGCGTGTGCATCATTTGCTGAACAGGGCTTTGAAGCGCGCCGCCACCTCAGGGCTTTGCTTGGCGGCGGCTTCCCAACCCACGGCATAGGCCTTGTCGCGGAAGGCCTTGGCGGTGGCCGCATCAAAGCTGATGGTTTGGATGCCCGCTTTGGCTTGGCGCGCGGTTTCATCGGCTGCGAATTGGGTCCAGTAGGTGTTCTCGGCTTCGAGCGCCAGCAACTGCTTTTGCAGGTAGTTGCGTTGCGCGTCGGTGAGGCGCTTGTAGGCGGGCAGGTTCATGGTCAGCGACACCTCGGCGTCGTAGAAGCCAGGGTCCACGCGGTACTTGGTCTTCTCTTGCCAGTTCAGGTCGAAGATGCCGCCAATCGGCCAGCCATAGCCGTCGACCACGCCACGCTCCAGCGCGGTGTAGACCTCGCCCGGTGGTGTGGTGATGACGTTGGCGCCCAGGGCCTGGAAGAAGTCGCGGTACACCGGCGTGATGCGGATCTTCTGGCCCGTCAGGTCGGGTTTGTCGATCTTCTTGTTGGTGTAGATGTGAAACGGCTGGTTCTCCACCATGCGCCCCAGGTATTGGGTGTTGCCCTTTTCGTTCCACACCTTGTTGATGGCGTCAAAGGCGCCGTTCTTGCGTTGCTCGGCGATGGGGATTTGCGTGAGCTTGAGGAAGTCGGCTTCGGGCATGACGTTGGTGTAGAACGCGCCCGTGCTCATGGCGAGGTCCACCACACCTGTCTTCACGGCATTGCCCACCTCGAAGGTCGGGATGGCCTTGGGGCCGCCGATGAAGTTGATTTGCAGCACGCCTTTGCCTTCGGCATTGAACTTCTGGATCCAGGGCAGCAGGCGCTGCACGTAGATGCCGTTCTCGGGGAAGGCGCTGACCAGGCGCAGGGTGGTCTCCTGGGCGTGGCTCAGCGTGGCCACGCACAGTCCTGCCGCGAGGGCGAGGTGGCGCAAGAAATGTCGTTTGTGCATGGTGGGTCTCCTTAAGTGTGTTGCAATGCGTGTGAGGAAAGTGGTGCGTTCCGTTGTGTCTGGAGGGCAACCTCCAGCGCGCGGCCTTCTTCGTCGGCCAGGGCCGCTTCGCGCAGGGCTTGCAGGCGCAGGGCCGCGTCCGGGTGTGCGGCGAGCGTGTCCACCATGGCGAGGATGGCGCTGAAGTGACGCCAGCCGCGTTGGTGGGTGTCGCTGTAGCCCTTGATGAGCTGCTGCAGGCGCACGATTTGCAGCGCCAAGTCCGGGCGCTGTGAGGCATGCACGGTGACGCGGGACAGCCAGTCTTCGATGCGCGCTTGCTCGGTGGCGTAACGCAGCGAACCGCGTCGCCAACGCCGCAGACCGGCCAGCAGGTACAGCTGCAAAAAACCACGCAGCGACGTGGTTTGCACCAGACGGCCCTTGTGCAGGCGGCGCTCCAACCAGCCACGCAGGCTGGGGCGTGCCAGCAGCCAGCGGCCCAAGCCCGCCGGCAGGGTGTCGGCGATTTCCTCGACGCGCGGGTGCAGGAATTCGTGCAAATGCAGCACCTGATCGGCGGGCAGGTGCATCTCTTGGCGCACGCGCGCGAAGCGGGTGTCGCGGGTTTTCAGATCGGCCACGCGCACCACGTCTTCGTAGCTCATCCACAGCGCCAGATGGCGCGCGGCCTCTGCGACCAGGGTCTCGTGTTCGGGCGTGTGACCGGCGGCTTGTTGCAGCGCTTGCAGGCGGTCCAGGTACCAGGCGGCATAGGCCTCGTCCTGGTAGTCGACCAAACGCGTGAGTCCCAGGCGCAGGTGGTGTTGCGCCGAGGGCGCGAAGTCGCGCTCGGCACGTGCGGCCAGGGCTTGCAGGCGCGGGCCGACGCTGGCGGGGGCGCGCGCTGTGTCGCTGGCCGATGGTGCGCCCTGTTGCACGGCGTCGAAGCCCGCCGCAAAGGCGCGCAGACTGGCCTTGACGCCGATGCCACCGCGCTCGATGGCGGCTTCGAATTGCGCGCGCGTGAACGGCAGTCCCCCGCGTGCGGCCACCGCGCCGAGCAGGGCTGGACCGATGGGGGTGCCGTGGCGCTCGGCGATCTCGGAGAAGTTCAATGCCACCAACTCGCGCGCGGCGGCCCTGGCCCCGTCGATCAGCTTGGCTTCGTCGACACGGCCATCGGCCATGGCGGTTTTCTCGGTCATCGAGTAGACGCGGTGGGTCGAGGTGATGAGCGTGGTGCGCTCGCGGGTCACCAACCCGCGTTGCAGGGCGCGGCCGGCTTCCATGAGTTCGGAGGCCAGCACCAGGTCCACCCGGCCCGGAAAGGGCAGCAAGGCCAGCACCGGCTCGGCGCCGGCAGGCACCGCCGCTTGTGGGTACAGCTCGACGTAGTAAATGGTCGCGCCCGTGCGCTGTGCCACACCGGGCACCGAGGTGGTTTGGGCGAGGTAACCGTTGTGTTCGGCCAAGTCCACCAGCCAGTCGGCCAGCACACCGCCGCCTTCGCCGCCCATGGCCAGGATGGCCACCGAGATCACGTGGGGTCGTTCGCTGTGGTTCATGCGTAGATCCCCTGTAGGCGCTGCGCCCGGCGCGCTTGCAGCCAACCGATCACGCGCGCGCGCAGGCCCTCGGTCCAACGTTCCCAGCGCGTGGGGTTGTGCACGATGCGGGCGCGGTAAAACGAGGGGCACAGCACGGCCGCGTGCGAGACCTCACCGCACAGACCGCAGCCCACGCAACTGTCGATCACCGAGGCGATGGGGTCGGTGCGCAGCGGGTCGGGGTTGGGTCGGATCGTCAGCGACGGGCAACCCGAGAGGCGAATGCACGAGTGGTCGCCTGTGCAGGTGTCGGCATCGACGCCAAACCGTTCGCGCACCACGCGCTCGCCCTCCGCCATTTTTTGGCGCATCAGCGGTTTGACGCGGCGTTGCTTGTTGAGCATGCATTCGCTTTGCGCCACCACCACCTTGGGCCCTTTGTCTTTCGTCGTGAGGGCTTCGCGCAAAGCGCTGCGCATCTGGTCCAGGCTGTAGGTGTGGGTGACGGTGCGCACCCAATCCACGCCGACGCCGCGCACCGCGCGCTCGATGGGGTGGTTGGTGCTGCGGATCGGGTTGCTGGCTTGCGAGGACAGGATGTCCTGGCCTCCAGTGGCCGCCGAGTAGCCGTTGTCGATGACCAGCAGCACGTTGTCCGTTTGGTTGAACACCGCATTGCCCACGCCGCTGGTCAAGCCGTTGTGCCAGAAGCCGCCGTCGCCCATGATGGCCAAGGCCCGCTTGTCGGTCGCGGTGGTGTTGAAAGCCGATGCGCCGGCCCAGCCCAGGCCATAGCCCATGGTGGTGGCACCGATCTGAAACGGCGGCAGGATGGAGAACAGGTGGCAGCCGATGTCCGCGCTCACATGGTGCGGGCCGATCTCCTTTTCCAGCATCTTCATCGCGGTGAAGACGGGACGCTCCGGACATCCGGTGCAAAACGAGGGTGGCCGCGGATGCACCTGTGCGGTGGCTTGCGCGATCGCCTGCGAGACCTGCACATCGGCGGGGGCGGGTGTGTCCGTGGGGCTGGGCACGGCCTCGGGCGCGTAGGTGGCGATGAAGCGGCGCAGACCGTCGAGCACCACGCCGCCCGTGTATTCGCCGGCCATGGGCAGCACATCCTTGCCATGCACGCGGATGGACACACCAGCGCGGTTGAGCAGGGTGTGCACCGCTTGCTCGATGAAGTCGGGCTGCCCTTCTTCCACCACCAGCAGGCCGCGCTTGCCCCGGCAAAAGCGCACGAACTCGGCGTCGACCAGCGGGTAAGTGACGTTGAGCACATACAGCGGGATCTGCGAATGGCCGAAGTCGTCGGCCAGCCCCAGCAACTGCAAGGCGCGCAACACGGTGTTGTAGAGGCCACCTTGCAGGACGATGCCGAAGTCACGCGCATCGTCCGAAAAAAATTCGTTGAGCTGGTGCGACTGGATGAACTCTACGGCGGCGGGCCAGCGCTGGTGGATCTTTTCCTGCTCGTGCAGGTAGCTCGCTGGCGGGAGCACGATGCGCTGGGTGTCGCGGCGCGGTTGCTCCATGGCGTCGGCCAGGGTGAACGCAGGGCGCACGTTGTCGCGCGTCTCGAAGCGGCCATGCACATGGCAGGCGCGGATGCGCAGTTGCAGCATCACCGGCGTGTGGCTGGCCTCAGACAGCTCGAAGCCTTGCTCCACCATGCGCACGATGCTGGGCAGGTTGGGACGCGGGTCGAGCAGCCAGACCTGCGACTTCATGGCAAAAGCGTGCGAGCGCTCCTGCATGATGCTGGAGCCCTCGCCGTAGTCCTCGCCGACGATGAGCATGGCGCCGCCGGTGACGCCACCCGAGGCGAGGTTGGCCAGGGCGTCGGAAGCGACGTTGGTGCCCACGGTGGATTTGAACGTGACCGCGCCGCGCAGCGGGTAGTGCACGGACGCCGCCAGCGTGGCGGTGGCGGTGGCCTCCGACGCGCTGTGCTCGAAGTGCACGCCCAGTTCTTCCAGGATCTCGTTGGCGTCGGCCAGCACGTCCATCAGGTGCGAGATGGGCGCGCCCTGGTAACCCGCGACATAGGCCACGCCCGATTGCAGCAAGGCCTTGGTGACGGCGAGGATGCCTTCGCCTCGGAATTCCTCACCCGCTCCCAGACGCAATTTCTGAACTTCGGTTGCAAACGATCGCTCGGCCATGTGGGCTCATCCTCCTCGCTGCCACGGGGCAGTGGTGGGCGCAATGTAGAGACGCTGGCGCGCGCAGGCAAATGGAATGTTCGAATCCGGTACATTCACATTGTCAATAACTGGTGATAACCCGAATCAGCTTCGCCAATGAACTTCCAACAGCTCGATCTCAATTTGCTGCGGGTGCTGGCGGCCATCCATCGCACGGGCTCCGTGACCACGGCCAGCCGCGTGTTGAACCTGTCGCAGCCCGCGACCAGCAATGCATTGGCGCGCTTGCGTCAATTTCTGGGCGACGAATTGTTTGTGCGCTCGCCCAGTGGTCTGCAACCGACGCAGCTGTGCGAACAGCTCGCGCCCGAGATCGCCGCCCACCTGCTCGATCTGGAAACGCTGGTGGTGCGGCGCGAGGGCTTTGACCCGGCGCGCAGCGCCATCCACTGGCGGGTGTCGCTGTCCGACCTGGGCGAGATTTTGTTCATGCCGCGCATGGCGCAGGCTCTGCGCGAGCAGGTGCCCGGTGCCACCTTGTCGAATGTGTCGGTGCCGGTGCAGCAAGTGTCGGCGGCGCTGGAGGCGCGCGAGATCGACATGGCCATCGGCATCTTGCAGGCGCAGCACCGCACCATCCGGCGCGAGCGTTTGTTCCGCGAGGAATACATGGCGTTGGCCTCGCCGCAATGGAAGCCGACGGGACGCGTCCGCCAGAACACCTTGGACAAAGCGCAGTTCAGCCAAGCGCGTTTTGTGGTGGTGTCGCCGTTGGCGACGTTTCATGGCAGTGTGGAGGCCATGCTGTCACGCATGCGGTTGCAAGACCGCATCGCCTTGCGGGTGCGTCACTTCGGCGCGGTGGCCGATCTGGTGCGTGGCACCGACTGGGTGGCTGTGATTCCCGAGATGTACGCGCGCGATCTGGTGGCACAACACCCGCTGCGCATGTACCGCATCGAGGATGCACCGAGCTACGAAGTGCACCTGTTGTGGCACCGCAGCCGCGACCACGACCCGGCCCACACCTGGATGCGCGATCTGGTGCGCCAGTTGTTCCAGCGCGCCGACACCGCCGCCTGAAGCGGCGCTGTCGGCGCACCCGCTGACGAGCGGGTGCGTGGCCTCAGACGTTGGCGAAGGGCAGGCTGCGCAGGCGCTTGCCGGTCAGGCTGGCGATCGCGTTGGCCACCGCGGGCGCGATGGGGGGCAGGCCCGCTTCACCGATGCCGCCCGGGTGGTTGTCGGTGGGCATGACCTTGACTTGCACCAGGGGCGTTTCGTGCGCACGCAGGATCTGGTAGCGGTCGAGGTTGGTTTGTTGCGGCTCGCCGTTTTGCAGCGTGATGCGCTCGTGCAAGGCCGCCGACAGGCCAAAGATCACCGAGCCCTCGATCTGGGCGCGGACGTTGCGCGGTTGCAGCGCATGGCCGCAATCCACGGCGGCCCAGACCTGATGCACCACCGGCTTGCCGTCGGCCACCGACACCTCGGCGATCATGCCGACGTGGGTGTTCCAGGCGTCCGAGAAGGCCAGGCCCAGCGCACGACCGGCGGGCATGGTGCGGCCCCAACCCGCCATTTGCGCCACCTCGCGCAGCACCGCTGCGCCGCGCGGGTTTTTGTCCAGCAGTTGCAGGCGGTATTGCAGCGGGTCGGCGCCCACGCCACGCGCCACTTCGTCGATCAGGGTCTCGATGGCGAACTTGGTGTAGCCCGGGCCCACAGCGCGCCAAAAGCCCGCTTGCACGCCGCGTTCCTCGATCATGAACTGCACGTTGTGGTTGTCCACGCCGTAGGTGATCTCGGCGCCTTCCAGCACCGGCGCGTCCTTGCCGCCCGAGGCCTTGAAGGCGGGTGGCGCGACGCGCGCATAAATGCCCTCGGACACCACGCGGTGCAGCAAGCCCGTGAGCTTGCCCTGCGCATCGACCGAGGCCACCAAATGCTGCGCCGTCATCGGGCGGTATTTGTCGTGGGTGATGTCGTCCTCACGCGTCCAGATCACCTGGATGGGCGTGCCCGGCATGGCCTTGGCAACCAGGGCTGCGTCCAGCGCGTAGTCGGGCTCGACGCGGCGACCAAAGCCGCCGCCCAGCAAGGTGATGTTGACCTCGATGTTCTCCGGCTTGAAACCGGCCACGTTGCTCACCGCGCCGATGATGAAGGAGGCCGATTGCGAAGGGGCCCAGATCTGGATCTTGTCGCCCTCGACGCGCGCCGTGCAGTTCATCGGCTCCATGCAGATGTGGCTGACCATCTCCGAGGTGTAGGTGGCGCTGAAGGTCTTGCCCGCACCGGCCAGGGCTTGACCCGCGTTGCCGTGCGCCAGGAAGTCGATGCCCTTGTCTTGCAGGTTTTGCGAGCGCGTCACGTATTCGGCCAGCACCTTGTCCGTTTGGTGCTGGCGCGCTTTGGACTGGCTGCTCCACTGCGGCTTGAGCCGATCGCGCGCCAGGCGTGCGGTGTGGAACGAGTCGGCCACCACGGCGGCGCCGTAGGGCAGGCGCACCACGCGGCGCACGCCGGGCATGGCCAGGGCCGCGCTGTCGTCCAGCCCGCTGAGCGTCTCCCCATGCACCGGGGCCCGCAGCACCGAGGCCCACAACATGCCGGGCAGGCGCTGGTCGATGCCATAACGCGCCGAGCCATTGGACTTGCTGGCCACGTCCACGCGCGGCAGGTCGGTGCCAATGATCTTGAAGTCGCGCATGGCCTTGAGCTGGGCCTTGTCGACCTTGGGCAACTCGGCGGGCACTTGCGCCACGCGCGCGATCTGGCCGTAGCTCATCTTGCGGCCGCTGCTGTGGATGACCTGGCCCTTCTCGGTGCGCAGTTCGCTGGCGGGCACCTTCATGGCTTGGGCGGCAGCGTCGAGGATGACCAGGCGCACTTGCGCGCCCGCCAGGCGGATCGGGTCGTAATAGCCCTGCACCGTGCGCGAAGCGCCGGTCGTCATGCCGCCACCGAAGCGCGGGTTGCCAAAGATCTTGGCGTTGGCCGGGGCCTGGATCACCTTGACCTTGCTCCAGTCCAGGTCCAGCTCTTCGGCCAGCAGCATGGGCATGGCGGTCATCGTGCCTTGGCCCATTTCCGCCGCGGGCGACATGAGGGTGACCGTGTTGTCGGCGGCGATGTGCACCCAGCCGTTGGGGTTGAAGCCCGCGCCCTCGGCCTGCGCCAGGTCGAGCGCGCCCAGACCAAAGGAGACACCGATGGCCAGCGAGCCGCTGCCAGCGATGAAGGAACGGCGGGAAATGTCTGCGGTGGTGTTCATGCCTTGCTCCCGTTCAACGCCTTCTGGGCCGAGGACACGGCGCTGGCGATTTGGTTGTAGGTACCGCAGCGGCACAGGTTGCCGCTGAGCGCTTGCAAGATTTCGGTGCGGCTGAGTTGCGACGTGGCCTTGCCCAGCACATGGGCGGCGGACATCATCTGGCCAGACTGGCAGTAGCCGCACTGCGGCGTTTGCTCCTGGTTCCAGGCCCGCTCCAGCGCCTTGCCGACGCGGGTCTGCACCAAACCTTCGATGGTGGTGACCTTGCGGCCATTGGCGACGCTCACCGGCAGCGAGCACGAGCGCACGGGTTCGCCGTCGAGGTGCACGGTGCAGGCACCGCACTGCGCGACGCCGCAACCAAATTTCGTGCCGGTGAGGTTGAGTTCCTCCCGGATGACCCACAGCAGTGGGGTTTCAGGCGCGGCCTTGACCGACACCTTCTTGTTGTTCAAGCTCAGTTGAATCATGCATGTCTCCTGCTCGGTGGTGTTCCCGTGTGCTGAATTGCGGGGAAAACAGAGCGCGAGTCTAGAAACTTGCGGGCCAACTGTGTTGGACAAAAATTGGGGGGTTACCCTTGGGTTGTCACCTAGGTGCGGCCATGAAAAAAGCCCGTTCAAGGTGAACGGGCTTCAGTGGGCTGGTGCCGGAGAGAGGAATAGAACCCCCGACCTTCTCATTACGAATGAGATATAAACATATATAAAACAACAACTTATTTTATTTGTTGTATAGTGAGTTGTATATTTTTCGGAGCTAAAAATACAGTATAAGTATTAATTAATGTTGATGAGTAATGCATTCGTGGTGAGCGTCAAGTGCCAACGCACGATACACACTCGCCTTACTGATCCCATAGAGCTTCATCAGATCACTAATCTTGACTCCGGTGGTTCGTTTCTCACGGATTTCTTCCACTTGCTCAGAGCTAAGAACGGGTTTGCGTCCGAACTGAACACCTCTGCGCTTAGCCAGTGCGATGCCATCTGCTTGGCGCTCTTTGCGTAGATCATTTTCGAAGGCAGCAATTGCACCCAACATGGTCACCAGCAACATCCCTGCAGGGGTTGACGTGTCGATCTGCTGGTCAATGACATGCAGCTTGACTTGCTTCTCGTCTAGACGATTCAAGATGTTGAGTAGGTCTCTTGTGCTTCTAGCTAATCTGTCCAGTTTCGTTATGCACAGCACGTCGCCATCACGAACGTAGTCCAAGCAAAGTGCTAGTTGCGCTCTAGCTTCGGTTGTTCTGGCTGACTGCTTCTCACGAAAGATGCGTTCGCAGCTACTTAACTTCTCAAGCTGTACATCGAGCGATTGCCCGTAGCTTGAAACCCTTGCGTATCCGATCTTTGCCATCTAGCACTCCACGTATCAAAACCTTCTTGGCTTTTGGAGGCGTGGATTGGAGACATGAAAAGAAACACTGGCAACCATCATCTACGCATCTGGCTGGATCGTCTCAAAAAGTAAACGCACAGAGAAGAATAAAAAGCTATTTATGATTACAAATAAATTATTTAAATAATCCAAGGCATTATTGACAATGCATATCATTTTATGAACAATGAATTAAGATGTCTAGAAACGTAGATTCGTTGTGTTCTGAGCTGTAAGGCAGACTCGAACGTAAGCTAAAACTGTCATAGATGCCTCTAACCTTTTGGAAATGGGGTCGGAGCAAAGATTTTGTTGGAAAATTTAATCGCTAAATTTTCAACTGTCTGTGGTGCGTGAAATGACGGGTTTCAGAAATTGTTCAAATAGTGTCCATCCGAGAAATCCATGAAAAATAAAATCATCTTTCTTTCATGCGTAACTGTAATTGCTTTGACTGGATGCACGAAAGACAACCTTTCATGTGGCGACTCTAGCGTGAAGGAGTCTTTGACTAGAGGCACAATTGAAAATTACCCAGAAAGCATCAGGAATTTTCTCGAGGTATCAATACCCATAATTGAAGAAAATAAGGATGACAAGGGGAACTTCATCAAATCCTGCACCGCTACAGCGGAAGTCAAATTCAAATCCGATTTAGCCGAAAAATTTAATAATTTAAAAGAATCGCTTTCAAAATACAAGTCATACAACCTATCCAATGCGTCAATTCAAATGGCTGACAAAACTGAGATTAGCTATCAGATAAAGAAAAATGAAGCCGATGGAGGTCATTATATTAGTGGTAAATATATGTCCAAATCTGGTTTTGGAATTTCTGAAAGAGTTCCTCAGTGGGTAAATGATTCGGAAAACGTTATAAAAACAGTGAAGCAAATACATCAGCTTCGAGCGTTGAATGAGTTATTGGAGCAAGACGCACGAACTGGCGCTGAATTCAAGAAACTTGTATACGATTACGATCTTGAATTTGAATTTTGTGAAGAAAAATACACAGGAAGAAGCTTTGATTTGATATGCAGAGTTTCCAATCCGGCTGGATTTATCGATGTGGTGTCATCAACAAAACTAAATGAAGCATCGATTGAGATGATGAAATTTATTGAAGCTATGGCAGTTTTTGGCGGGCAATCTATTAAGCCAACAAATAAAAAAATAACTGATCCCGTAAAGATAGGCGAGTACATGAATGATAAAATTTCATTTACCACGCAATCCGAGCCAAATGAGGCGCCAGCCTGTAAATTGGCTCCTAGTCTCTGTCAGTAATCTCCATTACCTCTCGGGCTCTGCTATTGATGCAATGATCGTCAAACTCGCCTGCTTCTCCTTCTTTGTTTGATATACAAAATCGGTAGCAAAATGAGACAAGATCACAATATAAGATCTCGTAAACCTCATCCAGACAGCCCTGAGTACGGCAAGCAAGTTCACATCAATCTGAAGGCAGCATTTGGCTTGATAAAAAAATCAATGGAGCAAGGTCTCTATATGCCAGCCTATGTGACTGCATTCAGCATTGTTGAAGATCGTTTATTCGCCATGTATGTCGTTACGAAACGAATATTCGAAGGCGTTAAAGATATCAAGCGTGACTACAGACAGAGTCTTTTGTTTTGTGCTGATTATTTAGCCGAGCATAACCAGCTTGAGAGATCAATGAAGAAGAAGTTGGAAAAACAGTTCGACCTGCGTAATAAACGTTTCCATGGTGCAATGTGGCGTCTGGATGAGTTTACGGAAGCGAACACACGGCTTGTAGTAGATTTGGCTCGGGAAATGACTGATTTAAGAGATTTTCAAAGAAAAAAATACGGAGTAGGGCTGAATACATAATGGCGCTATATTAAAGACTTTGCTTTTTTTTCTGTTCCTCATCAATAATTGCAATTAATTTTACGTTCGGTTGCTTCTCCTTCTTCGCTTGATACTCAATGTCACGCAAGAAGGATGAAGAAGCGGTGCTAATGCTCGTCTGGTATAAGTTCAACTCTTTACGCAGCACCGTGGCTTTCTTGGACTGGTACTCATTGGCAAGTAAGTCGAGTTCTCTACTCATATAGGTCGCTCCTTAAGCTCTGTGGATCTGTTCCAGGGCAGATCGGACACCTGTGCGCTCTAGATCATTGATGAAGCGTCTGATTGACGATCTGGCAATCTCGGTTTTGGGTATGCGTGTAGCTTTTGAGTAGTGATCTAGTGCGGCAGCAAGGTTAACATCTAGTCGAATTGGTAGTTGTACCCAACGTGTTTGATATTCGTTCTCTTGGTCCATATATTTCCCCATTTATCTTGGTGAGTGTCTAAGAGCCGTTCGAGAAGTGATATCAGCGTATTGGTCAGCGACATTTCCTTCTCTGGCATGACTATTTATATAAAGAGCAGTCTAAAGGTGAATTTAATCATCAATAAAAAACCCACATTAAGTGGGTTTAAAGTTTCTAAAATATTCTATTCAGTAGTCATTTACATCTTTTTCCGAATTTATCTTCTTGACTGAATTTCTAAATATCTTCATTAACAATAGGGTTGCAATAATGAAGAGTATAGAGCCGATCATTAAGTAATTATTAAGACCATGGATCAATCCCATGTATTCAAAAATCCCCAATATGAAAAAAGTAATTGATCCCGCAAGCGCAATTCCTAAAACCATTCCTAGAATAATCTCCAATACCAGGAGAAGAATCGATGCTATAAAGAATAGGACATAGAGATCAAAGATATTCACATTATCTCCGGAGTAGATTCGTAAGAGTGGCTGCTGTCTGGATCAGATCGGTTGGTATCACAACAATCTTAGAATTATCGGCTCCACCGAGGCTCTGCAAGGCATCGACTTGGGCACGAAGAATTTCACCCTGCTGGGCAAACTTTGCTCCGTCATTTTCGAGCGATGTACCTTTCTTTGCTAACGCCCATGCTTGAGCTTCTGCTGTAACTCGAATTGCTTCAGCTTCTTTCTCCGCTTTGTATAGCAATGCATCTGCTACAAGACGAATCTTCAGTGCATCGGCTTCGGCTGCAAGCCGAACACTCTGAGCTTGTGCTTCCGCATCAATAACCGTTCCACGGCGCTCACGTTCAGCTTGTGCCTGGCGTCGCATTAATTCTGCAAAAACTTCGTCGACAACTTGAACCTCAGTGATCTCAACTCTGTTCATTGAGACACCCCATTCATTGGAGGTGCTTCGAACTTCTTCTGCGATCTCTGTTGCTAGTTGAAGTCGATCTGCGTTCAGTTCATCCAAAGTACGACGTCCAACGAGTGCTCTAACGGTAGCATCAATGGTTGTACGGATCGCTTGATCGCCCTTTTCAATACGATATTTGAAGTGTGCTGCGTCGGTGATTCGATAAAACGCTTGAATATCTAAAAGGATTCTTACGTTGTCGGAGCTTGTTACATTTTGCTTGGTAATTGAAAGCTGTTGCTCTGAAATGTCGATTGGATCGTATGGCGTGCTATCCAGAAATGGAATAACAAAGTTAATGCCAGAATGAAGAGTTCTGGTGTATTTGCCAAGACGCTCAACTAGGACAACTTTAGATTGAGGAACTTGTTTAATACCTTTGAATGCGAAGATGATCAAAGCCAAGACAATAACGACCCACAACAGTGACGTCGAACTAAAGCTTTCCATAATTACCCTTTCGTTGGTTCGTGTGCCAATGTACACACATCTCCTATGCTACTACTTTTGATGAGAAAAGAAAATGCCCATTCATTCTTGAATATGATGCCTTGCATGAAATTGAAAAGTGTTTCTGATGTATTGCATAAAAATATTCTATAGAGGATTTGGTTGCATTTCCTGTTTCCAACGCTCATAGCTGTGCTGAGCATCGATACAAAATTTATCAGTTGATGTGATCGTGGTGTTGGCATTTATATGAACTGCACTCACTAGGTGGGTCGTGCTCACTGACGTATGAAAAAAATTCCCACCGCTTGGGTGGGAACTTGGTGGGTGAGGGCAGCACTATCACTGCATCGTTGTCTCGCCTGCAGCAGCTTCGGATGTGCTGGATCGCTTTCCTTTGCGAGGCGTAGATTTCGGTTGCCGTGGTGTACGTTGTTTCATAGCGTATGCGATCAGTTCAAGCGATAGATCATGCTCACGTGCAATCGAAACAATCTCCATCAAGGGCACTGCACACTCGTCTTGAATGATTTCTAGCTTCCTGAGTTCAAGAGAGGAAATAACTTTTTCTAACTGCTTCAGGGTCTTTGTTGCTTCTGACTTCATGGGAACACCTCATGTGTAGTTGATGAGGCGCTGGAGGATACAGAGGCTAAATCAATTGGCAATTTAGAGTAAAGTCTTATTTGCTTATGGGAAAATCTATCTAATAAATTCTTCACCATAGTTCTTCTTGTATTCACAACTGACTCGATCAATTAGTCCAGACTTCTGCTTTATATACAAATCATGAGTTGCTGACTCATTTTTGATGTCTATTTTTATCACAAATTCAAATGAAAATCCGCTGTGATTATTTGCCCATGTGTACCGAATGGTGCCTAATTTGTCTGAGAATTTTTCAACATAGTTGGATTTGTCTAGTGAGTTTATAGTGTCCTCATCGGGAAGAATTGACATATATCTTTCTTTGACTTTTGGGTAGATTCCAAGATAATATGTGCCGCATTTATATATTTGTGATTGCTTGATGATATAGCGCTTTGCGTCGTTCAGTTTATTGTATTCTTCAGAAATCTGAGCAAAACTCTTCGCATGAAAGAGTAAAATAATAGAAAAAATTATTTGGAAATGCTTTGACATGCTAATGGTACTCCTAGAAATCTAAAGATTAAAATCAGCTTAATGAAGCGCTTTCGAGCGTGCCAGCATTCTTCATTTCTGTAACCCAAGCAGGTGACTTACCACGACCAGTCCATGTCTGCTCTGGGTTCGCAGGGTTGCGATACTTCGGAGCAACTGACCTGCCAGCGTTGGAAGACTTCTTAGCGGACGCTTTCTTCTTTGCTGGTGCTTTGCCTGATTTCAGAGCCACAGCAACATCGTCAGCAGTTAATCCGGCATCTCTAACGAGTTGGACGATCTTCGAGAGTGCGGTCGCCTGCTTTTTCTCTTTGAGCGCAGCTTCTTTCTTCTGAAGAATGGCTAGTTGTTTTTGTAGCTTGGCGATCTGAGATGCAGTGTTTGCAGTACGTGGCATTGATGATGGTCCAGTTTTTGACTTACGTTGTGATTCTACGAGCTAATCATCCCACATAAAAATAGCTTAGCTTTCTGAAGTTGGCACTACCCGCACTGATATATCGCTTCCTGGTACATCTTGGCAGCTTGGGCTCTGGACTCTGTACAGGTATTCTTCGCAGTCAAAAGTCATTTTCTTCAGTACTCGACTGATTAAATGCTGGTTTGGTGTCTTATGAGGAGAGCAGGTCGGTAAGCTATTTTTATGTGGGATGAAAGAACCTGAATTAGTGTCCTGCTTCGCAGATTCAACATGAAGCAGAGCTTCATGTTGAATGGATCTGGTTATTGTTAATGGTTACAGTTTAAATCTATTCTGATAGGGGTACATATGTATTTTATAACGGAAGAAATTAAAATTCACGACTTACATTGGTAAACATGCACTTTGATATACATATTTACCGTTCTGAAGCAGTTGATAGCTAGTCCGGGAAAAATTTCTACCGACACAGTTACCGGAAAAGTCATTTCGGTATGGATGAAGTCTCCCTTGCACATGCTTAATTTTTAACTTATCGTCGTGACCAGAGATTTGGGAATCCCTAATCTTGTTGTACGTACAACATTGCATAAAAAATGAGCAAAATCATCGTTTCGGAACTAGTTGATGACACACCCATCGACATTGCAGCTACGGTTCCCTTGTTTGCCAAAGCTTGGCATTCAACGATCAATGCAATGTTTGACATGCTGGAGCTTATCCAGGCTCACCAGAATCGTCCTGGCTTTGAGAGGCTGTGCGACAAGCTGGAAGAAGAGGGGATCATCAAACGATCTGTCATGTCGATGCTTCGGACCATCATTGCCAATCCGGTGCTGATGGCGCCAAAGAACAGACCGGTACTTCCTCCCTCGTACAACACACTCTGGACGCTTACTCAGCTTCAAGAAAAGGTCTTGGAAGAAAAGATTGCCAAGAAGGAGCTATCGCCCAATCTCACGCTGGAAGTCGCTAGAACTTGGAAGCGTGAACTTTCTAAGTCTAAGAGACGAACAGACCGGAAGAATACTCCTGTCTACGCAACCTTGAAGATCGAGAGTGCATCCAAGCTGAAGGCGAATTCGGTAAAGATTCAAAAGTGTCTTGAGCAACTGCAAAGGCTCGGGATTGTGGTTGTTCTGAAGACTCAGCGCAAATGAGCAGTGCTGCAAAGTCTCTGTTCACTCGCTTCGGTTCTATAGTGAGCCATGTGCTTATTCATGCGCCAGATCAGTTCGTGGCGTTTGGGTCGATTGGCTTCGATGATCTTGTCGTGCGAGGATCATTGGAAAGACGATCCAACACGTCCGGGCTATTCACCGCACACGGACCTACTGACCACAGCCCGGAAAGATGCCAGGAGCTTTTCCGTGCGGTCCGTGATTTGACGGATCAAGGGACGGCTGGAGTTTTTAATCTCACGGCGGTACAGATCAAGAACATTCAGAAGTGCATTCAGAAAATGGACGCTACTCATGTTCGCTTTCACTCTGCACGAGATGGCATTCATGTCAGTATCTTTGACTTCAGACGCTTCGAGTACGAATCACGTATTCCTAGAGGCACGGAAATTCGGCTTGTTGTGGACACGCTCTCAAAGCAAGATGCATATGCCTTCAGCGCCACGCTGATGGCGTCAACAGTGCGTAGATTGCCTGCTGACAGTTACTCGATCAGCATCGGTAGAAATGGCATCGTCAAAACGTCTGCCAGTAAGTCTGGGCTGGACTATTTGATACGGGATCAGGATTACATCGAGCCAGTTGCTTTCTCTGCTAACGAGCTATTTGCTTCAAAAATCGCTCTTTGGCTTCATCCCAAGTCATCTGGGCAAGTGATTCATACCACTCCACAGCAGGACCTTGAGTCGGAATCAGTGCTGGCACCTGCTGATCCTTCGCTCGTCTGAGCAAATCATCAGTTCTTGCCTTAGCTGATGAAGCTAGATTGCGGGTGTAGTCGTAGCCACCCACAATCCAGGTGTTGTCTTCTTTCAACTTCCGCTTGTCCGCCTTAGTCATCTTTCTGGTTGTGTCGCCACGAATGCCAAACCTCCAGAAATGCACCAGCTCTTCTGTTGTGTTCTGAAAGGCTGGCTCAAGTTCGGATTCGGAAATTTCATCACGCAAGAACTCGGCTGAGTTCTTGTAGAGCAGTGACATGTATGCCAATCGGATGGCATTACTTTTTTGATCTTTGACTGGAATGCCCAATTTCTGCATCACAGTCGAAATGGACTTGCTCTTGCTGTCACGTGTAAGCATTGATCCATCAGCCTTCTTGGCTTCAAACAGATCAACGTATTTTTCTGGATCACGCACTTTGAGCCAGTCCTTCATCAACTGGTAAGTATCATCCGTGAACTTCATGGGGGTGTTACCAGAAGTTTCTTTTAGCCTTTTCCAGTAGGGGTCTAGCCCGTCATAGCTTGAGTACGTCTTTGCATTGCCCCACAGTGCTGTGGTCGTCACAGCCACCAGCTTTTGCCCATAAACCTCTTCCCATTTGTCAGCAACTTCTTTGGAGAGACACAGTAATGCAAGGAGCTTGACGCCGTTGAATGCAGAGCCAAACGGCTGTGTCGGAACAATTGCTTGACCTTGTGCAATGTGATTGAGTTTGCCGAACAGCTTTCCAGTGGGTCTCTGGAACTGCTTCTTATCCCAGCCAATTTCTTTCTCACGACCAACTAGATCCATGAAATCGGATGAGATGCAGATGACGCCAAGGTACTTTCGTGAAACCTTGTCACGGACGAGGAACTTCAGTGTCCTCATGCCACCACCACCCGTATCTCTTGCAGTGGAAACCAGCTTTCGCAGAATCTTCCAATGAAGTTCTAACGGATCATTCGAGGGCACATCTCGTTCGACTTCTTCTCCCCAGATGTTCTTGACCTTGATCTTGTAGCTGGACTTCACGAAAACAAGCTCAGGTTGAAGCCTTCTGAAGTCCGAACGACCTTTTGGCTTCCAGATCAGGCGCTCAACCCAACGAATTTGCTGCGCATCTTGCGTAGGCAGCCACTTTTTGATTTCTTGTTGCTTGAGATAGAGATCCCAGCCTTGGATGCCTTCTTGCTTGAAAGCATTCAACTCCTCTTGAAGCCTTGCTTTGAGTTCGGCATCTGAAATCAGTGTGCTGCTCATGCTGACTACTTCTTCTTGTGCCTTGGAAGGAAGTCGCTAATCGTTTTGACGGATGCAGACTTGTAGGAGAACGTCCCAAAGTCTGCGAGTTGCACTTCTTCGCCGGACCTTAACTTCTCCGACATGATTTGCAACATTGCATCCAAGATCTGATCCAGATCCTTCATGGATATTTTCTTTTCGATACGCTCATGCATTTCTCGGATCAGATCGGACTTGTTCATGTAATCCTCCGCTTAATCCTGATTCGAACTTGTTTGGGCATCACTGAAAATAGGGAATTTCGATTAAATTAGTTCATCGGCTGGATGTCACAGTCATTCATCGAGAATGACTTTCCGCTTGAGTTCACAGGTCCAACAGTTCCACGAATCCTCACCTTTTGACCGGGCTCGAATTGAGCGGCAATTTCTCTTTTGTAGACGAAACACAGGACCCCGTCGCTATTATTCAATGCAATAGAAATGCCATAAACAGGTGGATTACCTAGGGACATGGACCATCTTCGATCTATCGGGTCTTCAGACAAGATTCTCGAAATAGTGCCTGTCGCTATGATTGTTTTTTCAGCATACAGCGCTTCGAAACGGGCAGGATTATTCCTGTAAATTTGAAGGGCTTTGGTGGCGTCTAAATCCGAAGCAAGTGCTGGCACAGATAGCAGCGTAGCTGCAAAATTATTTGTACGGAAGATGGCATTAGAAGTTTTTCTCAAATGGCTCATGTGGAGTGTCTTCACTTTTCAGGTGAGTTTATTTCTTGTTCCTTCAAAAAGTTCTGGTAATTGAGTAGCTTTTCTATTTCTGATAGTGAGTAGATTAAAACAATCAAGCCGACAATAATTGCCGCTTCACTGCCGCCAAAGTAGTAACCCATACCAACAGCAAGGATGGAGCCTAATTTCTCAAGATCAATCTTTCGCTGTGTTCGCTTATATGAAGACAGTTCTGCGTTGTTGGAGATCATGTGTGCTCCTTGGGAAATTTCTGAAAAAGATTATGAAACTCAGTTTAATCGGGTTTTAAAGTTGACGGTTATGTATTTCGACGACGCCTAAGCGATTCTGTTATCTTGGTTTGTTTTGCTCTCGTCTTTTGGTTTCTTTGGGATTGAATCAAATCGATATTCATCTCTGCTGTGAGGTGTTTGGCATAAAATCGATCAATCATTTCGACGCTAGTTCTGGCTGCTCTCGCAAGTGATAGTAGGTCAAGCTGAATCGACCCGGAACCTGTAGACACCTTCGAGCCTCAAACCTGAGGCCTAATAGGAGGTGCCATGAATCAAAAGCGATTTCCAGAGGAATTCAAGATCGAAGCGGTCCGCCAGATCGTTGAGCGGG